>ENA-OREN01000040-OREN01000040.1-marine-metagenome-genome-assembly--contig:-NODE-40-length-169848-cov-7.195298_pt1 | contig 169848 bp, 161 predicted proteins | sample MGYA00248624_ERZ508555 | MGnify/ENA primary metagenome ERZ508555 (study PRJEB26222, sample SAMN06267773) | marine metagenome | isolation source: Saanich Inlet, British Columbia, Canada | place... | reverse complement strand
ATGGTCGCGTAGCTCAGCTGGATAGAGCATCTGCCTTCTAAGCAGACGGTCATAGGTTCGAATCCTATCGCGATCACCATTTTACCCTCAACACTTAGTTGAGGGGTTTTTTATAATTTTGTTTCTTTGAACTTATAATTTGATTCATACTAAATGAACACTAAAACTTTAATGATAATAAGTGCTATATCCTTAGCTGTGAATGGTTTTGGATATGTTTTTTTTACTAATCCGTCTTTAAAATAAACCATAGAGAGAAAGGCAAACTAAAATAATTAAAATGACAAAAGATAACACTATTGCAGAATTATTAGAAAGACTAAATAAAGAGATACAAAACCCTAAAGATTCAGTCCATAAAATAGTATTGCAAACTACAATAGACAATATCAATAAGCTCTTATATTTCTAAATTACATTTAATTGTTTTCCAACTTTTATAAAAGCATTAATCGCTTTGTCTAAATGTTCCTTTGTATGTGCAGCAGATAGTTGAACTCTAATTCTCGCTTTCTCTTTTGGCACAACTGGAAAGAAAAATCCAATAACATATATACCTTCTTTAAGAAGCAAATTTGCCATATCTTGAGATAACTTAGCATCATATAGCATAACTGGGACTATTGCAGCATCTGCACCAACAAGGTCAAATCCTGCTTTTTCCATTTCGTTTCTAAAGTAATTAGTATTCTCTTCCAATGTATCTCTCAATGAAGTGTCTTTTGAAATCATTTCAAAGACCTTTAGAGAAGCACCAACAATTGCTGGAGCTAAAGAATTTGAAAACAAATAAGGTCTTGATCGCTGACGTAAAATTTCAATAATTTCTTTTTTACCAGTAGTATATCCGCCCATAGCACCACCAAGAGCTTTACCAAGTGTTCCCGTAATAATATCAACTCTTCCTAAAACACCTTTCAACTCCATGGTCCCTCTACCAGTTTTTCCAATAAAACCAGATGCATGGCACTCATCTACCATAACCAACGCATCATATTTATCAGCTAAATCACAAATTTTATCTAACTGAGCTACGATCCCATCCATTGAGAAAACACCATCAGTTACAATAATTTTAAAACGATGATTTTGTTTATTTACCTCAATTAATTGAGCTTCTAAATCACCCATATCATTGTTTGCATAACGGTATCTTGCTGCCTTACATAAACGAACGCCATCAATAATTGAAGCGTGATTTAAAGAGTCTGAAATTATCGCATCTTCTTTGCTTAGTAAAGGTTCGAAAACTCCACCGTTTGCATCAAAAGCAGCAGCATATAAAATAGTGTCTTCACAATGAAAAAATTCAGCAATTTTATGCTCCAATTGTTTATGAATATCTTGTGTGCCGCAAATAAAACGAACAGAAGACATTCCAAAGCCATGAGAATCTAGCGTGTCTTTTGCTGCTTGAACAACTTCTTTATTATTAGATAAACCTAAATAATTGTTTGCACAAAAATTAATTACTTCTTCACCAGTAGAAACCTTAATAACAGCATCTTGAGAAGTAGTTATAATACGTTCTGTCTTATACAGCCCTGCTTCTTCAATCTCTTTTAATTCCTTTTGTAAATTCGTCTTAATAGCTCCGTACATATCGTTTTATTTTAATGTGGTGGTGTTATATTTTTCTTCTAACTTTTCTAACATTACTAATGTCATTGATTTTAGATCATATTTTGGCTTCCAATTCCAATCTTTTCTCGCTTCATTATCATTAATACTCTTTGGCCATTTATCTGCAATTTCTTGTCTAAAATCTGCATTATATTCAACTTTAAAATTAGGATATAATTTTTTAATTTCTGCTGTAATTTCACTTGGATTAAAACTCATACTCCCTAAATTATAAGATGTTCGTGTTTTAATGTTTTCTTTTGGTGCTTGCATCAATTCAATAGTTGATCTTATAGCATCATCCATAAATATCATTGGCAATTTAGTTTCTGAATTTAAAAAACATGAGTATTTCTCTTGTTTAACTGCGCTATGATAAATATCCACTGCATAATCAGTGGTGCCTCCTCCAGGCATAGACTGATAACCAATAATTCCAGGATATCTAATTGAACGAATATCCAGTCCATGTTTATTAAAATAGTATTGTGCCCAATTTTCTCCTGCTGCCTTACTCATTCCGTACACAGTTGCAGGATTTAAAAAAGCAGATTGAGGAGTGTTCTCAAGTGGTGCTTTATCTCCAAAAACGGCTATAGAACTTGGAAAAAATACTTTTTTTACATTACTTATTCTTGCTACTTCAAAAACATTGAGCATCATGCTCATATTTAAATCCCAAGTACCTAAAGGATTTTTCTCCCCCTTGGCGGATAATATTGCTGCAAGATGATAAATTTGATTTACAGTATACTTATTGACTATATCCTCTATAGCCTTTATGTCTGTAGCATCAATTATTTCAAAAACTCCATCAAAAGTAGAATCTAAATAAACATCAGAGGCTATAACATTGTTTTTTCCATGAATTTTTTGAAGTTCTTTAGATAATACAGAACCTAATTGACCATTAGCCCCGATAATCAAAATAGTATCAGTAATCATATTTAATGTATTTCAGATGTATAAAATTAGTGATTAATCTTTATCAGGCAAAAGCAAGTTTAGTAGTTTTTTTATTAACTTCCTGTAATTAATTTTATAATGATCTATAATTACTCCATAATATTCTACATTCTTATTTCTTTTCTATTTCCTAAGCAAGAGATTAAATGTTTAAACTGTTCAGATCAAAATACTTTTTCAGTTTTAGTTATTACTGAAACTAAAGGCTATGTTCATCGCTCAGCAATAAAAGCAGGAATAGAATTAATCAAAATAATTGGAACTGATAATAATTTTAATGTATTTCATTCAACGAATTCAAATGTGATAACAGTAGAGAATTTAAAAAATATTAATACTATTATATTTTTAAATACTACATCAGATATATTAAATGCCACTGAACAGAGAACAATGGAAGAATTCATAAGTAAGGGCAGAGGCTTTGTAGGTATTCATTCTGCTGCAGATACTGAATATAAATGGAGTTGGTATGGTGAATTAGTTGGAGCTTATTTCGAAAGTCACCCACCAGGAACATCATTTGCAACTATAAATACAATTAATACTCCTCACATAGCTACAAAACACTTAGAAAGCACTTGGGAGATCAGAGGTGAATGGTATAATTATTATAATATTAATCCTAACATAACTATTTTATTGAATCTTGACGAGACAACTTATTTTGGAGGAAAACATGGAAAAAACCATCCAATTACATGGTTTCATAAATATAAGGGTGGAAAATCATTCTATACAGGATTAGGTCATCTTCCTAAAACATATTCTGATGAAAGATTTATAAAACTATTAACAGGTGGTATTCTCTACGTTTCTTTGCCTGAATATGATGAGTAAATAACCTTTAAGCTAGTGTATAACGGTATAGCTATCATAAGACCGATAATCCCAAACAGAACGCCTGAGGTAATGATAACAACAAAAACTTTTAAAGGGTGTGATTTTACACTTTTTGAGAAAATATATGGTTGAATTATGAAATTATCAATTAATTGAACTACAGAAAAACCTATAAAAATGTATATCACTTTTGAAAGCATCTCTTTAACTAAAACAGGATCTATATAATTTGTCATTGTTAAAAGCCCCATTAATACTAAACCAATTAAAGGTCCAATATATGGTATGATGTTAAGTAATGCACATAAGAAAGCTATTACAAGTGCATTGTTTACTCCAATTATTGAGAGCATTATTGAATACAGTATAAATAGCACAGTAATTTGTACAGAGATGCCAATGAAATATCTTGAAAGTAATAATTTAATTTTTGAGATAGACGATAAGAAGTTTTTCTTAACTTTTTTAGGAAGAATACCATTAATTCTAGTTAATATCTCATCCCCATCCTTAATGAAAAAGAATGTTATAAATAGTATAGATAATAAGCCTATACCTATGCTGCCGACTTCAGAAATAATGTAATTTAATAGTTTAGGAATAAAGGCAAAATCAATATCAGATAATAGGGTGAATTCAGACAAGAAATCATATACAGTAAGATTGTTTGATTCAAAATAGTTGTTTATACTAATAATTAAACTTTCAATATTGGATTTTAGTTCACTATTATTTAAAAGTGATAGATTTTTGCTCTGTTCAATTATTAATGGTATAAATGATCCTATTAATATCATAATTACAATAACTAAAAGGAATAATGACGCTATTGATGAAGACAGATTATTAAATTTAAGTTTTGATCTAAGAAATGATGAAAATGGAGTAAATATTAATGTCAATACCATAGATATAAGGATGTAGATTATTACAACCTTAACCTTAATTAAAAAAATCAAAAACAATGTAATACATGCTAATACTAAAATAGATTTTAGGATAGATTGAGTTAATTGATCTAATTTCATATTATAAATTTAATATTATTATTTGTTATTAACATCAGAGAATGTTTGACAACATACTATTCCCGCAGTTTCAGTTCTCAACCTATTACTCCCTAATGATACAGGAATAAAATTATAATCCATTGCTAAACTGATTTCATCATCTGTAAAACCTCCTTCAGGACCAATAATGATGCTTGAGTTTGTTTTTCTTTTAATAATCTTTGATAGGTGTACTTTTTTAGAATTTTTGCAATGCGCTATATACTTTTGTTTGTACTGATTTGATTCAATAAATTCTTTAATGCTAACAATTGGTTCAATTTTAGGCAAATATATTTGAAGTGATTGTTTCATTGCAGATACTGCAATTTTATTTAGTCTTGTATAATTTAAAGATTTTCTCTCGTTATACTTGCAAATTAATGGTGTTATTGATGAAACTCCTATTTCAATTGCTTTCTCTAAAAACCATTCAAATCTGTCAATTTTCTTTGTTGGAGCAATTCCAATATGTAAACCATATTCCATTGCAGATTTTTTATTTGAATTTATAATTTTTAGCTGAGTAGATTTTGTATTGATCTTATTAATGATTGCTTCAAACAAATAACCATTTCCATTAGTTAAATAAACCTTATCATCTATTTTTTTTCTTAGAACTTTAGTTAAATGATAATGCTCTGAATCTGACATAATAAGATCATCATCATTAATATTTATTTCTGAATTATAAAATAATTGCATTGTATTAGATTTTATATCTAGCAGTTGCCGAACAGGATAAATCTGATATTATTGAATCTCTATATTTTAAATATCCCGCAACACCTATCATTGCAGCATTATCTGTAGAATAATGAATCTTTGGGAAATATACTTTCCATTTATTATCTCCTCCTATAGAGTTTATTTTTTCTCTTAACACTGAATTCGCAGAAACCCCTCCACATATCACTATATGTTTTATTTGAGTAATTTCAACTGCTCTAATAATTTTTTCAATTAATATATCAATTATTGTGTTTTGAATTGAAGCACATATGTCATTAATTCTATTTTTTATAAAATCTTTATTAGCTAAAGATTTCTTTTTAATAAAATTCATAAAACCAGTTTTTAATCCAGAAAAGCTAAAATTAAGTCCTTCTACTTTCGGCTTTGTAAATTTAAAAGCATGTGGATCACCTTTTTTTGATAGTTTATCTATTATTGGGCCAGAAGGATAGTCAAGACCTATAACCTTTCCAGACTTATCAAAAGCCTCTCCTGCAGCATCATCTAATGTTCTACCAATTTCTTCCATTTGAAAATAATCTTTTACAATTACAAGCTGAGTATGGCCACCTGAAACAGTTAATGCAAGAAATGGAAAATTAGGTGGTTTTTGATCACTATCTATAAAAATGGATAGAATATGTGCTTGCATGTGGTTTATTTCTATTAAAGGCACATCTAATCCAATAGAAAGTGATTTTGCAAAAGAAGTTCCAACCAGCAATGATCCTAATAGGCCAGGACCTCTAGTAAAAGCAACTGAGTTTATTTGTTTTTTATCTATTCCTGATCTAATAATAGCCTCATTTACAACTGGAGTAATTAGTTTTTGATGTTCTCTAGAAGCTAATTCTGGGACAACCCCTCCATATAATTTATGTATATCTTGACTTGAGATAACACTGCTTAAAACCTTGTTATTCAATAGTATAGATGCTGCAGTGTCGTCGCAAGAGGTTTCAATACCAAGCGTGTATATATTGTGCTTTTTCAACTAAAAAAAATAATATAATTAGATACGATTTGTTATTACAAAATAAATTAAAAACTTATATAAAAACTAAATATAAGTTTATTAGTTTTATCCTATATTTATATCTGTGAAAAATACAATTAAAAAAGTAGCTTTTCTAACTTCTGGAGGAGATGCTCCTGGAATGAATGCGGTAATAAGGGCTATTGTTAGATCATGTATTTATAATAATATTACACCTATAGCTATTCATAAGGGATATGAGGGATTAATTCAAGGAGACTTTGAAGAAATGAATGCTAGAAGTGTAAAAGGAATAATCAATAAAGGAGGCACAGTTATTAAAACTGCAAGATCTTCTGAATTTAGAACAAAATCCGGAAGAAAAAAAGCCTATAATAATCTTCTAGATAACTCAATAGATGCCTTAGTTGTAATTGGAGGGGACGGAACATTTAATGGAGCACATGTTTTTAATAACGAATATAAAATTCCTGTAATTGGAATTCCAGCTACTATAGATAATGATATTTTTGGAACCTCATCTACTGTAGGATTTGATTCTGCTTTAAATACTGTAGTTCAAGCAATAGATAAAATTCGTGATACAGCAAGCTCTCATAACAGATTGTTTTTTATAGAAGTTATGGGTAAAGATGCTGGACATATAGCTTTGAATAGTGGTGTAGCAGCAGGAGCTGAAGAGATTTTAATCCCTGAAGAAAACCTAGGGCTTAGAAGATTAATTAAATCACTGAAAAGAAGCAAAAATACAGGAAAATCATCAAGTATAGTTGTAGTTGCTGAAGGAGATAAAATTGGCAAGAATGTTTTTGAGCTAAAAGATTATGTTGAAAAACATTTGCCAGATTATGAAGCTAGAGTATCTGTTTTAGGTCATATTCAAAGAGGTGGTAGTCCTACATGTTTTGATAGAGTCCTGGCAAGTAGAATGGGGGTTAAAGCTATAGACTCTTTATTAGAAAGTAAAGCACAAGTTATGATTGGTATTAAAAACAATAAAATGTGTCTAACACCAATAATTGAAGCAGTAAAAGGAAAAAGTAAAATAGACTCAGAATTATTACGAATATCTGATATAATGTCAATATAAAAATATAAAAAAAATGAATAAAATTAAGATTGGAATCAATGGTTTTGGAAGAATTGGAAGAATTACTTTCCGTGCCATTCTAAAAAGAAGTGATGTAGAAGTTGTAGCTATTAACGATTTACATGAAATAGAAAATTTAGCTTACTTATTAAAGTATGACTCTGTACATGGAAAATTAGAAGATGAGATTAAAATTACTGAATCAGCACTGATTGTAAATGGGAACTCTATCAGGATAACATCAGAAAGAGACCCCTCTAATATAAATTGGGGAGAGCTTGATATTGATGTTGTGGCAGAATGTACAGGAGTTTTTACTACTATGGAAAAGGCTCAAGCTCATATTGATGCTGGAGCAAAAAAAGTAGCTGTTTCAGCGCCATCCAAAGACATTCCAATGTTTGTAATGGGCGTAAATAGTGATGATATTACAAAAGAGCATAGAATTGTTTCAAATGCCTCCTGTACAACTAATTGTTTAGCACCTATTGCAAAAGTTTTGCATGATAATTTTGGAATTAAAGAAGGCCTTATGACTACTGTTCATGCTGCTACTGCTACTCAGATGATTGTTGATGGCCCTGCAAAGAATTATAGACTTGGAAGATCTGCATTAAACAATATTATTCCTTCCTCTACTGGAGCTGCTATAGCAGTCGGAAAGGTTATTCCTTCTCTGAATGGAAAATTAACAGGAATGGCTTTTAGAATACCCACAGCAGATGTTTCTGTTGTTGATTTGACAGTTATATTAGATAAAAGTACATCATATAAGGAAATTAAAAGTGTTTTCAAAAAAGCAGCAGAAAACTCATTAAAAGGTATTCTTTCTTATACAGAAGAAGCTGTAGTTTCACAAGATTTTGTTGGCTCACCTCACACAAGCAATTTTGATGCAAATGCCGGGATTGAATTAAGTCCTACATTCTATAAAATAATTTCATGGTATGATAATGAATATGGGTATTCTACAAAACTTGTAGAACTAATGGCAGAAATACATAATAAAAGCTAATAAAACAATCAACAATGATTTTAATTGTAGACAGTGGTTCCACTAAAACTGATTGGATAGGTGTAAACGAAAAAGGAGATGTTGCTTTTGAGACACAAACCTTAGGTTTAAATCCTCAAGTTTTAGACAGTAATATAATTACGGAACGAATAGTGAACAACTATGATATCTACAGATTTAGGAAACAGGTAGATAAGCTTTATTTTTATGGAGCTGGATGTGGCACTAAACCCCCTAGAGAATTGATTAATAAAGTATTTGAAGAAACTTTTATTAATGCTACCGAAATATCAGTAAAAGAAGATACATATGCAGCAATATACGCAACTACAAATATTGGCGAAAAATCAATAGTTTGTATAATTGGAACAGGATCAAACTGCACATATTTTGATGGATGGAAAGTTCATCAAAAAGTTACTTCTCTTGGTTATATACTAATGGATGATGCTAGTGGAAATTATTTCGGAAGACAACTACTAAGAGATTTTTATTTTAATAGAATGCCTAAAAAAATATCTAAAAAATTTGAAGTAGAGTTTGATCTAAAAGCAGACACAATAAAAGACAAGCTATATAAACATCCTAACCCCAACACTTATCTTGCAACCTTTGCTAAGTTTTTAATTAATAATAATGATTCAGAGTATACTCAGTCATTAATTAGAAAGGGGCTTGAATTATTTATTGAAAGACAGATCCTTCAATTTCCCGATGCCAAAGAAGTATTAATCCATTTTACTGGTTCTATTTCTTTTTATCTTCGAGAAGAACTGGAATCTTGCTTAACAAAATATAATTTAAAAGCAGGAAACATTATTAGAAGACCAATTGAGGGGTTATTAAATTATCACAAAGAAAACTTATAGATTAGAGAACTATTTAGAGGCAATCATAGAAATTTCAACATTTACATCTTTAGGCAATCTACTTACTTCGACAGTTTCTCTAGCAGGAGCTTGATCATTGCTAAAATAAGATCCATAAACCTCATTAACCTGTTGAAAATCACTCATATCAGATAAGAATATTGTGGTTTTTACAACATCCTTAAATGATAAATTAGCTTCTTCAAGAATTGATTTTAGATTCTCCATAACTTGTTTAGTCTCTGTTTGTATATCATCTAGAACTAACTCATCTGTATTTGGATCAAATGCTACTTGTCCAGATATAAACATTAAATTTCCAGAGATTACTGCTTGATTGTATGGGCCAATAGGTTTTGGCGCATTAGATGTGTTTATTATTCTCTTCATATCGGTTTTGTTTTTATTATTAAGAGCGTTGATTATAATATTCTATCTCTTTGTTTTCTTTTATCATATTTAATATCGCTAAGCATTCCTGATTTAATTCCTATAAAGAAATTCCATGATGCATTACTGCTAAAAGGAATCCAGCTAAAATTCATTCGCCAACTTAACAAATCTCTTTCAAACCTTAACTGAGTATAGGTCACGCCGTTATTTTTAAAATCATATCCTGTAGAAATTCCAGTACTCCACTTCGGAGATAACTGAACATCTCCTGAAAACATTAATGAGTGTGAAGAAATTTCATTCTGACCAATTGAGTTGCTGTAATTTACTGCATATGCTATTCGCAGGCTCCAAGGTATCTTGTAATTATATAAATCGTTGGGTTTTTTTTCTTTTTCTTCTTCCTTTTCTTGATTGAATCTATTATCAGCGAAATCCATAGCTCTTCCAAATAAATCATCATCTCTACCGCCACTTCTAACTGACTCATTAATTGAGGCTTCATTCTTGTCAGATTTTTCTGAATCACTGCTACTGAATGAGTAATTCAATGTTAGATTTGCACTTGTAAGTCTAAATAACCCTCCTCCATTGTTTATGTTAAATTTGTCTATTTTAACTCCATTATCATTAAGGGCATAAGGATCAAGAGTGGCCCCAAAATTTATATTCATTTTATTCTTAAATAACTGAGTTCCTCCTGTCATTCTTACAGGACTTAAGTTTAAAGAATCTGCCGCAATATTATAGGAAGTGGAAAAATTTAAATTATTAAGAATAACAATTTTTTTTGATTCTAGATCATCACTTTCTTTATCAATTACTTTTGCTTCAACATTATTTGCTAACGACAGGCCTATAGAACTAGAATAAAATTTATTAGGTTGTCCAAAAATTGATCCCTCAAATCTGCTATATTCAAGATCTGATGTTGTAAGTCCATCAGCACTAACTACCTCATAGGTGTCATAATATTGATTAAAAGCAGGAGCAAGGCTATAGCTAATTGATGGACGAAGAACATGTCTTATTGCTTGTAAGTTTTTCTTATTTTTAAAATCATACATTCCATAAACCGTTGTGCCTAAACTAGCTGAGAAGTTATACGTACTAAATCCATCATATCCTTTATTATCAATTGTTACTACTTCCTGGTTTTCAATATCAAAACTTCTTTCAATAGTATTAAATACCATTGTTGCATTATAATTAGCGCTTGTAGAAAAACTTAAGTATTTAAAGAGTTTAAAATTAGTGCTTATAGGGATGTTATGCTGAAAACCTGATTTTGCTGAATCAAACATTTCTTTGGTAAAAAATAGTGAATCAGTTGTTTGAATTCTATTTTCACCTCTTAGGCTATATTGAAAATTAATATTTTGTAAAAATCCTTTTTTGGTACCACTTTTAGGAGCAAAAGGGAAAACTCTAGAAACACTACCTTGAAGCGTAGGTAATGTCATGTTTATTACTTGAGTATTTGTATTCTGAGAATGAGTAGCAGAAAGACTAACATTAACTTGTGGCTCACCAGTAAATGTTTTAGAATAAGAAATAGATGAAGACAATGAATTGTTAAGATAGTTTGCTGCATTAATCTGATTAACTGATTGTTGATAGTACTTGCTACTCCCAAGGTTTACTGAAGCTGAAAATCTAGAATTTGGATTTGATTTTGAGTCTTTCGTATGTGACCATCTTAAATTATATATAGAGGATTTAGAATAATCTGGGAAGCCTCTTTCGCTTTGTATTAAACTTTCATATCTAAAACTAAGATTACCTCTGAACTTATACCTAAACACGTAAGTGTTCTCAACTCTAAACCCGTAACTTCCATTTGTATAGTAGTCTCCCAATAATGTTAAATCAATGTTGTCATTTATAGGAAGATAGTAACCTCCATTTTGAACAAAATATCCTCTACTGTTTTGTTCACCAAAGGATGGAAAAATAATCCCTGAAGTCCGTTTGTTAGATAATGGAAAGTAAGCGAAGGGGAGTCCAATTGGAGTAGGTACGTCTGCGATATACATATTCGTTGGTCCCGTAATAATCTTTTTACCTGGAACTACTTTTGCTTTTCTTAAAAGGAAATAGTATTCGGGGTTTTCTAAATCAGCTGATGTAGTAAATTTAGCTCTATTCATAAAGTAAACAGAATCGTTTTCTTTTTTTGTTTTTTCAGATAAGATTTTTAATCCAGCCTGTTCTGTTCTAGAATTGAATATTATGGCTTTTTTTGTGTCCATATTAAACTTTAAAGAATCTGGTTCTATTACGTCTTGTCCTTGTTTAAAAACGGGTGATTGTGTGTAATTTCCTAGACTATCAATTATTCTGCCAGCATATATTTCATTATTACCATAATCTATTACAATTATTCCAGAAGTAATCTCCATGCTCTCATGCACTATTTTTGCATTATTATATAGATGAATTAATTTATTATTTGGATCAATTGAAACAGAATCTGATGCATTATATACTACCTTACCTAATAAAAATGATTTTTTATCTGCTATTGAATCATTTGCAGGTTCTATAGAATCGTATTTAGTTTCTAAGTAATATTGACTGTGTAAATCAATCTTAAATTCATTCTTGTCATCTGAAAATGCATAACTAAACGTGTTTGTAAACAATGAATAACTTAGAAATAAAAGTATGTTAAAAGGAAGTGTTTTCAATGTTTATAAGTGTATATTAGTAACTCGTATAGAAAACTTTTGTAAAGTTACGTATTTTTCAAGAGAGTAATATATATAACTATGAGTAAAATCTCATCATATCTTAGTTATTTTAACCTTACTTTAACAGCCAAATTTATTCTCTTACTCTTTACGTTTAATAGTCTTTCGATTAATAAGGTCATCTCTCAGGAAAAATTTAAAATCGTTATTGATGCTGGTCATGGCGGAAAAGATCCTGGCAGACCCAATAAAAATGGCATATTAGAGAAGAATATTGCGCTAAATATGGCCCTAAATCTTGGACGTGAATTAAAAAAAGATGACAATCAAATTATATACACAAGAGATAAAGATGTTTTTTTAACATTAAGACAAAGAGCTAAAATAGCAAACGAAGCAGATGCTGATCTTTTTATCTCAATTCATTGTAATGCCTTTCATGATAGTAGAGTTTATGGTACAGAGACCTATGTTTACGGACTACATGTTAGTAAAGCAAATTTTGATGTAGCTCTTAAAGAAAATGAGGTTATCTTTCTAGAAGAGGATTTTGAAAAGAATTATCAAGGGTTTGACCCAAAAGCCCCTGAATCATTAATTGGACTAACCTTAATGCAAGAAGAATATTTAGATCAGAGTATTTTACTAGCAAGCTTTATTCAAGATAATTTTTCTAAAAAGTTAAAATTAAAGAATAGAGGAGTAAAACAATCTGGATTTTGGGTACTGCATAATACATATATGCCTAGTGTTTTAATTGAAACTGGTTTTATAACTAATCCTAAGGAAGGAGCTTATTTGAACTCATCTAATGCTCAAAAGGATATAGCACACAATATTTTTAATGCAGTTAATAAATATAAGACTACTTTAGGAATAACAGGCAATTACGATGTTGTTTATAGGCCAAAAAATGAGATCACATATAAAGTACAAATTGCTGCGAGCAGAAGAAGACTTGAGTTAAAGAGCTATAACTTTAAAGGCTTAAAAGATTTGTCAGTTAAAAAAGAGGGGAGGCTCTATAGGTATTTTTATACAAGTTCATATGATTATAATGAGATTTTAAAAAAGAAAGGATATGCTATTTCAAAAGGGTATAAAAAATCATTCATAGTAGGCTTTAAAAACGGCAAAATAGTTGCTATTAATAACTGATGAAATTTTATAATAGGTTATATGTTAATAATTTATTTCCTAATTTTAAGCAATAATACATAAAGTACTTGATTTGAGATTTACAAAAGAGATAGGTATCGGTATTCTAGTAATTCTAGGGACATTAATGTCTGTCTTCTCCTATAACTATCTTAAAGGCATTAACTTGTTTGAAAAAACCAGGACCTTTAAGGTTATATATACAAAGGTAGATGGATTATCTCCGTCAAATCCTGTAACCCTAAACGGGTATAAAATAGGAAAGGTCCAAAAAATAAACTTTAATTCTAATGACACCAAAGAGCTTATTGTTGATATAGTTATTGAAAATGATGTCAAATTTTCAAAAACAAGTAAGGCTGAATTGTATGAAACTGGTCTAATAGGAGGAAAGGCTATTGCTATTGTGCCTGATTATGATAACAATGCAATTGCTCAATCAGGAGATTACTTAATTGGTAGTATAAAACCTGGTTTAACAGATTTAGTTAATCAAATAATGCCGCAAATACAATTACAACTAGAAACTGTTATGAAGAAAGCTGGAATTGTGCTATCAAACATAAATACTCTCTTTGATGAGGAAACTAAAAAATCTCTAAAATCAAGTATAGATCAATTTGCTAATCTTACTAATAATTTATCAGAGACTTTTAGAAATGTCGATGCCTTTATTAAAGATAATTCACCAAATCTAACCACAACAATAGATAATCTAAATGCAACATCTTTGAAAATGAAAGATATGTCTAATTCTATGTCAGAAGTCGATTTAAATTTAATTCTTACTAATCTGGATAGTACTATATCTAATCTGAACAATATAACTAATAAGTTAAATCAAGGTGAAGGCACTGTAGGTAAATTAATTTATGATGACGGGCTATTTAAAAACTTAGATAATGCAACAAAAAATTTAGAAGAATTAATAGAAGATATTAAGCTGAATCCTAAACGCTATGTGCATTTTTCTATTTTTGGTAAAAAGTCTGATAAATAACCTAATATATAGAAGCTGTTGATGTCGTATCTTCCAAACATTACGTTTTTTCTTATTTTATTTCTTTCTCTAGGGTATTTTATATCAAATTTTATAAAACTTAGAAGAAATATCAATTTAGGTATTGACTTAGATATTGACCTATCAGTCAATCGAAAGCAAAGATGGGCTAATATGGCTAAAATTGCCTTAGGTCAAAGCAAAATGGTAAGAAGACCTATAGTTGGAGCTCTACATGTAATAGTTTATGTTGGCTTTATAATTATAAATATTGAATTATTAGAAATAGTAATTGATGGTCTAATTGGTACCCATAGAGTTTTTTCAGGTATGGGTGTTTTTTACGGGTTTTTAATTGCTTCATTTGAAATATTAGCAGTATTAGTATTAATTGCTGTATCAGTGTTCTGGATAAGAAGGAATATAATTAAAGTTAAAAGATTTTTTGAAAATTCAATGAAGGGCTGGCCTAAGCTTGATGCAGATCTAATTCTATATTTTGAGATAATATTAATGTCATTATTTCTATTAATGAATACTACTGATGTTGCTTTTCAAAACATGAATAATGGCAATATTGTTAGCGGCTATATTTATCCACTATTTGAAAACTATTCAGTAGAGGCCCTTCATATGATGGAGAGAACCTTTTGGTGGATGCATATAATAGGAGTATTGTTGTTTTTAAACTACTTATATTTTTCAAAACACTTACATATACTTTTAGCATTTCCCAATACATTTTATGCAAGCTTAGAGAATAAAGGGATGATGGGTAATTTAAAAAGTGTTACTAAAGAAGTAAACTTGATGCTTAATGATTCTAGTACTGACCAAGAAGAAAATTTCGAAGAGAATAGCAATGAAATGATGAAATTTGGTGCTTCGGATGTTTCTGATTTGAATTGGCTCCAATTATTAAATGCATATTCATGCACTGAATGTGGTAGATGTACAAGCGTTTGTCCTGCCAATATAACTGGCAAAAAGCTATCTCCTAGAAAAATAATGATGAATACCAGAGATAGGTTAGAAGAAGTAAGTAGGAATATCGACAAGAATAAAGGATCTTTTGTTAATGATGGGAAGAAATTAATTGATGATTACATTTCTAGAGAAGAATTATGGGCATGTACTTCATGTAATGCTTGTGTAGAAGAATGCCCAATCAGTATAGATCCTCTTTCAATAATACTTGATATGAGAAGATATTTAGTAATGGAGGAAGCTTCTGCTCCAGCTGAATTAAATAATATGATGTCAAATATTGAAAATAATGGTGCTCCATGGCCATACAATCAAATGGATAGATTAAATTGGAAAGATGAATCACTATAATATGAGAAAAGAAGAGATAGAGAAAATATTACATAAAAAGGTGAAAGATGGAGAAAAAGTTAGCCCAGTCTTGCCAGAAGGAATAAAAAATTACTTAATAGATGTTGACGGAACAATTACTGAAGACATTCCTAACGAAGAACCTGATAGGATGGCAACTTGTTTACCATTCACAGATGCATTGCTAACATGTAATAAATGGTTTGAAGAAGGCCATATGATATGTTTTTTTACCTCAAGATTAGAAGAACATAGAGAGGTAACAGAAATATGGCTAGAGAAACATGGGTTTAAATACCATACTCTTTTGATGGGTAAACCAAGAGGCGGCAATTATCATTGGATTGATAATCATCTAGTAAAAGCAACCCGATACAATGGAAAATTTACTGATCTAGTAAAAAAAGAGATTAAAATTGAAGTTTTTGATGAATAAGATCTAATATGAGTAATACACTGAAAGTAAATACAATGGCAGATTATATAGCTGCGGGTAAATCACCAGAAATTTTATTTTGGATTGGCTGTGCTGGTAGTTTTGATGATAGAGCTAAAAAGATTACAAAAGCTTTTGTTAAAATCTTAAACTCTATTAATGTTGATTTTGCAGTTTTAGGTAAAGAAGAATCTTGTTCAGGAGATCCAGCAAAAAGAGCGGGTAATGAGTTTTTATTTCAAATGCAAGCTGTCTCTAATATAGAAATTCTTAATTCCTATGATATTAAAACAATCGTAACTACATGTCCGCATTGTTTTAACACACTTAAAAATGAATATCCTTCTTTAGGAGGAAATTATAAAGTATATCACCACACTCAGTTTCTTAAATCATTACTCAATGAAGGAAGATTAAAAATTAAAGGCGGTTCTTATAAGGGAAAAAAAATTACTTATCACGATCCTTGTTACTTAGGTCGAGCAAATAATGAATACGAAGCCCCAAGGGATTTAATACATAAGCTTGAAGCTGAATTAATTGAAATGAAAAGATGCAAGAAAGACGGGTTATGTTGTGGTGCAGGAGGAGCACAGATGTTTAAAGATGCTGAAAAAGGAAATAAAGAGATTAATATTGAGAGAACTGAAGATGTAAAAGAGACAAAAGCTGAAATAGTTGCCACAGGATGTCCTTTTTGCAACACTATGCTTACTGATGGAGCTAAAACAATAGAAGAGGAAAGAAAGATTTCAGTTATGGATATAAGCGAACTAATAGCCAATGCCCAAGAATTATAAACTGTTTTTTTGATGTATGTAAAGTTTGAAGAATTAGCGGAAGACTCAAGAGTATGGATTTATCAATCCAGCAGGGATTTAAGTGCACAAGAAATCTCTAAAATAGCAATAGAATTAAAGGTTTTTTTAGAATCCTGGACTTCTCATAACAAACCTATTAAAGCTGCATGTCAAATCAAGTATAATAGATTTATTATAATTGCTGTTGATAAAGATTTTGAGACATCTGGCTGTTCAATTGATACATCTGTAGGTTTTATGCGATTATTAGAAAAAAAATATAAGGTAGATTTACTTGAGAAAATGAATATTGCATATAAAACTGATAATGAGATTAAATACACTTCTCTCGCTGATTTTAAAACTCTGGTTATAAATAAATTTGTAAATAAAGATACCGTAGTTTTTAATAATTTAGTCTCTACTATTTTTGAATATAACAATTCCTGGGAAACAACTATTAAGAATAGCTGGCATGGTAGATTCTTATAAAATAATTTAGTATAGGCAAATGACCAATAGGTTCTACATATTTTTAATAGCATTCTTTTATTGTTCTTTCCTTTTTGCCCAAAAAAAGGATCCGTTAAAGGCTAAAGACTATCAAGATCAAAAACATTGGGTTGATAGCATATATAACTCTATGACACTTAAAGAAAAGGTTGGTCAACTTTTTGTAGTTCAGCTAATGACCAAAAACGACAATAGTGCTAGTCTTTATAAACAAATACATGAACATTCTATTGGTGGGGTTATTTTGTCTAATGGATCTCCAATAAAAACAGCAAGTACAACTAATAAAATGCAATCCCTAAGTAAAACCCCATTATTAATTGGAATAGACGGTGAATGGGGGTTAAAAATGCGTATAGACTCTACTATGAAATTCCCTTGGAATATGAGTTTAGGTGCATTGAAAGACAATTCATTTATTGAAAAAATAGGAAGTAGCATTGGAAAGCATTGTAAAAGGATGGGCATTCATATAAATTTCGCTCCAGTTGTAGACATTAACACTAATCCTAAAAATCCAATAATTGGCAACCGGTCATATGGAGAAAATAAGCTTAATGTAACAAGCAAGGCTGTCTCTTTTACAAAAGGACTACAAAGTCAAGGAATATTAGCATGTGCAAAGCATTTTCCAGGACATGGAGATACATCTAAAGACTCACATAAGACATTACCCACAATAGCATTTAAGAAGAAGAGACTTCTTGATGTTGAGTTATATCCATATAAATCATTAATTAAGCAAGATTTAGGGGCAGTAATGATTGCTCATTTAAATGTACCTAGTCTAGAGCCAAATGCTGATTTTCCTTCATCCTTATCAAAAAATATAGTGACAAATCTTTTAAAAGAAAGACTTAAGTTCAGAGGTTTAATTATAACTGATGCACTTGGAATGAAGGGTGTAACTAACTATGATAGTGAAAATATTGATTTGATGGCATTTAAAGCTGGAAATGATGTTTTGTTAATGTCAGGAGATATAACCGCAGGTGTTTCTTCAATAGTTAATGCTTATAATAATAACATGATCTCTGAGAAAAGACTTCAACATTCAGTTAAGAAAATTTTAAAAGCAAAATATAAAGTTGGCTTAAATCGATATAAACCAATAGAGATAAATAACCTAATCTTAGACTTAAACCCAATTAATGATAAAGTCTTGAAAGAGGAAGTTGTTTCTAATATAATTACACTACTTAAAAATGACAACCAGGCTACTCCAATCTTAAGCTTAAATAATAATAAAATTGTTCATATTCAAACAGGCAGTGATTCTGGAGAAACTTTTAATAACTATTTAAATAAATATTCATCTGTTGATTATATGAAAATTAGTGATTTTAAAACCATAAATGATTTGATGGACAAACTAACAGAGTATAATACAGTAATTATAGGTCTTCATCAGCCAAGTAATACACCTTGGGATAAGTATAATTTTACAAGAAAAGAACTTCTGTGGATAGATGAAATAAGTAAATCTAAAAATACAATTCTTACGATTTTTGCTAAACCTTATAGTTTAAACAAAGTTTTAAATATTAATACATTTAAGAGTGTTATTTTATCTTATCAAAATGATAAGATTTTTCAAGAAAAAACTGCTCAAATGATTTTTGGATCCATACCGTTTAATGGTGTAATTCCTGTTAGCATTGTGGATGAATTTAAAGTAGGAGATGGAATTAAAACCTCTATAATTAACAGGTTATCATATGGCCTTCCTGAATCTGTAAATATAGATTCAAGGAAGCTTAGTAGAATTGATTCTATAGTAAAAGTTTCTATTGATTCTATGATGACTCCTGGCGTACAATTACTCATAGCAAAGAACTCAAAAGTTATTTTCGATAAGAGTTATGGAAAATTAAGGTATGATAAAGATAATATGGTGAATTCTACAACTAAATATGATCTAGCATCACTAACAAAAATACTAGTTACGTTACCACTTATAATGAAGCTTTATGATAATAACGTTTTATCTATAGATTCTAAATTAGGAGAACTTTTACCTTCTTATAAAGAGTCAAATAAATCTGAATTTACTATTAAAGAAATGTTATCCCATTTTGCATATTTTCAAGCATGGATTCCTTTTTATAAACAAACTATAGACTCAACTACAGGAAAGTTAAAAAGTAATTTATACAGGAATAACATTGATGAAAACTTTTCTTTAAAAATCAATAATAATATACATCTCATTTCTACATATAAAGACACTATATTAAATCAAATTAAAGAAAGTGAATTAATTGATGAAAGGTATAAATACAGTGATTTACCCTATATAATCTTACAGCAATATATTGAGGATTATTATTCTGAAAATCTAGATAATTTATCTCGTAAATATTTCTTTAATTCAATAGGTGCAAACTCCTTTATGTTTAATCCTGCAAACTCTATAAGTATTGAAAATATTGCGCCTACTGAAATTGATAGTTACTTTAGAAATCAAGAAGTAGTTGGATATGTACATGATATGGCTGCTGCTATGCTTGGTGGCGTTTCTGGTCATGCTGGTCTTTTTGGAAATTCTAATGATGTTGCTAAAATAATGCAGATGTATATACAAAATGGAAATTATGGAGGCATCCAATATCTTAAGCCAGAAACAATTAACACTTTCAATACTTGTAATTATTGTAGTGAAGGTAATCGTCGTGGCATTGGTTTTGACAAACCTCAACTTGAGGATGAAGGACCAACATGTGGATGTGTTTCTATGAATAGCTTTGGTCATTCTGGATGGACTGGAACATACGCATGGGCAGATCCGGATGAAGAAATTGTATATATTTTCCTATCAAATCGATCTTATCCGAATGATCCTGAAAATAAATTATTAAATTACAATATTAGAACTGAAATTCAGAGATTGCTTTATGAATCAATTAATAGGTAGATTATGAAAATAGGTATTGTTTGTTATCCAACATTTGGGGGTAGTGGAGTTTTGGCTACTGAATTAGGTATAGAACTCTCTAAAAAGGGTTATGAGATTCATTTTATAACCTATAATCAACCTGTAAAATTAGAGCTATTAAGTAATAAAGTTCATTATCATGAGGTAATGGTTCCAGATTACCCACTTTTTCACTATCAACCATATGAATTAGCATTATCTACAAAGGTTGTTGATATGGTTAAGAAACATGAAATTGAATTACTGCATGTACATTATGCAATTCCTCATGCCTATGCAGCGTATATGGCTAAAAATATGTTAAAACATGAAGGAATAAATATTCCTGTTGTTACAACATTACATGGAACAGACATAACATTAGTTGGAAGTCATCCATCTTATAAGGCTGCAGTTGAATTTAGTATTAACAAATCTGATGCTGTTACTGCCGTATCTGAAAGCCTAAAAAGAGATACGGAAGAGTTGTTTAGTATAGATACAAACATAGAGGTTATTCCTAATTTCATTAATCTAGAAAAATACCCTTTAGAAAGGAAAGAAAAAACCAGAAGCATAGTAGCAGAAAATGATGAGAAGGTAATTTGTCATATAAGTAATTTTAGGGAGGTTAAAAGGATAGATGATGTTATTAATATCTTCCATAATATAAATAAAAAAATACCTTCAAAACTAATGATGGTAGGAGAGGGGCCTGAAAAGGCGAATGCTGAAAAATTATGTAAAAAATTAAAAATTAAAGACAATGTTTTTTTCTTTGGAAATACTAATGAGACTATTAATATATTAACCTTTAGTGACCTTTTTTTACTACCTTCAAGTACAGAAAGTTTTGGATTAGCAGCGCTTGAAGCTATGGCTTCATTTGTTCCTGTAATTTCAACAAATGCAGGAGGGTTACCAGAAGTTAATATTAATGGAGTTTCTGGTTATATGAGTAATGTAGGGGATATAGATGATATGGTTAATAATTCATTGAAAATTTTATCTAACCATAAGGTTAACAATGAATTCAAAGAAAATGCACGAAAACAAGCTGAGAAATACAATATCCATAAAATAGTTCCCTTTTATGAGAGCATCTATATAGCAGCCATGAATAAAGTAAACAAACAATGAAAAGAAAAGATTTTTTAAAATTAAGTTCCGCTTCAGCCCTTTTTCTAGGTCTTAATCCAGATAGACTAGATGCCTCTAGTATTGAAGAATCACATGATTTAATTGATAAAAACTCTCATTATATGGGTAATTATTCTGCTCCTAAACTTAAGACAGTAAGAGTAGCATTTATTGGAGTTGGAGCAAGAGGTACTGGTCATGCGAGACAGATTGCAACAATAGAAGGAACAGAAGTGGTAGCTATTAGTGACTTATATCAAGATTTAGCGCAAAGATCTATAGATAATTGTAAAGAGATTGGAAAAGGAGAAAGACATAATGAAATAGCCATTTATTATGGAGGTGAAGATAAATGGAAATTGATGCTAAAAGAAGTAAAACCTGATGTGGTTTTTATTTCTACTAACTGGAGTAATCATGCTCCAATGGTAATTGAAGCTATGAATAGTGGGGCTCACGCATTTGTTGAAGTTCCTATGGCCACAACTATTGAAGATATGTGGAAAATTATAAACACATCAGAAAGAACAAGAAAACATTGCATGATGATGGAGAATGTTAATTATGGAAGGGATGAGCTGATGTATTTAAATATGTGTAGAAAAGGAGTAATAGGAGATTTTTTACATGCAGAAGCAGCATATATACATGAGTTAAGATTTCAGATGGAAGAACAAGAAAGAGGTACTGGTTCATGGAGAACACATCAATATGCAAAAGGAAGGGGTAATTTATATCCTACTCATGGTCTAGGTCCAGTAGCTCAATACATGAATCTAGCCAGAGGTGATGATAATTTTAACACCTTAATCTCTTATTCAACACCAGCCTTGGGAAGAAAATTGTATGCAGAGAAAAACTATCCAGCTAATCATAAATGGAATAAACTTGACTATAAAAATGGAGATCTAAACACCTCAATAATAAAAACAAGCGTAGGAAGAACCGTAATGGTTCAGTGGGATGAAACTAGTCCACGACCATATTCTAGACATAATTTAATACAGGGAACTAAAGGAACACTAGCTGGTTTTCCTACTCGTGTTGCACTTGAAGGTGGAGTTGAAGGTGTTACTAAAAACCATCATTCTTGGGCACAAGGAAAGGATTTAGAAGTATTATATGAAAAATATGATCATCCACTCTATAAAAGATTAGGCACCTTGGCTAAAAAAATGGGCGGACATGGAGGTATGGATTTTATGATGAGATATCGAATAATTGAATGTCTTAGGAATGGTAAGCCTTTAGATCAAAATATGTATGAAGGATGTTTTTGGAGTGCAGTAACACCTCTTAGTGCAAAATCTATTGAAGATGGTGGTGCACCACAGAGATTTCCTGATTTTACAAGAGGAAATTGGAAAACAACTAATCCTTTATCTATCATTTCATAGATAGTTTTTACTACCCAAACAAGCTTAATTGTTTTCAAGTGAATCACCAAATGCTTCACCTATTTCTTTTAAATTCTTTGCTGTTTCACAATTATCAAGTAAATATGCTTGAAATTCATCTTCATCATATTTCTTATTGATAATTGCTAATTCCAAAGCCATAGATTCCATTTTTGATTTTACTTTACTTAGTTTTTTGTATGCTTCCTTCTTTGATTCTTCATCACCAAATGATGATTTCAGACCTAATTGAATAACTTCCGGCATAAGTTCAGCTGTTTCAGCTATTAATTCACAAGCTTTTTGTGCATCTGATTCCATATTTGAACAAGAAGAAAATGCTACAAAAATCAATGTTATAAGTATTAGTTTTTTCATAATTATTCGTTTTTAGTTAAAAAATCTTTATAATCTATAGATGGATCATAATCCATGTCAGTTTTTATTGAATGTAGCTCACTTCTTGAATCTTTTGATTTGATTATTGGAAAAAACAACTGAACATACCATGGTTCTTTCATTTTATTCCATGCTCCAAAACGTGTGGGATATTTTCTGGTAATCTTAGCTGTTCCAAATAAAACATCCCAAAAAAACAATAAGTTTCCATAGTTTCCATTTGGATTTGATACGCCATCTTCAGCAGTTAATCCATGATGAGCATAATGAGTGCAAGGAGTCGAAATGGTTCTTTCTACAATCCAAGCTAATGGATGTAAAATTTTATACTTATATAAAAATCTATCCCATTTTATTTCACTGTGAGCAAGTAATATTATAGAAACCTTAATTGGAACATAGTAAAGATAAACTTCTATCATTCCTGAGAATATCAAGACAGCTGAAAACCATATTCCAGGCATAAAAGCATAATATAAAAAAGCATTTCTATAGGTTACCAGCACACCCATTTCTTCAACAACGTGATGAGGTCTGTGAAGTTTCCACATAAAAGCATTTTCATGTGAAAATCTATGCCATAAATACTGAGTAAGATCATCAAAGATTAAAAAAGCTAAAATATGCCATAAGAAAAATGAACTAATAAAATAGTCTTCGTAAAAAGGAAACCATAAACCCATTAAAAATATAACAAAAGTTAAAATAGCAGGTTGAATTAATGTTGGAAGTATAGTTAAACATACTAATTCAATTGTGAGGTCATTTTTTGATCTTTTATCATCAAAATATAATCCCCCAAGAGATTCAATAATTCCAAGAATTAATACTACTAAAACAGGAATTAATTTACTTATACTTTCTGCTTCTATCATGTTTTTAGTTAAAAATCTTACCTGGGTTTAGAATATTATTCGGGTCAAATATGTTTTTAATCTGTTTCTGTAATTCAATTTCTTTTTTAGAAAAAGCTATATCAATATAATCCTTTTGTACATATCCTATTCCATGTTCTCCAGATATAGTGCCTCCTAAACCTACAGTTAACTTAAATATTTCTTTAATTGCTTTTGTTAGATCGTTATTCCATTTATCATCACTCATTTCTCCTTTTATAATGTTTATGTGAAGGTTTCCATCACCTGCATGGCCATAGCAAACAGAATTAAATCCATAGTTTTTGCCAATCTCTTTTACTCCTTTTAGAAGTTTCGGTAATTCTGCTCTAGGAACAACAGTATCTTCTTCTTTATATGTAGAATTAGATTTTACTGCTTCTGCAACACTTCTTCTTAATTTCCATAGCATATCCTTATGAGAGTCATTGTCTGCTAAAGTTATTTCTCCACATTCAAATTTTGAAACTACTTCTTGAATATTTTCACAATCTACATATAGCGCTTCAATATCATTACCATCAACTTCAACTAACAAATGCGCATTAATATCATCTTCTATGTCTAATTTAATATCAGAATATTTTAACGCCCAATCTATAGCGTCCCTTTCTATAAATTCAAGTGCACAAGGGGTGATTCCTGCCATAAATATTAAAGAGACAGCTTTACATGCATCTTCTGCAGATTTGAACGGTATAAGCAGGGTAATGGATTTTTGAGGCAAGGGGATAAGTTTAAATACAATACAAGTTATAATTCCTAAAGTACCTTCACTTCCAACAAGAAGTTGAGTTAAGTTATATCCGGTAGAATTTTTTAAAACATTAGCCCCAGTCCATATAATTTCTCCTGTCGGTAAGACTACCTCTAGATTTAATACATAATCTTTTGTAACTCCATATTTCAGTGCCTTAGGGCCTCCTGCGTTTTCTGCAAGATTACCACCTAAAAAACAACTGCCTTGACTAGCAGGATCAGGGGGATAAAACAGACCTTTTTCTTGAACTGCATCTTTAAAAACTTGATTTATTACACCAGGCTCAACTGTTGCTTGTGAATTATTAGTATCTATTTCTGTTATTTTATTTAAACGCTCTGTACTTAAAACAACTCCTGCATGAATAGGAAGGGATCCTCCGCTCAATCCTGTTCTAGCCCCACATGGAGTAACTGGAATTTGATTTTTATTACAATATCCTAGTATTTCAGATATCTCTTTAGTCTTTAAAGGCTTAATGACTACTTCTGGGAGAAAGGACAAATCTTCAGTTTCATCGTGAGAGTATTCTTTAATAATCTCATTATTTGTAAGAACATAGTTTGCCCCAACGATAGATTTAAAGTAATTAATGTCTTTAGAGGATACTTTGGAGTACATTATTATAATTTTAATAAAAATACATATTCCAATTTAATTAATTTTTACTTCTAATTATATTACCCTATTTTTAGTCTTTACACTTATGAAGAATCTAGCATTACATTGGAAAATATTGATAGGGATGGCTTTAGGAGTTGGTTTTGGGCTCATTATGGCGAACTTTGAATTTGGAAAAGGGTTTATATCTGACTGGATAAAGCCTTTTGGAACAATCTTTATTAACTCTCTAAAACTTATAGCTATTCCTTTGATTCTAGCCTCTCTTATAAAAGGGATTTCAGATTTAAAAGATATCACAAAACTATCAAAAATGGGTGGTGCTACAATAGCAATCTATATGATAACAACGCTAATAGCAGTAAGTATTGGATTAATTGTAGTCAATGTTATAAAACCTGGAGACTCGATTTCTGATGAAACAAGAATAGAATTGATAAGTGCATATGAAAGTGATGCAGATCAAAAGAGGGCAGTGGCTGAGGACACAAAGAATTCAGGACCTCTTCAAACACTCATTGATGTTGTACCATCAAATATTGTTTCTGCAGCATCAGACAATAAAAACATGCTTCAAATAATATTTTTCTCAATATTGTTTGGTATAGCAATGATATTGATACCTGAAAAAAAATCAAGGCCAATTAAAGACTTTTTTGATTCGTTTAATGATGTTATTTTAAAAATAATTGATTTAATAATGTTGTTTGCTCCTTATGGGGTTTTTGCATTGTTGGCTACATTAATTGTGGAAGCACCCAAATGGGACCTACTCAAAAGTCTTTTATTATATTCTCTAACTCTCATTTTAGGACTAGCAATTTTAATTGTGCTATATCTTATAATAGTTAAAATCTTTACTGGAAAGAGCCCTAATTACTTTTTAAAGGGTATTCTGCCGGCACAATTAGTAGCTTTTTCAACAAGTTCTAGTGCTGCAACATTGCCTGTTACTATGGATAGAGTTCATAACCATTTAGGTGTAAAGGAAGAGGTTTCTAGTTTTGTCCTCCCAATTGGTGCTACTATAAATATGGATGGAACGGCTTTGTATCAAGCTATTGCAGCAGTCTTTATTGCACAAACATTTGGGTTAGATCTATCCTTAGGGGCACAACTTGGAATTATCTTAACAGCAACACTTGCCTCTATTGGTGCTGCTGCTGTTCCCAGCGCAGGAATTATTGTTTTGGTTATTGTATTGTCTCAAGCAGGTATACCAGAAGCTGGATTAGCATTAATTTTTGCAGTTGACAGGCCTTTAGACATGTGTAGAACAGTAGTTAATATTTCTGGTGATGCAACAGTATCAATGTTAGTAAATAAATTAATTAAAAAGAAATGAATGTTAAACTAGATTCTTCTTGGAAAAGAGAATTAAAAAATACATTTAATGAACCTTATTTCTTAAAATTAATAACTTTTGTAAAAGAGGAATATCAGAGTCATGTATGTTATCCTCTAGGAAATCATATTTTTTCAGCACTCGATGATTGTCCGTTAGATAAGTTACAGTTAGTAATTATTGGTCAAGACCCTTATCATGGTGATAAACAAGCACATGGGTATTGTTTTTCTGTACCTGAAGGAATTAAACACCCACCATCTCTTGTTAACATATTTAAGGAATTAAATGATGATATAGGACTTTCATACCCAAATAGCGGAGATTTAAGGCGGTGGGCCAGTCAAGGAGTTTTGCTTCTAAACTCAACACTTACTGTAAGAGAAAAATCGCCTGGCAGTCATCAAAATCATGGATGGGAACTATTTACTGATAAAATAATAGAAATTATATCTTCTAAAAAAAAGAATGTTGTATTTCTGCTGTGGGGAAATTATGCTAAAAGTAAAGTGAAGTTAATAGATGCAAACAAACATCTAATATTAAAATCTGGACATCCTTCACCTTTAAGTGCTAATAAGGGTTTATGGTTTGGTAATAAACATTTTAGTGGGGCAAATAATTATTTTAAAAATAATAATATGCCTGAAGTTTTATGGTAATTATATCCTTTTAAGGGCGTAGTCTATTAAATTTTCAATTGTTTTTTCAGGATTATCACTATACTCTTCTAGTTCTCTATTAGCAAGTATTGCATTTAAAGAAATAGCTTTATGACCAAGCAAGCTAGACATTCCGTATATAATTGCAGTCTCCATTTCAAGGTTTGTAGCATCATTATTGTCATAGTGTAGTTTTTTTAACTTATCAAGGTTATTTTTATATGAATTATTCAATCTTATCGATCTTCCTTGTGAACTGTAAAAACCACTGCAAGTAATAGTAATCCCACTTTTAATCTCCCTAGAATTAAATTTATCAAACAACTCTTCAGAACAGTTATAACAATACATATCATCTTCAATTTGATGTTCTTTATATATATGGTTATTAAACTTCGTGTTATCTCTATTAGCTAAATCATAATTCAATAAGAATCCATCAACATCAATAGCCATCTTACTTATAAGAAAGGAATCAACAGGTATGTCCTTTTGAATAGCCCCTGAAGTACCAATTCTTATTAATTCTAACTTTTTTAAAGACTTATTTAATTCTCCTGTATTTAAGTTTATATTAACCAGAGCGTCTAACTCATTAAGGACAATATCAATATTTCCTGAGCCAATTCCTGTTGAAATAACAGTAATTCTATTGGAGTTATAATACCCTGTTACAGATTTAAACTCTCTATTTTGAACTTTAAATTCAATTTTTTCAAAATGTTTTGTGATTTTATCAACGCGAAATTGATCTCCAACTAGTATAATTTTTGAAGATAAGTTTTCAGGTTTTAATTTTAGATGATAAACAGAACCATCCTCATTTAATATTAACTCCGATTTATCCATTAACTATATTTATTAAATTACCCTCCAACTCTTTTAACTTTAAACCCTATTTTAACCAGTTCTTTCATAATTCTATCTCTATTATCACCTTGAATAATAATTTTTCCTCCCTTTACAGTACCGCCTACACTTAACATGGTTTTTAACCTTTTTGCTATTTCTTTTTGATCTTTCTCTTTTATACTAATAAACCCCTCAATAATAGTAATCGGCTTCCCTTTTCTTTTCTCATATTTACATATAACAGGGTCCTGTTGGTTATAAGAATTCTTAATATTATCTTCTGACTCCTTAAACTTATGATCAGGAAAAAGGTTTTTTAATTGATCTTTTAAATCCATTATTTCTTTAACAAACCGAGCTCTATTAATCTTTCATTCAAGAATTCCCCAGCAGTGATATCTTCAAATGATTTAGGATGTTCTTCGCAAATACATGATTCTAACACATTTAGCTTCATATCACTAACTGGATGCATAAAAAATGGAATAGAATATCTAGACTGTTTAAGTAACTCTTTATCTGGATTTACAACTCTATGGACAGTAGATTTTAGCACATTATTTGTATGCCTAGAGAGCATATCCCCAATATTGATCATTAACTCATCTTTTTGTGCTATAGCATCAATCCATTCTTCTTTAGTGTTCTTCACCTGCAACCCCTTTCCATGTGCTCCCATCAACAAGGTTATTAAGTTTATGTCTCCATGAGCAGCAGCCCTAACTGCTTCCTTAGGATCTTCAAGAATAGGAGGGTAGTGAATAGGTCTTAGGATAGAATTTCCATTAGTAATATATTGATCAAAATAATTCTTGTCAATATTTAAATATAATGCCAGAGCCCTTAATACATATTTAGCAGTTCTTTCAAGCGTAACATACACTTCTTTACCAACTGAGTTAAATTCCGACAATTCATCAACATATATATTTGGAAAATAATTGTATTTATCTTTCTCTTTTTCATCTATATATTGACCAAAATGCCAATATTCTTTTAAATCACCATGTTTGCTTCCTTTTGCGCTTTCTTTTCCAAAAGCAACATAACCTCTTTGGCCAGAGTATTCAGGGTGTTCATATTTAGTTTTAATTTCATCAGAAAGTTTGAAAAACAATTTGATTTGTTTATATAGTCTCTCAATAAGTTCGTCAGATAAAAAGTGCCCTCTTACTGCACAAAATCCAATCTCTTGAAAAGCGCTTCCAATTGTCTGAATGAATTTTTCTTTTTTTTCTAAATTGTTGCTTAAAAAATCTCTAAGATCTACTGATGGTACTTTGTTCATAAGAGCAAGTTTTATTAATGTTTTGCAAATATACGAAATGTTGATAATTAAATTTTTGACTCTATAATTATATATGAAAAAATTATAGCTTTATTTATTTATAATATTCCTATTTTTATACTAATCTATGGATTAGATCTTTCAATGAATTATCAAACAACCTCAATAAAAGCAATACAACATTTAGAGTTATACACTTCAATGTTAAAATCTAGAATGATTGAAGAAAAAATGCTCATTTTACTTAGACAGGGAAAAATTTCAAAATGGTTCTCTGGAATAGGGCAAGAAGCAATATCGGTTGGTGTAACATTAGCCTTGGAAAATGATGAGTATATTCTTCCAATGCATCGAAATTTAGGTGTATTTACATCTAGAAACATACCTCTTAATAGGTTGTTTTCTCAATGGCAAGGGAAACCTTCTGGTTTTACAAAAGGGAGAGATAGATCATTTCATTTTGGAACAAATGAATATCATATTGTAGGCATGATTTCTCATTTAGGACCTCAGTTAGGGGTTGCAGATGGAATAGCATTATACCATCTACTAAATAAAACTAAAAAGGTTACAGCAGTTTTTACAGGAGAAGGAGGAACTAGTGAGGGGGATTTTCATGAAGCATTAAATGTTGCTTCTGTTTGGAATTTGCCAGTTATATTCATTATTGAAAACAATGGCTATGGGCTTTCAACACCTGTAAATGAACAATATAATTGTAAAAACATAGCTGATAAAGGAATAGGCTATGGAATAGAATCCCATATTGTAGATGGAAATAATATTATAGATGTATATTCAAAGATATCTTCGATAGCAGCTAAAATTAGGAAAAAACCTAATCCCGTATTAATAGAATTTAAAACTTTTAGAGTTAAAGGGCATGAAGAAGCTAGTGGAGTAAAATATGTTCCTAAAGATTTAATAAGTGAATGGACTAAAAAAGATCCAATATCTAATTATGAATCGTTTCTTACAGAATCAAAGCTTCTTACTGAAGATGATATTTCAGAAATTAAAAGCAAGATTACTGAAGAAATAAATACAAACTTAAAAACAGCTTTTAAGGAAGACCCTTTAATTCCAGAAATAAAGACTGAAATAAAAGATGTATTTAAACAATATTTATATAAGGAAGTAAAACATTCTAATAAAACATCTAATTTAAGATTTGTAGATGCTATTTCAGATGGTTTGTTGCAGTCAATGGAAAAGAACAATGATTTGGTTATAATGGGCCAAGATATCGCAGAATACGGAGGTGTATTTAAAGTTACTGAGGGTTTTGTTGAAAAGTTTGGATTAGAAAGGGTTAGAAACACTCCTATATGTGAATCAGCCATTATTGAAGTTGCTATGGGATTATCTATATGTAATACAAAAAGTGTTGTTGAATTACAATTTTCAGATTTTATAAGTTCAGGATTTAATCCCGTTGTGAACTATTTAGCTAAGTCCTATTACAGGTGGGAGCAAAATGCAGATATTGTTCTAAGAATGCCTTGTGGTGCTGGAGTAGGAGCAGGACCTTTTCATTCCCAGACAAATGAAGCATGGTTCACAAAAACACCTGGATTAATTGTATTATATCCAGCATTTCCTTATGATGCTAAAGGACTTTTAATCTCAGCAATTGAAAACCCAAATCCTGTTTTATTCTTTGAACATAAAGCATTATATAGAAGTATAAGACAAGAAGTGCCTAAGGATTATTATAATTTGCCTATTGGAAAAGCTTCGATATTACGATCAGGAAATAGTATTACAGTCATTTCTTATGGAGCAGCTATTCATTATGCTACAGAAGTTTTAGATAAAAATCTTGATATAGATGTAGATTTAATTGATCTCAGGAGTTTATGTCCATTAGATACAGAAACTATAATAACTTCCGTAAATAAAACTGGTAAAGCAATTATTCTTCAAGAGGATTCATTGTTTGGTGGTTTAGCATCTGAAATATCCTCTATAATAATGGAAAATTGTTTTGAATCATTAGATGCCCCTGTAAAAAGAGTAGCAAGCCTGCAGACTCCAATACCTTTTGAGGCTAGTTTAGAAAAACAATATTTGCCTTACAGTCGATTTGAGGGGGAACTGATTGACTTATTTAATTATTAGTCTGAATATTTTTAGCAATCTCTGTTACTTCAGTTAAAACTCTTAAGAGATTGCCACTCCATATTTTACTTATTTCTTCTTTTGTATAACCTCTTTTTAATAATTCCTTAGTAACGTTAAATGTCTCAGATGCATCAGACCATCCTTGAATTCCTCCACCACCATCAAAATCACTGCTAATTCCTACATGATCTATACCTATTCTTTTAACCATATAATCTATGTGATCAACTAAATCTTTAACACTTACTAATTCAGTAGATATATCATCCCTTAAATACCCGGCTAAAGCTACTGTTTGAACAACACCGCCATTTTTCTTAATCCAATCTAATTGTTCATCATCTAAATTTCTTGAATGATTACATAAACTTCTTGCTGAAGAATGAGATGCAATAACAGGTGCATTACTAATCTCTATCATTTGTCTTATAGCTTCTTTAGAAGGGTGGGAAACATCAATCATTATTCCAATTCTGTTCATTTCAAGAATTGCTTCTTTTCCTTTATCACTTAATCCATTATGCATCCATATGTTATCTTCCTCTCCTGTATTTGAGTCAGAGAATTGACTATGTCCATTATGGGCTAAAGACATATATCTTGCTCCAAGATTATAAAATTTTTCAATATTTGACAAATCTTCTCCTAAAGGATATGCATTTTCAACACCAATCATAGCAATCTTTTTTCCTTTTGCATTTATCCTATATACATCTTCTTCTGATAATGCAAGTTCAATCTGATCAGGAGCATATTCTTCTACAAGCCTATGAATTGCCTCAAACTTGTCAATTGCATTTTTATATGCTCTTTTATATCCGTTTTTATTTAAGGAACCTTGACCAGTAAAAACAATAAACCAAGCCACATCTAATCCTCCATTAATCATTTTTGGGAGATTTACCTGTGAGTCCGTATTTACTGTATAGTTATTCTGATTTGTAAAATTCTTTAAGTTAATGTCACAATGTGTATCAAGAGTGATCATTTCTTTATGTATTTCAATGGATTCTATTGTCATGTCTATTGTTTTTTCTGAAACATCCAATTCAACATTTGTTGCTACATATATTGTTTTTAATAAATAGATGCTAGCAATAGCAAGGATAATTATTATAATATAATTTTTCGATTTTAACAATTTGAGTATAGATTATTAATTAATATATACTTAAGATAAAAAAAAAATCGTCCAAGATTCTTAAATAACTAAGAAAAGTTGCTATTTTTGCAAATCGGCAAAAATTAAAATGATCACAAAAAAGGACAAAGATTTATACTCCTATCAAAAAGGTGCAATTTTTGAAATCTTTAAAAGATTTGATAATGCTGCTTCTGATTATCATTTACTGTATCAACTTCCTACAGGTGGAGGAAAGACTATAATTTTCTCTGAAATAGTAAGACAGTATCTTAAAACCCATAGTGGTAGAGTAGTGGTAATGACTCATAGAATTGAATTATGTAATCAAACTTCTAAAGTTCTTACAGAGTTTGGAGTAGAAAACAAAATTATCAATAGCAAGGCTTCTTTAGAAGATCAAGAGAATTATAGTTGTTTCGTAGCTATGGTGGAAACATTAAATAATAGACTTCTTGATGATAAGCTTGATATTTCAAATGTTGGCCTTGTGATAATTGATGAAGCTCATTATAATTCATTTACAAAACTTTTTAAATTTTTTAACACCTCGTTTATTTTAGGAGTAACAGCAACCCCGTTAAGTTCAAATATTAATCTTCCTATGAATGATAATTATGATGAACTAATTGTAGGTGAATCTATAAAAGAATTGATTAATAATAGATTTTTAGCAAAAGCCGACTTATTTACTTACAATGTTGGTCTAACTTCGTTAGTTGTTGGTCCTAATGGGGATTATACAGTTAAATCTTCTGAAGATCTTTATACTAATAATGATATGCTGTCTAAATTAGTTCTTGCATATGAAGAAAAATGTATGAATAAAAAAACATTGATTTTTAATAATGGGATTAATACATCCCTAATTGTTTATGATACTTTTAAAAATGCTGGTTTTCCGATTAAACATTTAGACAATACTGCAACAAAAAAAGATCGAGCAGATATTTTGAAATGGTTTAAAAAAACACCTAATGCAATTCTAACGTCAGTCAGTATTTTAACAACTGGATTCGACGAGCCTACAGTTGAAAGCATCCTTATTAATAGAGCTACAAAATCCTTAACACTATATTATCAAATGATTGGAAGAGGATCAAGAATTCTAGATAATAAATTAAGATTTGATGTAATAGATTTAGGAAATAATTTCTATAGGTTTGGTGAGTGGGGATCAGATATAAATTGGCAACAAATTTTCAAATTTCCAGATAATTATTTAGATAATGTTATTTCAGATGAAGAAATTGAGAGCCGTTTTAGATATGAAATGCCTGAAGAACTTCAATTACTTTTTACAAATTCAGAAAATTTATATTTCGATGTTAATGAGGTTTATGTTAATTCTATAAGAAATGGTAAATCTTCCAAAATTGTCTTACAAAAAGCAATTGAACATCATTCAAGAATGTGTGTAGAAAATTCTAATGATGTTTACGATGCTCTTAATCTAATTAAAGAACTTAATGATGAAATAGATTATCTAATAAAAAGGTATTCAAAATGTATTAGCAAAAGCACTCCTAATTTTCTTGAGTGGCTAACTGGTGAATATAAGAAGAGATTAAGGTCATATATCAGAGTTAATTTTGATGAGGTTAAAACTTTTGTAGTAAGAAATTAATTCCTACTTTTATATAAAATTATATTTTATGAAATATTCAAACTTATTATGCTTTATATTGATTATTAGTCTTACTCTTTCTGTAAGCTGTCAACAAAAGAATAATGTCAAAACTGTTTCCGTTAACCATGAAAGCTCAATTGTTAATCCTGAAATATCATTTGGTGTTAGAGGAAATTGTGGTATGTGTAAATCTACAATTGAAAAGGCTGCATTATCTATTGATGGAGTAGAGGAGGCTTCTTGGAGTAAAGAGTTAAAAATTCTAGACATTAAAACAAAATCTAATTTAGATTCAATTACAGTTAAAATTCATCAAGCTGTAGCAGATTCTGGATACGACACTGAATTAATTTCTGCAATGGAGGAAAACTATAACAATTTGCCTGGATGTTGTCAATATAATAGAGAAATGGCAATAACAATCAATAATTAAATCTAGTATTTATAGATTAGTTTTCTTATATTTAATTGGTGGGTTTTTCGTTTGAGATAGGAGGTATTTCATTAGGTTATGGATATCTTTATATGATCGGAGCATTAGTACATTTTATTCCCTCATTAGCAGTTTTGGTTAGAAGACTTCATGATGTAGGTAAATCAGGCTGGTTCTATTTTATTGTGCTAATTCCATTAGTTGGGGCTATATGGTTATTAGTTTTATTCTGTACTGATGGAGATCAAGGTGAAAACAAATGGGGACCTAATCCTAAAGCGGCTTAAAAAGATTATTATTTTTAAAATTGCATTTCTTAGTAGTTTTTTATTAGTCATCTCATGTAAAGGGGATATTGTTGATATACCTCCTGGAAATGATCCTAATTTTACCATAATATCTCATTCAGATCAAGGCTTTTCAACAACAAACAGAAAAGTGTCTGTATTTGGTGTTGATATATATGCTGTTCCTGAAGTCAATGACAACAAATTACTACACGCAGCAAATGTTTTAGCTCAATTTTTAGATAATAATGAAGATGGAAATGTTGATAATCATCAAGTTCACAACAAAATGATTGAAAACAAAGCTTTTATTATTATGTGGAAAGATGATAATGATCTAGATATTGATCCTCCATATGATAGGATAGGACAAGACTTAGGTGATGATGAAACTAACCCAGATTTTGTAATAAATAATAGAGAAGGGCAATTTGATGCTTCATTAGAAGAAATATGGCATATTATTAGTCACTCTGGCTACGCATATGCTTATCCAGAGGTATTTGGAGAAAATCCTGGAACTACACTAACAAACGCTATGGATATAGCTAGAGGAGGTTTTTTTACAGTAATACCTGATTCATATCCATCTAACGCATGGTATACATATTATGATTACACATGTGAATACGATTGTATGGCCGCTGAATACTTTTACTGGGCAATTACATCAATTCTAGGAGCTCAGGAAAATAGGCTAAATGAAATTGGTGATGAATGGATACTAAATACCAGTAAACTTGTAGAAACTATTGATACCGCTATATACTCATTATTAACGATGGATGAATATAATTTCCCTACAGGACTACCTGACGGTTCTTACAGACATTAAGAATACCAGATAAAGTGTTCTATAATTTATATTATGTAAAATAGAATTTATTCTTATAGCAGAATTAGTTCTTTATAATTCTATGTGTTTCTGCCCTATTGTTAAATCTTGGGATTTTTTTCAACATATACTGATGTAGAAGGAAAAGCAAATTCACTATTGTGTTTATTAACTATTTCAATAATACTATAATTAATTTTCTGCTGGGCATCAATTAAATCTTCCCATTCAGGACTATTTACGTAATATAGTACCATAATATCCAAAGAACTTGCTCCAAAACTTAAAAATCTAACTCTTCCATCTTCATTTGTCATTGGATGATCATCTACTAGTTTTTGAATATCATTTACTATATTTTTAATTTGTTCTATTGTAGTATCATACGTAAGACCAATATTAAACTTTACTCTTCTTACAGGTCTAACACCTAAATTATCTAATTCCGTATTAATAATATTCTTGTTTGGAACTGTTACTATACTTTTATCAAATGTTCTAATTCTAGTACTCCTAAAGCCTACTTTTTCAACCATACCTGTAACACCTCCAAGAGTAATAACATCGCCAACAACAAAAGGCTTATCAAAAAAGATGGTAAACGACCCTAATAAATTTTCTATACTCTCTTTTGAAGCCAGGGCAATAGCTACACCCCCTACTCCAAGTCCAGCAATTAAAGCAGTGATGTTTACACCAAATACATTTCCAAGGACTGTAACTAGTGCAAAAATAATTATTACAACCTTTATAAGATCAATAGCAAAAGGAATAAGTCCATCATCAACTTTACTCTCAGTTTGGGCAGCTTTATCTTTTAGTTTAATACCAACAAAATCAACAGATCTAAGAATAGTCCAAAAAATTGAACAAATAACAGCTAGATAAAACCCTCTATCAATAACCATTTTTAATCCAAATTCAGAACTGTCAACTAAGCCCCATTCAGGCGGGAAATCAAGTGCATTTGACCCTATGTATAAAATCATTAATAAGAAAAAATAATAGAGAGGTTTTTTTAATAATGATTTTAACATATCTCTCTCGCTATCTGAGTCTTTGCTGCCAAATAATTTATGTGCAATTTTGAGCAAATATGATATGATTGGTCTGGTTATAATTAAACCAACTATAATTACCAAAAAGAAGTATAAATAATCCTTAATAGAATTATTTAAAAATTCAATACTTAAAAATTCTAAATCCATATTCTTATGATTATACTCAAAAATAACAAAAATAATACTAACCATTTAATAATATAATTTTCTTTTATCTCTAATTAAATATTTTGTATATTAATAGCCCTATTTATTTATAATAATAAACTATATGAAAAAATTTAAATCAATTCTAGCTATTGTTATTCTTGCTGCAATAAGCTATTCATGCAATAATTCTGCTGTTCTAAAAGTGATGGAAGAACCTGAAACTGGTATTATTGTGTCAGATGAAAATAAAGCTAAATTTGAAGATCAAATCAACACTTTCAGAACCTTTACAAAAGCATTTCATGATGAAGACATCAATCAACTTATGAGTGTGGTTGCTGACTCTATACAATGGAGTCCTCCTGAGTATAATGGAGGCGAAACAGTTGGATACGATGGCTTTAAAGCTGTTGTCTCAACTTACTTTGAAAATTTTGATGAGATTACTTTTAACGAAGCTGAAGGTCTTATTGGATCTGATAATGCTTTCTGGTCTGGCTCTCTTTATTCAACAGGAGAAATAAATACTGATCCTAATGTAATGAGAGTTTACGGAACATGGGTTTGTCACCATACTGAAACTGGTGCTACTGTTTATAATAAGTGGTATGCGGTTTTAGGTTTTAATGATGATGGTAAAATTGCAACATTTTCTGATTGGTTTGATGTTACTGGCATGCAAACACAAATTGAAAAATTTATGGAATCTAATCAAGATTAAATACTAATCTATTTCTAACCTCAAAAAACTATTATGAAAAATTTTAAATTAATAATTGCTGTTTTAATACTTGCAACAATAAGTTATTCATGTAATAACTCAGCTGTACAAAGAATGTCTGAAAAGATAAATCCTGAAGAACCAGAAAGAGCTGTTGGGATGTCAGACTGGGCAGGTGTAGAAGATATGAAATGGCATATTGGAACTCAAGATGCTGTTGATGTAGCAAAAAACATGGATTCTGCATGGAAAGCAAAAGATTATGAAACTATGAGGACATTTATTTCAGACACTGCTACAATTACTGCTACTAACGGTTTTACGTTTGATTCACCTGATGAATTTATTGAAAGCAGAAAAAGACGGGATTCTGTAATAACATCTAATGGAGCAACATTTGATTGGAAATTTACTAATTTATTCTCTGTTGATTTAGACCCGACAACAGGAGGAGAACATGTTCATGTTGATTACTATGGTATGTATACTAAAGATGGTAAAGAAGATAATTTTAGAGTTATGAATAGATATTATGTAATTGATGGAAAAATTGTCGTATGGAACTCTTATTCTCAAGAAATAATAGAACCTAAAGAGGAAACTGAAGAAGAATAATAATTAAATATAGAAAAAATGAAAAAACTTAAATTAATTTTTACAATATCAATCCTTGCTGCTTTTGTGTATTCGTGTAACAATTCTGCTGTTCAAAGAATGATGGAAGAACCTGTAGAGCCTGAAAGATCAGTTGGATTTACAAACTGGTCAGATGATGGAGTTGAATATAAATTTCATCTAGGAACTGATGCAGCTGTTCAGGTTGTAAGAGATCTTGATAAGGTATGGTCTGATCAAGACTGGGAAGGTGTAAGAGGAATGCTTTCTGATACTGCTAAATTTTATTGGAGAAATGGAAATGTATTTTCAGTTGATGAGTTTATGACTCAAATAAGTTCTGATAGCACAGGATCTGCTACATGGAAATTCAATGGAGCTTTTTCTGTTGATTTAGATCCAACAAGAGGCGGAGAGCATGTTCATGCTGACTTTTCAGTATCTACTAAAACCGATAGCACTACTGTAAATAGAGATGTTCTCGAAAGATATTATATTATTGACGGGAAAGTTGTTACTTGGCATCAATATAGTATTGATGTAAAATAATCCTTCTTAAGACTAAAAGTAAAAAAAGCACTATAACGGTGCTTTTTTTATTTAAAATCATAATATAATTGCGATATCGAATTGTACATTTTTTTGATAAAAATTTAGCAAAAGAACATGAAGTATAAAAATAAAATTGTTTTGATTACAGGGAGTGGGTCTGGTATTGGGAAAGCAGCAGCATTAGCTTTTTCTAAAGAAGGCGGCACAATTATTGTTTCTGATATAAATGAAATTAATGGTGTAAAGACTGTTTCAGAAATAATTAAAAATAATGGTAAAGCTTCTTTTTTTAAGACTGATGTATCAAATTTTGATATGGTACAAAACCTAATGGATTTCATTATTGAAAAATATGGAAGATTAGATATTGCTATTAATAATGCAGGAGTCGGCGGAGATTTTGCAAAAATAACAGATATAACTTTAGAATCATGGGATAAAACCATGTCTGTAAATTCTTCAGGTGTGTTTTATTGTATAAAAACTCAAATTCCTATAATGTTAAAGCAAGGTAAGGGAGTTATTTTAAATACTTCTTCAATTGCTGGAATCAGAGGGTTGCCAAATGCTATTGCTTATTCCGCAAGTAAACATGCAGTTATAGGTATTACAAAAACTGCAGCTATGGAATATGCTAAGAATAACATTCGAGTTAATGCTCTTTGTCCAGTATTCACTATCACCCCAATGTTTGACCCTGAAGCTATGGATAAATTAAAAGATGGTATCTCTGAAAGACTAAAAGCAAGTATTCCTATGAAACGTTTTGCAAATGTAATGGAGCAAGTTAATACTATGTTATGGCTTTGTTCAGATGAGGCAAGTTTTATAACTGGTCAAGCAATTTCAGTTGACGGAGGGATAACTGCATAGATAAATTATTGTATCTAAGAGTGTGAGCCTAGAAACCTAAGCACTAAACTTAATTACGAGATAGAATTTAAGCAAATCCTATCTCGTAATAACTTATTTAATTGTTTCCTAATATTAATGGCAACCCATCTTCCCCGCCACCTATAACTACAACTTTCGCATTTGGAGATAGAGCTAGCTTTAAAGTTGCTTCGATTCCTTTATCTTTTAAAATATTTGAAGTTAGAGAAGCAGCCAGAATTCTGTTTGCATCAGCTTTACCTTTTGCTTCAATTCTTTGTTTTTCAGCTTCTTTTTCTGCCACCTCCAGTTTAAAATCATATTCTTCAGATGATTGTTCTTGTTTTAATTTTCTCTCAATTGCTTCATTCATTGATGCCGGCAAGGTTACATCTCTTACTAAAACCTCATTTAATTGAATGTATTGATCTGAAACAATTTTCTTAGTCTCTTCATAAATCTCTATTTGAATTGCATCTCTTTTTGTTGAATATAATTCTTGTGGGGTATATCTACCTACGACACTTCTTGCAGCTGATCTTATTGCAGGTAAAAGTATTCTTTGTTTATACGCCTCACTCTTTTCTTGATGTAGCCTTCCTAAGTTTGCATAGTCTGGTTGAAACCATGCTGAAACTTCAAGTTTTATATCTAATCCATTTGATGATAGCACATTCATTTTTTCAAATACTTCTTGTTGTCTAACCTCATATATATAGACTTTATTCCAAGGAAGTACTAGCTTAAATCCCTCACCCATTGCTGGTTGATCAGTAACCACACCTCCTGCAAAAACTCTATACAAAACTCCTGCTTCACCAGGGCCTATAGTTACAAATGATTTAGCTAAAATTAACATACTAAACGTTGCGAAAATTAACAACGGTATTCCTACTCTTGGTATTTTATTCATTTTGTTATTTTTTAATATTAATAATTTATGTTAGTAATCCTCCATCGATATTTAATACTTGACCTGTCACATAGGATGACATATCACTAGCTAACCAAACACATGCATTAGCAACATCTACAGGAGTTCCTCCTCTTTTAAGAGGAATTGAATTTCTCCAATTATCTATAATTTTTTCATCTAATTTTTTAGTCATTTCAGTTTCTATAAAACCTGGGGCAATAACATTACATCGTATATTTCTTGAGCCTAATTCTAATGCAATAGATTTTGAAAACCCAATAATACCTGCTTTTGAAGCAGCGTAGTTTGATTGTCCTGCATTTCCTTTTACTCCTACAACTGAACTCATGTTTATTATTGACCCACTTCTTTGTTTTAACATGATTTTTTGAACAGCTTTTGTCATATTAAATACTGAATTTAAATTAACCTTTATAACTTGGTTAAAGTCTTCCTCTTGCATTCGCATTAACAGATTATCTTTAGTAATACCTGCATTATTAACTAAAATATCAATATTGTCAAAATCTGTGTTTATTTTTTCAATAAGTTTTATTGAATCACTATAATTAGCTGCATCTGATTGGTAGGCTATAGCTTTTACTCCTAAGCTATTTAATTCTTTTTCAAATTCTTTAGCTAATTCGACAGATTTACTAAAAGTAAATGCAACATTAGCGCCATTTAATGCAAACACTTTGGCTATACCCTTCCCTATGCCTCTTGAAGCGCCAGTTATTATTGCTGTTTTTCCTTTTAGTAATTTCATATAAAATATGATTAAAATTAATAAAATATAATTTTATTACGATAATATGCTGTGTACTTTTTTTCCAATCTCTGCAGGAGAATCAACAACATTTATGCCATATTCATTTAATATTTTCTTTTTAGCTCTAGCTGTATCATCAGAGCCTCCCACTATAGCACCAGCATGTCCCATCGTTCTACCAATTGGAGCTGTTTCTCCTGCAATAAATCCAACTACTGGTTTCTTACTATTACTCTCATTGTACCATTTAGCTGCTTCAGCCTCTAATTGCCCTCCTATCTCCCCTATCATAACTATACATTCTGTCTCCGAATCATTTACAAACATTTCCATAGCATCCTTTACAGTTGTTCCAATTATTGGATCACCTCCAATTCCTATTGCTGTACTTATGCCAAACCCTTGTTTAACAACCTGATCTGCTGCTTCATATGTTAATGTTCCTGATTTAGATATAATACCAACTTTTCCTTTTTTAAATATAAATTCTGGCATAATTCCGACTTTTGCTTCCCCTGGGGTTATAACACCAGGACAATTAGGTCCAACCATTATACATGAGAATTTATTTAAATGGTTTTTAACCTTTATCATATCCGAAATTGGAATACCTTCAGTAATAGTAATTATAACCTTAATTCCTGCTTCTGCTGCTTCAATAATTGCATTAGCTGCATAGGCTGGAGGAACAAATATTATACTTGTATCTGCTTGCAATTCATCTACTGTTTCCTTAACTGTATTAAAGACTGGTCTATCAAGATGTATTTGACCTCCTTTTCTTGGAGTTACTCCAGCAATAATATTAGTTCCATATTCAATCATTTGACGAGCATGGAAAGTTCCTTCTTTTCCTGTAAATCCCTGAACAATTATTCTAGATTTTTTATCTACTAGTACACTCATTAATTATCTATAATTATAAAATTATTCTTTAACTCTTTCTTTATAGTTCCCTTTAATGGAATCAACTTTTATCTTATCTCCTTCATTGATAAACAAAGGAACATTAACTACTGCCCCTGTCTCTAATGTAGCAGGTTTTGTTGCATTTGTAGCTGTATTGCCTTTTACTCCAGGTTCTGTAGAAATAACTTCAAGTACCACATTAGCAGGCATTTCTACAGATATTGGCGATTTATTCTCATAATTTGTAATCACAGTAACAATCTCACCTTCTTTCATTAATTGAGGATTGTCTAATAACTTTTCTTCAATAGAAATTTGATTAAAATCATCTGTATTCATGAAATGGTACATGTTGTTGTCATTATATAAATACTGAAATTTATTTGTCTCTACTCTAACTACATCTATCTTGTGTCCAGCAGAAAATGTATTATCTAATACTTTTCCAGATGTTAAGCTTTTTAATTTTGTTCTGATAAAAGCGGGACCTTTTCCAGGTTTAACATGCAAAAACTCTATAACTTTATATATATCGTGATTATGTTTAATACATAGTCCGTTTCTAATATCAGAGGTATTACTCATTATCTTCTAACTTGTTTTGATATATCCTTTCATAATACCCCTATGTGAGTTTTTTATAAATTGAAGTATTTCATCTCTTTCATTAGAAGCTTCCATTTCGCCCTCTATAATTTCACAAGCCTGAGTATTATTATAGGATTTTTGATATAAAATCCTGTAAATATTTTGAATTTCTCTTATTTTTTCTGATTTAAAACCTCTTCTTCTTAGACCAACAGAATTAATACCAAGATAAGACATAGGTACTCTAGCGGCTTTAACATATGGAGGAACATCTTTTCTTACCAAGCATCCACCAGTAACAAATGCATGATTCCCGATTGAACAGAACTGATGCACTGCAGTTAATCCCGAAATTATTACATAATCCCCGACAGTAACATGACCCGCAAGGGTTGTGCTATTTGAAAAGATACAATTATTTCCAACTATGCAGTCGTGAGCAATATGAGAATAGGCCATTATTAAACAGTTATTACCAACAACTGTTTTATTTCTATCATTAGTTCCTTTATTTATAGTAGTACATTCTCTTATTGTTACATTATCCCCTATTTCAACATATGTTTTCTCATTATCATATTTTAAATCTTGAGGAACTGCAGATATCACTGCTCCAGGAAATATATTACAGTTTTTCCCAATTCTTGCGCCATCCATTATTGAAACATTTGATCCAATCCAACTACCCTCTCCAATGACAACATCTGCATCTATAGAAGTGAATGGTTCAATCACTACGTTTTTTGCAATTTTTGCATCGGGATGAATATATGACAATGGTTGTTTCATCTTTACTTCTTTATTTAACTTTTACTATTTGAGCTGTTAATTCGGCTTCTGCACATAATGTTCTATTTACAAAAGCTAAACATTTCATGTGACAAATTCCTCTTCTAACAGGGTTTAGCAAGTTACATTTAAAAATTATAGTATCCCCAGGAAAAACTTTGTTTTTAAATTTAACCTTATCAATTTTTGCAAAAAATGTTAAATATTTTTCAGGATCAGGAACTTTTGTCAATACAAGTATTCCGCCAATCTGTGCCATTGCCTCAACTATTATAACTCCTGGCAAGATAGGATAATCTGGAAAATGGCCTTCGAAAAAATATTCATCTGGCTTGATATGTTTTAATCCTAGTATTTCATTTTCGGTCAGCTCATAAATCTCATCAATAAACAGAAAAGGTTCCCTGTGCGGTAAAATTTCTTTTATCTTTTTTAAGTCCATTATAGGTTTTTTTCCTTCTATTTTTGGGGCTTGACCTATTTTTAATTCTTTCTTTCTTTCTTTTATAGCTTCTTCTATTACAAAACTCATCTTTCTCGCGAATTGTGTATTTACATAATGTCCGGGTTTAGTAGCAATTACTCTTCCTCTAATCTTAGTGCCAATTAATGCTAAATCACCAATAACATCCAATAGTTTGTGGCGAGCTGCTTCGTTGGGGTAATGGAGAGTTAGATTATCAAGTATACCATTTGGATTAACCTTTATGTCTTTTTTATTAAATGCTTTTTTTAGTTTCTTCATTGTAGGGTCTGATAGGGGCTTATCTACATAAACTATAGCATTATTTAGATCACCTCCTTTAATTAAACCTTTATTAAGGAGCATTTCTATTTCATGTAAGAAACTAAATGTTCGTGAATCAGATATGTCTTTTTTAAAGTTCTTTATCGAATTCATTGTTGCATTTTGAGTTCCTAGAACTTTTGTCCCAAAATCAACCATTGTTGTTATTTGATATTCACTCGAAGGAATTATCGTTATTTCACTGCCGCTTTTTGAATCCTTATATGAAATAATATTCCTTACAACAAATTCTTTTCTTTTTTCATTAAGTTCTTTTTTTCCAGCGAATTCAAGAGCTTCAACAAAGAACTTTGAAGAACCATCCATTATGGGAGGTTCAGAAGCGTTTAGTTCTATTTCAACATTATCTATTTCTAATCCCACAAGAGCAGCTAAAACATGCTCACACGTTTGAATTTTTACATTGTTTTTATTTAAACAAGTTCCCCTGTCAGTGTTAAAGATATGTTTAATACTTGCTTCAATTATTGGTTTCTCTTCAAGATCAATCCTTGTGAATGTATATCCATTATTTGCGTCAGCTGGTTTAAAAGTTAGCTCAACTTCTTTGCCTGTATGTATACCAACTCCTTTTAGAGAAACAGCTTTCTTTATAGTAGTTTGATTATAGTTAGTTAGTACTATCATTTTTTCTTTTTTAGATTTTCAATGTCCTTTACATATTTATCTAAATTCTTGAAATGAACATATGATTTATTAAAAGCTCTTTCTTCAAATGCTGGACTTCCCTTAATTATTAAATTATCTTTAACGCTTTTGAAAACACATGCTTTTCCGTTAATTTTAACATTATCTCCAATTGTTATGTGTCCTACCATGCCTACATGCCCTCCAATTTGACAATTCTTTCCAATTTTTGTTGAACCAGCTATTCCACATTGAGCAGCCATAACCGTATTTTCACCTATAACCACATTATGCCCTATCTGAACCAAATTATCAAGCTTTACCCCTTTATTTATTACTGTTGAGCCTAATGTTGCTCGATCAATTGTAGTAGAAGCTCCTATTTCAACATTATCTTTAATTATTACATTTCCTATTTGAGGAACTTTTTGAAATTTTCCTGAACTATCAGGAGCAAAACCAAACCCATCAGAACCAATAACTGAGTTTGAATGTAAAATACAATTATTACCAATTATACAGTTTTTATAGATTGTCACACCAGAGTAAATAATTGAATTATTTCCGATAGTGACACCATCATCTATATTAACATTATTTAGTATTACAACATTTTTACCAATAACAACATTTTCGCCAATACAAGAAAAGTGCCCAATAGAAACATTTTTTCCAATTTTAGATGAAACTGAAATTACTGCAGAATCCTTTATTTCTGATTTTTTGATAGAACTATCATCAAATTTGTGCAGCAATTTAACAAATGCTATATATGGGTCTTTAACTCTAATTAGTGTAGCAGATATATTTTGTGTGGGCTTAAAATCTTCAGAAACAATTATCATTGAAGCTTTTGTTTTGTATATCCATGGAATATACTTCTTGTTACCTAAAAAAGTAATAGAGTTCTTTGTTGACTCTTCGATCTTATTTAATGAAGTAATTTCGTTAGAAGAATCTCCATCAATTTTTCCATTTAATATTTCTGCTATTTCTAGGGCTGTAAACTTCATTGCATACAAAATTAGGAAATTTCAATAAATTCATTGTTAATGTAATCACAAAAGTTTAATGGTAATAATTATGTAAATTTACGCTATGTAAATTTATATACTTGTCTAGATGGTTAAAACAAAGATTTTATGGGTTGATGATGAAGTAGAGTTATTAAAACCTCACATAATTTTTTTAGAAGATAAAGGTTTTTTAATTCAACCTTGCAACAATGGGTCTGATGCTGTAAAAATGCTGAGGAATGAAAATTTTGATGCTGTTCTTTTAGATGAAAATATGCCAGGATTAAATGGGATTGAAACTCTTACTCTTATGAGAGATATTAGTCCCAGTATTCCTATAATTATGATAACCAAAAGTGAAGAAGAAAATATAATGGATGATGCTATTGGAAACAAAATTTCAGATTATTTGATTAAACCTGTAAATCCAAAACAAATTCTTTTAAGCTTAAAAAAGAATTTAAATGATGCAGAAATTATTTCTGATACAACTATTTCAGGTTATCAACAAGAATTTAGAAATATTTCAATTGAACTATCTAATATAAACTCAATTAAAGGATGGGTAGACATGTATCTCAAGTTAGTTTCATGGGAAATTAAATTAGAAGAGAATAATAACGAGACAATGATGGAAATACTAGTGTCTCAAAAAAATGAAGCTAATCGATTGTTTGCAAAATTTATTGAGAATAATTATCAACAATGGCTAAATAATAAATCATCTGCGCCAATGCTTTCTAATTCCATAATTAAGGATAGATTAGTGAAAGAACTGTCTGATTCAAAACCTACTTTATTTTTAGTTATTGATAATTTAAGATATGATCAATGGAGGGTTATGGAGCCATTAATTTATAACTACTACAATAAAATTCATGAAGAGGCTTATTTTAGTATTCTTCCTACAACTACACAATATGCAAGAAATTCTCTTTTTTCTGGATTAATGCCTTCAGAAATAGCAAAAAACCATCCTAATTATTGGAAAAATGATTCTGATGAAGGCGGTAAAAACCTTTATGAAGAACAACTCTTAAAAGACAATCTAAAAAGATTAGGATATAGTGGTATCTCTTGTGAATATAATAAGATTACAAATCTTAAAAATGGAAAAAAATTGTCAAATAATTTAAAAGATAAATTGAAAAATGATTTAACTGTAATTGTCTATAATTTTGTTGATATGCTATCGCATTCAAAAACTGAAATGGAAATAATAAAAGAGTTGGCATCAAATGATAAAGGATATAGATCATTAACATTAAGTTGGTTTAAAAACTCTCCCCTATTTGAAATTATCAGAAAGGGTCATGAATATGGCTTTAAGTTAGTAATAACCACTGATCATGGAACAATTAATGTAAAGAACCCTTCAAAAATCATTGGCAATAGAGAAACAAGTCAAAATCTCAGATATAAAACTGGGAGGAGTCTTACTTATAACAATAAAGAAGTTGTTTCATATGAGAATCCTAATGATATTTTTCTTCCTAATATTTCAATAAACAGTTCATATATATTTGCAAAAGAAAACACATATCTAGTATATCCTAATAACTACAATTATTATGTCAATTTTTTTAGAGATACCTATCAACATGGTGGTATTTCTTTGGAAGAAATTATAATTCCCTATGTTGTGTTGATGCCAAAAATTAAAAAATGACAAAATACATTAATTATTCAATTGAAGAAATTGGTAGAACAGCTAGGATGATTTTATCATTAAATCCCTCTGCAAAAATATTTATTTTTAATGGAGAGATGGGGTCAGGAAAAACTACTATAATCAAGGCTATAATAAAAGAATTAGGATATAAAGGCACTGTTAGTAGTCCTACATTTTCTTTAATAAATGAATATTTAAATGGTGATAAAATATATCACTTCGATTTTTATCGTATTAAAAGTAGAGATGAATTGTTAGATATAGGAATAGACGAATATATCGGCAGTAATGATTGGTGTTTTATTGAATGGCCTAATTTAATTATTGATATGCTTCCCGATAAGCATATTGAATTAAATATAGATATTGTTTCAAGTGATAATAGAAAATTAAAAATTAACTATTAGCTATTTATATATGAATTTTTATAAAAGATTAATGTTTTTTTCATCTGGATTTATTATTGGTCTACTAATGCTATCATTTTTTTTAGCTGGTAAAAGAACCTCATGTAGCTATCTGCCCAATGACAGGGTTATAAAAAACATTAATACAAAAAAGATAATTTATGCTAAACTGTCTGATACAATAACCTCATTAGATTCAATCTTAATAAAAAAAATTATATCTAATGGTAGAGTTGATTTTTCTAAAAGTAAAACAAAGCTAGACTCTTGCAATTATTATCATATTGAAAATAAAATAGATGGAAAAAAATATATGGTATTAGTAAATAATTGTGATGACTATGTGTTGGTAAATAAGTTTAGAAAATTGAATTAATTATTTACCTCCAGTTTTCTTCTTTTTATTTCCTTGCTTATTAGTTTTAATTCTCTAGAAGTCTGACCAGAGACAGATGTATTTTCGTCTAATCTTCTAATTAAATATGGAATAACTTCTTTAATTGGGCCAAATGGCAAATATTTAGTTACATTATATCTGTTTAAAGCTAAATTAAAACTGATATTATCACTCATTCCATATAATTGGCCAAACCATACTCTTTTATCATTATTTTTTATTTGATGTTTTTCCATTATTTCAGTAGCCAAAATATTACTTCTTTCATTATGAGATCCAATAAATAGATTAAAATCATTTATATTACTAAAAATAAAACTCATGCAGTTATTATAGTTTTCATCTGTTTTAAGCTTTGTTTCACAAATTGGAGATTTATAATTATTAGATTTAGCTCTTATTCTCTCTTTTTCCATATAAGCCCCCCTAACTAATTTGATACCTATCTTTATATTTGATTTAGAAAGTCTTTTATATAAGTCGGATAAATATTCAAAACGATCTATTCTGTATGTTTGTATGGTATTATATACAATGCATGATGAATTATTGTACTTAATCATTAGCTTTTCAATTAATTCATCTATCGATTTTTGAATCCAACTCTCTTCAGCATCTATTAAAATCGATATTCCACTTTTTGCAGCAGAATTACATATCTGATCATATCTTTGCTCAACTCTTTGCCATTCATCAATTTCATTTTCATTTAAACTATCATTATTAGACTTTTTTAGGTATAAATCAAATCTTCCAACAGCTGAAGGCTTAAATACTATAAAAGATGATACAGACTGTTTTTTACTTAAGTCAATTAAATCTAATGTTTTATTTAAAGTATGTTCGTAATTACTTTCTGTATTAGACCCTTCAATAGAGTAATTTAATACACATCTTATATTATTTTCATTTAGTTTATTTATTGCTTTAGAACATTCTTTTTCATTTTCTCCACCACAGAACTGCTCAAATATTGTTTGTTTAATCAGGTTATCTATTGGGAAATGTATTTTTATTAATAAGTTTAATAAGTGCTTTCCTATAAAGGCTAGTGATGGATACGATAGTAATTTAAACAATATATAAGCCCTTTTTAGCTCATAATTTGATTTATAGCTGAATGCTGTCTTTGTATCGTCAAAATGGCTTAAAACGCTCATTATATCCATTTGTTTACACAAATATATCTAGAAGAATAATGTATTTTAAATAAATGTTGATTTTTTTTTATTTGAATAAATTACAAACCAATACTATTGGGAAGAATAATGGACCTGATTAGAGAGAGATTTTATTTATATCCTCAAAATTAGTATTAATTGTAAACATAAATCTACAGTAAAACATATTTATATACATGTTTTGTCTAGTATATATATAAAATATTGTAAATCAATTAGTTATATAGTCTTATCTAAAGTTAAACTATTATTAGTTTAATTAATTTTATTTGGTTTATTTCTCTTATTTATTTACATTTGTAAACAGTATGGGTATATCAAAAAGAATATTAAAAATAATAAACGGAAAAGGAATGAGTGCCTCAAAATTTGCGAGCACAATTGATGTAAGAAGGTCAAACCTATCCCACATACTTTCTGGAAGAAATAAGCCAAGCAATGATTTTTTTCATAAAATCAAAAAAATCTACCCAGAAACTGATCTAAATTGGTTAATTACAGGTGAAAAGCTAAAAAAAGATAGTAATTTTGTTAAATCAGAAGCTGGTGAAGTAGATTCTGTAATAGTTTTTTTTAACGATGGCTCCTATAAAAAATTTAATGATTAAATCTTTTCTAACAGAGAATATATCTATTTTTTATACAACAATAACCCTGCTCCTATTTAGCTCTTGTAATTCAATAGAAAGAGATTGTTATAAATTTAGGTCGGGAAAATTTTTAACGCAAACAGAAATCAACGATACTATATACAGGTCTATTTTTACAAGAAATGATAAGATACAAGTTGAAAGATTTAATAATATAATCGATTCAAGCATGTGCAGATGGATTAACAATTGTGAACTAGTATTAAGGACATTAAATCCTAAGTCCAAGTCAGAATTAAAGAATATCCATATAAAAATACTTACAACAACAGATAGCTCATATACTTATGAGTATTCTTTTGTAGGAGAAAATAGAAAAGAGATAGGATTGGCTATAAAAATAGGAGATTAGAAAAGAGCTGTCTGCCCAATATCTTCGTCTTTAATAATTTTTTCATCAACAACCTCTATTTCATCTGCCGGAATTTCAATAGGTGGTTTGTGCTCAATAGCCTCTAAAGTATTAATTTGCTTGATTTTCTCTGAACTAAGCTGGTTACCTATAGCCTTAACCCCTTTTATTGAAATAAACTGCTCTAATTCAATTACTTGATTTGGTTTTTGAGTTTTATTTCTAATTTTATTAAAAATGATTTCGACTACTGGCTTCCAATCTGTTGAAATTAACTCTAAAAATGAATCTTTATGGTCTGAAATAAATTTCTCATGCTTATTTTCATTTTCTACAAGAAAGCGTTTAACAAAGAATCGTTGCTTTTTTCCATCAAAATATACTACTGATAGCGGCTTTTTAGGCGTCCATTTTTCTAGAACTATCATATCATCGCTGAAATGAGTAGACATATCAGGATCTATAATCCTTAAACTACCATCTTGAAGTACAACTAATATTTTATCTTCACCTCTAAATTCTCCAATCAAATCCCCTCTGCCATCCACATTAAGTCTCTGCACAGTATCATCAAACCATATTTTTCTTGGCTTAAGTGTAGAAATACCTTTTTCTTTAAGGTCAATTCTCTTAACATTATGTTTAGTGATTTGATTACCCCTTATCATTCTGCCTTTAATCATATAGTCTGAAAAATTGACATCCCATTTCAATTTCTTTAGTTTTGGATTTTTCCTAAGATTAATTGTGACCCTTTCTGCCTCACCATTTGGGTTTGCAGAAAAATATTTAACAACACCTTCTTTTTTTGATCCAATTAATCTATAAGGTTTGTCTCTAGTTATTCCATGCACAGGGAAACGCTTTAGATAACAATAACCTTTATCACCATCTCTATATATCATATTATAAATTGCCCTCTTGTCCTTCTTTTTAAACACTGCTACATGAATTATATTCTTACCAATAAATATTTTTGTATCAACTTTCGTTATAATCATTTTTCCATTTTCAGTAAAAACTATAATATCATCAATATCACTACAATCACACACATATTCATCCTTTTTCATAGAAGTTCCAACAAAACCTTCGACCCTATTAACATATAGCTTAGTATTTCTTATTACTACCTTTTTAGCATCAACATCATCAAATATTCTAATTTCTGTTTTTCTTTCTCTATTTTTTGAATAATCTTTTTTTAGTCTTTGGAGATAAGCTATCGAGTAGTTTATAACATCATCTAAATGATCCTTAACTTCTTTAATTTGGGCTTCTAGATTTAGTATTTTCTCATTAGCTTTATCTGAGTCAAATTTTGAAATTCTTTTAATTTTAATTTCAGTCAGTCTTATTAAATCATCATCTATAACCTCTCTTTTTAACTTTTTAATATAAGGTTTCAAGCCCTTGTCAATAGCAAATAGAACCCCTTCCCAGGTAGTTTCTTCTTCAATATCTCTATATATTTTATTTTCTATAAAAATTTGTTCTAAAGAAGCATTATGCCATTGATCTTCAAGCTCTCCTAATTTAATCTTAAGTTCTTTTTTAAGCAATTTAACCGTGTTGTCAGCAGATATCTTTAAAATATCAGAAACTCCAAGAAAGACAGGCTTATTGTCTTGAATAATACAAGTAAGTGGAGATATAGATGTTTCACAGTTCGTAAATGCATAAAGAGCATCAATTGTCTTATCAGGAGATATTCCATTTGGGATATATACTAGTATTTCAACATTAGATGCTGTGTTATCGTCTATTTTCTTAATCTTAATCTTGCCCTTTTCATTTGCTTTTAATATTGAATCAATTAATGAGGTTGTGGTTGTTCCGAAAGGGATTTCACTAATAAGAAGTGTTGTTTTATCCATCACAGAAACCTTGGCTCTAATTCTAACTCTCCCTCCCCTTTTTCCGTCGTTATAGTTAGTGAAATCAGCTATGCCTCCAGTTATAAAGTCTGGTAATAAAGTAAACTTCTTTTGTTTTAGATAACTAATAGAGGCTTCAGCTAATTCTATAAAGTTATGGGGCAAAATCTTTGTAGAAAGACCAACTGCAATTCCCTCAGCTCCTTGCGCTAAAAGTAATGGGAATTTTACAGGCAAGTTAATCGGCTCTTTTCTCCTTCCATCATAAGATGCTTGCCAATTAGTAACTTTAGGATTAAAGACAATCTCTAGTGCAAACTTTGATAATCTTGCTTCTATATATCTTGATGCAGCTGCTCTATCTCCAGTTAATATGTTACCCCAGTTTCCTTGAGTATCAATTAAAAGATCTTTTTGTCCAATCTGCACCATAGCATCTGCAATGCTAGCATCGCCATGTGGATGATACTGCATAGTGTGCCCAACAACATTAGCTACTTTATTATACCTTCCATCATCTAAATCCTTCATTGACTGCATTATTCTCCTTTGTACAGGCTTGAAACCATCCTCAACTGAAGGAACTGCTCTCTCAAGGATTACGTATGAAGCATAGTCCAAAAACCATTCTTTATACATACCAGCAACCCTAGTAATTACATTTTCTTGACTATAATCTAAATCATCCATTTTTCAATACTAATCAACTTTATCTAACTCAGCTTTTAAATTATTAATAATAAAAGACTGTCTATCTGGAGTATTTTTACCCATATAGAACTGTAATAACTCATTTATAGACATGTCATTATCAAGCATTACGGGGTCTAATTTTATATCATCTCCAATAAAGAATTTAAATTCATCCGGAGATATCTCACCTAACCCTTTAAATCTAGTTATTTCAGGATTAGTCTTTAACTTGTCTATTGCTGTTCTTTTTTCGCCTTCAGAATAGCAATAGATAGTTTCTTTATTGTTTCTTACCCTAAACAAAGGAGTTTGTAATATGTACAAATGTCCAGTTTTGATCAAATCAGAAAAGAATTGTAAGAAAAATGTTATAAGTAAAAGTCTTATATGCATTCCGTCAACATCAGCATCTGTAGCAATAACAATATTATTATATCTTAAGTCTTCAATTGAATCCTCAATATTTAGTGCTGCTTGTAACAAATTAAATTCTTCGTTTTCATAAACAATTTTTTTTGACATTCCGTAGGAATTTAAAGGCTTGCCTCTCAAACTAAAAACTGCCTGGGTATTTACATCTCTAGATTTTGTTATACTACCTGAAGCTGAATCCCCCTCTGTTATAAATAATGTTGTATCTAATCTTTTTTCATTTTTTAAATCTCCAAGATGGACGCGACAATCACGAAGTTTTTTGTTATGTAAATTAGATTTTTTTGCTCGCTCTCTTGCTATTTTTCTTATTCCAGAAAGTTCTTTTCTTTCTTTTTCTGCTTGTAATATTTTCCTGTGAATCTGTTCTGCAACCTCTGCATTCTTATGAAGATAATTATCAAGTTCTTTTTTTAAAAACTCATTAATATACACTCTAACTGAGGGAAGCCCTCCTCCCATTTCGGAAGATCCTAATTTAGTTTTTGTTTGACTCTCAAAAACTGGCTCCATTACTTTAATAGAAATAGCTGATACAACTGATTTTCTAATATCTGAAGATTCGTAATTCTTTCCAAAAAACTCTCTTATTGTCTTAACAAGAGCTTCCCTAAATGCACTTAAATGAGTTCCGCCTTGAGTAGTATTTTGCCCATTAACAAAAGGGTGGTATTCTTCGGTGTATTGCGACTTACTATGTGTTATAGCTACTTCAATATCATTACCTTTTAAATGTATTATTGGATAAAGCAATTCTGAATCATTAATTCTTTCTGTCAAAAGATCTTTTAGCCCATTCTCACTATAATATTTTTCTCCATTAAAAATTATAGTTAAACCTGGATTTAAATAAACATAGTTTTTAAGCATTTTTGAGATGTATTCATTTCTATACTTAAAATTTTTAAAAATTGATTCATCAGGTATGAAGGAAACTTTTGTTCCTCTTCTTCTACTAGAAGGTTCGGCATCCTGATGATTTCCTAATTCTCCTTGATTAAATTCTGCAATAGCAGATTTTCCATCTCTATTAGACTCTACTTTAAAATAATCAGAAAGAGCATTTACGGCTTTTGTTCCTACACCATTCAGCCCGACAGCTTTTTTGAATGCACGTGTATCATATTTTCCGCCAGTATTCATTTTTGAAACAACATCTATAAGTTTTCCTAATGGGATACCTCTACCATAATCCCTTACAATAACCTTGGATGACTGAACAGAAACTTCTATTGTTTTTCCTGCACCCATTATAAACTCATCTATAGAGTTGTCAAGTACTTCCTTTAGTAAAATATAGATACCGTCATCTGGTGAAGAACCATCACCTAATTTGCCAATATACATTCCTGGACGCATTCTTATATGCTCCTTCCAATCAAGAGATCTTATATTTTCTTCAGTATATTGGTTTTTTATAGCCATCTGATAAATATTTGCTAATATAAGATATCAGTTGAAGAAAATTAATTAAGAAATTACAAAGTAATTAACAAATTATTTACAAGGTTAATTTTTAACTATTTTGTGAAATATTACCCAACCAAGAATTGATTGATTTTTTTATCATACGTTAAACAAGAAATGCATTACATCACCATCATTAACGACATAATCTTTTCCCTCAACACGCATCTTTCCTGCCTCCTTGGCTTTAAGTTCTGAGCCATAGCCAATATAATCTGAATACGATATTACCTCAGTCTTAATAAATCCTTTTTCAAAATCAGAATGAATGACTCCAGCTGCTTGTGAAGCTTTTGATCCAATTGGAATTGTCCATGCCCTAACTTCTTTTATTCCTGCAGTAAAATATGTATGTAAACTTAGCAGGCTATATGTAGATTTTAGCAGTTTATTTGAACCTGGCTCATCTAACCCTAAATCATTTAAAAACATTTTTCTTTCTTCATGCTCGCTTAATTCATTTATTTCTGATTCTATTCCAGCTGCAAGAATAATTATCTCAGCTGATTTATCTTTAATAGATTTTTTTACTTCTTCAACATAATTATTTCCAGATAATATACTCTCTTCATCAACATTACAAACATAAAGAACAGGCTTGTCTGTAAGTAATTGCAAAGGCGTTACATATTTTATGTAGTCGTCTTTACTAAAATCTATTGATCTAATATTTTTTGAGTTTTCAAGATTCTGCACAATACTCTTTAAAACTATCTCTTCCTTTTGTGATTCTTTATTTCCAGTTTTGGCAACTCTAGCAACTTTTTCTAATTTTTTTGCAACAACTTCTAAATCTTTTAGCTGTAATTCTATATCAATAATTTCTTTATCTCTTACAGGATCTATTGATCCATCAACGTGAACGATATTATCATTATCAAAACATCTTAGAACATGTATGATAGCATCTGTTTCACGAATATTTGCAAGGAATTTATTTCCTAACCCCTCCCCTTTACTAGCTCCTTTAACTAGACCTGCAATATCAACTATCTCAACTACTGTAGGTATAACTTTTTCAGGATTAACTAAATCGTTTAACTTATCTAATCTGCTATCAGGAACATTTATCACTCCAATATTTGGCTCTATTGTGCAAAAAGGGAAGTTTGCGCTTTGAGCTTTTGAATTCGATAAACAATTAAACAATGTTGATTTTCCTACATTTGGTAATCCTACAATACCTGCTTTCATTGGAGATTTTTGAGGTGTAAATTTATGGTATTATTATTATTTCAGTAAATTTATTACTTAAAACCTCACTATCATGAAGCGATTATTATATTTTTTTGCAATTTTTCTAATTTTTAGCTGTTCTAATGAATCTATAGACGAAAACTTGATAAACAGTAATCCTTTTAATGTTTTTGGAAAGATTATTGCTCCTAATGGAATAGACCCAATCTCTGAGGGGAAGATCTCTGTTATTTCAAACAACACTACAGTCCAAGAGGTTTTTTCTGATTCTAGAGGAAATTTCTCATTTTTTCTTAATTATGGGAATTATGACTTGGTTATTAGCAAAGGGCTTTTTAAAACTGAATCGTCAATTTCATTGTCTGAGAACTCAGATTCGTTTAATTTTAACCTAGGTGATATATCATTTGATCAATTTCCTAGTATTGGAGTTGTTACTGGATATTTCGATAATATTGAAAGCATATTATATGATATAGGCTTAGTAAATCCAATCGACGGAACACCTTTATTTGACATCATTGATGGAATAAATTTTAGTAGAAATAGCAATGAAATTTATAGTCATAATCATGGTGATCAAAAAATTATAAAAAATACATCAAAAACTACTGATTTAGAACCTAATGTTGATTTTAACTTTTCAGACTTATTAAATGATGTATCATTATTGAATCAATATGATGTCCTATTTTTAAATTGTGGGCTAAATACAGATGCTGATACAGAAGACAGTGCGTCATTATACAATTTTGTCAATAATGGAGGTATTTTGTACGCAACAGATTGGACATATCCTATTTTAGAGAAATTTAATACACTTTCTGGAAATGAATTTCTTACTTTTCAGCAACCCTACAAAAGTGGTCAATCTTTAAGCACTGAAGCAACTATTCTTAGTAGTGAATTAAACGATTGGTTAAGTATAAACTTTGATCTTACAATTGACAATACAGTAATTATAGATGAATTCTTAAATTCATGGCAAGTTGTTGATGATTATAATAATAGTTCAGTAATTGCATGGCTTGACGGCTACGTTGAATACAATGATGAAAATGGAGAACTTGTAGGAGATAACAAAGAGCTAGCTTTTACTTTTCTTTTAGGTGATGGAGGTGTTTTTTATTCATCATTTCATACAGAAAATAACGAAGATGGTTTTTCTTGCGTCGATAGAGTTATGGAATATATGATTTTTGAATTATCAACTTTAAGCCAATAATCTTGACTTAAGTATGCATAAATTTTTGTTTCTCTAATAATTCTGGTTCACTTTCTTTATTATTTTCATCTGGGACACAACAATCAACAGGGCAAACAGCTGCACATTGTGGCTCTTCATGAAAACCTTTACACTCCGTGCATTTACTAGGCACTATATAATAAACCTCATCACTAATTGCTATTTTACCCTCATCAGCATTTGTTGAGGCACCATTTAAAAGAATTATATCACCTTGAAGGTTTGTGCCATCAGAATATTTCCAGCTATCAGAAGCTTCGTATATAGCAGTATTTGGACACTCTGATTCGCAAGCACCGCAATTAATACATTCATCTGTGATAATTATGGCCACATATATAATATTTAATAAATTAGACTACAAAATTATAACCTAAAACGATCAAAACCAAAAAGAAAATAACTGAATTAGAAAAACGTATAATAGCTTTCTCTGAAATTGGAAGGTTATTAAATCAGTATTTCTCAAATACTGATAATGAATGGATAGAGGAATTACGGCTAAAAATAAATGAAGCTTCAAATAAAAACCCTTGGTTTACTAAAGAAAATATTGATTTGTCATTAAAGTATTGGTCAGAAAAGCTAACAATTAAAAAGTTAAAATCTTGGCTGTCTAGTTATAAGCTTTCAGATGACAAGCCAAATACAATAGCAGTTATAATGGCTGGCAATCTTCCATTGGTTGGATTTCACGATTTATTATGTGTATTAATAGCCGGACAGAAATTAGCTATTAAATTCTCAAATAATGATGATGTTTTAATGAGGTTTATGATAAAATACTTAATCTTTAAGAATGTTAATTTTAAAGATTATATAATTATAAATGATTCAATAATTAAAAATTTTGACAAAGTAATTGCAACAGGATCAAACAATACATCTAGATATTTTGATTTTTATTTCAGAAATAAACCTTCTATTATAAGAAAGAATAGGTTTTCAGCAGCTGTTTTATCAGGGAAAGAAAGCAAAATTGAATTAGAAAAATTAAGCAATGATATTTTTACTTTTTTTGGTTTAGGCTGTAGAAATGTTTCTAAAATATATTTTCCAATCAACTACAATTTTGATGTATTCTTTAAGTCTATGTATAAATGGAAAAACATCATTTACAACCATAAATATGTTAGCAATTATAATTATAATAGAACCATCAATCTAATGGCTAAAAATGCTTTTTTAGAAAATGGATTTCTTATCCTAAAAGAATCTAAAGAGAACCACTCACCTATCTCTGTATTGTTATATGAATATTATAAAAATATAAAAGATTTGAGAAAAAAAATAGAATTAACTGAGAAGGATTTACAATGTATTGTTTCAAGTAATTTTTATAAGAATGAAGTTAAGTTTGGAGAAACTCAAAATCCAAAACTCTCTGATTATGCAGACAATATTGATACAATAGATTTTTTGTTAATAAAATAGTTAAAAAGATTTCTGTGTCACATAAATAAGATCTAATATATATTAACGAAATTTGCTGCTTAATCCTGATTATTCAATGAAAAAACATAATTTTTGTGCAGGCCCTTCTATTTTACCAAAAGAAGTTATAATACAAGCAGCTGAATCTATTTTAGATATTAATGAAAGTGGGTTATCACTTTTGGAGATTTCTCATAGAAGCAAAGCTTTTGTAGATATCATGGAAGAAGCTAGAAGTCTAGTTTTAGAGTTGACGAAGCTTAATAGGAAAGATTATAGTGTTTTATTCTTACAAGGAGGTGCAAGTACACAATTTTCAATGGTGCCTTATAATATTCTTTCAAAAAAAGCGGCTTATCTAGATACTGGTTCGTGGAGTAGTAAGGCAATCAAAGAAGCTAAATTATTTGGAGAAATAACTGAGATCGCATCTTCTAAAGATTCTAATTATAATTATATTCCTAAAAATTACACAATATCAGAAGACTGTGATTACTTTCATTGTACATCAAACAATACAATATATGGAACACAAATAAAGGAGTTTCAATCATCAATAATTCCCGTAGTTTGTGACATGAGTAGTGATATATTTTCAAGACAGTTAGATTTTTCAAAGTTTGATTTAATATATGCAGGTGCGCAAAAAAATTTAGGTCCAGCAGGAACTACAGTTGTAATTATAAAGAATAGTGTTTTGGGAAACACCTCTAGAAATATTCCATCAATGATGGATTACCAGACACATATAAATAAGAGTAGCCTATACAACACTCCTCCTGTTTTTTCTGTTTATGTTTCATTGTTAAATATGAGATGGTTAAAGAGTAGTGGGGGAATTAAGAAATTAGAAGAAATTAACAACAAAAAAGCCACTATATTATATTCAGAAATTGATATTAATCCTTTTTTTAAGGGACATGCTAAAGAAGAAGATAGATCAGCAATGAATGTAACATTTAATTTAGTTAATGATGACTTTAAAGAAACTTTTGATTCCATGCTTAAAGATGCAGGAATTATTGGAATTAATGGCCATATAAGTATTGGTGGTTATAGAGCTTCAATGTATAATGCAATGCCTATTGAGAGTGTGAAGACACTTGTTGAGGTTATGAGTGAATTAGAAAATAAATTATGATAGTTTTAGCAAATGATGGCATATCTAAGAGTGGTATGGAGAAACTAGAATCAAACGGATTTGAAATCTTAAAAGAATCTATTCCTCAAGATGATTTAATATCCTATATAAATAATAGTAAAATTGATGCTTTACTTGTTAGAAGTGCAACAAAAGTGAGAAAAAATCTAATAGATAATTGTCCATCAATTAAGCTGATTGGAAGAGGTGGTGTTGGAATGGATAATATAGATGTAGAATATGCTAGAAATAAAGGCATAAAAGTAATAAACACTCCAGCTGCATCATCAAAATCAGTAGCCGAACTTGTTTTTGCTCATCTGTTTGGATGTGTAAGACACTTATACTCCTCTAATAGAAGCATGCCTCTTGAAGGAGATAGCAAGTTTAAAGAGTTAAAAAAGGCATACTCTAAAGGAACTGAACTCAGAGGAAAAACTCTAGGAATAGTTGGATTTGGAAGAATAGGTCAAGAAGTTGCAAAAATTGCAATTGGAATAGGAATGAATATATCAGTTTATGATTTAAACTTAAATGAAACTTTACTAGAATTATCATTCTTTGATAATTCTAGTAAGTCTTTTCAAATCAAGATGAACAATTTTAAGGATTTATTGGCTCATTCAGATTTTATTACTTTTCATGTTCCTGCTCAAAAAAACTACTTAATTTCTGAAAATGAATTTAAAATTATGAAACAAGGAGTTGGTATAATTAATGCTTCAAGAGGTGGTGTAATTGACGAAAGAGCTCTTGAAAAACAGCTAAGCAGTGGAAAAATCTCTTTTGCTGCCTTAGATACATTTGAGAATGAACCAAATCCTGATATAAAAATACTAATGAATGCAAGAATTTCTCTAACACCTCATATAGGTGCAGCCACAACTGAAGCACAAGATAGAATTGGAATAGAACTTGCAGATCAAATAATTAATTTACTAGGGTAAATGTTCGAGAAACTAAAAATAAAATGGAAAATTTCATCTAACCTTCAGTTAGTAAAGGTTTTTATAGTTTTTTCCATTACTGGATCCTTTGCAATGGTAATATCTTCCCCTATTATTGAAAATTTAGGTATAAATCCCCAAAATCTTGATTGGTATATCTATTGGCCTGTAAGAATTATACTGATTACATTAGTCTATCAAGTTGCATTATTAATAGTTGCAGCTGTCTTTTTTGAACTAAAGTTCTTTTGGGAATTTGAAAAAAGGTTTTTGAAAAGAATCGGCTTTAAAAATCTTAAGTAATTTTTTTTAACATTTCTTTATATCTTTCCATAAACTTGCTGACTTTAGGAGTAATTACAAAGGAGCAATAAGACGCATTTTTATTCATGTTGTAGTAATTTTTGTGATAATCTTCAGCCTCATAGAAGACCTCTAATATTTCAACTTCAGTAACCACTTTGTTTGTAAATTTAATGGATTTCTGAAAATCATCCATATAATCTAATATAATTTGTTTTTCTTGATCGTTACTGTAAAAAATAGCTGATCTGTATTGTGTGCCAATATCATTTCCTTGGCGATTTAGTGTCGTAGGATCATGTGTGTTAAAGAAAATATCCACCAAAGCATCATAACCAATTATTTCTGAATCATATTCTATCTTAATTGTTTCTGTATGACCTGTATTTCCCGTACATACTTCATCGTATGTTGGTTTAGCTGTATTTCCTCCGCAATACCCTGGAAGAACACTAATTACTCCATTTATCCTGAGATATATTGCTTCAGTACACCAAAAGCAACCACCAGAAAAATATGCAAATTTGGATATATTATTCATAATTTAAATTATAGATTTATGTAAGTATTCAATTATGATTATTAAATTGGTACTTTATATTAATGTAATATTAATAAATTATGATTAAAGGGAGTAATATACATAAACACTTTAATAATCTTCATGTTTTAAAGGGGGTAAACATTAATATTAAACAAGGTGAATTTGTTTCAATTGTTGGTGATTCTGGTGCTGGAAAAACAACTCTACTCCAAATATTAGGAACATTAGACTCCCCTACTGATAATCTAAAATCTGAATTATATATTAATGATGTTGATATTAGCTCATTAAATGAAAAGGCATTAGCTAATTTTAGAAATGAAAATATTGGTTTTATTTTTCAATTCCATCAGTTGCTTCCTGAATTTACTGCGTTTGAAAATATATGTATTCCTGGTTATATTAAAAAAACTAATAATTCAGAATTAGAACAAAGAGCAATTAAGTTGATGGACTATCTAAATCTAGGCAACAAAATCAATAATAAACCTAATGAGCTTTCTGGAGGAGAGAAACAAAGAGTTGCTGTTGCTAGATCACTAATTAATAATCCTAAACTAATTTTAGCAGATGAGCCTTCAGGAAATCTAGACAGTAAGTCAGCAGATAATTTATATGATCTTTTTTTTGATATCAGAAAAAAATTTAACCACACATTCGTTATTGTAACCCATAATATTGAATTAGCAAAAAAATCAGATCGAACTCTTGAAATCATAGATGGAATAATAAAATAAACTTGAATAATAAATTATTACATTAGTACAAATACAAAATCATATTATGAAAAAACATATATTATTATTTTTAGTTCTATTTGCATGTTCAGCATATGCTCAAAAAATATCAATACCAGCTGACACAATAGTTGAATCCTTTCATGAAACAACCATAAATAATAAGCAAATTCATTATAAAGCAGAAGTTGGAACCCAGCCTGTCTGGAATCAAAGCGGTGAAGCAATTGCAACTTTGTTTTATACTTATTATAAAAGAATTGAAAAAAAGAATGAAAAAATTAATAGAGCATTAAGGCCTATAATTATCTCATTCAATGGTGGTCCTGGATCAGCGTCATTATGGATGCATATTGGTTATACTGGACCTAGAGTGTTAAAGATTGACGATGAAGGATTTCCAGTGCAACCGTATGGAATGAAAGACAATCCCAATTCCATATTAGATGTTGCTGATATTGTTTATGTATGTCCAGTAAATACAGGATATTCAAGAATGCTTCCAAACTCAAAAGGAGAACTGCCAGATAAAAAATTATTCTTTGGAATAAATGCAGATGTTAAATATTTAGCTACTTGGATAAATACATTTATTACAAGAAAAAACAGATGGGAGTCTCCAAAGTATATTATTGGAGAAAGCTATGGGGGGACAAGAGTTATGGGGCTTGCTCATGAATTACAAAATAGTCATTGGATGTACCTAAATGGGGTTATTATGGTATCGCCTGCAGACTATAAAGTTTATGACACAGGTGGAGCTGTGTCATCTGCAATAAACCTGCCATACTATACAGCTACTGCTTGGTATCACAAAGTTTTAAATAAACAGTTACAAGAAAGAGATTTATTAGATATTCTTCCTGAATCTGAAGATTTTACTATAAATGAACTGTTACCTGCTATAGCAAAAGGTGGATTTATTACTGATGAAGAGAAAGATAGAGTTGTAAACAAAATGTCTTATTATTCAGGAATAAGCACTAAAGATATAATTAGGCACAATTTAGATGTTCCTACAAATTTTTTCTGGAAAGAGCTAATTAGAGATGAAGCTGGATATACCATAGGAAGATTAGATTCAAGGTATTTAGGTTTAGATAAGATGGAAGCTGGATCAAGTCCTGATACGAGTGCTGAAATGAATGCTTGGAATCATTCTTTCACTCCTGCTATTAACTATTATTTGAGAAATGAACTAAATTTTAGCACAGACATTAAATATAATGTCTTTGGACCTGTGCATCCTTGGGACAGAGAAAATGATAATACTAGAGATAACTTGAGAGAGGCAATGGCACAAAATTCATACTTAAAAGTCTTAATTCAGTCAGGGTATTATGATGGCGCAACTACATATTTCCAAGCTAAATATACAATGTGGCAAGTTGATCCAAGTGGAAAGATGAAAGATCGATTTACTTTTAAAGGATACAGAAGTGGGCATATGATGTACCTAAGATCAGAAGATTTAAAATCCTCTAACCAAGATTTAAGAAATTTCATTAAGAACTCACTAACTGAAGGTAAAGCTGCCAAATACTAGTAGATGAAAAAAATTATTTTAGTTTCTCTTCTTTTTATTTTTACTAATAGCTGTAATGATATAAGCTATATTAAGTTCATTAAAACTAATTTTTCTGAGGAGTCATCTGAACCAAATTTACACACATCTGATTCTGGAGAAATATACTTAAGCTATATATCTTCAAATTTAAATAGCAATGAAAGTAAGCTTTTTTATAGTTTGTTTGATTTTTCTAATGATTCATGGGGAGAATCTAATCTTATTGTAAAATCATCAAAAATGTTTGTTAACTGGGCTGATTTTCCAAAAATTACTGCGAATGAATTAAATGGAATCAGTGCACATTATTTAGAAATGAGCAGTGATGAGAAATACTCGTATGACATTAAAGTTGTTAATTCTAAAAATAAGGGAAATACCTGGAGTATTCCATTAAAACTTCATAGTGATAATACTAAAACTGAACATGGATTTGTTTCAACAATTACCCATAATAATCATTTTCTATCTACATACTTAGATGGCAGACAAAATGAATTATCAAAAAATGATAAATCTATAAAACCGCAAATGACTCTTAGGGGGACAAGCTATAATATTGATGGAGAGATATTAGAAGATCAATTAATTGACAATAGAGTTTGTGACTGCTGTCAAACTGACTTAGCAATTACAAAAAATGGGAAGTCTATTGTTGTATACAGGGATAGATCTAGAAATGAAGTAAGAGATATTTATTACTCATATAAAGACAAAAATACTTGGAGCAATCCAATTAGTATTTTTAATGATAACTGGGTGATATCTGGATGTCCTGTTAATGGCCCCGCAATTTCAACATTTAACAATACTTCTGCTGTTGTTTGGTACACCTTCTCTAATAATAATAATCAATTAAAAATTGCCTTTTCTAATGATATCTCTAGTGGATTTGATATACCTATAATAATTAATGCTAATGATCCAATTGGAAGAGTTGATATTGAGTTATTAGACGGTGAGACAGCTTTAATAAGTTATATGGATAACATAGATGGAAATACTTTCGTTAAACTTCACATGGTAAATAGTTCAGGAAATCAGAATAAATTATTAATAATTGATGAATCTTCTGAAAATAGATCTTCTGGTTTTCCTGTAATCACATTGGATAAAGAAAAAAATAAAACAATTATTGCTTGGACCGAAAACAAAGAAAAATTTAAAATAAAAACTGCACTAGTGGATAATTTGTTTTTTTATAAATAATAGATTTATAAAATAGAAATGGTTTTATTATTTTTGTCAAAATTTATTTCATTTAATTATATAATATTATAAATGAATTTACTTATCAAATCAGCTACTATAATTGATAAAAAAAGTGAATTTCATAATTCCAAAGTTGACATACTAATTGAAAACAATATTATAACTAATATTGATAAAAAATTATTCAATCCAAAGAACTATCCAGAGATATCATTAAATAACTTGCATGTGTCAAAAGGTTGGTTTGATTATAGTGTTTGTTTTGGCGAACCTGGATATGAAGAAAGAGAAACAATTTTAAATGGAATTAAAGTAGCTGCAAAATCTGGTTTTACAACCATTGGATTACAGCCAAACACCTGCCCTATTATTGAAAAAAATACTGAAATAGAGTACTTAAATTCTTTAACTAAAGACTCAGTTGTAAATGTCTTTCCAATTGGAGCTTTGACTAAAAATTCTGCAGGAAATGAATTATCTGAAATTTTTGATATGAAAAATTCTGGAGCAATTGCTTTTAACGACTATAAAAGACCTGTCTCCAATCCAAATGTCCTTAAATTAGCATTAGAATATACTTCTGCATCTAATACTCCTGTTTTCTCCTATCCTCAAGACGATGAAATTGCACAAGACGGAGTAATGAATGAAGGCTTAATTAGCACATCACTAGGATTAAATGGCATACCATCAATTGCTGAGGAAATTAATATTGCTAGAGATTTATCAATCTTGGAATATACTGAAGGTAATTTACATATACCTACAATATCATCTGCTAAGTCAGTTGAATTAATTAGAAAAGCTAAGGCTAAGAAGTTAAATATTTCATGTAGTGTAGCAATACATAATTTGTTCTTTTTAGATGAAAGGATCCAAAATTTTGACACTAATTTTAAAGTTAAGCCGCCTCTTAGAACATCAGACGATATTAATGCACTAATTACCGGTTTAAAGGATGGTACAATAGATATGATTACTTCTGATCATAACCCATTAAATATTGAACTTAAAAATATTGAATTTGATAATGCAGATTATGGAACTATTGGTTTAGAATCTGCTTTTGGGGCATTAAATATGTTATTTCCAATAAAAACTACGATCAACCTTCTTACCAGAGGAAAAAAAATATTCAGCATAGATGATAATGACTCTATTAAAATTGGAGAAACTGCTAATTTAACTCTTTTCAATCCTCTTTCAGAATATATATTTAATGAAGAAAATATTTTATCAACATCAAAAAATTCAATATTTATAGGCTCTAAATTAAAAGGAAAAGTGTATGGGGTTATAAATAATGGCTTTATAGAATTAGTTTGATGAGTGATAAATTCTTTTTTGAGTTTAATTTTAGAGATTCAAATGATAGCAATGAATTATCTCCTTTAGTTATAATGCTTCATGGTTATGGCAGCAATGAAGACGACTTGTTTTCTTTTGCAAATCATATGCCTGTAAATTATAAAATAATTTCATTAAGAGCTCCTTATTCTCTTCCTTATGGGGGCTATTCATGGTATGATATTAATATGAATGAAAATATGAATATAAAAATAGATATAGATCAAGCAAAATCCTCTATTTCTAAAATAGAAGATTTTGTAAAAAATAAATTACCACAAAAATATTCATTTAACAGAGAAAAAATCTGTTTGATTGGCTTTAGTCAAGGAACCGTACTAAGCTATGCTTTATCATTAAATAATCCTGCTTTATTTAAAAATGTTATAGCATTAAGCGGTATGATAAATATGGAATTAATTGCTAAAAATGACAAGGATTATCCAAATCTTAATTACTTCTGCTCTCATGGGATACAAGATCAAGTAATTCCGGTTAATTACTCTAGAGAATCTGTTGATTGGTTAAAATCTAAGAGTATTAATCATGTTTACAAAGAATATGACATGGCTCACAGTGTAAGTCAAGAAAATTTCTTTGATCTTTTAGAATGGATGAAATTTAATATTAAATAGTTATTTCTAAACCATCATAGGCTAAAAATACATTCTCAGGCAAAATCTTCTGAACTTCATCATGAAATCCAAGCATATGGCTAATATGAGTTAAATATGCTTTTTTAGGTTTTACTATTTTAATAAATTCTAATGCTTGCTCTAAATTAAAATGGGAATAGTGCTGTTCTATTCTTAGAGCATTTACTACAAGTACATCTAGATTATTTAATTTATTGATTTCTTTATCTTCAATAGTCTTGACATCTGTTAGGTATGCAAATTTCTCAAATCTATAACCAAAAATTTGTAAATCTCTATGAAGTGCGTCTATGGGAATGATTTCCTTGTTATTAATATTAAAATTAGAAGAAATTATATTTTCAATCACCTTAGGTGAGCCAGGATAACTGTAATTCTCATCAAAAATATAGTAAAACCTTTTTTTGAGTTCATTTAAGACTCTTTTATGTGCATATATTGGTATTTTACCTTGGTTAAAGAAAAATGGTCTTATATCATCTAATCCTGCCACATGATCGCTATGTTCGTGAGTGTAAATAATTGCATCTATTTTACTACAATTTGAATTTAACATTTGTGTTCTAAAGTCTGGACCACAATCAATAACAAAATTGTAATTATCCCAATTTATTAACACTGATGATCTTAAGCGCCTATCCTTTATATTGTTACTTTTGCATACAGGGTGATCACTTCCAATTATAGGGATACCCTGTGAAGTTCCAGTCCCTAAAAATGTAACTTTCATTATAAATGAATTATAATCAAAAATAAGCTATTTTTTTTCTTTAAACCGATAGTAATTTAATAACTTTGCATTAGGTAAAAACAACATTTAATGGATGATATAATTCATAATGGTGATCCAATGCTTGATTCAGTTCCTACAATCAAGCAAAAAGCATTAAAAATTAATCTTAACGAAAATATTTATGGCACCTTTGCTGAAATTGGTGCCGGCCAAGAAACTGTTAGACAATTCTTTAGAGTTGGTGGAGCATCTGGCACAATTGCAAAATCTTTATCTGCCTATGACAAAGATTTTAGTGATGCAATCTATGGAGTTGAAGATGATAAGAGATATGTTACTGAAAATCGTCTTAAAAAAATGCTTGCTCAGGAAACTGATTTAATTGAGAAAAGGATAACTAGAGGAAAGCACTCTAGTAAAATGTTCTTTTGCTATGCAAATACTGTAGCTACAATAGACTTTGCTAAAAAATTTAAAGGTCATGGATGGGTAGGTGTAAGATTTCAAATCGATCCAAAGGATGATTATAACGAAATCATTTTACATGTAAGGTTTAAAGAGAATATTGCACGACAACAACAAGAAACTTTGGGGCTTTTAGGAACTAATTTAATTTATAGTGCATTCTACAAATATCATACTCCCAAAAAAATCATACAATATCTCTATGATAATTTAGAAGAAGGTCAATTAGAAATAGATACTATAAGTTTTTCTGGTCCTGTTTTTAAGAGTGTAGATAATAGGCTTATGAATCTTGAATTAGTTAAAAATGGTCTAACTGAAGCTGTAATGTTTGGCCCTGATGGAAGTAATTTACTTCCAGCAGCTGCACTTTACAAAAAGAATATTTTAGCCCTAAGAGGAAGGTTTAGACCCGTAACTAAGGTTAATGAAGATATGTATGTACAATCCTTAAAGCTATTTATACAAGAAAAAAAGGTAGAAAAAAATAATACAATCGTCATATTTGAAATTACGCTTGCAGATTTAGAAAATAAAGGTGAGATTGATGAGAAAGATTTTATGGACAGAGCTAGGCTTTTAGCTTCATTGGGTGAAACTGTCTTAATTTCAAATTATAAAGAATATTATAGGCTAGTAGAATATTTTTCAATGTATACTGATAAAAAAATTGGTCTTTGTATGGGTGTTAACAATCTTATTGAGATCTTTGATCCAAAATACTATATAAAACTTAGCGGAGGTATTTTAGAAGCATTTGGAAAGTTATTTTTTAAAAAACTCAAAGTATACCTTTACCCTGTAATTTCTGAAGATGGAGAAATAATTACAAGCGAAAACCTTAAGGTTCATCCTAGAATAAAAGAGCTTTATAAGTTCTCTAAATTTAATGGAAAAGTTGTTGATGTAAAGAAATATAATATTGATTCATTAAAAATACATTCACACGAAGTATTGAAAGATATCCAAAATAATAGTACTGGATGGGAACAATTGCTTCCCAAATCTGTAGCATCAAAGATTAAAAAACAAAAACTATTTGGATATAAGGGTAATTAATCTAAAAAATCTGATTAGTATGATCTTTGGTTTTTACTTTATCTATAATATTAATAATAATTCCTTTTTCATCAATAATAAAAGTAGTTCTTAATATCCCCATGTACTCCCTACCCATAAATTTTTTTAAGCCCCATACTCCATAAGAATTAATTATTTTCTTTTCAACATCACATAGTAGTTTGTAAGGAAAATTGAATTTTTTCTTGAAATTATTTTGCTTATTCTGATCGTCTGAACTAACCCCTAGCACATCATAACCAGATGAAATAAATTTCTCATAATTATCACTGAGATTACATGCTTGAGCAGTACATCCTGGTGTATTTGCTTTAGGATAGAAAAAAATAATCAATTTTTTTCCTTTATAATCTGTTAGTTTAATTATATCTCCACTATTATCTATACATTCAAAATCCGGTGCATTATCTCCAATTTTTAATAATTTCATATTTATTATATTTATAATTCCTATATCTTACAAATATAATCTAATGAACAGAAAAGATAAAGTAGATTTTATTATTAATACGCTTGAATCATTGTACGCTAAAGTTCCTATTCCATTAAATCATAATGACTCTTATACTTTATTAATAGCAGTATTATTATCAGCTCAGTGTACTGATAAAAGAGTGAATAAAATAACTCCAAATCTATTTAAAAGAGCTAATAATCCTTATGATATGATCAAATTATCAATTAATGAAATTAAGGATATAATTAGACCCTGTGGCTTATCCCCAATGAAAAGTAAAGGAATATATGGTTTATCAAAAATATTAATAGAAAAGCATAATGGAAAAGTTCCTGATAATTTTAATGATCTTGAAAATCTTCCATCTATAGGTCATAAAACTGCAAGTGTTGTAATGTGTCAAGCCTTTGGAGTTCCTGCTTTTCCTGTTGACACACATATACACAGAATGATGTATCGCTGGGGGTTATCAAATGGAAAAAATGTGACAGTTACTGAAAAAGATGCTAAAAGATTATTTCCAAAAAATTTGTGGAATAAATTACATCTTCAAATAATTTATTACGCAAGAGAATACTCTCCTTCAAGAGGATGGAATATTGAAAAAGATATTATTACACAAGAAATTGGCAGAAAATCCTTACTAAAATAAATTATTTATATTAATTCATTATAAATTCAAAATTATGCGAATTTAATTTTAATATATTTAATGATTTTGAATAATTGATTATAAAATCAATAGTTTCTTTTTTTGGATTTAGTTCAGATTTTTTTTGACTTATAAAGTAATTTTCTTCCATATGTTATTTTTATATAGAACGAAAAAAAAAATCAAATATTATATAAAGATTTTTTCTTATTTATTAGTCTGTTAAAACTATATTCTTCTTTTCAATTATATTACGAAGATTAATTAATGCATATCTCATTCTCCCCAATGAAGTATTAATACTAACTCCTGTTTTTCCTGATATCTCTTTGAAACTCATATCATTATAAAATCTATATTTTAATACATTTTTTTGATCACATGGAAGCTCTTCTATAAGTTTTTTAACATCATTAATTATTTGAGATTTAATTAATGTCTTTTCAGCGTTTAATGAAGAATCACTTAAAACTGAGAATATATCGAAATCGTAGGAACTTTCAAACTTGGGTATTCTATTGCTTTTTCTAAAGTGATCAATAACAAGATTATGAGCTATTCTCATTACCCATGATACAAACTTACCTTGTTCATTATAATTTCCAAGTTTTAATGTTCTTATAACTTTTATGAAAGTATCCTGAAATATATCTTCAGTAAGATCTCTATCTAATACTTTTGAATATATAAAACTATATATTCTTTGTTTATGCCTTTTAATTAAAATTTCAATTGATTGTTCATTGCCATTAATATAGCTTAGAACTAACTCAGAATCTGAAATAATTGGATTTCTCATAACATTACTTTTTTAAAAACTCATCTGTTAATAGATGATTTTTGGTTAACCTTTATAGTTTTAAAGTAATGTTATTCTATACGTGAATTGTTATTATATTTAACTCAAATATATAATTATTAATATAATAAATCAAAATTTTTATTTTTTTAAACATTCTTAATTTCATCTCCTATTTAATATTATATTTGATATTTCCTCATCTATATGGTTATGAAAACAGAAAAAAACTTAGTTTTTGATAAAATTCATGTTAAAGGAGCAAGGGTTCATAACCTAAAAAATATAGATGTTGAAATTCCAAGGAAAAAACTCGTAATTATAACAGGATTATCTGGTAGTGGGAAATCATCATTAGCATTTGATACACTATATGCAGAAGGTCAAAGAAGATATGTTGAAAGCTTGTCTAGTTATGCTAGGCAATTTTTGGATAGGATTAGCAGACCAAAGGTTGATTTTATAAAAGGCCTTTCACCTGCAATAGCAATACAACAAAAGGCTAACAATAACAATCCTAGATCAACTGTTGGAACTTCTACAGAGATATATGATTATTTAAAGCTATTATTCGCGCGAATAGGCAGAACATATTCTCCAATAACAAATAAAGAAGTAAAAAGGAATACAGTAACTAATGTAGTTGATTATATAAAAAAAATTAATTTAGGAGAAAGGATTCTTCTTTTATCTAAAATATCTTTCACCTCCAAAGAAGATTTACTAGAAAATCTGGATTCTCTACTGAAACAAGGGTATAATAGAGTTAAAATCAATAGCAAGGTTTTAAAGATAAGCGAAGCTCAAAATTTAAGAGAAGTTCAAATAAAAAGTGCTTTTTTGGTTATTGACAGAATTATTATTTCTAACAATGATTCTTTCTATAATAGAATAACAGATTCTATAGAAACAGCTGTCTACGAAGGCCATGGGAGATGTATTGTTGAGTCAATAGAAAAAGCTAGCTATAAGGAGTTTAATACTAAATTTGAGAGGGATGGACTCAAATTCCTTGAACCAAACATAAATTTATTCAGCTATAATAACCCATTTGGTGCATGTCCAAAGTGTGAAGGGTATGGTGATATTATTGGAATTGATAGAGACATAGTCTTTCAAAATAAAGAACTCTCAATATACGAAAATGCAATATTTCCATGGAGAGGAAAAAAATTAAGACGATACAAGAATCTATTAATACGAAATGCTGATAAATTTAATTTTCCTATTCACAAGCCATATTATAAATTAACTGCATCACAAAAAGAAGTGCTATGGGAAGGAAACGAATATTTTATTGGATTAAATCAATTTTTTTCAAAACTAGAAAAAAAATTATATAAGATCCAAAATAGAGTAATGCTTTCAAGATATAGAGGAAAAACAAAATGTAATAATTGTAATGGGAATAGACTTAGGGCTGAAGCAAATTATATTAAAATAAATAAAAAATCTATTTCAGATATTATTAATATCCCAATCTCAGAACTATTAATATTTTTTAATAACATAAAGTTGACAAAAAATGAAAAATCTATTGCAAAGAGAATACTAAGTGAAATTCAAACTAGAGTAATTTTTTTAAATGATTTAGGTTTAGGGTATTTAACACTTAATCGAAAGTCAAAATCTCTTTCTGGCGGTGAAAGTCAAAGAATTAATTTAGCTACATCTCTTGGAAGTAATTTAGTTGGATCATTATATATATTAGATGAGCCAAGTATTGGCCTTCATCCAAATGACACAAAGAAGCTGGTTAATATATTAAAAAAACTCAGAGATTTAGGCAATACAGTTATTGTTGTTGAGCATGATGAAGAAATAATAAAAGAAGCAGATTATATCATTGATATTGGGCCAATGGCTGGATCTAACGGCGGAGAAATTGTTGCAGAGGGTAATTTTAAAGATTTTATAAAACAGAATTCACTAACTGCGAATTACATTAGTAGAAAAATGAAAATTGAATTGCCGCAGAAAAGAAGAAGCTCAAATAAAAAGATTAGCATTATTGGTGCCAGGGAAAATAATTTAAAAAATATTAATGTTGACTTTCCTTTGAATGTTATCTCAGTAATTACAGGTGTCTCTGGAAGTGGCAAAAGCACATTAGTTAATAACATACTTTATCCTGCCATATCTAATTTACTAGGAGATTATACTACAAAAGCTGGAGAGTTTAATAAAATTACTGGAGACACAAATTCTATTGAATTTATTGAATTAGTTACTCAAAATCCTATAGGGAGATCTTCAAGATCTAATCCTGTAACATATATTAAGGCATATGATGATATTAGAAAACTATATGCCCTGCAAAAACACAGTGTAATGAGAGGATTTAAACCAAAGCACTTTTCTTTTAATGTTGATGGGGGTAGATGTGAAAAGTGCAAAGGTGAAGGTCAAGTTATTATAGAAATGCAATTTATGGCTGATGTTCATATAAAATGTGATGCTTGTAATGGTAAAAGATTTATAAAAGATGTTTTAGAAGTAACATTTAAGCAGAAAAATATTGATGATATTCTAAATCTAACTGTTGATGAGGCAATTGATTTTTTTGATTTAAATGGTGAAATCAAAATTAAAAATAAACTTCAAACTCTTAAGGATGTAGGATTAGGGTATATAAAATTAGGACAAAGCTCTTCTACTCTATCTGGAGGTGAAGCTCAAAGAATAAAATTAGCTTCCTTTTTAGGTTTAAAAAATAATAATAAAAATGGTCTATTTATTTTTGATGAACCTACTACTGGCCTTCATTATGATGATATTAATAAATTATTAAGATCCATAAATTCTCTAATTGAAAAAGGGAACACTGTTGTAATTATTGAACATAATATAGAGCTAATTAAATGTGCTGACCATTTAATTGACCTAGGCCCAAAAGGGGGAAATAAAGGTGGAGAAATGGTTGCTATGGGTAAACCAGAAGAAATAATTCTAGAAAAGAAATCAATTACTGCAAAATATCTAAAAAAAGTTTTATGATAATTACTTTGGCATGAGATTTGTTATACAATAAATAGTTAGTTTAATTTATTGAATAGTTAGTTGTATAAAGCCTTGTGAGTTTATCTTTCCTTTTAAAACTTACAAGGCTTTATCTATTTAATTAGTTTCCTTGAAAATCAAATTACTCAATTTCTTTGCTAAATTTTTTCTATGATATTGGTCTATATTTATTGAGTTAATTTTTAATTTTTTTATCTTATATAGCTCATAGCTATCCTCTATGTGTTTTAATACTTCTTCATATTCATCATACAAAAAATATTTGCCAGATTTAGTTTTATTAATAATATGTTTAACCTCTGAATCCTTAGGGCCAATAGCTATAATAGGTCTGCTAGAATTAATATATTCAAAAGTTTTAGCAGGAATCACAAAACTTGATTCATCATTGTCTGCTTCAATTAATAATAAAATCTGGGATTTTAATAAATTTGGAAGAGTGTCCTTATATTTTATATAATTATGATATACCGCATTATTTTCTAGATGATTATGTTTTATATCATCTTTAATGTTAATATTTACTTTTCCTATAAAATTAATTACTAAATCATCTTTAAAATTATTTCTCTTTAATGCTATTTCTCTTAATGCTTTCCAAAGAATTTGTGGATTTCTTTCAGGTAATAATGAGCCAATATGTGTTATAGAAAATTTATTATCTAAAGGAATTTCTTTTTTTATATAATCAAATCCATTAGTGATTAATGAAACTGGAGTATTTGTTTTTTTTCTATACTCGTTTAATAATTTATTAGAAGTTACAATTACCCTGTCAGAGGAATCAAGGACATCACTTTCTAATTTTAAATGTCTATTTGCTGCATATGAAGTTAATTTTAATTTATTATGATAATTGATTCTTGTCCAAGGATCTCTGAAATCAGCAAACCATTTTATATTTAATTTTGATTTAAGGCCTAATCCTATCAAATGTAAGCTGTGAGGAGGTCCGGTAGTTATTATAATATCTATACCTTTTTCTAATATATGTTTTGATAAGAATTTTACAGATGGTTTTATCCAAAAAATTCTAGAATCAGGAATTAGCATATTCCCTCTTATATATATCATAAATCGATCAAACAATGACTGATCTTCTCTTTTTGGTATACCCCCTCTCCTTATACTATTAATTTTTTTATTATTAAAGAAACTAAATGGCTCAAAAATAGGATTTCTTATTACTTCAATTCCCTTATAAACTTCATTTAATAAACTCTTATCAGTAGAAGGATACTTAGCATTAGACGGAGTGTATACAATTGGCTTAATATTATTTTCTAACAGGTAGTTAGACAACTTTAACCACCTCTGCACACCAGGACCTCCAGCAGGAGGCCAATAATATGTTATTATAAGAGCTTTTGTTTTCAATTTCTAATGCTTAATAAAGAATTTATTGCCATACCAATAATGATAATAAATAGTAATAGAGAAGCTGATAGTGTAATCATACTTCCTTTTTTAACTATTTCAGGATCAAAAATAAATTCTATTATGTGATTTCCTGATTTTACTTCTATTCCTCTTAAAAGGTAATTAACATTAAAATATTGGGTTTTTTCTCCATCGATATATAAATGCCATCCATGAGGATAAAAAATTTCAGAAAAAACAATAAAACCATCCTCTTTGCTATTACATTCATATTTTAATTTATTTGATTCAAATTCTAATAATTTTACATAAGACTCATTGTCAACCAAATATTTCTTTGAATTTGTTTCAGTTGAAATAGCTATATTTTTAGTATTCAAAGTGTCTAAAGCAAGGATCTCTTTATCTTTTGAGTCAACATTTATAATAGAGTGAATAAACCAAGCAGGTCCATTTATAGAATCATTTATATACAATTGTGAAGCACCTTCTTCATTGTTAAATATAATATATTTAGTATTTAACATGTTTAATGTATTCATGTGAGTCTTATTAATATAAAATTCTAAAATCTCATTATAACTGCTAAGTTTTGCTGCATGATAACCCGTTATTGAATTATGAAAATAAGATGTTTTGGTAGTAGTTGATGTTAAATCTAAAACACGAAAATAAGATGTATCCTTTAAGATTTCTAAATTTACTTTATCGAAACTATAAGGTTTATCGACTAAAGCAGCATCAACAAAATTAGTATTATTAACATATTGTCTATTAAAGGGAACTAAATCAACTAGAACTAAAACACCTAAAACAATAATTAAGATTTTGCTTTTTATTTTTTTCTTCAAATACAGAAAAAGACCTGTAAAGGTTAATAAAATAAACAGTGATGCCCTAAGTAATTCATTTAAATAAATATCCATCCTATCTTGTTTAATAACTTCTAGGATTGAAGGATTTATGTTTACATCATTAATCCCATTAAAACTTAAGCTTCCTTTTACTAAAAACAATACAAGAAATGTGAAAGAAAAAATTACTAAAGCCCTAATTAAATATTTTATATTCTTATCATTTGATTTATTAGTTATTATGTTTGATAATCCTATAATTGCAACAAAAGGAATACATAGTTCTAAAATGACTTGAATAGAAGAAACTGCTCTAAACTTATCATATAATGGAAAATAATCAATAAAAAAATCCGTAAGAAAATTTAAATTCTTTCCATAAGATAAAAGCAATGATAATATTATTGCAGAAATTGACCAATTCCTGTATTTGTTATTAATTAAAAATAATGAGAAAATAAATAAAAAGAAGACTACTGATCCTATATATGCAGGTGCTTCAACAAAGGGTTGATCCCCCCAATAGGTTGGTGTATTCTTTATAATTTGTTTAGATTCTAATGCAGAATAATCATTTTCACGTAAGAAATTATAAAAATTTGATTCTACCCCTACATCTTCACTACTCCCTCCCCCCATAATTCTTGGAATAAATAAATTTAAGCTTTCAAAAATTCCATAACTCCATTGTGTAATATAAGCCTTATCTAACCCAGCACTTACTTTCTTGAATGTACCGTCTGGATTTATAGTTAATTCTGATGAATTTCCTCTCGTACTCTCACCTACATATTCACTAGTAGCCATCAAATTTGTTGCATTTAATGAAAGTGCAATAAATAAAGCTGAGAATAATATCCCTAATGATTTAAAATAGTGTCTGATTTGATCTTTTTTCCAACAATCAATCAAGGTATAAAATCCAATTAGCAGTACTATAAACATTAAATAATACGTCATTTGAAAATGATTAGCACAAAACTGTAGTCCAAGGGCTAATGTTGACAATAAAAATCCTTTTGAATATTTTCCGTTAAAAACCATTAAAACACCCGCAATAACTAACGGCATATATGCAATAGCATGTGCCTTAGCATTATGTCCAGCACCAATAATAATAATTAAATAAGTAGAAAACCCAAAGGAAAGAGCACCTAAAATAGCTAATCTGTATTCTACTTTCAGGCTAAGCATTAGTATATAAAACCCTAAAAAATATAAAAACAAGTAATCTGCAGGTCTAGGTAAAAACCTCAATAATAAATCTAGTTTCTTTATATAATTGTGAGGATATTTTGCGCCAAGCTGATACGTAGGCATTCCAGAAAAAGCACTGTTAGTCCAATACGTTTCATTATTGGTTTTTTTTGCAAAATCATTCTGTTGCTTAGCCATACCAGAGTATTGGACAATATCATTTTGTAATATTTTTTTACCCTGTAAAACTGGAGAAAAATATGAAAGAGATATGAGACAAAATAGAATTAATACACAAAAATGTTTAAAATAATTTTTTATGAAATTCTTTAGAAGCATATTATTGTGAAATTTTAATCAATTTCTTCATAATCTATATAATCTCCAGCATTATTCTTTTTTGATTTTCCTTTAGGCATTTTATCAATTGTCACCTCTCCCTCTTGTTCTTTTTTAGTATTATTCGTAGTATGTCGGTAATTCTTATTCTTGAATTTATTAATGATATAACCTAAATACATTCTTGATAAAAACTTAAAAACATAGTAAGCAACTAGTAAACTTAATATAAATTTTAATATGCCCAATTTAAATGATTTTTATATTGAAAAACAAAAATACAATTCTTAGAATTTAAAAGAGTTAATATATTATTAAATTATAAATGCTTTATCTTTGTAAAATAGGCTAATTTCATGAAAAAAACCCTACCTGTTTTAATCGCTTTTATTTTTTTTGCAACTAATACCATATTTGCACAATACACTGAAACAATAAATTCTAACAGACCTGGAGATTCTCAAAGCGCTTTTTCAGTTGGATCAAGTGTAATTCAAATAGAAACTGGAGCATATTTCTTAAATGAGAAGCACGAATTGTTAGACAATAAAGTTAAAGGAGTAGGATTAAACTTTACCCTTAGATATGGGCTTATTCTTGAAGAATTAGAGCTACAAGTTAGTGGTGTTTATCAAAATGATAAATACACTGACATGAGATCAACTATAGATGCTGAATACAATAGAAGTAATTTTAAAAAATTCAAAATTGGAGCTAAATATTTACTATATGATCCCTATAAAAATAGAGATGATAGTCCAAATTTATATAGTTATTGGGCCAATAATAAATTTAAATGGAATTCTCTTATTCCGGCAGTTTCAGTATACGCAGGAATAAATATTGATGGAGAAAACAACCCTTACACTGCGCCTGGAATAAAAGGAGTTAGTCCTTCCTTTACAATAGCTACTCAAAACAATTTTAATAATAATTTTGTGCTTATAACTAATTTAATTCTTGAGAGGATTGGAACAAATCAAAATGACTTTGAATATATAGTAACCCTTACTCATGCCTTTAATAATCAATGGGTTAGTTTTATTGAGACTCATGGAATAAATAGTGAATTTTATGCTGAAGATATGTTAAAATTTGGTGCTGCATATCTTAGTAATGAAAATTTACAACTTGATACATCATTAATAATTAATTTTAAGAACACCCCAAAAATATTTTATATTAATTTTGGAGGAAGCTATAGATTTGATTTACATAAAGACAAAGAATGATAGAAATAAAAGAAATAAAAAATGATTCAGATTTAAAAAAATTTGTAACATTTCCATTTAAGTTATACAAAAATTCCAAATATTGGATTCCTCCTATCATAAGTGAAGAAATGAATAATTTTAAATCTGATATTAATCCTTCACTAAAAGATTCATCTATCTCATTATTCATAGCTATTAAAGACAATGAAGTGGTCGGAAGGATAGCTGCAATAATTAATTGGGTTGAAATCAATAATTATAAAGTAAGAAAAATTCGTTTTGGATGGTTTGATGTTATTAATGACATAAATGTAACTAAACTCCTAATCAATAGAATAAAAGAAATTGGTAAAGCAAATAAGCTAGAATATATGGAGGGACCTATGGGGTTCTCAAATTTAGATAAAGTTGGAGTTCTTACAGATGGGTTTGATAAAATAGGGACAATGGTTACATGGTATAATCACCCCTATTATTCGTCACATTTTGAAAAACTTAATTTTAAAATAGAAAAACAATATGCAGAAAAGCAATTTTCCTTTAAAAATATTGACAAAGACTATTATTACAGGATGAGTAAAATAATTCAAAAAAGATATGATTTTAAGGCTGTTAATTTCGATAAAATTGAAGATGTTTTAAATAATATGAATGAAATGTTTGACTTATTCAATAGAAGCTATTCCTCTTTATCCTCATTTATTGAAATAAATGATATTCAAAAAGAATATATGAAGAATAAATACGTAAGATTTATGAATCCAAAATTTATTACGTTTGTTCTCGATAAAAATAATGATATTATAGGTTTTGCTGTAATAATGCCTTCTTACGCTAAAGCATTACAAAAAATGAAAGGAAAACTATACCCTTTTGGATTCCTTCATTTAATTAATGCTAAGAAATATGTTAAAAATGTAATTCTATATCTAATTGGAGTACATCCTGACCATCAAAATAAAGGGGTGACAGCTATTCTATTTAGTTCTCTAATACAAAACTTAAAAGAAAAAAATATTGAGGATTGTCTTAGAACTCCAGAGTTAATTGAGAATGAATCAGTAGATAAAATTTGGAAAAATTTTAATCCTACTTTAAGAAAAAAAAGATGTACTTACAAAAAAGATCTTAATTAAGAACTATATCTTATGATTTTCAGATAATTTTTTATATATACCAGAATCAAGGCGATCTGCTATAATAGAAAAAGCCTCTAACGTGTCTTGAATATCTTTAGAATTATGAGATGCCGTTGGGATTAATCGCAACAAGATTACTCCCTTTGGTACCACTGGATAAATAACAATTGAACAGAAAATAAGATGATTTTCTCTTAAATCCTTAACTAATGCCATGGCTTCTGGCATATCCCCTTTTAAATAAACTGGAGTAACACAACTTTGAGTGGAGCCTATATTAAAACCTCTTTGTTTTAAGCCTGATTGTAATTCATTTACATTTTCCCATAATTTATTCTTAATTTCAGGCATAGATCTTAATATTTCTAACCTTTTTAGTATACCTACTACCAATTGAATTTGAAGAGATTTGGCAAAAACCTGAGATCTCATATTATATTTTAGGTAATCTATTACTTCCTTTTTAGATGAAATAAAGGCACCTGTACTAGCTAAAGCTTTTGCAAAAGTTGCGAAATAAACATCTATTTTATCTTGAACGCCTTGCTCTTCACCAGCTCCTGCCCCAGTAGCTCCTAAAGTTCCAAAACCATGAGCATCATCTACTAATAATCTAAAGTTATATTTATCTTTTAAATCTGTAATTTCTTTTAACCTGCCTTGCTCACCTCTCATACCAAAGACTCCTTCTGAAATAACTAAAACACCTCCACCAGTATGTGCTGTTATTTTTGAAGCTCTATTAAGATTTTTTTCTAAACTAGATATATCATTATGCTTATAAGTAAACCTCTTTCCAAGATGTAATCGAACACCATCAACTATACACGCATGAGAATCCATGTCGTATACTACTACATCATTTTTTCCTAACAATGAGTCTATGGTTGAAAGTATGCCTTGATAACCAAAGTTTAATACATATGCAGATTCTTTATTAGAAAATTCTGCTAATTCTTTTTCTAATTTTTCATGTAATAAAGTATGACCAGACATTAATCTTGCACCCATTGGATAAGCAGATCCATATAATTTTGCTGCTTCAGCATCTGTTTTCCTTATATCAGGATGATTAGCTAATCCTAAGTAATCATTGACACTCCATGTTATAACTTCTTTACCCTGAAACTTCATTCTATTTGAAATTTCACCTTCAAGTTTTGGGAAAGCAAAATAGCCTTCAACAACATTAGCCCATTTACCTAATGGACTTTTATCATTATACATTTTTTCAAAAAGATCTTTCATTAATTATTTTATAAAATATTTCTTTATTTAACAAACTGGATGCTCTTTAATGTAGTCTCATGTTCTGAATCAAAAAACCCTTGTTTTTCCATCCATTGATCGCTATATATTTTACTTAAATATCTTGATCCATGATCTGGGAAAATAACAACAATTTTATCATCTTTTTTAAATTCTCCTGACTTATTTAATTGTTTAATGGCTTGAAATGCAGCTCCACTAGTATAACCCACAAAAATTCCTTCAACTTTTACTATTTCACGAGCTGAATGGGCGCTTTCCTCATCATTTACTTTAATATATTTATCTATTAAAGTAAAATCTGTTACTGATGGAATTAGATTTTTACCTAATCCTTCAATTCTATATGGAAAAATTTCATTCTCATCAAATTCTCCAGTTTCATGATACTTCTTTAAAACTGACCCGTGAGCATCAACTCCTATTATTTTAATCTTTGAGTTTTTTTCTTTTAGATATCTAGCTGTTCCTGATATAGTTCCTCCTGTACCGCTACAAGCAATTAAATGTGTTATTTTTCCATCAGTTTGATTCCAAATTTCTGGTCCAGTTGTTTTATAATGAGCTTCTGAATTTAAACTATTAAAATATTGGTTTATATAAATAGAACCTTTAATCTCATTGTGTACTCTTTTAGCAACGCTATAGTAAGATCTTGGATCATCTGCTGAAACATTAGCAGGACAAATAAACACCTTTGCCCCCATTGCTTTTAGCATATCTATTTTATCTTGTGATGATTTTGAACTAACAGCCAATATACATTCATATCCTTTAATTATAGAAACCATAGAAATACTAAATCCAGTATTTCCTGATGTTGTCTCAATTATAGTATTTCCTGGCTTTAAAACACCTCTTCTCTCTGCTTCTTCAATTATGTATAATGCTATTCTGTCTTTAGTTGAATGCCCAGGGTTAAATCCTTCTAATTTTGCTAAATATTCGCCTTTATATTTAGCCGTAATTTTATTCAGCTTAACCATAGGTGTTTGACCTATAAGTCCTAATATATTATTTGCAACTTTATTGCTTTTAGCCATAATAAAAGTTTAAAATCTAATAGTTTTTAAAGAAATGCAAAATTAGTGTTTTTTTTATTATTTGTCAATTTTATCTAATCGAAACAAGAAGGTTATATTAAATTTTAATACTATTAATTTTAGTTAATAGATAATCATGTTTTTCTTTTGTATAATCTAAATGTGTCACAATTCTAATCTTATTTATTCCCATAGAATACCAATCGAAAGAGATATTTAGTTTTTTAAAAACATCTACAATTGTATTTTTTTTAATTTTTTTATCAATTTCAAAGACTATTATGTTTGTTTCTACCTCTTCTACCTTATTAACAAAAGAAAGATTAACTAACTCCTTTCCTATTTCTTTTGCTTTTATATGATCTTCTTTAAGTCTTTTAATGTTATTATCTAAAGCAAAAATAGAAGCAGCAGCTAAATAGCCAGATTGTCTCATAGCTCCCCCCAAAATTTTTCTAATTCTAATTGCTTTTTTCATTATCTGATTTCTTCCTATTAAAGCGGAACCTATTGGGCATCCAAGTCCTTTGCTGAAACAAACTGAAATTGTATCAAAAATATCTCCATATTCTAAAGGATTTTCTTCTTTTTTGACCAATGCATTCCATATTCTAGCTCCATCAAGATGTAGCCCTAAATTATTTTCTTTACAGATCTTTTTTATATTTTTAATCTCATTCATATCCCAACAAGCTCCACCGCCTTTATTCGTTGTATTCTCTATAGTAACTAAAGAAGATAATGGACTGTGATAAAATTCTTTAGGATTGATTGATTCTAGAAGTTGATTGCTATTAAACATGCCTCTATTTCCATTAATTAATTTAAAAGAAACTCCACTGTTAAATGCTCCTCCCCCTCCTTCATAATTAAAAACATGAGAATATTTATCACATATTACTTGATCACCAGGATTAGTGTGTAATTTAATAGCAGTTTGATTTGCCATTGTTCCTGATGGAAAAAACATTGCCATATCCATTCCAAACATAACTGCTAGCTTTTTTTCTAATTCTCTTACAGTAGGATCTTCACCATACACATCATCTCCAACTTTGGCAGAAAGGATTGCACTAAGCATTTCTTTCGATGGGATTGTAATAGTATCACTTCTTAAATCTACATGCATAAAACTAATTTATATAACTACATTCACTAGAACCAATTGGTGATCCATCCGGAATTTTCAGTGACTTAGGCATTACATACTTTTCAGGATTTGATTTAAAATTCTTAATTAAATTCTTATAGTATGAGTTATAGGTAAAATCCTTATAAGCTTTTGATGATAACAGCTTCTCTATACTGTCTATAGCCTTACTCGCTGCATCTTTTACCTGAAAAAGACAATCATTTGAAACTACTAAATTCATTAAATATTTCAAAGCTTTATGATTTACTGTCTGTTGAATTTCATTTATATATAAGTTCTCATTATTAACCTTAAATGTATAAGAAATCAATCTATCAAATACTTCTGATATACTAAGTGATAAATTATTTAATGATTTCTGAAGAATTAATCTATTCATTCTCTCAGGATTAAAGAGTAAGGAAAACGTCATTTCACTAGCTGTAGAAGCTATGCTTATAGGGTCGAATTGTACACCCATATTTGATTTAAAAGACTCTCTTGATCTAGGATAGCCAAAGGCTCTAGGAGGAAAAAGATCTAACTTGTTCTTTGGGATTGCTAAGAAATCCGCTTTTACAGTTTTTAAAACAGAATTTAAAGCGTTTTTTTGTTCTAAGTAATTAATTTCTTTAACAGTAGTCTGATTATCTCCTCTTGTTGCATAATTATACTCTAAACCACCTATAAGCTTAACAGCTGCTTCAGTTTGATATCTATGTAGGAAGTATAGTGGAACAAAAACATCTTCTAGAACAGAAAAGGGCTGATTTTTTCTAATATTATATTCTGAAAAATTTGAAATAGCCTTATTTCTAACTTTAATTATATCCTCTAAACCAACAGAAGCACTTTCACCATTATCCCATAGATGTCCTAGAGAATGTGCTCCACCAATTGCTCTTGCATCGCTATCACTTATAAATCTTAGGCCACTACTATATGCATCATCCAATATCTTATTTAATGTCTCCTTTTCATCAATACTTTCATTAAAATCTGAATAGCTATAAGCTACTGTAATCTTATCCCATTCTCCAATGCCTGTGTCATAGGCATTATCAAGATTTATCTTGTTGTTTTCTATAGAAATAAGTGGATGTGGGTAATCCATAACAGAGGCCCTATCTTTTGTGCTAGCTGCAAAATTATGAACAAATCCAAGGGTATGCCCTACTTCATGAGCACTCAGCTGTCTAATTCTTGCCAAAGCCATTTCTAACATAGGATTATGATTATTACCTTCTAAGTAAGGCTGATTTAATAATGCTTGAGCTATTGAAAAATCTTGTCTTATCCTTAAGCTACCAAGACTTACATGTCCTTTAATAATTTCTCCTGTTCTTGGATCAATAACACTTGATCCATAACTCCATCCTCTAGTCGATCTATGAACCCATTGAATCACATTATATCTGCAATCCATTAGATCAGCATCTTCTGGTAAAATTTTAACTTGAAATGCATTTTTAAAACCAATAGCCTCGTAAGCTTGATTCCACCAAGAAGCTCCTTCTAATAAAGCAGATTTTATAGGCTCTGGTGTTCCAGGATCTAAATAATAAATAATTGGTTCTTTAGCTTCACTGTAATTTGCAGTAGCATCTTTTTTCTCTAATCTATGTCTTGTTATAAATCTTTTAACAATAGGTTCATATACTGGAGTAGCATAATCCATAAATGAAATTGAAATAGCACCACTTCTTGTGTCAAATTCTCTAGGCTTGTAGTTACTATCAGGTAATTTGATAAAGGAATGATGTTGAATAACAGAAATCAAGTTTGGATCAGGAGTAACACTTGAAATCAATCTTCCTTTTGCCTCTCCAGAAAATGTTAACAAAGCTTCGAATTCCACATTTTCTGGAAAAGCTTTTGTTCTTTCTAATTCAATAGCACTTTTACTCTTATCTACCTTGTATGTTCCTTGTTTTGAATTTTTAAGTCTTTTTGCAACTCCGTGTCTGTCTTCCATAAGAAATGCAGTAAAATCTATTATGTACTTATTCTCCTGTTCCTCTACTATTTTAAATCCATAAATAACTGACTTTGCAAAGGCTTGTTCCACACTTCTTTTTTCTAATTCATTATCTGAAATGGCTCTATAGCTTAAATTTGGCTGAATAAGGAGAATTTTATCACCATATTTTGAGAATTTAACTAATCGCTCATTTCCTAGCTGTCCCCTGTCTAGCCCTATATCATTAGAGCCAACTCCCGAGGAGAGTGAACTAATGTATAGGAATTCTTTTTCTAGCTCATTTACTTCTAAATAAATCTTATCAGATGAGTCATCATAATAGAAGTTAAAAAATCCATTATAAGCCTCAAAATCTTTAGTAATAGATTGAGAGAAACTAATACTAAACCATAAGAGAAATAGTGTTTTAAATAATAATTTCATAAGTATATTAATTTAGTTAAATCTACATAAAATATATTTTTTAAAAAAAACAATCTAACTAAATTAATATGCATTAAATTTGTAATAAACATATCTAATATGATTACTTCTGAACAATTCAAAGAACTTAAAGAGCGTCTGGATGCGTTAAGGAGGTATCTTTGACATTGATGTTAAAATTTCTCAATTAAAATTAGAAGAAGAAAAAACACATCATCCCGAATTTTGGAATGACCCAAAATCTGCAGAAAGAGATCTTAAAAAAATTACGTTTGTTAAAAAGTGGGTTACTGATTTTAATAATGCTGAAAACAAAGTTAATGACCTGGAAGTTTTAATGGATTTTTATAAATCTGGTGAATCCACGGAAACTGAGATAGATGAATTATATTCTAAATCAAAGGAGCTGATTGAAGAATTAGAATTTAAGAACATGTTGTCAGACAAAATAGATAGTATGGATGCTATTTTGCAAATTACAGCTGGTGCAGGGGGTACTGAAAGTTGTGATTGGGCTCAAATGTTGATGAGAATGTACACAATGTACTGTGAGAAAAATAATTATTCAATATCTCAATTAAATATCCAAGATGGAGACTCTGCTGGTATAAAAACTGTAACTCTTCAAATTGAAGGAAGTTTTGCTTTTGGATGGTTAAAAGGAGAAAATGGTGTACACAGATTAGTTAGAATATCACCTTTTGATTCAAATGCCAAAAGACATACTAGTTTTGCTTCAGTATATGTTTATCCGTTAATAGATGATTCTATCAACATTGAAATTAATCCATCTGACATACAGATTACTACATCCAGATCTAGTGGTGCAGGAGGTCAAAGTGTAAATAAAATTGAAACAAAGGTACAGTTAGTGCATAGACCTACAGGAATTCAAATTTCATGCTCAGAGACTAGATCGCAACTTGACAATAAGGTTAGAGCAATGCAAATGCTTAAATCACAGTTATACGAAATTGAATTGAAAAAAAAGAACCAAAAACGTTCTGACATAGAATCAGAAAAGATGAAAATTGAATGGGGAAGTCAAATAAGAAATTATGTTATGCACCCCTATAAACTCGTAAAAGATGTAAGAACTTCATATGAAAGCGGAAATATTGATAACGTATTAAATGGAGATATTGGCCCTTTTCTTAAAGCCTACTTAATGAAGAAAAAATAAAAAATATGATAAAGATTTACCATAATTCAAGATGCAGAAAATCAAGAGAAGCATTAGATTTATTAAAATCTAATGAACTAGACTTTGATGTTGTTGAGTATTTAAAAGAAAAATTGACAAAAAATCAAATACAAGCATTAATCAATAAATTAGGCCTTAAACCTCTAGAACTCGTAAGGAAAAATGAAGCAATATGGAAAGAGAATTTTAAGAATAAAGTGCTGACTAACAATGAGATAGTTGAAATCCTTTCAGAAAACCCTACATTAATTGAACGCCCTATTATCGAATTAGATAATAAAGCTGTTATTGGAAGACCTCCTGAAAATATTTTTAATTTAATCTAGTCCAATCATATTATTTAACATATTTTTTTGTTTTTATTAACATGATAAACTTAAAAATAAAACTACCTTTGTGACGAATCTAAAATTATACTGACGGTGCTGAAATATTATTTTAATTTTCTTCTCTTTTTATTTTTTATTTCAATTACTTATTCACAAAACCCATATAAAGCGGCTGAATTTACAAATCAATTTAATGTGTTTGGGAAGATAATTGATTCAGAAGGCAGTGAACCTTTAGAATATGCAACTGTAACTATTTTAACCCCTGTAGATAACAATGTTGTTACTGGCGGAATAACAGATAAAAATGGAGTATTTAACATCCCAATTTCAAAAGGGGAATATAATATTCTTATTGAATATATTTCTTTTAAAAATCATACTGTTGAAAACCTAAATGTAAGTGAAAATAAAGACCTGGGAGTTATTTCATTAATTATTGATATTGAATCTTTAGATGCGGTAGAAATTATTGCAGAGGAAACTACTGTTGAAATTAAACTAGATAAAAAAATATATACTGTAGGTAAAGATTTAACTGTAAGAGGAGGAAATGCAGGAGATGTTTTAGATAATATCCCATCTGTTTCTGTTGATTTAGATGGCAATATCTTATTAAGAGGTAATGATGCTGCTAGAATTTTAATTAATGGTAAACCATCTAGTTTAGTTGGAATAGATTCTAAATTTCTACAACAACTTCCTTCTGATGCAATAGAGAAAGTGGAGGTAATAACATCTCCTTCTGCAAGATATGAGGCTCAAGGAAGTGGAGGTATAATTAATATAATTCTTAGAAAAACTAAAAAATTAGGGTTAAATGGTTCTTTAAGCTCAAATATTGGATATCCTAAGAGAACAGGAATATCATCAAACCTAAATTATAGGAATGGTAAAATTAACTTTTTCAATTCATCAGGTTTTAGTGATAGAGTTAGTCCTGGGACTGGGTATAACTATTCAGAATATTATAATGGTGATCAGCCTAGTACATTCTTTGAAGAAAACAGAGAAACAGAGAGAGATAGAAATAGTTTCTTTACTAATAATGGAATAGAATGGTATCTAGATGATAAAACATCCATTGTTGGAACTTTTTTCTACAATCAAGCTAAATCTGACGACTTAGCAATAAATAATTTAGATGAAATAGATGAAAATGGGAATATTTTAAATCAAACGGTTCGCGATGAAAATGAGAAAGACATTGATTCTAATAGAGAATATAACTTAAATTTTGAGAGGAAATTTAATGACTCTGGGCATAAATTAATTATTGACTTACAGTATGACAACTCCAAAGAATGGGAAGATGCATTAATATCAGAAAATAATATTCTTAACGAGGTAATTGCAAGTGATGCTTCAAGCGAATCCTATCTAATTAAAGGAGATTATGTTAACCCTATTGGAGAAAATAAACAATTTGAAGCTGGCTTTAGGATAAGCCAAGATGATAATATAACAGATTATAGGGTTTTTGATAATGAAAATAATGTACTTACTGAAGATCTAAATCAGAGTAATCTTTTTCAATATAAAGAGCAGATAAATGCATTATACACTCAATATGGTGTAAAAGTTGAAGATAAATACTCTTTTTTAATAGGGTTACGACTTGAGAATACAGTTAAAGATATCAATCAACTAACTATTCAAGATTTCTCTAATAAAAATGAAACAGGATTATTTCCAACATTTAATTTTGGATTAGAAATTTCTGAAAATGAAACGCTTACTTTTGGATATAACAGAAGGATTAGAAGACCATGGTCTAGATCTATTAACCCCTTCCCTACTAAAATTAGTCCAATAAATATATATAGAGGAAATCCAGACCTAAATCCAACATATTCAAATAACATTGATTTTGGCTATTTAAAAAAATATAAATCTTCTTTTACAATAAACACCTCTGCTTATTATCAAAAAGCTACAAATACCTTTAATTATATAGTTGAAGAAACAGGTGAAACTGCTGAAATAAATGGAGTTGATGTTCCGATAACAGAGAGATATCCCATAAATCTATCAACAAATACTAGGGTTGGTTTTGAGTTAAACTTGTCTTATAGAAAAGGGAAAAATTGGAATATATTCTCCAATTTTAATGTTTATAGCAATAAAACTGAAGGAAGCTATAATGATGTTATATATGATAATAAAAATGTAAGTTGGAGCTATAGATTAAATAATAAATTAACTCTTCCTGGAAAAATTGAATGGCAAACAAGAATGAATGTCAGAGGTCCTTCAGAAACTGCAATTAGCAAAAGTGAAGGGAATTTTTCAATTGACCTGGCATTCAGCAAAGAATTATTTAAAGAAAAAGCTTCATTAACTCTCAATGTTAGAGACCTTCTTAATCAAAGAGGATGGAGATCTAAGACATTTAATGAAACTTTCTATAATAGTTCTGAGCATAGATGGGCGAAAAGATCTTTTACTTTAAACTTTACTTACAGATTTAATCAAAAGAAAGATCAGAACAGAAGACAGCAACAGGAAAGTTACGATGATGAAGCTATGGGATTTTAGGAATAGTTACTTTTTAGCTTTTCTTTCTTCTAAAAGCTCATTAATTCTTTCAATTAAAGCTCCAACAACCCAATAAGGAATTACGACTAGTAGCATTAAGAACATTAACCAGAAACCCATGCTTACAATAGTTATAAATGCTAAAAATCCTAAGTATTGATCAAATTCAAACATATCTTGATGAGAAATATTGGCGCAAAGATATAATATTACAAATTTATATTAGTATATATTCAAAATTAATTTTTCAACAAAATACTTTATACAATTAGCAAAATAATGGAGTAAATCAACTAAAATGCGTAAATTTGCATATATATATAATCAATCATGGATTATAGAATAGAAAAAGATACCATTGGTGAGGTTAAAGTACCTTCTAACAGATTATGGGGGGCTCAAACAGAACGATCTAAAAATAACTTCAAAATTGGACCAAGTGGATCAATGCCAATTGAATTAATACATGCCTTTGCAATCCTGAAAAAAGCTGCTGCCAAAACTAACCAGGAGAAAGGAATCCTTGATAAAAAAAAATCAGATGCTATTTCTAAAGTATGTGATGAAATTCTTGAAGGAAAATTGGATGATGAATTTCCTCTTGTTATCTGGCAAACCGGTTCAGGAACACAGACAAATATGAATGTAAATGAGGTAATTTCTAACAGGGCTCATCAAATATTAGGAAATGAACTTGGTAAGGGCGAAAAACTTGTCTCTCCTAATGATGATGTTAATAAGTCACAATCATCTAATGATACTTTTCCTACAGCCATGCATATAGCTACATATAAGTTAATTGTAGAGAATACTATTCCTGCACTAGAAGATTTAAGGTCTTCTATATGCTCAAAAGTAAAGGAGTTTAAATCAATTGTTAAGATTGGAAGAACACATCTGATGGATGCTACCCCTATTACATTGGGTCAAGAGTTTTCTGCTTATGAGTCTCAATTAGATCATGGCATTGTTAGTCTAAAAAACTCACTAAATCATCTATCAGAGATTGCCTTAGGCGGAACTGCTGTAGGAACTGGAATAAATACTCCTGAAGGATATGCTGAAAGAGTTGCTGAAGTAATTAAAGATTTAACAAAACTCCCTTTTAAGTCTGCTCACAATAAGTTTGAAGCACTCTCTGCACATGATGCTATTATTGAAGCCCATAGTGCACTGAAAGGATTAGCTGTTTCATTAAATAAAATCGCTAATGATATTAGAATGCTTGCTTCTGGTCCAAGAAGTGGAATTGGTGAAATAAGCTTACCAATTAACGAACCAGGAAGTTCAATTATGCCTGGAAAAGTAAATCCGACTCAATGTGAAGCAATGACAATGGTTTGCGCTCAAATAATTGGAAATGATACAGCAATAACATTTGGTGGAGCTCAGGGACATTATCAATTAAATGTTTTTAAACCTATGATTGCTGCCAATATTCTTGAGTCTGCAAGACTCTTAGCTGATGCTTGTAATAGTTTTAATACTAATTGTGTTTCTGGTATTACTGCAAATAAAAATGTAATTAAAGCTAAGCTTGATAACTCTTTAATGCTTGTTACAGCATTGAATACAAAGATTGGATATTACAAAGCTGCTGAGATTGCAAATGCAGCATTTAAAAATGGGACTTCTCTAAAAGAAGAGGCAATTAGACTTGGTTATCTAACCTCTGAAGAATATGACTCCTGGGTTAAACCAGAAGACATGGTTTAACCTTAAAACAATGTCACTACTTATAAAAAATATAAAGAAATTAATTCAGTGTAGAACTGAAAATATATCTTTTGTTTCTGGAAAAGATATGTCATTTTTGCCATCAATTGATAATGCATATTTAGTTATTAAAAATGGTAAGATTAGTGATTTTGGGAAAATGCAAGATTTTAAAGAAACTGGTTTTAATGAAGTTATAGATGCTAAAGACAGAATGATCCTTCCATCATGGTGTGACTCTCATACACATATTGTTTTTGCAGGAAATCGTTCAAAAGAATTTATTGACAGAATAAAAGGTCTAAGTTATGAAGAAATAGCTGCTAGAGGTGGTGGTATATTAAATTCTGCAAAGTTATTACAAAACACTTCTAAAGAGGATTTGTATAATCAGTCTAATATGAGAATTAACTCTGTAATTAGGCAAGGTACGGGTGCAATTGAAATAAAATCTGGTTATGGCCTTTCTTTAGAATCAGAAGTAAAAATGCTTCAAGTAATTAAACAGATCAAAGACAGCTCTAAAATACAAGTTAAATCTACTTTCTTAGGCGCTCACGCCTATCCTAATGAATTCAAAGAAAATAAAGATGGATATATTGACTTAGTTTTAAATAAGATGCTGCCAGCCTTCTCAAAGGAAAATTTAATTGATTACATTGATGTTTTTTGTGAAAAAGGGTATTTTTCACCAGAGGATACTGAAAAAATAATTAAAGAAGGTTTAAAGTATAATATAAGATCCAAAATACATGTAAATCAATTTAATGTACTTGGGGGTGTAAAAATAGCTGTAGAAAACAATGCCTTATCTGTAGATCATCTAGAGGTTCTTCAAGACGATGATATTAAAATATTATCCAAAGGATCAACCATACCAGTAGTATTACCTACATGTTCCTATTTTTTAGGAATTGACTATGCACCTGCTAGAAAACTAATAGATGCTGGTTTACCTGTTGCTATTGCTAGTGATTTTAATCCTGGATCCTCTCCAAGTGGAAATATGAATTTTGTGATTTCCACAGCCTGCACTAAAATGAAACTTACCACAGAAGAATCTATTAATGCAGCTACAATAAATGGTGCCTATGCAATGGGTCTTGAAGATAAAGTTGGTAGTATTTCTAAGGGGAAAATAGCTAATCTAATAATTACTAATAAAATTAATTCAATTGATGATATTCCGTATAACTTTGGGGGGAATCAAATTCATAAGATTATTTTAGAAGGACAATTAATTTCATAAACCAACTATAGCTTTTCCTCTACAATTTTTAAAATTCTTGCTTCTAATAGATTTGTTTTATCAATAATTATTTTGGCAGACTTAATTGTCTTTTTAACGTAATTTTTATCCTCTAAATCTTTGCAGTTTATCTTTACATTTAAAAATGCACCCATTATTGCTGCACGTGCACAATGCATAGCGACACCTGCATCACTAATTGAATTTGGATTACCCTCTTCTGCCATCTTCATTATGACTTCAATAGAGTCAAATGATGTCTTCATAATTTCAAATGGAACGTTAATTGCATTTTTGGTTGCTTTTTGAATTTCTTCATTCCTTATAGCTATTTGTTTGCTATTTTCCTTAGGCAAAGAATATGCATTCATTATCTCATTAAATGCATGAGTATCTCTATCAACTAAATCTAATAATTGATTCTGGCACCCAATTCCTTTTTCACCCCATTTAGAGAAAAATTCCCACCTATCATCCCAGCCTCTTTTATGAGCAGACAAGTTTGCTACCATAGTTGCTAATGCAGAGCCAAGTACGCCACAATATGCAGCAATAGACCCTCCACCAGGAGCTGGAGATTCACTTGAAGTTTCATTAGCAAAATCTGTTATTGTCATTTTGGCTAAGGGATTGTCATTAGTTTTTATTAAATATTCTATAATTCTCTCATTTGGATTAAATTTTGACAATTCATCAAGACCTAAAGATTTAATAGCAATATGTATTATATCCTTATCTGGAATAGCTAAAGATCTTTTTTGTTTAACTAAAAAGTACTTTCCGGCATCAATTAAGACCTTTTTAGGAACTAACCCTATAAGTTCTGAACCTGTTACTCGAAGTCCTCTAATTTGAGCTCTTTCACATGTTTTATCGAATACTTCATGCAGAGGAGTTGTATTAATATTAGTTAAATTATAGGATATCTGTGCTATTCCATACTCTTCAATATACCAGCCTATGCCTTTAAGATTTTTAAAATGACCGGGCTCACGTAAAACATTTCCTTTTTTATCTTTTAAAATTTTTCCATTTAATTTCTCTCCTTCTCTTTTAATTCTACCTGCTTCTCTTAAATCAAAAGCAATTGAATTAGCTCTTCTAGTAGATGTTGTATTAATATTTACATTGTACGCAATTAAGAAATCTCTAGCAGCAATTGCTGTAGCTCCAGATTTTTCTACAGAAGAGTTAAAATTATTAGGTCCATAATCAGGTTTCCAATTTTTTGTAGAAATCTTTTTTTGTAATCCTTCATATTCTCCAGATCTACAATTAGCAAGATTGACGCGTTCCTTTTTCTTTGCAGCTCTTTCATAGCAGTAGACTGGAATTCCTAGTTCTTTGCCCACTCTTTCACTTAATCTGTGTGCATACGCTGCTGTTTCTTCTATTGTAGTGTTAGAAATAGGAACTAGTGGACAAACATCAACTGCACCCATTCTTGGATGTTCCCCTTTATGGTTTCTCATATCAATTAACTCTTTTGATTTACTAATTAATTGATATGCAGCCTCTAAAACTGGTTCTGGTTCTCCAATAAAAGTAATAACTGTTCTATTGGTTGCTTTCCCAGGGTCTACATTTAATAACCTTACCCCATCACATTTTTTAATAACTTCTGTAATTGAGTTGATTGTATTCATGTTTCTTCCTTCAGAAATATTCGGAACACATTCTATTAACTTTTTCATTATAGATTACTATTATTAACTCAATAAATATATTAATATTAATTTTAAATATCTATTTATAAATATGTCAGTTAAAATTTTAAATTTTAAAGAGGAATATTCTAAATACTTCTATGAATTAAATATAGAATGGCTAAAGACATATTTTTATGTAGAAGAACATGACGAAGAAGTTCTCTCAAATCCAAAAAAATTTATAATTGATGCTGGTGGGATTATTTTATTTGCTCAATATGATTCTAAAATTGTTGGGACAGTTGCACTTATGCCTGTTGCTGAAGACAAGTGTTTTGAATTAACTAAGATGGCTGTTTCTCCTGATTATAGAGGAAATAAAATTGGTCAAATAATTTTAGAAAATTGTATTAACAAAGCAAAGGATATTGGATTAGATAAATTAATACTCTATTCTAATAGAGTATTAAAGAATGCTATACATATCTATAAAAAAAATGGATTTATTGAAATACCTTTAGAACCTGGAACTCCTTATAAAAGAGCAGATATTAAAATGGAATTAAAATTGTAAAGAATTGCTAAACCCTTCCTTTTAAGGCATTAAAAACCCAAGCTATTGCAAAAAAGCCTATCCCAACGGAAACAAACCCCCAACCTGCAACCTCATTGTATTTAAATATACCTAAACAGGTTAATAATACTCCAACTAATATCATTATAAATGTAGCCCATGCTAAAACTGTGTTTTTATTCATCATTATCTAAATTATTAGTTTTTTTTCTTTTTCCTTTTTTTCCTTTTTCCTTTTTTTTCCTTTTTATTAAAATCCATATCTACATAGGTAGTAACTTCATCTGGAGTTAAAATAATAGTTAATGATTTAACAAAATCGATCTCTAACTGTTTTAATTTATCTTGCCTATCTTCTTTAGATAGATCTGTATTTGAAACTACAGCATTATATGATTCTAGTTTTTTTAGCAACATACCTTTTAAAATTTGAGTTTCAAATTCATCTAAAGAGAAGGAAGCTACACACATAGGCAGAACTGTATTTAATTCCTCATAAACATCTAGAGTTGTAATATAAGCTGACGCTTCATATTTAGGAGGTGGTATATATCCTCTCTGTCCTCTTTGAACATTATTCAATTGTTGAGAAAATGATTGTGCAGAGAAAAATAAGATGGTACTAAATGTGAAAAATTTGATAAAAGTCTTCATTCTATTAAAATATGACGCAATTTATATAATATTCTTTAATTTTTTGTTTATTCTAATCATATTAGTTAGAGTATATAGATCTAATCTCTGTTTGTCTTTGATTAACATACCTAAAACCTTCTTCACCAAAATATCCTGCTTCTTCAAGCATGATTCTAATGTCTCTAGACCATTCCTTAATATAGCTAGTAATATTAAGTTCAATCGCATATACTGTATTTTTGTGTAGAGGATAATCTCCATTTCCCTTAACACCATCTTGTGAATCCCACATTCCAATTGTAGGGCCAGATGAATGACCATAAGAGCCTAATGGATGAGTATATATTGAAGGCCTTAGATCCCTATTTACGGCTTGATTTAAAGAGTTTAGTAAAATGGTATTGCCACTATCCCCTTCTATAAAATTTGAAGTAAGAATATCTTGTAATTTATTCCCCTTATTAAATGCTTTTTTAAGAAATACAGGAACCTCTGTTTCATCATCTTTCATAACGTAAGCCATTTGCTGACAATCAGAATTTAGTCTCAAATAGGTAATACCAAAATCACAATGTAGTAGGTCTCCTTTTTGAATTATTTTTCTATCAGGTCTATTAGAAAATGATCTTAAATGATCTTTATTTTCCTCTGTATTTCTTTGTATGTCAACAGAAGGATGAAACCATGTTTCAAGACCCATATTGGTAACTTTTTGCCTCATCCACCACTCAACATCAGTTGTTGTAGTGGCGCCAACCTCTATTACTTTAGATGAAAATGCTTCTTTAATAATATTATGCGTAATCTCAACAATATCACTAAAAATCTCCATTTCTCTTGCTGTCCTGGTTTCAATCCAAGCAGTTGCTAGCTTTTGTGCAGAAATAATCTTATCTCTATTTTCTTTAGAAATATTTGCAACAAATTCCTCATAATCTGTTTTATCTATTCCATCAGCTATGTTAAAATATTTTGAATAATTTATGCCTATAGTTTTTGGATTTCTCTCTTCAATTAATTGATTTAATCTTTTCCATTGATTTGGCTCAACTTCCTTATCCCATGCTGAAATTATATTTTCTCCAAAATTATATCTTGCTACTGCCAACTTATCTAATGTATTCTTTGCTTTATCTCTATAAAACAAAATAATAGTTCTTCTTCTTGCATTTAGCCACTCTGCTGGAAGCATAGTTTTTAAAACTGGATCTTCATTGTATTCTCTAGAAATTAATATCCACATATCAATTCCTGTTTTATCCATTAATTTTGGGAGAACATTCTCAAATCTGTCTTTTAAAATCTCATTAATAACTTTGGCTCGCTCCTTCTCCTCTAATATGTTTTGAGAATTTAATGTTACCGTAAAAAGAAAAACAAGATAAAATATTTTTTTCATGATAATAGATTAAATTATATTTACACTCATTTACAAATTTAAACCAATAACTGTGAAAAACATTGTTTTTATAATCATATTATTCACATATACTATTAACTCTTATAGCCAGTACTACAAGGATTATAATTGGGAAAAAGAACCCAATATAGTTGATATTGCAGTAGATAATATAAATGACTCTTCTGTTGGAATTTTTGAAAAAACTATTGTAGAATTTATTTCAGGAAAATTTAGCAATACAATCATTAAATATGAAACACATCATTACCAAATAAAAGTATTAAATGATAAAGATATTTCTAGACATAGTAACATTATTATACCAATGGATGAGGTAATTAACCTAGTAGACATAAAAGTTAGAATAGTAAATGAAAATGGAGAGTTAAATGAATTTGATAGTAAGACAATAAGTGAATTAGATGATTTTGAAAGTTCAGCAAATTTTAAAACTTTTCATCTTGCTGGAGTTAAAAATAACTCTACAATTGAGGTGCTATATACTCTAGAGAAGAAATATAATATTCACGGCAATAAGATTCTTCAAAAAAGTTATTCAATTAACAAATCAGAATTTTTATTAATTCCTGGTCCTACTGAAGGAATAATTAAAACCTATGGAGTTGATTCAAAAGTTAAAGACACCCTAATTAAAACACACCCTATTAAGATTATAGAAATTAATGATATTCCTTCTATTATTGATGAAGAATATGCTACTGCGATTGCAAATAGACAAAGATTATCATTTCAATGTCCATTGCCTGATGATAATATGAATCAAGAAGATTACTGGGAAAATATAGTGTCAAATATCAGTCCTATTATGTTTCCAAAAAATATTCATCCTAAAATTTTTGAAACTTCTTCAGAGCTAATTCAAAAAAATGAAAAGAACGTGTATAATATTGCTAATAAGATTGATGATTATATTAAAAATCATTTTACCATATCAGATAATAATAATGCTAGCCTTAACAACATAGACTATATCCTAACAAATAAGATTTCAAATGATTTTAGTATTATTCAAGTTTACACTCAACTTCTAACAGCTGCAGGAGTAAATTATGAGATTGTAATTACTGCAAATAGATATTATAATAGGTTTGATTCTGAGTTTTTTGATCCAAATATGCTTAGGGAGTTTTTAATATATTTTCCTGAGGAAAAAAAATATATAGCTCCAAATAGATTGGAATACAGGATAGGTGAAGCCCCTTTTGATTTATTAGGGAATTATGGTATTTACATCGACAGATTATTAAACTTTTATTTTAGTGAAATAATACAATCTGATAAATCATACAGCAGGATTAAAAGAAATATAACATTAGATTTTGAAAGAAAATTTAAAAAAGTCATAATAGATGAGTATCAAGAATACTCAGGTCATTGGGCAACAAATAATAGAAGTATGCTAAATTTTTCAGATGAAAAGGGGTTAGCCGATTTTGAAGATTATTTAACTGCTACCGGAATAGCGAATAAAAAAGTACTTAATTATGATATAATTAACGGAGAATTATTCCAAAAGAATTACAAGACTCCATTTATTGTAAATTCTAAAATATCAACAGAATCTCTAACAACAAAAACAGAAAATGAATATGTTGTAAAAATTGGAAATGTAATTGGAATACAGAGTCAATTATATGAGGAAATTGACAGATTTCATCCTATAGAAATTACCTACCCTAATCAATATGATTATAGAATTGTTGTTAAAATTCCTAAAGGTTATATTATAGAAGGATTAGAGGGGTTGATATTTAATAAGAATTATATTTCCTTAATGGGAAATAAAATCTGCAAGTTTGAATCTAATTATGAAATTAATGAGAATGAGTTAGTAATTTCAATCCAGGAATTTTATAAAAACCTAAGATATCAAAAAAATAGATATAATGAATTTAGAGATGTAATTAACTCAGCTTCAGATTTTCACAATACTTCTATTAAATTTATAAAGAAGTAAAATATTATACCCTACCAAAGAGTCTTTTATTCCAGTTTTTCCATCCATATTTTCTAGCAAAAACTAATATCAAAATAGGAAAAATAACAAATACTGGAATTATTACTTCATCTAAAGGCATTGCTGAAGGATTTGATATATCTTTTAAAACAGAATGCGTTTGAAGAGCTGTCCAATCAGCGCTTACAAGAAGTGCCGTAAACAGGTTGTTTGCTGCATGAAATCCTAATGCTAGTTCTAATCCCTCATCCATTAGAGTTATTATTCCAAGGAAGAGCCCTGTGCCTATATAATAAATCATTACTATATCTCCGAATCTTTCAACCTCTGGATTAGAGTAGTGAAGCAAACCAAAACCAACAGATGTAAGTAATAGTGCTATCCATTTATATTTAAAGACAACACCTATCCCCTGCATTAAATATCCTCTAAACATGTATTCTTCAGCACTAGTTTGAAGTGGTAGTAATATAATTGCAATAAGGCATAATATTAGAAATGGTTGCAACTTAAAATTCCACTCATAATTTTCGGGAGAAATAAAACTATAATCAATAAATAACATTAATGAAGTAAAGATTCCCCAAAGTGTAAAAGCAAATATTGCTCTATTCCAATCAACTTTAGTCCTAGCTGTAGTTAGCTTAAGTAATGGCTGACCATGGATAAATTTAACTGCAATAAAAGTCCCAATTAACATCCCAGCAAAGGGTAGTAATAAAAAAATCAAATTTAGATTTGGCTCAAATGCCTTCATTAGGTAATTTATATCTCCCAATCTCGTTGGGTCCAATGCACCTGTAGCAGTTTTAATTCCGATTGCAACAGCATGTGGTATTGAGAAAAGAAATAAAAAACCAAAAACAATAACTAATCCGATTAAATATTTCCACCAATCTTTTGCGTTTTCTTTTACCTGTGTTATATACATAATAATTATTATTTTTTAATATTAAATAAAGAAGTTGTTGAGAATTAAAGCATAGAATAGTCCAAAAAATATCTGTAAATAAATAGTGTTAAGATTTGAATTAATTAACTCCCTAGATTCATATAGCTTAAATACTCTTGTAAAAATATACAATCCATATATAAACAAGATCCCTGTACCTATTAAATATACATTAGAGTTAAAATTATCTATAGATGAATTGAATATATCTAACAAGAAATATGATGATCCAAATGCGGCTAATAATATTAATAGATATCCCCATCTTGCTGCCTTTTTTCCTAATGTAACTACAAGATGATTCTTCCCTGTTTTAGCGTCACTATTAGTGTCCGGAAATTGATTGATATATAGAATATTTGTTGTTAATAAACCTAAAGGTATTCCTAAATACATAACATTATAAAAATCAATAGAAAACAATTCAATAGTATTAGTTGAAATAGCAAATAATGTTCCTAGAGTAAGCAATGGTCCAAAAGCTAAGAAAATAGCTATTTCACCAAGCCCTCTTCTAGAGGCTAATCTAATTGGTCTTGCAGTATAAAAATACCCTAGGAATAAACCTATAAGACCAATAATAGCTACATTTTTAGCATTAGATAAAGAACCTGTAGTTAAATAACTTACATACATAAGCACAGAAGCCGTTAAGAAAGCTCCAATTAACATATTTCTTGCTAATGACTTTGTTCCTTCCAAGGTAATTAATCCGAGCTCTATTGATCTACTTCCTCCAGATAATTGAGCTCCTTCTAAAACCTTAGAGTTTAATCCGGCATTGAAATATTCTGTATTTGCTTCATCAGTACCGTCCTTAACATCAAAATAATCATTATATATATTGGAAGATAAGTGAAGAAAAAATATTCCTAAAAGGCACAAAACAAGTGCTAAAGGACTAAATAATCCATTCCCAGTTCCTGCTAAAAATGCAGCAACTGCAAAAATCGGAAATAGGGATGCACTTGTAAATCCTCCTCTAGTAATAGCAAAGGCCCATTTTATAAATTTTGTAGTAAGTTTTATAGGAACTACAACTTCCTCTTCAATAGGCACAGTAACACCACAATATCCAGTTTGTAGGTTGTTTTTCCCTCTTGCAAAAGTTGGTGTAATTCTAATCCTTGCATTTAATTTCTTTCCCTCTTTGTTTAAAAAATATGTTTTGGTGTTATGTTCTCCATGTTTAATTGCATTTGAGAGCCACATTCCTACATTTTGTATAACAATTTCTCCAGGCGAGAAAAGGGATACCCTTTTTTTTCCAACTAATTCTTCTTTAGAATAGCCAAATAATTTAATTCCATCCTCATTAATTGTTTCGATGACACCTTCCATGTCACATGTAACTACACTTTTCATGTTTATAGATTATTAATTTTTTATAAAGAAAATGCAATATAATAGATTTTACAAATAAACTATTTCTTATTTTTTTTTATTGCTATAGTTGTAAGTTTTGCGATAGAAATAAGGTTATTTTCTTCATCGGTAATTCTGATTTCCCATAATTGTATTGTTTTTCCTAAATGAATTTTTGAGGCTCGTGCATAAATTTCACCGCTTCTAACACTTTTTAAATGATTGGCACTAATTTCAATTCCTCTTACAGTTATTTCAGGATCATCCAAAAAAATCCTAGAAGCAAAGCTCCCAACAGATTCAGCCAAAGCAACTGTTGCTCCACCATGTAGTACTCCGTCTGGCTGGTGTACACTAGGATCAACAGGCATTTTACATGTAATATAATCTTCTCCTAAATCAATAAATTCCATATTAAGTGTCCCCATTAATGTTTCTTTACATACCTGATTTGCTCGCTCTAATATTTTATTTTTATCTATCTGCATTGTTATGTGTATTTTTACGTAAAAATACAAAACCAGCATTAATAATGAATCCAAAAGAAAAAGAAATTAGCTATAGCTCACTAAACACTTATTCTACCTTAAATTTACTATCATCAAAAACAAAAAATGTATGGTTTGTTTGTCATGGAATAGGTCATCTAAGTAGGTATTTTATTAAACATTTTAATGAACTTAACAAAGAAGAGAATTATATAATTGCTCCTCAAGCTCAGAGTAAATTCTATATTGCTCCAAAGATGAAACATGTTGGTGCATGTTGGCTTACAAAAGAGCAAACTAAAAAAGAGACTAATAATGTCATAAATTACTTTAATACAATATTAGCTGTTGAAAATACACCTTCAACTTGTAACTTAATTTTCTTAGGCTTTTCACAAGGGGTTTCAGTTGTAATGCGGTTAATAGCAAAGTCCAAGTTAAAATTTAATAAATTGATACTCTACTCAGGAAGAATCCCTATAGAATTGACTAAAAATGATTTTAAGCATATTGACAATAAATCTGAAGTTTGTTTAGTCTATGGAACGAAAGATTCATATTTAGATGAGAAAACAATAAATTCAGAAAAGAAAAAAGCTAAAGAATTATTTGGTAATGTGTCAACTATTAATTTTGATATAGGTCATGAAATTAATTCTTCAATAGTTAATTTATTGGCTGTATAAAATTAAAGGGTATAACTGAAACAGCTATACCCTTTAATTTATGAATAATCTATTAAGTTATTCTTTTACTTCTTCAAAGTCAACATCTTCTACATCATCACTTTCTTTTCCTTCTGGATTCTCTGATGATTGTTCAGAATTAGAGGGATCTTGTTGTTGTGATTGTTGAGCTTTATACATCTCCTCACTTGCTAATTTCCATGCTTCATTAATTTTTTCTAAAGCAGGATCTATTACAGCAATATCCTTTGTTTCATATGCCTTTTTAAGCTCTTCTAGAGCATCCTCAATAGGTTTTTTCTTATCAGCAGATAACTTATCTCCAAATTCCTTCAACTGTTTTTCAGTCTGGAATATCATAGCATCAGCACTATTAAGTTTATCAGCTGTTTCTTTTACTTTTGCATCTGCATCTGCATTTGCTTCAGCATCTTTCTTCATTTTCTCAATTTCTTCCTCTGTTAATCCAGATGAAGCTTCAATCCTAATATCTTGTGTTTTATTAGTAGCTTTATCTGTAGCTGATACATTTATAATACCATTTGCATCAATATCAAAAGTAACCTCAATTTGAGGAACTCCCCTTGAAGATGGTGGTATACCGTCCAGATGGAATCTTCCTATTGTTTTATTATCTGCAGCCATTGGTCTTTCTCCTTGAAGAACATGAATTTCAACGGAAGGTTGATTATCAACAGCTGTTGAAAACACTTGAGATTTTTTTGTTGGAATTGTAGTGTTTGCATCAATTAGTCTTGTCATTACATTACCCATAGTTTCAATTCCAAGAGATAGTGGAGTAACATCTAATAATAGGACGTCTTTTACATCACCAGTAAATACTCCCCCTTGAATGGCAGCTCCAACAGCTACTACTTCATCAGGATTTACACCTTTACTAGGTTTTTTTCCAAAAAACTTTTCAACAGCATCCTGAACTGCAGGGATTCTTGTTGATCCTCCAACTAAAATTATTTCATCTATATCTTTTTTAGCTAATCCTGCACCTTTTAATGCTGCTTTACATGGATCTATTGTTCTTTTAACTAGATCGTCAATTAATTGGTTAAATTTAGCTTTTGTTAGTGTTCTAACTAAGTGTTTAGGGCCACTGTCAGTAGCAGTTACATAAGGTAGATTAATCTCTGTCTTTGCGGATGATGATAATTCAATTTTTGCTTTTTCTGCAGCTTCTTTTAATCTCTGAAGTGACATTGGATCCTTTCTAAGATCCATTCCTTCATCCTTATTAAATTCATCAGCTAACCAGTCGATTATTTTTTCATCTATGTCGTCTCCTCCTAAATGAGTATCACCATCAGTTGCTAAAACTTCAAATACGCCATCCCCTAGCTCTAGAATTGACACGTCATGTGTGCCTCCTCCAAAGTCAAAAACTGCAATTTTTTGATCTTTTCCTTTTTTGTCCATACCATATGCTAATGCTGCTGCAGTAGGCTCATTGATAATTCTTTTTACTTTTAACCCTGAAATTTCACCTGCTTCTTTAGTAGCTTGGCGTTGAGAATCATTAAAATATGCTGGAACAGTGATAACTGCCTCATCAACTCCAGTTCCAAGATAATCTTCAGCAGTCTTTTTCATCTTTTGTAAGATCATAGCTGATAATTCCTGTGGTGTATACAATCTTCCTTCAATATCCACTCTAGGAGTGTCATTATCTCCTTTTACAACCTTATATGGTACTCTTCCTGTTTCTCTTTTAGATTCTGAGAATTTGTTTCCCATAAATCTCTTTACAGAATATACTGTTTTTGTTGGATTTGTAACTGCTTGTCTTTTTGCTGGATCACCAACCTTAATTTCACCACCTTCTACAAATGCTATAACTGATGGTGTAGTTCTTTTTCCTTCAGCATTTGGTATTACTACAGGCTCATTACCTTCCATAACGGAAACACATGAATTTGTAGTTCCTAAATCGATTCCAATTATTTTACTCATAATTTTAAATTATTAATTATTTCAAAATATACTTGGCAATCATTATGCCATTGCTATTTAAGTATGAAATTGTCAGTTTTTTTGTATTTTTTATGACATATTGGCACTTTTTAAGAGAAAAGGGTGATTTTAAAAAGCAGTCATAAAATGAGTTAGTACTATAATATATTTTACTAATTTTACATGCTCATTTATTTAAGAATGTCTAAAGCTAAAAAAGAATATAAAAGAATCACTGTAAAATCACTTCTAGATATGAAGATGGATGGTGAAAAGATATCTATGCTAACTGCATATGATTTTACAACTGCAACTATTGTAGATATATCTGGAATAGATATAATTTTAGTTGGAGATTCTGCTAGTAATGTTATAGCTGGTCACGAAACTACTCTCCCAATAACACTTGATCAAATGATTTATCATGCATCTGGAGTAATTAGAGCAGTTAAAAGAGCTCTTGTAGTTGTTGATTTACCATTTGGATCATATCAAAGTGATCCTAAAGGAGCTCTAAAATCAGCAATTAGAATAATGAAGGAAAGTGGTTCTCATGCAGTTAAATTAGAGGGGGGTAAGGAAATAAAAGATTCTATTAAAAGAATTATAAAAGCAGGTATTCCTGTAATGGGGCATTTAGGTTTAACACCTCAATCTATTTATAAATTTGGGACATATACCGTTAGAGCAAAAGAAGAGGAAGAAGCTAAGCAGCTTATTGAAGATGCAATTATGTTGGAAAAAATTGGATGTTTTGCAATTGTCTTAGAAAAAGTACCTTCAGACCTTGCAGCTAAAGTTACCAAAAAAGTTAAAATACCCGTAATAGGAATAGGAGCTGGAAATAAAGTTGATGGGCAAGTTTTAGTAATTCATGATATGCTTGGGATGACAAAAGAGTTTAACCCAAGATTTTTAAGAAGATATATGAATCTTTATGATGATATGAATAAGGCAATCTCCAAATACTCGAAAGACGTAAAAAGTGGAAATTTTCCTAATTCTAAGGAGCAGTATTAAGGTCTCTCCTTATGAAAATCTTGTCAAATCATTATAATCTACAAGTTCTTTTCGAAGACAACCACTTAATTGTAATAAATAAAAGACCTGGAGATATTGTTCAAGGAGATAAAACAAAAGACACTCCTCTTTCAGAGATTGTAAAGGAATATCTAAAAATCAAATATGATAAATCAGGTAATGTTTATTTAGGTGTAATTCATAGAATTGATAGGCCTACCTCTGGAATAGTTGTCTTTGCAAAAACATCTAAGTCGCTGTCAAGAATGAATTTGATGCTAAAAGAGCATACAATACAGAAAACATACTGGGCAATAACTCAAAATAAACCAGAGAAGGAAGGTGATAAACTAATTCATTGGTTGAGAAAAAATGAAAAGAATAATAAATCTACACATTTTTCAAAAGAGACTAAAAATGCTAAAAAAGCGATACTTAATTATAAGATTATAAAAGAACTTGATAATTATTTTTTATTAGAAATTACAATGGAATCAGGAAGACATCATCAAATAAGATGTCAATTACAAGCAATTGGTTGCCCAATCAAAGGAGACATAAAGTATGGCTCCAAAAGAACGAATAAAGACGGAGGTATAGACCTACATGCCAGAAATATAAAATTCATGCATCCAGTCAGTAAAAAAGAAATTGATATTACTGCTCCAGTAAGGGATGAAAAAATATGGCAAAGCTGTATTTAAATAGCTTTAAGCGGAAACATTTTTTTTAAAATTATTTGGGTATATACCCAAAAAAATATATATTAGCATAAAGTTTGGGTATTTACCCAATTAAATATGTTAATTATGGGGAAATCTTCTAAAAAAAATACGAGAAAATATGAGGTCTAATAATTTATCAAAATATACATTGAATTATTTTTCAGATAAAACACATAGTAAGATATTAAAACATAGTCTAATACTGTTTAATAATAAAGGGTTTAACTCAGTCACTACTGCTGGTATTTCAAAGGAATGTAATATTCTTGAGGGAACACTTTGGTATCATTATAACTCTAAAAAAAATATTTTAGTTGCTCATATAGACTTATTTCAAAAGATGTTTATGGAGCAAATTAAAACTATTAATTATGATAAGATTGAAAATGTATTTCAAATCTCAACAAAAATCTACACATTAATATGGGATTTTCAATACATTTTTAGAGAACATTTTGACTCTATATCAATCGATAATGATATTCTTAAGAAAATAGATGAAATAAATAATTATGTAGAAAATTTCACTGAAGAATTAATTACTAAATCACACAATCATTTTCTAAAGTTAAAAAAAGATGCTTTAAATAGATTGATTGACACCATATTATTAATTGGCAGATATTGGCTGCACTATTCAAAAAAAAGGTATCCAAAATCCAGTAATGAAAATCTCAGAAAAAAGGGAACAAAACTTATTTTCAAATCATTATATCCTTTTTTAAATAAAGAGGGGAAAGAAAAAATGGATTTGATGTTATCTAAATTTGGTGTAAAAACAACTCATTAAAACACATTATAAATCTAAAAACAAATGTTAAAATACCTTAAACACTTTCTTCCTGCTTTTACAGCTATTTTTTATATACTAGCAATTTCAATGGGTGAATACTACCCAACTATTTGGTTTATTGGATTTTCATTGTTTCTTACAATTGGCGACTACCTACTTCCTAAGGATGAACATATTCAACAGTTTTCTTATCCAAGTATATTAAATTCTTCTATGTATATCAACCTGCCCATTTTATTTATTGTAGTAATATTAACTATATCTATCCTAAGTAATGATTTACCTCAATGGCATATTAATATCCTAGACTCATATTATTCTATTGATTTTATTAGTTTAAAAAATTCTTTTAATATAATTGACAAAATTGCTTTAATAATTCAAACTACCTTAATTATTGGCGTTCTCGGCATCGTTCCCGGACATGAATTAACTCATAGAATAAAAAACAAACTTGATATGTTTATAGGAAATTGGCTTCTTGCTTTTTCTTGGGATTGTACTTTTGCTATTGAACATGTTTACGGTCATCATAAAAACGCATGCCTTGCTGACGATCCAGCTTCAGCGAAAAGAGGTGAAAATATTTATTCATTTATAGGAAAAGCTATTTACACTGAACATGTTGATGGCTGGAAAATTGAAAATAACAGATTAAAAACCAATGGCGTTAATCCTTTCAGCTTTAACAACAGAATGTTTGTTGGATACTGCAGAAGTCTATTGATTACTATTCTGGCTTTTCTTATTGGCGGATGGATTGGAATACTATATTTTTTAATATGTGCACTTTTAGCAAAATCATTTTTAGAAACTATAAATTATGTTGAGCATTATGGATTAGTTAGAGGAAAAGGCAAACGAATGCAAATGAAGCATTCATGGAACTCAAATCATCTATTGAGCAGCGTATTTTTATGTAATGTAACAAGACATTCTGATCACCACAGACGGGCTAGCTTGAAATTTTGGGAACTTCACCCATGTCCTGAAAATGCGCCAATGACTCCATATGGTTATTTAGCAATGTTATACATTGTATTGCTAGCTCCATTTTTATATCAAAGAATAATGGAAAAAAAATTAATTGATTGGGATTTAAATTACGCAAGCACAGAAGAGAAAAAGCTAATTAATATTAAATTAAAGTAAATGGAGTATACAAGTTATATAGAAAATCAAGAAAAATATTTCAAAAATGGTAAAACATTACCTATAAGTAAAAGAAAAAAGTTATTAAAAAATCTTAAAAAGGAGATATTATCTAATGAGGATAAGATTTTTAGAGCATTAAATAATGATCTTAGAAAATCAAATTATGAAACTTATTTATCTGAAATAGGAATTTTAATTACTGAAATAGATTTATTCCTTAAAAATATAGAGAAATGGGCTAAACCAAAAAAAGTAAAATCATCTCTGCTTAGCTTTCCATCATCAGATTATATTTATAGTGAACCTTATGGAAAAGTTCTTGTAATATCACCATGGAATTATCCATTTCAATTAGCAATTTTACCTGTTATGTCAGCTGTAGCTGCTGGAAACACAGTTGTTCTAAAACCTAGTGAGCATGCGCCACACACCTCTAAACTGGTTAAAGAGATTGTTGAAAGTGTTTTTGAAAAATCACATGTATTAGTTATTGAAGGAGCTGCTGAAACTGCTTCAAAATTATTAGAATATCGTTGGGATTACATATTTTTTACTGGGAGCGTTAGAATAGGAAAAATTGTTGCTGCTGCTGCTGCAAAACATCTTACACCTACAACACTAGAGCTTGGAGGAAAAAATCCTTGTATTATTGATGATACTATAGATTTAAGACTAGCCTCTAGAAGAATAGTTTGGGGTAAGTTTGTAAATGCTGGACAAACATGTATTGCTCCAGACTTCCTGATTGTTAAAAGAAACATAAAAGATAAATTAATTACACACTTATCGGAAGAAATTGAAAAAGCATATGGAGAAAACCCTAAAAACTCAGAAGATTATCCAAGAATCGTAAATAAAACTAATTTGTCAAGACTTTCTAATTTAATTAAGGATACTAAAATTATATTTGGAGGAGAATATGATTTAGAAACATGTTATTTTTCACCAACTATTATTGATGAACCAGATATTAAAAGCGCTTTAATGGCTGAAGAAATTTTTGGACCGATTTTACCTATTATTTCATATGATGATGAAAATCAAATTGAAGAATTAATGTCTAAATATGAAAAACCTCTAGCATTATATGTCTTTAGCTCTAATAAGAATTTTTCTGAAAAAATCATTTGCAAATATAGTTTTGGAGGAGGAGCTATAAATGATACAATCATCCAGGTAGGAAATCCTAACCTGCCTTTTGGAGGAGTTGGTCATAGTGGTATTGGCAAATACCATGGCAAGACAAGCTTTGACCAATTGTCACATAAAAAGGCAATTGTCAAGAAGGGAAATTGGCTTGATATTAAAATTAGATATGCGCCATATAAAGGGAAATTGAAGTATGTAAAAAAATTCTTTAAGCTTTTTAGCTAATTTACTTGATATTAAATTTAATTTCTGAATTTGTCATCTTTTGAGAAAGAATGTTAATAGCACTATTTGTTAACTGCAAGATTCTTGGATATCCACCTGTTGTCTGACAGTCTCTCATAAGGATAATTATTTTTCCTCCAGGTGTTAACTGTACAGTTCCTGGCATTACATGTGATGTTATAATTGGTTTTATATTGTTTTTTATTTTTTCATTTAATATATAGCCCATTCTATTATGATTATTAGAGATTGAAAACTGCTTCTTTAATAAATTCTCTTTATTTTCTTTACTTAACTTATGAAATTCTGGACCTTTATAGCATTCAATATTATCAGATAATATTAGTTTCTGTATTTTTTCTTGATTTGTGCTTCTTGACTTGTTTATTGAATTATTTAGAACAATCTTATCGTTTTTCTGAATTTTAAAACTCTTAGTTATACCGTTGTACATACTCCTGCTTTTCATAACTTTCTCGGATTTAATTCCTCCTTGAAAAGCTATATATGTTCTAAACCCGTATTCAAATCTGTCAAAACTAAGTAAATCTCCTTTTTTTACATCTATCTTATTATACATCTGTATAGAAGAACCATTTAGTTTAGCGTTCATATCTGAGCCTGTCACAGCTATTATAGTGTCTTTCTTGAATTCTAAAGAACAACCTGTCATTGTTAATTCTAATAATGCTGAAGATGTCAAATTTTCTAAAATTTGATTTGCAATTTCAGCAGAATTCTCATCCATGCAACCACTAACAGGAACCCCGTAGTTTTGAAAACCAAAACGTCCTTTATCTTGAATTGATGTATAAAAACCTGGATCTATTACTTTAATCATTTAAAACTTCTTTATTTAATTCATATAAACCAAATTCTACCTCTTTTTCAATTAATTTATATTGATCTTCTGATACTTGAAAAAATTTAACCCTATCACCCGGTTTTGCAAAACATGGAATATCTTTTGACTTATCAAATAGATTAATTGGAGTATTTCCTAAAATATTCCATCCGCCTGGACTCTGCTGCGGATAAATTCCTGTCTGTTCACCTCCAATTGCTACAGATCCTTTAGGAACTCTTAATCTTGGCTCTTTTTTTCTTGGAATATGAAGAGTGTTATCTAAGCCTCCTAAATACATAAAACCAGGTAAAAAACCTATTAAATATACTGAGTAAATAGTTTTACTATGCCTAATTATGATATCTTGTTTAGAAATTTTATTTTGCTTTGATATGACATCAATATCTAGTGCAAACCTGTTTTCATAACACACAGGGATATTCCAAAGAATTCTGTCATATTTATTAAGAGATTTCCGAGATAGATATAGATTTTTCAGCTTCTCTATTAATCTATTTATGTTGTCGATTTTTTTATTAAAAATTAAAAGCAGTGAACAGTATGAAGATCTTATTTCTAATATATGCTTAAAACCCGTTTCTAACCTATTTTTAAACTCATTTACATCATTATTGATATTCTCATCAATCCTTTCTGGCCAGCTAATCAGAAGGGAATTGTCATTATATTGAAAATATTTTAAGTTATAACTATTCAACTATCAAGTTTAATTTTATTTATGTTACTAAAAAGATTTTTTATTAGACTAATTATTTTTGGACTATCTCCATGTATACAAAAAGTGTCTGCTGAAATCTTCTTGTAATTACCATCAATTGTTTGAATTTTATTATCATTAATTACATTTTCTAGCCTTTTTAACATTTTTTGATGGTCTAAAATCATAGAATTATTATTTCCTCTAGAAACTAGGGATAAATCGTTGTTATAATTTCTATCTAAAAAAACCTCGTAATATATTTTTATATTATTCTCTATTGCCAATTTTGAAATTAAAGATCCATAGGGTACATATAAAATTTTATTTGAATATTTAGATTTCATTAATTCAATAATAATTAATGCAGTTCCTAAATCATTTGCTGAGAAATTATAAAGAGCACCATGTAATTTAATATGCTCAAGGGAAGTTTCTAAACTCCTAGCAATTCTATCTAAATCATCAATTTGATTGATTAATGAATTAGTTAGATCTGAGTGTGGAATAGAAATATTTTTTCTACCAAAATTTTCTTTATCTGGATAAGAAGGGTGCGCGCCAATATTAACACCATATTTTTTTGCTATTAATATTGTATCTGTCATAGTTGATTTATCCCCTGTATGTCCTCCACAAGCTATACTACATGAGCTTAGGAAGGGCATTATATCTTTCTCAACACCAGTCCCCTCACCTAGATCTGAGTTTATTCTAATCTTATTATTTTTTATCATAAAAAATTAAATACTTTAATTATACTCTTAATACCTAATATTAGTGTTATTAATAACACGAAAAAAGAAATAAGATTATGCTTCCAATTATTAACATATTTACCCAAAACATTATTATTATTAGCAATCAATATTAGAAAAAATGTAATTGTAGGTAATAGAATACCATTTGCCACTTGAGCAAATTTTATTATTTCTATTGAATCAATATTTAATGAAGAACATACTACTCCAACAATAAGGACTATAAACCAAACCATTCTAAATCTAAGAGATTTTAGTTCTGTACTCCAATTTAAACACCCACAAGTTACATATGCTGCAGCAAGGGGTGCAGTAATTGCACTAGTCAAGCCAGCAGCAAACAATCCAAAAGAAATTAATTGCTTGGAAAAACTTCCGAAAACAGGCTCAAGACCTTTAGCTAAATCTACTGCCGAATTAAGCTGATCTAAACCTATGGATGTAGAAGAAATTATTATACATACAGATATTAATCCACCAACAAGTACTGCTACTATGGTATCAATTTTTGCGTCTTTTAGCTCTTTTGGTGAATTCCATTTTTCTTTAGCCAGAGAGGCATGAAGAAATAAATTATATGGGACAACAGTAGTCCCTATTAAACCTATAATGATCAAAATACTATTCTCAGGAAAGGTTGGAATAAAGAGACCGCTAAAAAATAATTTTAAATCTGGTCCTGTTTTAATTGCTGTCAATAAAAAAGCAAGGCTCATAAAAAGAACCAGCCCCATCAATATCTTTTCTAATAGCCTATTGTTTCCTAATAATAAAATAACAAAAGCTATTAGCCCTATTATTAAGCTATAGGCATTATATACGCCAGCAAAATCTAAATTTCCAAATACTGCTTCTAAACCAAGAACACCACCACTAATATTTCCAGCTTCATAAGCAATATTCCCAACTAGAATAGCTGAAAGAATTAAAATAATGGAAACTACTCTAATTGTTTTACTTCTGAATTGCGATACTATTGCATTAGATAAAGAGCTTTGAGATATGACGCCAATCCTAACTGCAATTGTTTGTAGGAAAATTGTAATTACAATTGACAATAACAGAGCCCATAGTAAAGCAAAGCCAAACTGTGACCCAGCAATTGTACACATAGTTACAGTTCCTGGACCAATAAAAGCAGCTGCAATAACTGACCCTGGCCCAATATTTTTTAAATATTTCTTAATACCTACCTAATTAATTCGATTTTTGTAATCTCTTTTGTCTTATCTGTAATAGAAAACCTATCATCTAATCTCATTCCTATTACCCATATAATCTTATTTTTAGATGTTTCCAATATTAGCACTTTATCTTTATCAAAAACAGATATTTTCTGATCTTTTAAGTATTTACTTACTTTTTTCTTTCCATTCATACCAAATGGATAAAAATAGTCTCCAGATAATAAATTTCTAACCCTTAAAGGAAAATCTAGTTTAGCTGAATCTAAATAAATAGCATCTAAGTCTTCTTTAAAAATTTTTTCAGATTTACTTAATTTTATCTTACCAATTGAAATAGTTATTTCTTTTGACGATTTATTTATTAATAATGGTTTATTTTCTACCTCACTGTTCTCTGCTAGTATCAAGTATTCTCTATCTTTTAACAACTTATGACTTTTAGAAATAATCTGTTTTCCGCTTTGAGAGTCTAATAAATCTCTAATATCATTCCATTGAGTAAAATTATACTTTTTTAATAGCTCATAAAGATATGCTTCTATATTACTTACTTGCTTAATCTTATTAATTTTAAAATACACCTTTTCGTTCTTTTTAAATGAAACATCCTTAGTAAAATCATCAATTTTGTCTTTTATAATTGATTTGGATTGTTGCAACTTATCAATTGATTTAGAAAAGCTCTCTAATAAAGATGGATTAATATTTTTCAATTTTGGTAGAACTTCTAGCCTAATTTTATTTCTTAAATAATCCTGTTTTTTATTACTTGAATCTTCTCTCCAACTAATTTTATTTTCTTTAGCGTAAGACAGGATTTTCTCTTTTGTAAAAATTAATAATGGTCGAAAAACCGTATCATTAACCTTAGGGATTCCTAGTAGTCCATCAATTCCAGAACCTCTAGATAAATTAATTAAAAATGTTTCAAGACTGTCGTCTAAATGGTGAGCAGTATGAATATGATTGATATTTAATTCTTTTGATAATTCTTGAAACCATGAATACCTTAATTCTCTAGCTACCATTTGAATTGATTTGTTATCATTCTCAGACAACTCTTTGGTATTAAAAGATTTTGTGTAAAATTTAATATTATGTTTTATTGCTAAATCCCTTACAAAACTCTCATCTAAATCACTTTCTTTTTCTCTTAATTTAAAATTACAATGAGCTACAACAAAATTTAATTTTAATTTTAAGCATAGATGAAACAAGACAACACTGTCTACTCCTCCTGAAACTGCAATAATTAATTTACTAACTGATATAGAAGGAAAGTTCTTCTTTAAATGATTAAGAAATAATTTTTCCATTATTTAACAATAAATATATGAAAACTGAATCTATATATGTATAGGTCTATTTTCACTTGCTGAAAGTGCTGCCTCTTTTACAGCCTCAGAATAAGTCGGATGAGCATGAGAAATTCTAGCAATATCCTCTGCCGAAGCTTTAAACTCCATTGCAACTACAGCTTCAGATATAAGATCAGCACATCTAGCACCAATCATATGAATTCCCAATATTTCATCTGATTTTTTATCTGCTAAGATTTTAACAAATCCATCTAAATCAGAACTTGCTCTACTTCTACCCAAAGCCCTCATTGGAAATTGACCAATTTTGTAATCTACATTGTTTGATTTCAGTTCTTCTTCAGTCTTTCCAACAGAAGCAACTTCAGGCCATGTATAAACAACCCCAGGAATCAAATTATAATCGATATGAGGTTTTTGTCCAGAAATAAATTCTGAGGCTAATATACCCTCTTCTTCTGCTTTATGCGCTAGCATAGCACCTCTAACTACATCTCCTATTGCATATATACTCTCAACTTTAGTTTGCATATTTTCATTTATTTCAATCTGACCTCTTTCATTTACATCAAGACCTACTGCTTTTAAGTTTAATCCTTCTGTATAGGGTTTTCTTCCTATAGCAATTAGACAGTAGTCTCCTTGTAGACTAACCTCCTTTTCATTCTTATCATAGGCTAATACATTTACAAGGTTCCCGTTTCTAACTATAGAAGAAACCTTATGTGATAATAAAAGTTCCATTTTTTGCTTTTTAAATACTTTAGCAAGTTCCTTTGACAGACTAGAATCCATAGATGAAATTATTCTGTCTTGATACTCAATTATTGAAACCTTTGCGCCCAATCTACTATATACTTGTCCTAGTTCAAGCCCAATAACACCTCCTCCAACTACAATCAAATGTTTAGGAACTTCCTTTAAGCTAAGTGCTTCAGTTGAAGTAATAATTCTTTCTTTATCTATCTCAGCAAATGGAAGTTTAGAAGGCTTGCTTCCAGTAGCTATAATTATATTTTTAGAATTTATAGTTTCAACAACTTTTCCATTAACAATTAAATCAACGTTATTATTGTCTTTAAATGAACCTATGCCATTAAATACTTTTATATCATTTTTTTTCATAAGGAAATCAATGCCTTTTGTAGTTTGATCTACCACAGCTTGTTTCCTTGCTATCATTTTAGATAAATCAAAATTAATCTCACCTTTAATATCAATTCCATGTTCTGGAAACTTTTTAATAGCATCTTCATAGTGATGAGATGAATCTAAAAGTGCTTTACTTGGGATACATCCAACGTTTAAACAAGTTCCTCCCATAGTAGAATATTTCTCTATGATAGCAGTTTTCATTCCTAGCTGCGAGCCTCTAATTGCGGCAACATATCCACCAGGGCCTGACCCAATAACCAATACATCATATGATTCCATGAAAATTTTATTTTAAAGAATTATCAAAAATACAAATGTTTTAAGTCTGATCAATGAAAATTTTCTGATTAATATTTTTCATTTTAATCTAAATATAATTTTAATCCATATATTGTCTAAACCGATAAAAATCTGGTTTATAATTCATGCTTGATTCAAAAAATGAAATTTCACTAGCTAAAGCTCTAACACCTATATGTGTTTTAATTTCTTTATTAGCATATAACATAGTAGTATATGAAGATAAAGATTGGTTTGGGGAGAACACTTATCAGATAATATTATTATTAGGTGCTTCTTTAGCATCAGTTATGGGCTTAATTGATAGAGTCTCAGCTATTCACATATTAAAAAAAATCTATTTAAGTATTAAAAGCATTGCAATACCAATAGTTATTTTACTTCTAGTAGGTGCATTAGCGGGAACTTGGAAAGTTAGTGGAGTTATTCCCGCTATGGTTTACTATGGATTGAATCTAATTAATCCAACAGTATTTTTACCTCTAACATTAATTGTAACTGCAATTGTTTCTCTAACAACTGGAAGTTCATATACGACTTCTGCTACTGTAGGAATTGCATTAGTTGCTGTTGGAACTGCATTTAATATATCACCAGGAATGACCGCAGGTGCTGTAATTTCTGGAGCGTATTTTGGTGACAAAATGTCTCCACTAAGCGATACAACAAACCTAGCACCAGCAATGGCAGGAGGTGATCTATATACCCATATAAAATACATGACACTCACCACTGTCCCTACATTTATTTTTACATTCATAGTTTTCTGCATAATTAGCTTAAATATTGATACTTCTGGAATTGGAGATATGTCTAGTATTTTAACTTTATCAGATACAATATCAAATGATTTTTATATTTCTCCTATATTATTTCTTGTTCCAGTTTTAGTAATTATTCTTGCATTCTTAAAAGTTAGACCAGTTATAGCCCTTTCATCTGGAATTCTTTTAGCGTTAGTTTTTGCCTTAATTTTTCAACAAAACATATTAAACCTTATAGATCCATCGGATTATACTGCAGTTTTTAATTCTGTTTTTTTAGACACTGAAATACCAACTAATAACGATAGAATTGTAAGATTATATAACTCTGGAGGAATGAAAGGCATGCTATGGACAATAAACCTAACAATTTGTGCAATGATTTTTGGAGGATCAATGGATGCAATTGGTGCATTATCAAAAATTACTAGCGCTCTATTAGATAGGGCAAAAAATATCTTTGGCTTATTTGTAAGCACTGTAATTAGTTGCTTAGGTATAAATATAGCTGCATCTGATCAGTATCTTGCTATAGTAATCCCTGGAAAAATGTTTAAAGATGCATACAAAGAAAGAGGATTAGCTCCCGAAAATCTCAGTCGAACTTTAGAAGACTCTGGAACAGTAACATCTGCATTGATTCCTTGGAATACTTGTGGAGCATACCATTATGGTGTTTTAGGAGTTAGTGTTTCTGAATATTTTATCTATGCAATATTTAATTGGTTGAGTCCAATAATGACTTTAATTTATGCAGGGTTTTCTATAAAAATTAGAACCATCATTAATGCTAAAACTTTATGATATAATTACTCTTGTTTTATCAAAGATTATTAACTTGCGTTTTTTGTTCCTATCTTTAATTCATGGCTAAAGTGAATAGTAAAAAAAATAAATTTTCCTTTTCATTAAAAAGAGAAAAAAAACAGCTGTCAAGTTCACAAAAATTGTTTTATGGCAGCTCACTGATAATATTATCCTTAATATTTATTATTTCATTCACATCATACTTTTTTTCTGGCCATATTGATCAAAGCTCACTTTTTGAATTATCAAATAGAGATATTGTATCTGAAAATTGGATGAATAAACTTGGTGCTCTTCTAAGCCATTTTTTCATTTATCAAGGATTTGGAATTTCTTCATATATATTGAGTTTACTTATTTTATTATCTGGACTTCATATCCTTTTAGAGATAAAAAATAGAAAACTTATAAAAAACTGGCTTTGGGGTTTTTATCTAATGATATATGGATCTGTCTTTTTTGCATTAATAGATAGCTCAGGTAACTATTCTGGTGTAATTGGCTATGAAATTAATAATCTATTAACTGATTATATTGGTGTAATTGGAACATCATTCTTGTTATTTTTATTGGCTATGCTCTACCTAACAATTAGATTAAATTTAAGATTAGAGCATATTTATAAATTTAATTTTCTTTTAAGAAAGATTGCCTCAACCTTTAAAAGAAAACAGAAAATAGTTAGTGATGAAATTGAGGATTCTTCAAATTTAGAAAGCGAAATCGAGATAGCTAATGAAAAGACAGATACTGAAACTAAAGATGAGATAATTAATCAAGATACAGCGGATGAAATTAGTAAAGAGGTTCCTGCTGAAAAGCCTAAAATAAAAGATGAAATTGATATTGAAGTTGAAAAGATTATTGAAGAGAAATCTGAGACCGACAATCTTTCTGATAAACTAGTTAAAAATTTTGGTCTTTTTGATCCTAAGCTAGAGCTTGCAAATTTTCAATTCCCTTCATTAGATATTTTAAAGAAATATGATAGTGAAAAAATAAATATAGATAAGCAAGAGCTTGAAGAAAATAAAGATAAGATTGTTGAAACATTAGGGAACTATAACATTAGTATTTCTAGTATTAAAGCAACCGTTGGCCCAACGGTTACTTTATACGAAATAATTCCAGATGCAGGAATAAGAATATCAAAAATTAAAAATCTAGAAGATGATATAGCTCTATCCTTGTCAGCTCTTGGAATTAGAATTATTGCTCCAATTCCTGGAAGAGGAACTATTGGAATAGAAGTTCCAAATAAAAATTCAACAATTGTTTCAATGCATTCTGTAATATCTTCAGAAAAATTTCAGCAATCTGAAATGGAACTTCCTATTGCTATTGGCAAAACTATTAGTAATGAGACTTTGGTTGTAGATCTAGTTAAAATGCCTCATCTACTTATGGCTGGAGCCACAGGACAAGGTAAATCTGTAGGACTAAATGCTGTTTTAACTTCATTATTATATAAAAAACATCCTGCAGAAGTTAAATTTGTTCTAGTAGATCCAAAAAAGGTAGAACTTACCTTATTTAATAAAATTGAAAGACATTATTTAGCAAAACTACCTGACTCTGAAGATGCTATAATAACAGATAATAAAAAAGTTATCTATACCCTAAATTCATTATGCATTGAAATGGATAACAGATATGAATTATTAAAAAATGCATCTTGTAGAAATATTGTTGAGTACAATAAAAAATTTAAGGCAAGAAAATTAAATCCAAATGATGGACATCAATACCTTCCTTATATAGTTCTTGTTATTGATGAATTTGCTGATTTGATCATGACTGCTGGAAAAGAAGTAGAAACTCCTATAGCTAGACTAGCTCAATTAGCAAGGGCTATTGGTATACATTTAATAATTGCTACTCAAAGACCTTCTGTAAATGTAATTACAGGTGTAATTAAAGCAAATTTCCCAGCAAGAATTGCCTTTAGAGTAACTTCTAAAATTGACTCAAGGACTATTCTGGATAGCTCTGGGGCAGATCAGCTAATTGGACGTGGTGATATGCTGTTCACACAAGGAAATGCGATTATAAGACTTCAGTGTGCTTTTGTTGATACTGATGAGATAGAAAAATTAACTGACTATATAGGATCACAGAAAGCATATGCTAGTGCACACAACCTTCCAGAATATGTTGGAGAAGAGAGTGGCACAAATCTTGATATAGATAAAGAAGATAGAGATGTGTTATTTAGAGACGCTGCTGAAGTAATTGTAATTGCCCAGCAAGGATCTGCATCACTTTTGCAAAGAAAACTTAAATTGGGGTATAATAGAGCTGGTAGGCTTATTGATCAACTTGAAGCTGCTGGAATTGTTGGGCCATTTGAAGGAAGTAAAGCGCGACAAGTTTTAATAACAGATCTTCAATCATTAGAAAAATATTTTGAAAATGAATAAATATTATACCATAAAAAAAATTACACTTCTATTTATTATAATTATCCTATCAAATAATATAATAATAAGTCAGAATTCTGAAGAAGCAGTAAAATTATTAAACAAAGTTTCTGAAAACATAAAAAGCTATGATAATATATATATTAATTATACTTATACGCTTTTTAATTTAGAAGAGGATATCAATCAAATTAACAAGGGGAGTTTTGTTACTGAAGATGATAAATGGAAATTTGTTATGTTGGATGTGACTAGAATTTTTGATGGAGACAAGCTATACACAATTATCCCAGATGACGAAGAAGTTACTATCTCAACTCAAAACCCAGATGATGAAAGCACAATAACTCCTAACAAAATGCTCTACTTTTATGAGGAAGGATATAATTTTGAGATGGATATAGTTCAATATGTTGGAAGAAAAAAAATTCAATATGTCAAATTAATACCAATGGATTCAGATGCTGAAATTAAATACATCTTAATGGGAATTGACGTTGAATTTAATCAAATTTATAAAGTAATTGAAACAGGTATAAATGACACACAAACAACAATTGCTATAATTGATTTTGAGGTAAATCTACCTCTTGAGGAATCTTTATTTGTTTTTGATAAAGAAAAATATAACGATTACTATATGAATATTCTTGATTAAAACTATCATTGAAATTAATAGATCAATACATATTTAAAACCTATTTAAGAACATTACTTACTGCATTTTGCATTTTAATGTTAATATTCCTTTTTCAATCAGTTTGGATGTATATTACTGAGCTTGCTGGAAAAGATCTTGAACTTGATGTAATTCTTAAATTTTTATCATATGTTTCTCCTAGACTTGTAGTTTTAGTTTTACCACTAGCTATTTTGCTTTCTAGTATTATGGTGTTTGGTCGACTATCTGAAAACTCTGAATTTGCTGCGATGAAATCTAGTGGATTATCGCTTCAAAGAATTATGAGAAGTTTAATCTATTTTACTCTTTTTCTAGGAGTTGTTATTTTCTTTTTTTCAAACAATGTAGTTACGGCAGCAGAATTTAGCTTTCTTAACCTTAGAAAGAATATATCAAAAGTAAAACCTACTATGGCTATTGCAGAAGGTCAGTTTAGTGAAATTGGAGATATAAATATTAAAGTTGAAGACAAATATGGAAATAGAGGCCAATATCTTACCGATGTAATCATTCATCAGAAAAAAAATAAACTTGGAAATTATACAGTAATAAAATCAAAAACAGGTGAAATCACTAGTGAAGCTGATTCAGATATTTTACAATTAAAACTATATGATGGAAATTATTACGATGAAGTTATTACTAAGGACTATAGGGCTAATAAATCAAATCCATTTGTGAAAAGCTATTTTAAAGAATATATGCTGAATATTGATCTTTCATTAATAAATGATGTAGACTTTAACCAAGAAGGGAGTGCAAATAGATATTCTATGCTAAATGTAAGAGACCTAAATACAACTATTGATTCATTAGTAATTAAGAGAAAGAAAGATTACGAGGCAATTGCTACAAAGATGCATAATCGATCTAATGCAAAATCCTTAAATAATAACATTAATCCTGTAGAAGATGAATTTGAAGGAGAAAATGTATATGATATGTTTAAACCACAAAAACAAAAACAGCTTTTTGATCTAGGAATTAGTTCAGTTAACAGCACAATAAGCATACTAAAATCAAATATGTTAATACAAGCTAGAAGGGAAAAAAATATAAATAAACATTTCATGTCACTTCATGATAAGTTTGCCCTTAGTTTTGCATGTATAATTCTTTTCTTTATTGGCGCACCACTGGGGGCAATTATAAGAAAAGGAGGTTATGGGTTTCCTGTGGTTATTTCACTTATTCTATTTCTAACTTATCACTTTGTAGGAGTTTTTTCTAAAAACCTTGCTGAGGATACTAGCATTAGCCCCATACTTGCTAGCTGGCTCTCTACAATAATTATGTTTCCTATTAGTGTTTACCTAACCAATAGAGCTACAAAAGATAGAGGCATTCTTAACATTAGTGAAATAACTGAAAAATTCTTACAATATTTTAAGAGATAATTAGGTTTTAATATGTTGATTTAATGCGATATATTTGAACAATCTTATATTTTTCTAAATGTCTGCACAGGATAAGCTTAAACTAAATACAATTGAGTCAGCAATTAATGATATTAGGCTGGGCAAGGTTATTATTGTTGTAGATGATCAAAATCGTGAAAATGAAGGTGATTTTGTTGCGGCTGCTGAGTCTATAACTCCTGAGATTATAAATTTTATGGCTACACATGGAAGAGGGCTTATATGCGCTCCTATTACTAGTAAAATGTCAAAAAAATTAAAGTTAAATCTAATGGTAGGGTCTAGTTCAGATCCTCAAGACACAGCTTTCACTGTATCAGTAGACTTTAAAGGAAACGGGGTTAGTACTGGTATTTCAGCAGCAGATCGATCTAAAACCATAAAAGCATTAATAGATCCAGAAACAAAAGCTCATCAATTTTCAAAGCCTGGTCATGTTTTTCCATTAATAGCAAAAGATGGCGGTGTTTTAAGACGTACAGGGCATACCGAAGCTGCTATTGATTTTGCAAGACTAGCTGGTTTTAAGCCAGCAGGTGTTATTGTCGAGATAATGAATGAGGATGGTACAATGGCACGATTACCACAACTAATTAAAGTTGCAAAAAAATTCAATTTAAAAATTATCTCAATTGAAGATTTAGTTGCCTACAGAATGACTCATGATTCATTAATTGAAAAAAGGGAGGATTTTGATATAGAAACAAGGTTTGGGAGCTATAGATTAAGAGCATATGAGCAAACTACCAACCATCAGCTCCATTTAGCTCTTACAAAGGGTGTTTGGGATAAAGACGAACATGTTTTAACAAGAATTAATTCTAAAGCAATTAATACTGATATTTTAGGGATGCTTACTAATGGTAAAGAAGAGAGATTAGATAATATGTTTAAAATTATCAATGACGATGGTAGGGGTGCAATTATTTTTATAAATCAAGTAAATCAATCCTTAAATACTCTAAAAAGATTAAAAGTTTTAAAGAATAAACAGAAAAGCAATAAAATCATTAAAGCTCCAAAGGTGGGTATGGATATAAAAGATTTTGGTATTGGAGCGCAAATATTACATGATTTAGATATTCATAAGCTTAGACTAATCTCAAACGGAAAAAAAGAAAAAAGAGTGGGAATGATAGGTTATGGCCTTGAAATTATAGAATACATCAATTATTAACTATTTCTTTTTATGTCTGTATATCCAAGGTATAAATCTTGGGTCCCTAAATATGTTAAGCCAACTATTATGTTTTACATTGTTATACAGAGTAAATTTTGGACTTCCGCCAGACTCAATAACAGCATTTACCATTCTAATTGAATAATAAGGATGAACGGTTCTGTCATCAGATCCGTGAACGATCCATAGAGGAGTTTTCTTAGCATAGTTTAATATCCAATCTATATGTCCTGCACCACAAATTGGTGTTGCAGCTGCAAACATATCTGGTCTTTTGTTTAATAGTTCAAACGCTCCCATAGCACCGTTGGATAGACCAGTAAGATAAACTCTATTTTTATTTACATGATCAAGGGCAACAAGTGAATCCATAAGATTCATTACCATGGATAGTGATTTTGTGGGGGTAGAATTTTTATTGAACTTATAATTCTTATTATCAGAGGATTTTATTAGTTTTCTACTAGACCATGAATCAGTAAGTGGTGCTTGCGGAAATATTACAACTGCTGGAAACTTTTTTCTATTTCTTTTATTTGAAAAAACTTTATTAATGTAGGTTAACTGCTTTTTATTATCTGAACCCCTCTCTCCTATTCCATGTAAAAATAAATGCAATGGATACTTTTTTGTTTCATCAAAATTTTCAGGCAATAAGATTCTGTAATTTAAAGTATCATTATCGACTATATACCTTGCATGCTCAGGAAACCAAGTTAGATTTTTTTTGAATTTAACTTCTTGAGAATTTACTAGATTAAAACAAAAAAAAAGAGAAGTAAATATTATTAAATCTTTCATCCAGTGTTGAATATATAAAAAATATTATTACTAAATATAAAAAAATTTTGAACCTCTTAAAAAGCAACCTATATTTGCACGCATATTATTGGAGGAATGGCAGAGTGGTCGAATGCGGCAGTCTTGAAAACTGTTGAGGGTCACACCTCCGGGGGTTCGAATCCCTCTTCCTCCGCAACAAACCTTGTAAGTCATTGATTTACAGGGTTTCTTTTTTTTAGTTGCCTAGATCGTTGCCTTTTCTCTCTAAAAATCTTATTCAAATGCTAAGTTACCAATCTGAAGTTTTTGCGAACCATAAAAACCCAAAAAATAACATAGAGGGTGTTTGTAAGAGATCGTGAAACTGCATGGAGGTAATTACGATGACTACATACCCTGGTAGTCTTATAAATCGTTTATCTATTTCTTTCATAATCAATTGGTTAATTTATTATAGGTAATCTTGTTTGGGGGAGTTTACATATAGGTTTTCGGGGGGGGAGGTTTACATTAGGTGGTTAGTTTTTAAACATTTTAATACTCTAATTTTTTTATTTTAATGGTATTTTCTAAAACTATTTCTTTGATAGTCAAAATAAATATTTAGAGAAATCTAAAATAGTTGACATTACATTTCACCCAACAAAAAATTTATAAATCCTGAAGACTGAAATATATTTTATTAATTTTATGCTATATTTATTTCGATGAGTAAGTGTAAACATTGTATAGTTAGGCATTGCAATGCATTAAATGTATTGCATCAGGAGGAATTGGCCAGAATAAGCCGGTTTAAGGAAACTCGCCTTATTCATAAGGGAGAAACAATATTTGAAGAAGGTCAAAAATTAAATGGAATTTATTGTATTAGAGATGGCGTAGTAAAACTGTCAAAATTAGGAATAAATGGCAAGGATCAGATTGTCAAACTTGTAATAAAGGGGGACCTGATGGGGCAGCGCTCTTTATTTGCTCAGGAGAGAACTAATTTAAGCGCTATAGCAATAACAGATGTTCAATTATGTTTTATTCCTCAAGATGAAATAAACACAGATGTTATGAAAAACGGCGCTTTTGCTAAGGGACTGTTACATTCAATGGCAGATGAGCTGAAGGCATCAAACAATACGATTATTAATATTGCTCAAAAGTCTGTCAAAAGACGAATAGTAGAGCTACTACTACATATTGATAAAAGTTTTGGAATTGATAAAGAAGGAATGCTAAATATAAGTCTTTCAAGAGAAGATTATGCAAATATTGTTGGGACGGCAACAGAATCTGCAATACGTATTTTATCTGAACTAAAAGAGGAAAAATGCATTTTAATTCATGGAAAAAAGATCAAAATTATAAATCAGGAAAAACTAATAAAAACTAATTAGCATACAACATTTGTTAATTTAGTTGCGCAAACTTTTTACAATTACATTCTGCACAAGAACATTCTTTGTGATATATTGGGATATGGCTTTTCTGCATTTCTTCAAATCCTCCAATAATATTGACAAGATTAGTAATGCCAAGTTTTTTTAATACTGAAATAGCAATTGTTGAATGATAACCCTTATTGCAGTATATATAATATTTAATGTTGGGATTTAAATCATTATTTGTTATATATTTTATTGGAATGTTTTGAGAGTTTTTTGCATGACTATCTTCATATTTTTTCTTTTCTCTAACATCGATAAAACGGGCTGTTTGTAATAAAATTTTAGACGATGCTTTAATGGAATTTAAGCCCTCTAATTTAAACCCTTTTTTTATCCAATATTTTGTTGCTTCTTCTATATATCCAATTACATTATCATATCCTACTCTTGATAGTCGAGTTATAGCCTCGAGCTCTCTTCCTTTTGGAGAAATTAGTATGATTTTTTGAGTTATATCCTGAATTAATGCACCAACTAGTGGAGCAAATGGACCTTCTAGCCCTATAAAAATTGACCCCGGAATATGTCCATCAGCAAACTTTTTTGCTGAGCGGACATCTAATAGCAATATATCTTCACAACTGCTATATCTAAGAAATTGCGTAATAGTTAATGGGGTTAAGCCTTTTGAAATTACCTCACTAACATTTTTATTTACTCGTTTATTCATTTGAGCATTCTTTTCGAAATATTGTGGAGGATTCGGAAGCCCTTCAAGAACTTTTTCCACAAATTCCTCTTCAGTTAGTTTTGAGTCTAGCGCGTAATTGATTTTTTTCTGACTTGATAATGTATCAAAGGTATTGTCACTCATATTTTTTCCACATGCAGACCCTTTTCCGTGATTTGGATAGATAATTATATTATCTGGCAGTGGAAGTATTTTAGCATGTATAGAACGAAATAAAAGCCTTGCTAAATCTTCTTTAGATAGATGTTCTGTAACAGCGAGATCCGGTCTTCCCACATCCCCAATAAAAACTGTATCTCCTGAAAACAAACAATGTTCTTTGTTAGACTTATCAAAGAGCAATAAACATATTGATTCTAGTGTGTGCCCGGGTGTATGAATCAATTTAATTTCTAAATTTCCAAGTTTAAAATTTTCACCATCTCTTCCTTGATGAAAATCAAAATCTGCAGTTGCAGTTGGACCACATATTATTTTCGCTCCTGTTGCTTCTGCTAAATCAACATGTCCAGAAACAAAGTCTGCATGAAAATGAGTAAGAAAAATATATTTAAGACATGATTTGTCAGATTTAAGCAAATTTAAATACGGGTTAGTTTCTCTTAAAGGGTCAATTATTGCTGCTTCACCTTTTGAGCTGATGTAATACGTAGCTTCTGAAAGACAGGAGGTGTATAACTGTTTTATATTCATTTCTTAAATATTAATTAATATTGAAAGAACACTTGCCCCTAGAGACAGTTTTATCGCATAGTATGTAGTTTTAGTGGGCTGAACTGATAATACACACGCCAACAATAATGCGATAGGAATAGCTGTTAACATAAGCCTAAGAATAAAATAATCTTGATGCTGGGCAATATAATATATTGAACAGCCAGCAAGAATTACCGCAATAAAAAATCCTGCAATTGTATTAAAAAGATATTCATCTTTTTTCTGAAAGGAGATTAATTTCATTTTTTGTTTTTAGGTATTATGATCAAAACAACAAAAATTGACAAATAATTAATATGATATTTGTCATATTACATCAATTTATTATAGGGATTAGTTCACCCAAAGAGTTCCTTCTGCAGCTTTTGGATTTGCGGAATTTTCTCCTTCAAACTGAAGCAAATAGCTTGCTACTTGAGAGATTTCTAGTGAGGTTAGTATTTCGTTCCACGGAATCATTCCTTTACCCTCTCTTCCTCCTTTAGTTATTGTTTTTACAACATTTTGCACCCCACCTCCTTGTATCCAATAACTATCAGTAAAATTGGGACCAATGCCTCCACCTCCATCATTTGCATGACATACAGCACAGTTTGTATCATACAATATCTTGCCATTTTTCAAGTCATTAGAGCTGGTTAAAAGCTCAACATTAGAAAAATTATTTTTTTGTTGATATTCTATAACTTTTGTCAACGAGTAGTTAGACTCAAATAATTGATCACCTCCAAGAAATGTACCAATACAGACTATAATTACTATTGAAGAATATGCCCATTTAGGCTGCAAATAAGCTTTTATTTTTTTTTGTTTAGACGAGACCCCCTTGATTCTTGATTTATCAAGAATAATCTTAATACAGTCTAGTATTATCTCATAACTTATTATAATTAAAAAAAATAGAATTAAGAAAAGCAGAAAACTGGGTCGTTCTAAAAAAACTATCGTATTTCCTGAGCCAAAAAATAATTCAAATGATCCAATTAGAATTATAAATAATAAAGAAACCCTAATCCATGACGGGAATAAATTTTTCATCTAAATTTCCTTCCATTATAATACAATAACAAAGATTGCTATTGTATTATAATTAAAACATGACATAAGTCATGCTTTAATCACTTCTTAGAAATCTTGCTTTTGATGATTAATCTAAAACTGTAAACATTTAGTGAGCATGGAGTTTTATCAAAAGTCTCTTTTTTTGCTTTTGATATTGATCATAATTATTGGAATAATTATCCAAAAGGCTAATACGGAAGCAATAATTAGCATTCCAATTTTTTTTCCGAAAAATCCTTGAAACACAGCCCCAGTATACCCCAATAACGCAGCAATATCTAATTTAAGAATGATTAAGATCCTAGATAAATCTATTGGGTTTAGCAGGACTGAAAACAAAGAAAAATTTTCTAAAGGATATTCTTTTAATGCTAGCAAGCATATTAGAAAAAACCCATCATAAATTACGGCCATTAGTAACCAGAATAATATAGCCAAACCAATTCCCTTTATTTTATCTTCATTTGAAAGAGCTATATAGTATGAAATAGCAGTAAAAATAAATGTTAAAACTACTCCAATGATTATTACTGAGATAAAATTTGTTATTTCGGAAGAAATTAACATTCCGTAAGCTATAAACGGGATAGCCAGCCCTACTACTAAACTAGCAGACAGCGATAATGATAGCCCTATATATTGGCCTAAAAAAACCGTGTTTCTTTTTATGGGCTGGGCTAACAATAATTCAGCAAATTCTTTAGAACTATAGTAGTACATTGCTCCAAAAATTGACCCTATAAGAGGAGTTAGTATTACTATGATATTCATTAAAGTAATAATTGATTTTGCCAGACTATTATTTAAAAATAATAGGACAGAACTTAATATAAGGTAAAAGCTGAAATATATGTAACACCATTTACTTCGGATTAAATCATAAAAACTATATCTTAATATTTTATACATGACTTTGTTTTAATAGATTGGCAATAGCGCTTTCTAAACTATTTTCATTTGTCCTTTCCTTTAAATCTGTTATTGTTCCATTGAAGAAAATGCTGCCATCAAGAAGAAAGAAAATATCATTAGATATCTCTTCAATAAAACTCATTATATGAGATGTAACGATTATTGTTTTTCCTTTTTCTTTTTCTTTTATTATCAGGGTTTTTAGCTTTATTAACGATATTGGATCTAGCCCTGCTGTAGGCTCATCTAAAATGATAATTGGCGAGTCAGACATGAAGGTGAGAATAATATTTACTTTTTGTTTTGTTCCTCCAGAAAGATCTACAAGCTTCTTGTTCATTGACTTTTTAATATTAAATAAATCAATAAGCTCTTTATCCATTTTTGTGTTTGGCCGTATAGTTTTAATCAGATCAATTATTTCAACAACTGTTAAATTACTAGGGAAATTGGTAATTTGAGGCAAATATGAAATATCTGATCTATATGACCATGTGTTAATGATTTCTTTGTCATTTAGTTTTATTGAACCAAAATCAGGAATAACCAAGCCTAATATTGTCTTAATTAATGTTGTTTTACCTGAGCCATTTGGACCTAATATTGCACATATGTCTCCTTCAAAAATATTTATATTAATTCCTTGAAGAACTTTTAATTTCCCAAAACTCTTATTAAGATTACTAATTGACAGCATAATTCATTGGTTTTATTTTAGGCTCTTTGTCCATTATGTATTTGGGTGTAAATATAGGAGCCACCTTTTCAGAAAAATTTATTAATTCAACAAACAAACTTCTATGAAGTGTTATGGCTTCAGGGATTGAATTAACTATATAGGAAAATAATTTGACAGGCATAAATGCAACATCTCCTACACCATCTTCATTTAAATCATACCCAACATAATTACTCCAATAATTTCCAACAAATACATTGTCATTTTGACGTCCCTTATATGAAAGATCAAAGGCGTTATTTAGATAATCATTTTCAGTAAAAATATTTTCATAACACCCCCCTGAAATTTTTGTAGCCCAGCCGTTTTGTTTAAATATGTTATGATTGTAGTTGATTCTGTTTGATCCTTCAACAGTTATTCCAATGGTGTTTTGATAGAAATAATTATTTTCAATTTTAGCATCATAAATTTCTTTTAATAACAATCCGTAAGATGAAGCCCCCCAGTTATTTTCAAATCTATTGCTCTGCATTATAATATTTTTAGAAAACATTACTGCTACACCAGCGCCATTATTTATAAAAATATTATTAGAAAATTTATTGTCATTTGAAAACATAAAATGAAGCCCATATCGCAAATTTTTCTCACTTACATTATTATTTATTTTTGCAGCACTAACAAACTCTAAATATATCCCATCTCGCATATTTATAATTTTGTTGTTTTCAATTTCCATGTTTTTTGAATTCCATAGATGTATCCCATTTCCAGAATTTAATACATCATTATTAGCCCCATTTATTATATTATTTCGTATTATGCCATTTTGTGATTTTTGTATAAATATTGCAAAAAAAGGATTATTAAATTCAATGTTTTCTATCAAGAAATGATCAGCTTTATAAGCCACAATACTAGCAATATCTTTAGTGTATGATCTTTTAATATTATTAATTTTTAGACTAGATAAATACACACTGTCAGATTGTATATTAAACCCACCACCTTTAAATTGAGCATCAATTATTGATTGTTCTCCAATAATTTTTATGGGCTTATTAATCTCTATATCGAATTCATAATAAGTGCCATTTTTGATAATGATGGTGTCATGATTTTTGGCCTTATCAATGGCTGTTGATATATTAGAAATATCACACTTTTTACATACAATTATTACTGATGAGGATATAATATTGATAGAGAATAAACAAATAATAGTGGTTAGTAATGATTTCATTTCAAATAGTATTATTGTATAATATTATATTTTCTTTTTATTTCTTCCCAGGCGTAGTTTTCACCACCCATTTCTTTAATTATTTTATGAACATCATCGGCGTTTTTAAAGGCGGTTAAATTACCTCCCATTGGGCTAGGAATTTTTTTTGATATTAAAAAGGTTAAATTATTTACATCAAAAAATGTTTCTTTACCATAATATGTATTTACTAAATACAATTTGTTTTTATTCAAATCCATATTTGACATTTCATTGAGCATGCACTCAAGAGAATCAAAAAGAATGTTTTTCCCCTTTTTTGTTATAATTTGAGCGGAATGCTGAGTGTCGACAATATGCATTTTGCAATTATGACAAAGGTCTTCTCCATAATTAATTTTTTGTGCATTTTCACTGCATGAATATATTAGGGGCAGTATTAGTAGCGTATAGGATAAACGTACAGCAATAATTTTATTTTTTATTTTCATTCTTTGTTGATAGAAAATTTTTTTTTCTCCCTTAACATAAACAGAAAGAAAAACCATAAGCATGCCAATTATAATTAGCATAGCTCCAATATTTGGTTTTGATACTGCAACAAAATTTAGAATAGTTTTTTTGCCAATTACTGGCGGTTGATAGGCAAGTGGATTCCCAAATTCATCAACGAATTTTATTGCGGCATTAGGGTTCAAATTATGACCATATTCGTACCCCCAAAGCCAGAAATCATAAATTCCTAGCACACCCAGACAAGCCATGAGAACGAACCAAAAAAGATATAGTTTTTTATTATTGAAATAAGTAAAAATTAATCCAAGAATAATCATGCCACTCAAGATTAATGGTAGGAAATCGAATTCAGGGATATATTCAGGAATTTCATCCATTCCTATATAATGATTCATTAAGTTAATATTCTTTAAGTCATTAGGGTTCATATCGCTTATTTTATTTATCCAGATATTCAGACCAATAGGGTCAGGATATTGCGGAGCCTCTAATGTAACGGTCCATATTGGCACGAAATACACTGCAAAAAACATAATCATTCCGAGGATCATATATAATTTTGATTTTTCCATATTTTCTTTTTTAATAAGAGGCAGGTATCGTTAGAGACGCCTGCCTCTTTAATATGCTATGCTAACCACACCATAGCACATTTTTAACTAAAAATAAAACAAACTATAGTCATTTTTTTCTATCCAACGAACTTGTCTCCAGGAGCCCATTGACAGCCAGTAAGCCCACCAGCTTTCAAGGCTTGGAGTGTCCGCAATATTTCTTCTACACTTCTTCCTGTATCTAAATCATTGCATGAAACATGTTTTATAACATTATTTTTATCAACGATAAAAGTAGCTCTTAAGCATACTCCATTTTCTTGATCTACCACTCCAATTTCTGATGACAATTTTAATCCACAATCAGCCAAGAGAGGATGCTTAATAGCCTTCAGCCCTTTATGCGCTTTTTTCCACGCTAATTTGCAATATTCATTATCTCCACTTATTCCAAAAACTTTGGCCTCGCTATTTAACTTGTCCATACTTGTAATTTCAGTAGGACAAATGAAGGTAAAATCCTTTGGGTAGAAATAAACAACCTTCCATCCTTTATAATTTTGACTGCTTATTTCTAATATTTTATCCCCGTCAATTCCAAAGAGCTTGAAATCAGGAAATTTTTCGTTTATTCCAATCATATTATATTTATTATTCTCCGTCTAAAGACCAATTTAATTTTATGTTACTACTTTTAGGCGACACCCTAACATATCCTTGCATTTCTTGATGAAGGGCAGAACAAAAATCAGTACAATAAAATGGCCATACGCCTTCTTGATTAGCATCCCAAGTGAATGTTTCTGTTTGCCCTGGCATAATTAGTAATTCTGAGGTATTTGCACCAATCATAGCCATTCCGTGAGGAACATCATAATCCTGCTCAAGATTTGTTACATGAAAAAAGACCTTATCACCTTCTTTAATACCTTCTATATTATCTGGAGTGAAATGAGATCTTATCATGGTCATATATACATGAACTTCATTCCCCTTTCGAACAACTTTTGCGTCCTGTGGCTTTCTTGTAACATAAGGGTGATGATTCTCCTCTAATTTGTATATTTTTTTAGAATTTTCTTTGATTAAACTTGCAGGAATCCCAGCTGCATAATGAGGCTCACCTATGGTAGGGAAATCTAATAATAATTCCATTTTATTCCCCGATATATCGTACAACTGTGCAGACTGACAGACTTCAGGCCCAGTTGGTAGATACCTGTCTTTTGTAATTTTATTCAATGCAAGAAGATATTTACCAAAGGGTTTTTGTGAATTTCCTCCAGGAATCATTAAATGTCCTACAGAATAATAAGTTGGCTTTCTATCTAGAATTTCCCATGTACCTAATTTCCATTTAACAACTTCAGAAGAAATAAAAAAAGATGTATATCCATTTCCTTTATCATCAAACTCTGTGTGCAGAGGCCCCAATCCGGGCTGCTTAACAACTCCGGCAAGTACATCTTCAAAACTAATTATTGGAATTCCATAAGCCTCCCCATCAAACTTTTCTTTATCAATTGCCTTAATCATATTTGAAAAGGAATGCACAGTAACATTCGCTGATAATTTTCCGCTTCCCACTATATATTCTCCAGAAGGATCTATGTCACAACCATGCGGAGATTTTGGCATAGGAAGAAAATAAACAAGTCCAGGACAATCTTTAGGGTCTAATATTTTAACCTCCGTTTTCATTGTACTTACCGCTGATTGAGTATGTTCATCATAGACGTTATGAGCATATTTCGTTTTCATAGTTGTATACTTGCCAGATTGAAGATATTCTTCAGCTTTTTTCCAGTTTACTGCAGCTATAAAATCTTTGTCTCTTTGAGAGGCATTAACCTCAAGAAGTGTATTGCTTTCTTCTACATTATATGTAGTAAAAAACATCCATCCATGAGATTTTCCCCTACCAGGATGAGCTTTATCATAATCAAAACCAGGCATCATTATTTGAAACTCTAAATTCATCTCTCCCGTTTTTTGATCAATTTTTATGAATGATAGAGCCCCCTTAAAATTTCCTTTATAATCATCTATTGAAATATCACGCTGAGGAACAGGAACTCCAAAACGTGTCCCTGCAACAACATATTCCGTATTATCTGTAACATATGGAGAGCTATGATTCCCAGCAGAATTAGGTAATTCAATAATCTCAACAGTTTCAAAGGTTGTTAAATCAATTCTTGCAACCCTTGGAGTATTATTTTCGTTTATAAAAACCCATCTACCATCCAGTTCACCATTAGTTTGTGAAATATCGGGATGATGTGCATCACCCCAAGGAACAAATCCATAGGAGGTATTAAGCATTGGCTTGGTTTCCTCATTGTATCCGTATGCTTTTTCTGGATCTTGAGAAAAAACAGGAATTACCTTAAATAGTCTCCCAGAAGGCAGACCATAAACTGACAATTGACCGCTATAGCCTCCAGAAAGGAATGCGTAATATTCATCATGTTCTCCTGGAGGAACAAATACTTTTTCAGCGACATCACTCTTTAAAGCTCCTTGATTTGAAGTTTCTTCACATGAAAGAAAAATAAATAACAGAAATAGTAGTCCGAGAACAAAAATTATTTCACCAAACCAAACAGTAATAAATTTTTTTATGTCTTTGATCATATGACTTACATTATTCATAATATATTTTTTAGTAATTAATTGTCAATTTCAATAAAATATTCAAGCACAGCTCTGGCTTCATCTTCTGTTAGATTCTGATTAGCCATTGGGGACATATATTCCATTAATAATTGTTTTGCTGCATCATTTTCTTTAACCATTAGCTCAGGATTTAAAACCATATTCATTATCCATTCTGGAGATCTTCTATTGGTTACCCCTGTAATTGCAGGCCCGATAAATCTTTTATCTAACTTGTGGCAGGCCGTACAATTTGTTTCAAAAACAGTTTTTCCATGGGTAGCCAGTTCTTTATTTATTTCTTTATTTATTTCTACTGATGTAATGGGGCCAACCCCTTTGTCTAATATTGGATTTTCTATATTCTTTTCTGTTTTATTATAATTAGTGTTAGATTTCTCTGTGTTTAAATCTTCACCACAGGAATAAGTTAAGATTCCAAATAATAAGATTAGTTGTGTTAATTTGCTTGTTTTCATTTTTAATAATTTTATAGAAGAATTACTTTATCAATTACATTTATAATACCGTTTACTGTTGATATAGAGGCAAGAACTTTACAGCCATTAACAAAGACATCTTCTCCTTGAATTGTTATTTCTAGGTAATCTCCAGTTGCCATATATAATTTTCTTTTCTTAGTAGCCTCCTTTTTTAGTTTAGCAATATCATAGGTGCCTGGAGCAGCATGTTGAGTTAGTATTGTAGCTAATGTTTGCACATTTTCAGGTTTTAATAAATTTTCAACAGTACCCTCAGCCAAGGCGCTAAAAGCTGTATTTGTTGGAGCAAAAACAGTTAATGGCCCTGCATTTACTAATATATGTTCAATATGAGCTGCCTGAACAGCAGCTACAAGAGTAGTGTGATCTTTTGATCCCATGGCCACTTGCAAAATATTTGGATCGGAAATGTTATCGACAACACTTGCTTGCCCTAGAGGAGTGTTAGTATTAGTAACAACATTTGAGCTTTTTAATTTCTTATTTTTTTCTACATTTAAATAAATAATTGCTAATGCAGCAATAAATAAAATTATCAGCAGTGTTCTGAATGATATTTTCGATTGCTTCATAATAAAATTTTTTCAGTATTAATTGATACTCCAAAAGTATGTTAAGCTCATTTTTTATAAAATGACAATTATCATAAAAACACAAAAAAATAAAAACTTCAGAGAGTTTCTTGGGAAAATGGAAAAAAACGCAAGGATAAGAATAAAATTCTTCATAACGAATAGAGTGATTATACTAAAAAGCTAAAGAACAAGAATGATTGACGATATAATATGATATATGTCATATTTTAAATCTAATAAAACAACAACCTTTATATAACTTTAAATTTTATGAAAAACTTATTATTAATTTTATTAGTGGCGTCAATTTTTTCAGCAAACGCTCAACAAGCAGTACTGGAAAAAGAATGCATTACTACAAAGGTGACTCGCATTGACCAACTTAGAGTTAAAGTTATTACACACGATAAATGTAAAAACGTTAAGGTTGTAAAAACATATTCTAAGAAGAAATGGGATAAAATTGTAGCTGACGGAAAAAGATGGAGAGAAAGAAGAAAAACAGCTCCAAAAAGAAGAAAAAGAACGCTTAGAGATACTTTATAGAAAAGCAATTACTTAAAGCCTAATTATGAAAGCATCAATTTTTGCCCATCAAATTCAACATCAATTACTGGGCTACTCTGCTACCTTTTTGCTGAACATGATCTCCTAAAACTTCTCTTAGAGCTTGATGAAGAAGATGAGTTGCAGTATGATTGCACTGGGTTCTAAACCTTTGCTTTCTATCTACTACTGCATTAAATGTCTCTATTTTGAAGATGGGGCATTAACTGGCGCCTCTTTTTTTGGGGACTCTCTTGTTTTAAATTTTTAATAATTATTTTTTGAATCTACCTGGTGCTATAAATGAGCTAAGGATTTTAAAAATTGGTTGGGGGGCAGAGTTTATTAAAAAAGCTATTATTTTCCATGTTTTTGTAGGCACACAAATTGCCTTTCCTTTTAGCATTGCATTTACTCCTTCGATTGCAATTCTTTTAGCAGATTTTTTTAAGAATTTAGGAACCCTGTCCATTTCGTCTTGTACTCCGCTGGCTGTATGAAAATTTGTAACTGTATAGCCTGGGCAAACAGCAGTTGAAGAAATTCCGTTTTTATTATAATTTAAATTTATTGCTTCACTAAATCTATTTACAAAAGTCTTTGTAGGACCATATAAGGATTGTATTGCAGAAGGGGGGGCAAATGCAGCAATTGATGAAACTATCATGATTTTTCCTCCTCCTTTTTCCATCATTATAGGAATAAACAGCTTGGTTAAGGCTATTACTGAGATACTTAAAACCCTTATACATTTTTCTTCATCTTCCATTGATGATTCATGGAAAGGAGCAGAAATTCCATACCCAGCATTATTAATTAATATTTCAACAAAATAATTTTTAGAATTGCAATATTCAAAAATTTCTTTTGGCGCTTCTTTCTTGCTTAAATCACATGAAACAAAATCTGCTTTTACTTTGTGTTTTAATGAAATGTCTTTTGAGATGTCTTTTAACAAACCCTCTCTTCTAGCCGTTAAAATTAAGTTGAATCCTTTTTCTGCTAAATAATATGCTATTTCCAGGCCAATTCCAGATGATGATCCTGTGATAAGAGCATAAGATTCTTTCATTTAATTTAAGTTGTTACTGTTTATAGAGTGATTATACTAAAAGGCTAAAGAACAAGAATGATTGACGATATAATATGATATATATCATTTTTTCACCCATTTAGAAGCACTATATTGAACAGAAACATATAACATGCAAAAATTTCTTTATTGGATTACAAGAATTTCTAGCGGAATCTCAATAGGAGTTATAGCGTTCTTTTTCATTGCTCATTTGACTGGAAATGAATTTACTCAGGTTCTTTCAATGAAAGAGGGAATACTGTTTTTATTTTTTCCAATTGGAGTATGCTTAGGACAAATAATCGCTTGGGATCGGGAGTTTATTGGAGGAATAATTACAATGATAAGTATAGGTGTCTTTAATTTATTGGATGGCAGTCCATATAATTTTTCTATGATAGATGCATTGGCATTGCCAGGAATATTATTTATATTTTCAGCTCTTTATAATAAATATAAATAATTAGATTTGTGTTTATGAAGTACACATCTGTGCCAATTGACAGTATTTCTAAAGAAATAGGAGTTAATCATTTTTTGTTTGATGGACAAGAGATACTTTTTGAAGATAGAATAGTGGGGATTATTGAAGAATATTATCAAGATTTTTATGATAATATGTGGAAAGAAGCTGAAAGTTGGTTATACGAAGAAGGTTATGAATGGGGGTCTGAAGACCCTGATTAAACCATAGGCATATCTTCTTCTTTTAAAATTATTGTAAATTGTAGGTATGAGAAAAACATTATTTCTTTTATTTTTTCCAATTTTATTATTTAATTCATCTGCTTTTTCATTTGAATGTAATGAGGATGACTTCCTTAATGCTAAAGATAAAATTGAAGAAATTTTCAATAATTTAATAGTTAGCATTGGAAATAAAAAATTTGATCCTGAACTTAAATTTAGTAAGGATTTAGGAGGTCCTGCTTTTTTTAGTCCAACTGAAGGAAGTATAACTATTGTTAAGTAATATTAAAAAATAGATAGATCTAATATATAGATAAAATGATAAAACCCATGTGAGCAAACTCTTTAAGTAGAATCTTACAAATTTGAAGTTCTTTGAAGCTACAACGATTCTTACACTTATAATCAATTCAAAAATCAATTAAATCATAGTTAATATTTTTACGTCCTATAAACTTAGTCACATAGGATGTTATTTTTTGATTATCATAAACACTTTGCCAATCACCAACTGCAAAGCTTACAGAATCATTAAAGTCTATATAAGCTATATCTTTATTTGAGGCAATAAGACTATGTGTATGTGAATTTCTAGGGTCTCCTTTATCCCATTCAGTAACATAGAATACTTTATAAACATAGGGATGCTTTGCAGAGATTTGCTTCATCCAATTACGGACAGTCATATAATTTGTTTTGTAGGGAGATCTAAAGGTTGCAAAATAATCCCATTGATAAGAATTTAACCACTTTGCATAATGATGATTGACCATAATTTTGAGTTTAGATAATAGCAGATATTAAGGCTATTGAAGCCATTATTTATTGTTAAAAATGTTACTTTGAGACTTTTTAATGCTACGAATTGTAAAAATTATACAATCTTCTTTGTTGAATTGTACTAGAAATATCTGGTAATACTTTAGAAAACCTATCTATAATTAATAGATGTTTGTAAAAAAGCGGGTTAATAGTGCTCATTACGGTAGTAAAGACCACCTTCGTGTAAATACACGATTAACCCACCCTTTTGTATTTTAAACTTTTGAACTCTTCAAGGTTTTGCTCAAAATCTTTTCTATTGATGTGGTACATACCTCCACCGCCAACTCGGTGTGCTTTAATCTTTCCACATTTGATATAATCCCTAATTGTTCTGGGCTGCACACTCAATTCATAAGCGACTTCCTTTGTTGTCATGTATTCGGGCTTTTCAACTTGTTTTGTTTCAATTAGAGCTTCTTTAATTACTTCTTTGAGTAAAGATTTATCTAAATACTTGTTTTGTTCATTTTTGATATACATAATGATTAATTTTTTTAATTCACGTATACTTATGGATACGTTCATTTCAATAGTACAACGAAAATAATTTAGATCCAAGAAATCAAAATGCACAAAAAGTCTCTATAATAAAGAAAAACTGTGACAAAATTTTAAAAATGAAAAAATCACCAAAAAGACGTCAGATTGGAGATTTTGTCGATGAAAAAGTGATCAAAACAGAACATGATATTATGCGATTTTGAGCACAGATTCATCACCCCAAACTTGCTTCATGAACTTTTGAGAATCTGTTACTGTTGGTCTATAATATGAATTGAATGTTTTTATAGATTTATGACCAGTAATACTCATGACAACTTTGGGTGGAATTCCTTTATTTAACATCACAGTAACAAAAGATCTTCTTGCAGTATGGGTACTTATCCGTTCATATCTAGGCTGCTTTAACTCAATAACTTCATTTCCAATTCGTTTTGTACTTGTCACAATTTGAGCAAAACCAACAGCTTTGCAAGCTTCTTTTAAATAATCTCTAAATTTCTGATCTGAAATAGTCGGGAATTTATAATCGTATTTTTTCAAAATAGATTTTGATATGGAGGTCAAAGGAATTGTAAGATGTTTGGACTTGTCCTTGGTTTCTCGTAGTAAAATGGAATCATTTTGAATATTTGACTTTGAGACTCGCTTGAAATCGCTGTAACGCATTCCCGTTAAGCATCCAAAAACAAATACGTCTCTGACACGTTCTAATTTTGAGTTCTGAAAGACAAACTTGTATAACTTCATTATTTCGTCATAAGTCAAAACCTCCTGAGGCGTTACCTCTCGTTTAATTTTAAACTTTTTAAATGTATCATTTTTAGTGTATTGATTTTCTAAGGCATACCTCAAAAAGGTTTTTATCAATCCAATGTTTCTTCCAAAGGTATTGACATTATGTTTTTTTATGGTTTCACAATAGTGTTTAAAATTAGCATACCACTTCATAGTGATTGAGGAGAATTGAACCTTACCATGAATGGCTTCAAAGTCTCTTATCAGGTTTAAAATGTTTTGGTAACGTTTTTTTGTTCCCTCGCACCAATCTCCTAATTTGGATTTGTATTCTATAAACTCATCAAATACAGACTCAAAGTCATTATTTCGCTTTACACGTTTAAATTCTTGATTAAAGCAGTCTTTTAAAGCCTTTTTAGTAACGATCTCCTCCATAGCAGCACATTGCGCATGAAAACTCCTAAAAAGCTTTGTATAGCGATCCAGTTGTCCGCTGATAAGATTGTAAGTGATTTGTTCTTCTATGGCTTTTGACTTTTTTGGATATTGGTTTCTTTTATCCCAAAATTGAGGATGGATTCTTTCTCCTGTAGAGTAGACAAAACGTTCTCCATTTTTCAGATTCGCATAAAACAGAATAAGGGATTCGTTTTTGGAATGAGGTGTTTTTAATTTGAAATTCATAATCTTATTTTTTAATTAATAAATAGTAGTTGCCTGAATCGTTGCCTAAACCAACGATATCATAACAACACAAACATAGTCGTTTGTATTCGTAAGTTATTGATAATAAGATGTTTAGATGTTTTTTGTATATGTAAATATACGTTTACATACGTTATTGAGTGGAGCCTCTTCCTCCGCAAAAGCCTTGTAAGTTTTTACAAGGCTTTATTTTTTAGTAGCCTGTTTTATTTATTATAAATTCATTGTATATTACAATCTGATGAAAAATAAACAAACAGCTTACATTAAATTTCCTTTATTATTAATTGGTTTTACTCTTTGTATCTGTGGTGTAAGATGGCTAACTCATGATCAACCGTGGATTTTAGATCAAGTTGCTAATGAAGAAAGGTTACAAATGTCTTTTGTTGATCTTTTTTTAATTGATGGAAACACAACATTTAGCGAATACTTAACTCAGATATATAGGTTTCTAGGCCTTTATGTTTTTGGATTAGGATTTTTTCTACTTTCTTTTTCTACTTCTAAAATGTTGGATATTGCTTTAGTACGTAAAAGGGTCTTAACTGTTCTGGGCTTATTACTTATTTCTAATTTAATACTTGCTTATTTTTGGATACCTTCTTCTCATTTTATTTATGTAATATGGGCTACTATTATATTATATTCTTTTAGTTTATATAATCATATTACTTATTCGAAATAAAATAATAGATCAATTTTAACCTTTAAAGAGCCTGCTATTTTCATACCTAGTTCTAAGCTTGGCTTATAACGATATCTTTCAATAGAAATAATAGTTTGTCTACTTACCCCTGCTTTAAAAGCTAATTCTTCTTGAGTTAACCCTTTTTTTTGTCGATATTCTTTAATAGTATTCTTTAATTCCATAATACTATGATGTTCTATATAAGTACAGCTGATAAATAGACTTAGTAAATGAAACAATTAATAGGATCAGAAGAATAATAAATGTTATGGGTCCACTATTTTGAAAGGATGAGTCTGATGCTAGAATTCCTATAAACACAAACAAACTAAGCTCATAAAGTAAGTACCCTAATTTATAAGATTTTGAGCTTATCAAGTCGTCTCTTTCATCTTGAATCATCTTATCTTTATAAGTAAGCTCCAGAAGTGAATATGCTACGGCAAAGTAAATTGCAGAAAAAACTACTATTTGAATTATTTTTCCAGGGTTATCATTAAAATCAAACGAGTTTAATCGATTTTCATAAAAATATGGCATAAAAATAACAGCAAATAAAACAGAAAATATAATTTCAATTAAAATTGAAACCTCTTTTTTAGAAAGACTCATAGCTTATAGTATTAATTTTTTTGAAGTAATCTTAATAGAAGCATCCCTACTCTAGAAACCACGAATGTAAAAAGGCCAAAAAGAGGTGATAAAAGAGCTACTTTAATCCCTCCTGCTAAAATTGCAGGTTCTGCATTGCCAGAAGCTTCAATAGCATCAAAGCCTGTTATTAAACCAAGAAAAGCTGAGAAAAAACCCAAGGCTAATCCTAAAATGCCACTATCATTAATAAGTGCTAACATTTTATTAGATAATACAGGGTTAGTTTTAACACTTAAAACACCTCTTGCCATAAAATAAATAGATAGTAATAAACAAATAAGAATTAATGACATAAATAATGCGCCACCCTCTAAAAATCTATTGAATAATGTTGTTCCTAATATTCCTGTAATAATTGCCATAATTCTAAGTGTTTTAAGTTTCATATATTAATATAAAATGTTAAGTCTGCTTTACAAATATAATTAAATTTTAATGTAAAGCAAACTTAACATATAAATTTTTTAAATTATATAAAATAAAATCATGAAATAGTGAGAAATACTACCTATTAAAACGAAAAGATGCCAAATGGTATGTGAATACTTTAAATTATCTAGACTATAAAAAATAACTCCTATAGTATAAGACACTCCGCCTAAAACCAGAAGGTAGATTCCATAAAGATCTATGTAGAGTAGGATGTTATTGAATTCAATAACTATTAACCAACCCATTACCAAGTATAATAAAAGAAAAAGAAATTCAAATTTACCAGTTAAGAAAATTTTTAAAATAGTTCCAAATAAAGCTAATGTAGTTACTGTTAAAAAAATAAATAAACCTTGACCGTCATAAAGCGTTATAAGACAAGCAGGCGCATACGAACCAGCTATTAGGTAATAAATACTTATGTGATCAAAAATTCTAAACTTCTCTTTTAGAATTGGATTAGTAGTGAAATGATATAAAGATGAGGATAAGTATACCAAGGTAAGTCCAAAAACATAAAAAATAATACTCCATGTACTTAGTAAAGTTATATGTTGGTCGTAATAAAATAATATAGGTGCCCCTATAATACTAAGAAGTAGGCCAATAGAGTGAGATAATGTGTTCCATAACTCCTCTTTATTAGTTTCTTGTATTCTATCTTTTAAGGACTCTAACATATTATGTTCTATTAATCTATAAAAATCCTAACAAGAAATAAATAAAATAGTTATCTATTGCTTTGAAATAATACGGCCAGGCGTATATGGAGCTCCAATAGCTTTTAGCTCATCTTCTAATTTCTTAATATCTTCTTTCATTAAATTCTCAATTTCAATTTTTATCGGTAAATATTCTTCTTTGGCAATTGCGAAACTTCTAATATGAGTTTGTGTAGGTGCTGCAGTTGAATATTTTTGCTCATAAGACATTGAACCTAATCTATTTGATGGTGATGGGAGCTGCTGTATATCTAAACGGCTTTTAACAGAATCTCCATATAACCTTGTGTTTATATCTTTTATTCTCAATTCAATATCTCTTATCGTGATAGATAATGAACCTATAGGCTCTTCAATTATTTTTACAGCCTCCTTTATATATTTTAGTTTATTTCTCATCTCAGAAAGAATACGACCACTAGCTGCCATTTCTCCTTGTAAGGCTGAAACTTCTCTTTGGAATGCAACTTTAGCAGCTCTATCCTCAGCAGGCATAACTGTGTTATCTAAAGCTCTTACATTAAAAGATGCTAGAGAAACTAAATTAGTGAGTGAACCTTTTTTATAATAATCTAATTCAATTGTATAAGTGCCTGGATTAACAAGTGTCCCTTCAGAAGTTCCCGCAAATGGGTTATAAAATGATGCACTACTTAAATCAATAGGATTATTTTCTTCATATCTTAAATTCCAATTAAAACGCTGAAGCCCTTCGGATGGTTTTTTGAAAATCTTCTTAACTACCTTTCCAGAAGAATTTTTTATTGTAAAAACCAATTTTGGCTTTTCTTCATTTACCTCTGCATATAGCTCTTCATAAGAAGGGTATGTTGCGTCTTCTTCTGATTTTATTAATTCTTTCTCTTTTTTCTGACGCTTTTCCTTAATTGATTTATAACTATCACTATAGTAATAGGTTACCATAGCTACAGGGTCAAGGTTTTCTGCGCTATAAAAATTATCCCCTTGAAATGCTTTTCCAGGTAATCCAAGCGGCATAGATTTTTCCCACATTAAAGCTTCTCTAATAGGATATATCTCTGCTTTTACTTCAATATTTGAATTTTCAATATTTCTTAAGGAAGAATAATCATCCATAACATAAAAACCTCTTCCAAAGGTTCCTAAAACTAAATCATTTTCACGTCTTTGAATTGCTATATCTCTAACAGCAATGGTTGGTAGTCCATTACCTAATTTTTTCCATCTCTCACCTTTGTTTGGAGAAAAGAATACTCCGAATTCAGTTCCACAAAAAACAAGACTTTTATCTACATGATCTTCTTCGATTGAATACACACTTCCTCTTTTAGGTAAATTATTGCTAATAGATTTCCAGCTATTTCCTCTGTCTTCAGATTTAAAGACATACGGTGTAAAATCACCATATTTGTGATGATTAAAAGCAGCATATATCAGGTTTGAATCATGCTGAGAAAGGTATACGCTATTAACATAAGATTGCTCTGGCGCTCCTGAAATATTATCTACTTTACGCCAAGTTTTACCTCCATCTTCAGTAATTTGAATTAAACCATCATCTGTTCCTATAGCTATAAAATCTGGGTCAATTGATGATTCAGATAATGCAACAATAGTACCGTAAGGAGATGTTGAACCATTCTTTTCAACTGCATCTATGCTAATTACCCGGTCATATACTTTAAGTGTATTTCTGTCTATTTGCTTAGATAAATCTTCACTAATAACTTCCCAGCTATTTCCATAATCATCTGATTTAAACACCTTATTAGCAGCAAAATACAATCTTCCTGTTTTATGATGACTCACCGCTAGTGGAGCATCCCAATTCCATATATAATCCAACTCGCCTTTTCGAGCTATAGGTTTTATACCTACCTCTTCCCCACTTTTCTTATCATACCTTACAAGCCAACCGTATTGAGATTGTGCATATACTATATTTGGATTTTCTGGATCAACCTGTGATTCAAAACCATCTCCTCCATGGGTTATAAACCAGTCTTGATTTGTAATCCCATGAGCAGTATTAACTCTAGAAGGCCCTCCTAGACTAAAATTGTCTTGGGTTCCTCCATATATATTGTAAAATGGAGCATCATTATCTAGAGCAACTTTGTAAAACTGAGTAACTGCAAGATTCTCTTTAAAATCCCAATTATTAGCTGCATCAAATGTTTCATATATACCACCATCACAGCCAACAAGCCAATGCTTGTTGTTATCTGGATTAATCCACATAGAATGATTGTCAACATGTTTAAAATCTTCACCTACATTTTTAAATGTCTTTCCTCCATCATGGGTAACATGCATCCATGTATCCATCGAATAAACAGTATTTACGTCTACTGGATCTGCAATAATTTCTTGATAATAATTTCCACTTGTCACACGACTGCTTTGTTTTTCCCAACTAGCTCCTCTATTAGTAGACTTATAAAACCCTCCTTTTTTCTCTGATGCTTCAACTATTGCATAAATCACCTCAGGATCAGCTGGGGATATAGCAAGTCCTATGCGTCCCATTTCAACTTTTGGCAGTCCTTTATTTATTTTATTCCATGATGAACCTCCATTAGTTGTCTTATATAATCCAGATCCTGGACCACCGCCAACATAAGTGTACACATGTCTTCTTCTTTGATGAGTAGATGCATATATTATATCTGGATTTCTAGGGTCCATTACAATATCATTTACTCCTGTATGTTCATCTACAGACAATATATTACTCCAGGTTTTACCACCATCTTTAGTCATATACAAACCTCTATCTCCTCCTTTATTCCACAAAGGACCAATAGCAGCAACATACACTACATCAGAATTATTAGGGTGAACAATGATTTTTCCAATATGTTCTGAGTTTTTTAGTCCCATGTTTTTCCAAGACTTTCCTCCATCATTAGATTTATATACCCCATCTCCATATGCTACCGATCGTTGATTATTATTCTCACCTGATCCAACCCATACTACATTACTATTATTAGGGTCTATAGTTACACATCCAATTGAATATGATCCTTCACCATCAAATACTGGTGTATATTCTAATCCTGCATTAGTAGTCTTCCATACACCTCCAGAAGATACAGCTACATAATACTCAAATTGATTATCAGGATTTACAGCAATATCTGATATCCTTCCAGAGGTAAGTGCTGGCCCAACAGATCTCCATTTTAAGCCACTTATGCTTATCTCATCAAGAGGTTGTGATTTATCTTTCTTTTGTTTTTGCCCATAAGAAAGGTTTGTAAATAAAAATAATATTAGGATGTATAATAGTGAATATTGTCTCATAATGAAGTGTATTTAATTGAATAGTAAGACAATTTATGAAAATATTACTTAATAATATCTAAGTTTTCAACAGGTTTTTTTAGATAACTAACAAACTTTCTTTTTTCCATTTTTTTAAGCTCAGATACTCCAAAATTCTCTTTGTTGCCTTGAAAAATAATTCTCCATATTTTTCCTTTTTTTGATTCAGATATAAACAAGGAGCCATCAGGTCCTTGAGCTAAGCCCATAGGTCTGTATTTTGCATCTTTCATTTGTTTTATTATATCAGCTCCTACAAAACCATCAGCAAATACTTCCCATTCTCCAGTGGGTTTTCCATCTTGAAATGGAATAAAACCAACGATGTAGCCTGCTTGTGGATAGGGCGTTCTATTTGTTGATCCATGAAAAGCAATAAAAGCACCGTTTTTATACCTTTCTGGAAATTGATCTCCTGAATAAAATAATAGATCGTTCGGCGCCCAATGTGCGGGTAATCCTAATATAGGATCTTTATAGCCATTAGCTTCTTTTTTGCCATCTCCACCATATTCTGGAGCTAACATTCTTTTTTCCTTAAAATGATCGTAGTAAGTATAAGGCCAACCAAAATCATCTCCTTCTTCAATTAACATAAACTCATCTGCAGGTAAAACAGAATTTTCCCATTCAGAAAAATACTTGGGAGCATGATTATATAAATAATCCCTTCCGTGGTTTACAGCATATAGTTTATCATCTTTTTTGTTCCATGTTACACCTACTACACTTCTAATACCAGTAGCATATTTTTTGCCATCGATTAGTTTTTGATTTAGTTTATTCTCATCAAACTTCCATATTGCTCCTAAATATTCAAGCTCATCACAAGGTTCTTTGCCTAAAACTGTAGCCAAAGGATCATCATAACCTCTTGCTAAATCTTCACATGAATTTGTATACCCACTAAAAGTGACATACATTCCTCCTTTCCCATCAAAGGCTAAGGATTTAGCATTGTGCCATCTAATAGGATAAGGATCTATAACTAGCACCTCAGGTTTACTGTCAGGAATTAATTTTGATTTATCTAACTTCTGTCTATACACTACAAGCTCAGAACTATAGTATAGGTATCCATTATGAATTTTCATTTCCGTTGCAAATCTTCCATCATTTGGATAATCTCCAAAACGCTTAATTATATCTGCTTTTCCGTCTCCATCAACATCTCTTAGAGCGACATTTCCGTTTTTGCCAGTATCTGTTCTTAATTTAACATATATATCACCGTTAGTATTAACTGCTAAATGCCTGCTCTCACCAACTCCTTCATTTACTACTAAAGCCCTAAAATCATCTGGAAGTATAAGCCCTCCATTGTCAGGATCTAAAATTAATCCTGTTTTATTGCAGTTATAAAAAAATGACAGGATGATTAATATTATTAACTTATGGTTCATTTAGAATATTTTATTAAATTGAGTTGCAATTGCAAATTTAATTAAAATCAAATAAGACTAACATGTCAAGATCATTTATACTATTTAACATTGTATTATTTGCACTATCTCTTCAATTAACAGCTCAAGGACTTTTTGAAGAAAAAAACAATTTCACTAGGCAAGATACATTAAGAGGAACAATTACTACAGAAAGATCTTGGTGGGATTTAAATTATTACCATCTAGATATTAAAATTGACCCAGAAAATAAAACAATTAAAGGAAGTAATACTGTTGGATATACAGTTTTAAAATCTAATAAATTAATGCAAATTGACCTGCAAGAACCAATGAAAATTACTTCTATTAAACAAAATAACAAATCATTAGACTTTTCTAGAGAAGGTAATGCCTATTTTATAGAATTAAAGAAAAAACAAAAACCTGGCAAAGTAAATTATATTACCATTGAATATGAGGGAAAACCTAAACAGGCTATTAGAGCTCCTTGGGATGGAGGATTGTCTTGGGAAAAAGACGATAATGGAAAAGATTTTATTGCTACATCTTGTCAAGGATTAGGAGCAAGCGTTTGGTGGCCAAATAAAGATCATATGTATGACGAGGTCGACAGCATGTTAATTAGTGTTAATGTTCCTAAAGATTTAATGAATATATCTAATGGGAGATTAAGAAAAGTAACTAAGCATGATGATGATACCAAAACATATGACTGGTTCGTTAGCAATCCTATAAATAATTATGGAGTAAACATAAATATTGGGGATTATGTTAATTTTTCAGAAAAGTTTAAAGGAGAGAAAGGTGCGTTAGACGTTGATTATTATGTACTCAGTTATAATTTAGAAAAAGCAAAAGAACATTTCAAAGAAGTTCCAAAAATGCTTGAAGCATTTGAATATTGGTTTGGACCATATCCTTTTTATGAGGATAGTTTTAAACTAGTAGAAGTCCCCTATCTAGGAATGGAACACCAGAGTTCTATTACTTATGGGAATAAATACATGCAAGGATACCTCGGAAGAGATCTATCTCGTACTGGTTGGGGGTTAAAATTTGATTACATAATTATTCATGAATCCGGACACGAGTGGTTTGCAAATAATATCACCTATAAAGATATTGCTGATATGTGGGTTCATGAAGGGTTTACATGCTATTCAGAGAATCTATATCTTGACTATCATTACGGTAAAGAGGCTTCAGCAGACTATGTTATTGGAACTAGAAGAGGAATAGGAAATAAAAAACCTATCATTGGACCTTATAATGTAAATAAAGGAGGTTCAGGTGATATGTACTCAAAGGGAGCTAACCTACTTCATACATTGCGACAAATTGCAAAGGATGATGAAATATGGAGACAAATTTTAAGAGGATTAAACAAAGAATTTTATCATCAAACCGTTACTTCTAAACAAATTGAAGAATATATTTCAGAAAATATTGATTATGATCTAGCATATGTTTTTGATCAGTACTTAAGAGATTACCGAATTCCTGTTTTAGAATACTCTATAATTAACGGTGTTTTAAAATATCGCTGGGCAAATACAATTGACGGATTTAATATGCCTATAGAGGTTTCTATAGATAATACTAGCCAGTGGTTATATCCGGAAAATTCATGGAAGGAAACAGCCATAAAACAGGAGTTTATTCAGATTGATAGAGATTATTATGTCTTTACTAAAGATCTTAGAATTGTAGAATAATTAATACTATGGCCACAGGTTTTGAATTTTGGGATTATTTTATTTTTATAAGCTATGCTATTATAATTTTAGCTATTGGATTGTGGGTTTCTAGAAGCAAAGATGGTAAAGAAAAAAGTGCAGAGGATTACTTTTTAGCAGGAAAATCACTTCCGTGGTGGGCTATTGGTGCATCATTAATAGCTGCAAATATTTCAGCTGAGCAATTTGTTGCAATGAATGGCTCAGGGTTTGCAGCTGGACTTGCTATAGCTTCCTATGAATGGATGGCAGCAATAACACTTCTTGTAGTTGGAAAATATCTACTTCCAATTTTTATTGAAAAAGGTCTATATACCATACCTGAATTTATAGAAAAAAGATTTAGTGCCAATTTAAAAACAATTCTAGCTGTTTTTTGGATTGGATTATTTGTCTTTGTAAATCTAACAACTGTATTGTTTTTAGGAGCTAAAGCATTGGATATTGTTATAGGAACTGGTGATGGAAGTTTGCTTTTTGGAAGTATTATTGGTCTTGGCTTATTTGCAGCAGCATATTCTTTATGGGGTGGTCTTGCAGCAGTAGCATGGACTGATGTTATTCAAGTTATACTTTTAATATTTGGTGGTTTAATGATGACTTATTTTGCATTATCTAATGTCACAGAATCAGGAAGTTTTATTGATGGCATGGTGCATGTTTATAATACTGTTCCCGAAAGATTTACTATGATAGTTTCCAAAGGAGAGATTATCAATACTAATGGACAAGATACCTGGGAAAATCTTCCAGGCATTGCAGTCTTGGTTGGAGGAATGTGGGTTGCTAATCTTTACTATTGGGGATTTAACCAGTACATTATTCAACGAACACTTGCTGCAAAAAATCTTAGGGAAGGACAAAAAGGAATTGTTTTTGCTGCTTTTCTTAAGCTATTGATGCCAATAATTGTTGTGGTTCCTGGAATAGTTGCTTATGTAATGAATATGGATTCAGGAGTTTTTAATCCTGAAACAATTGATCAGAGTTTTATAGCTGCAAATGGCATGATAGCTAATGATAATGCAGCTCCTTGGTTAATAAAAAACTTTATTCCTGCTGGGTTTTTAGGTCTTATCCTAGCTGCTCTTGCTGCAGCAATAGTCTCCTCTTTAGCTTCAATGTTGAATTCAACTTCAACTATTTTTACAATGGATATTTATAAGTCATTTATTAATAAAGATGCATCTGACAAAACTACAGTAAGAGTTGGAAGAATTACTGTTTTGGTTTCTTTAATAATAGCTATGCTCATTGCTCCTCAGCTAGGAAGTCTAGGAGAAGTTTTTCAGTTTATTCAGGAATATACAGGTGTTGTTAGCCCAGGTATATTAAGTGTGTTTTTAATGGGGTTATTCTATAAGAAAACAACAAATAGCGCTGCAATTTGGGGTGTAGTATCATCTATACCAATAGCTATGTATTTTAAGGTAGGGCCTAAAGGATGGATTGATAGTCCACTGTTTATTAATGAACCTTTTATGAATCAAATGATGTGGACATGCCTGGCAACAATTGGTATAATATATATATTAAGTAATTTAACTTCTCAACAGGAAGATCCCAAAGCAATACAACTAACAAAAGGTTTATTTAAAACTAGCCCAGGGTTTAATATTCCTGCTTTTGCAGTCTGTATAATAACAGCTTTTTTATACGCATTTTTCTGGTAACAAATAAACAATAACTAAATTATTAATTTTATAAAGATGATATGCTTTTATAAGATATGAGAATAAATAAATACATAATACTATCACTCCTAATTATAGGATGTCAAAAAGATGACTTAGACGAGGTAGTTTTACTTCCGTGTGAATGTGAATTAATAGTTGAGATTCAAACACCCTCAGAAGATTTATGTGATACTAACTATTCAAATCTAGCATCAGGAGTAAATAAAAACACTTCACACTTTCAACCTATGAATAGGCCATTTGTAGATTATGCTGAAGCATTAAATATTGATTTACCTCAATATAGTCCATTTGTATTATGGACTCAATTTGGAAACTTTAATGGTAATAATGAACCTGATTACATTATAGCAGCAGCAGGAGGAACAAGTTGGGAAACAACTGAACCAGGAGAACTGATAGTAGTTATAGATGGAGTGGTTAGTTATAGTATTCCAAATATCCAAACATTTACTAGAAAGATTTCTATATACGATATTAACTCAGATGGAATAGATGATGTAGTTTTATTTGGTGCTGGACCTGAATTTGGTGATCCTTGGCCTGGAGATGAAAATGTAGTAATATATATGTCCCCAGGTGGTTATGAGCTAGTAGAGGTTGGGAATATAAGCGGATTTCACCACTCAGGAGCAGTAGGTGTACTTTCCGGAAATACTCCTTCTATATTAGAATTAGATATGCATGCATTTCAGAAGAGACCAGATGGATTTGTAAAAATTCTTACATACCAAAGTGATAATAACTGGGTTGAAGAAGATACTAATATTCCAACTCATCATATAGCTAGATCAGGTCAAAGTGAATTCTATGACTTTGATGGAGATGGTGTGTTAGATATTATCTTAGGAGGACATGAATGGGAAGAAAGCTGGATGTCTAATTCTCTTGGACCTGTACAATGGAGAAATCATATACTAAGAGGATTAGGAGGAGGACAGTTCGATGTTGATAATCCTATACTACTACCAATAATTCCTAATTGGGGTGTTATAACAGACTTTGACATCTATGATATTGATAGAGACGGTAGTGTTGAGATTATTATTACTAGGACTACTGGAATAGATGGAATAGATGCATCCATGCCTAATGATAATATTTACTATGATGGTTATATGGTTCAGATCTTAAAAGGTAATGCTAATAGTTGGAATGAATGGAAGAGATTAGAACAACCAGAGATTATGACTACAGGTAATCTTCATCATCCATGGTTTAAAAGTATTGTTTATGATGTAAATGGAGATTGTATGCTGGATATAGTTCCGGAAAGTGATAAACTTAACGCTCAATCTTTTACAAACTTTAATGCAATTAGAGGATTATATTATGAACAACAACAAAATGGAGAATTCGAAATAAAATACAAACAATGAATAAGTATTTACTATTTCTGTTTCTTGTAACATTTAACTATCAGAATAGCTATTCTCAAGAAGACCCAAATATTGTAATTATATTGTTAGATGATATGGGATATGGCGATATTGAAAGTTTTGGTGCAATTAACTATAGCACTCCTAACATTAATAGACTAGCAGATGATGGAATGCTATTTACGAATTTCTATTCAGCGCAAGCTGTTTGTAGCGCTTCAAGGGCAGGTTTATTAACAGGTACATATCCTAATAGAATTGGTATTCATGGGGCATTATCTCCTAGATCAAAAACTGGTTTGCATTCCAAAGAAAAAACCATTGCAGAAGTATTAAAAGAAAAAAATTACAAAACAGCTGTTATAGGGAAATGGCATTTAGGTCATCAAAAAAAGTTTCTACCACTTAATCACGGATTTGATTATTATTATGGAATTCCTTATTCAAATGATATGTGGCCAGTAGATTTTGATGGTAATCCAATTACCGATCCAAATAATTACAAAAAGAAAGCCTATCCTGAGCTACCTATAATAGAAAATTATGATAAGGTAGCCGAGGTAAGAACGCTTGATGATCAAGCAGAGATTACCACTGATTATACTGAAAAATCTGTTGACTTTATTAATAAAAATGCTGAAAACCCATTTTTTCTCTATGTGCCCCACTCCATGCCTCATGTGCCAATTGCTGCATCTAATAAATTCAAAGGAAAAAGCAGTCAAGGATTGTATGGTGATGTAATAATGGAACTTGACTGGTCTTTAGGCCAAATTATTAAAACACTTGAAGAAAACAATATACTTGAAAATACTATTATAATTTTTACAAGTGATAATGGTCCGTGGTTAAATTTTGGAAACCACGCTGGAAATACCGCAGGCTTAAGAGAAGGAAAAGGAACTGTTTTTGAAGGTGGACAAAGAGTTCCAACTATAATTTCCTGGCCAAGAGTTATAAAAAAATCTACAATATCTAATAGCCTTGCTGCTTCAATTGATATACTGCCAACTGTTACAGAAATTGTAAACGGTAAATTACCAAAACATAAAATTGATGGCGTTAGTATTCTTAGCATATTAAAAGGTGAAACAACTTCACCTAGAGATCATTTTTTTTATTACTATAAAACCAATAGACTGGAGGCAGTAAGAAAAGATCATTGGAAATTGATTTTACCACATAACTCTAGATCTTATGAAAATGTTCTGCCAGGAATGGATGGTCATGGCGGAAAATACGCCAGATTAACATTAGATTACTCATTATATAATCTAAGAAGAGATCCTGGCGAAAGATATAATGTAATTGAAAAATATCCAGAAATCACTCAATCATTAAAGGATCTAGCAGAAATAGCTAGAGATGATATGGGTGATAATGCAACAGGAAGAAAAGGGAAAAATACAAGAGAACCTGGAAGAGTAAACTAATATTTTTTATACCCTTTTGTAAACCAATACCTATCTAATTATACTATAAAAAAAGCACTCAAAAAATTGAGTGCTTTTTTTATAGTTAGTTGAATAAAATAAGATTATCTAACAATTAGTTTAGAAATCTTGCTCTGTCCATTAATTGTTACTTTAATCATATAGAATCCACTATTGATTAAGCTAACATCTAACGTATTGTTATTGATAGATGTATCCATCACCCTTTTACCCATGATATCAAATACTTGTACATATTTAGTACCATTAACAGGAGAAAGTATAGTAACATAATTACCATCTACTGGGTTTGGATAAATTCTCATATCTAGAACATTCACATCATCAATTGACATTGTATCTTCTTCAAGAGATACATCATCAATCCACCATTCAGCAGCATAAACTCCCTGATATCTAAATGCTATAGTTACTGTTCCGGTAGTTGGAAGTGCGTAAGGTCCATTAGCGACCCAAGTATCTTCACTTCCAAGAACATCATTTAGTACAACCCATGTAGCAGTGTCTAAATTTGATCCATCATAGTCTTCAGAGTATACTAAACTATGAACATCTGCATCCCCAGTCCAATTAACTCGATCTGAATAGCTCACAATAGGGCTAGAAGCTCCAGATAAGTCAAAAGTAGGACTTATTAGATATGAGTCATAAGTTCCATCTGCAACTGCTCCATAGGTATGAAGAGCAGAATATGTTCCTCCTGAAGTATTATTTTGTGAACCACTTGCTATCCATAGCGAAGCAGGTGCACCAGTAGCTGCATAGGTAGTCCAACCTGCAGAGAAATCGTTTGTTTCAAAATCATCAGACCATGGAAATGAACCTGTGCCATCAAAAGCAGTGAAAGTAATAGTCTCCTCTACCGCAGGATCTAAGGCTTGATGATTATCATCTGTAAGCCATGCAACTATCGTATGAACACCATTTGCTAAGCCTGTAAGTGAAACATCATTAGTGTCATAAACCATAACTTCACTACCTCCGTCTAAAGTATAATGCCAGTGACCATCATAACCATCACCTGCAGCACCTATAGTAAAGTTATCCACAGAAATAGAAACTGTTGCATCAGCATCAGTAACTGATACATCCCAATCTGCAGCTATAGCAGTTGCATCCCATATACATACATCATCTAGTGTTATTCCACGTCCCCAAAGAGCTGTACCCTGGAATCCAACGTAATAATCAGCGCTTGTATTAGGAAGATCTAATGTTATTTCAGTCCATGTAGTTACAGATGTAAGATATTCAGCTAATTCTACCCATGTACCATTTGCACCATCTCTATAAAATACTCTTAACTGATCTTGATCACCAGCCCATACCGCTTGAGTATAATTAAAAGTAACTTTAGGATTAGTTAATCCTGTAAGATCCATTGATGGAGAAATAATACTTGCTGTATCATAATCAGTATTATTACCGGAAAAGAAAAATGCCATTCCAGCTCCAGTAAGTGGAGTTACAGAACCATCTTGATTTGAAGTTGCACCACCTACCCAGTCAACCTCTCCTGAATAAATTGAAGTCGACCAATAACCAAGATCCGTATCGAAGCTTGAACAGTAGGGATAACTACCTGGGTAAATGCCGTCAAAAGTAGAAAAAGTAATAGTCTCTTCTACTGCAGGATCTAAGGCTGTGTGATTATTATCAACAAGCCATGCAACTAGTGTATGTTCACCATTTGCTAATCCTGTAAGTGAAACATCACTTGTGTTATAAACCATATTTGCACTACCTCCATCAAGAGTATAGTGCCAGTGACCATCATAACCGCCACCATTACCTACAGTAAAGTTCGTCAGAGAAACAACAGAAACTGTTGCATCATCAAAATCAACTGATACACTCCAATCTGCAGCTGGAGCTGATGTATCCATAACTGATATATCATCAACAAGCCAATCTGAAGAATTATTTCCTGTGTATTTAAATGCAACTGTAACTGCGGCCTCAGATGGAAGAGAAAATGTTCCTTCATCCCATGTATTCTCAGGATTACATCCACATCCTGAATAATATTGCTCATAGTTTATATTGTCGGTGATTGCATCAGTTAATAAAACCCATGTAGCAGCAGTAACATCACTTGTATCTTCAGTAGAGCCATTATCAACATAGTTTGTTGAGTACAAAACTTCATGACTTACTCCAGCAGCAGCATCTTGCTGATGTGCATGATCCCAATAATTCAATTCAGGTGTAGCAGCTCCTGAAAGATCAAAAGTTGGTGTTAATACCCAATTTTCCATCTCACCAGATGCAACATAGTTGTCATGTCGAAGATAATTATCACCACCCCAACCTTGAAGCCCATCATTACCTATACCATGAGTAAAATGTCCAGTTGCTATAGTCCAACCATACTCAGTATTGGCAAGTTCAGCTGTACCAAGTTCACCTTGAGTTCCAGATTCTAACCCCTCTAAATAAGGAATTGTTGAAGTCACACTTTTACTCAGGCTTGTTGCTTGAATGGTGATGTTTTCACCAAGCTGATTTACTACTACCGTGTCAAGTTTATCAGTAGGACAAGTTTGAGAAGAAGTTGTTAGACTAAATAAAAATACGAAAGCAACCATTATGCTTTGCCATACTTTTATATTAATAAAATTCTGAGTAATTTTTTTCATGTTTAATTTATTTAGTTAGTATTATTTTCTTTTTTTGAAATAAAAAAAAGACGAAACGACAATTTAAGACAAATCTTTTAATTAATCAAAATTAAAAGAAGAGAGCCTGGAAAAAGATATGGTGTAATTGAAAAATATACTATAAAAAAAGCACTCAAAAAATTGAGTGCTTTTTTCATAGTTAGTTGAACAACTAAGATTATCTAACAACTAGTCTAGAAATCTTGCTTTGTCCATCTATTGTTACTTTAATCATATAATATCCACTATTGATTAAGCTAACATCTAACGTATTGCCATTGATCGATGTATCCATCACTCTTCTACCCATGATATCAAATACTTGAATATATTTAGTACCATTAACCGGAGAAAGTATCGTAACATAGTTGCCATCTACTGGGTTTGGATAAATTTTAAGATCTGATAAATCAACATCATCAATTCCTAATGTACTAGATGCTGATAAATCAAATGCTCCACTACTTGATGAAAAACCTTCAACCATTATATAATAAGTTGTTGTTCCATCAGAATTGAATGTAACCTCAGACTGTGTACTACATGAATCATCATTATATGCAATTTGAGTACCACCACATGCATCAAATATTCGAATATACGTGTCAAATGAAGAGCCGCATAAAGAAATTGTAACATCGTCTGTCTGACCATTTCCAGTATATGAATACCATAGGTCATTGGAGCTATTATCACCAGAATCTGTTGCATTAGTAGTATCACTAGAGATTTGATCACCATCACTTATAGCTATTGCTCCTGAACACTCATCATTAGAAAAAGTCCAGAAAGTAGTAGTTTGCTCTACTGCAGGATCTAAAGCTGCATGATTATCATCTACAAGCCATGCAACTAGTGTATGTTCACCATCTGTTAACCCTGTTAATACAAGATCATTTGTATCATAAACCATTACTGTACTGCCTCCATCAATTGTATAATGCCAGTGACCATCACCACCACCTGCAGCAGCTACAGTAAAGTTATTAACAGTCACAGAAACAGTTGCGTCAGTACCAGAAACTGATACAGTCCAACTTGCAGATGCAGGACTAGCGCCTGATTCAGTAATATCTAAAACAACATTAGCAATATAGTCTCTAGTTTGTCCAGTAACAGGACTCGCAGGATCAGGATTAGTACTATCACTATAATAGACTAAACCTCTAGTTTCACTAGCACCTGTACAATAAAAATCATGAGTAGTAGAATCGTAGCCAGATGTATTCTCATCCACTGCAATTACAAGATTACTAGCTCCATCATAATCAAAGGCAGTATCAAGCGTCACTAAAACATTGCCAGATCCATCAGGGGTAACCGTCCCATCAAATACTTGAGTCATATTTGCTACATCAACCCAATCATTTGTAGAACTAAAAGAGGATGATGAAGTTGTTCCCATGTATACAACCCAATCTCCACTATTTGCTAAAGTAGTAGCAGAATTAGCTGAATAAGTAACTGAATTAATAGCTCCAGCCACACCAATTTCCGCTGCAGTGTAAATTACTTGACTATACGAATAGCCATAGTAAGGTTGGATAGGTAATTCTTCGTTTTCAACAGTACCAGTTCCAATTGTAACTTGGGTACTTGTTGAAGCCCCTAAAACTTCAGCAAAAGTCTGACCTACAATCAAATTATCAACAGTAATAGTCTCATTATTATTCGAATCAGATTGACGTAACGCAAATGATTCAATAGATGTTCCTGATGAAGGTGTGTCACCGGTAATAGAAGTATCACCCGAAGATGAAGCATCTATCCATAATTCAGCTACACCACTATCTTGATCATATTTCACAATTGCTCGATAGGTTACACCAAATGTTAAATCTGTGCCCCAAACTACATCTGCGGTACTCCCACTTGATGAAATACCAAGTGTATAATTACCACCACCTGTACCTGGCACAACATCTAGACGACCACGGAAGCCATTGCCAGAATCTTTAAAATGTGCAAAATATTCATTATCACTTCCTGGTATATCACTTGACGAAGACACAGATAAATCTATCCCATAATATAAGACCCCAGAAACTGGTGTAAATGGTAAGTTTGCGTCTTCACTAGGTGTGCCGTGTTGAACAACTACCTGACCTGATGAAACCAATAGATCACCTGCATTTCCACTATGGTTTACCCAAGCTCCATTTCCAACAAGACTCCCATCTGAATAAGTAAAATCATCTGATGCAATTTGCCCAAAAGAAAGTGAAGCAATTAAAATTGTAAATAGTAAATAGTAGTTTTTTTTCATAATTTTTATTTTTTAAAATTTGTATTTTTTTCTTCCTTTTATCGAATAAAGACCTCCTATGCGTGCATAATTAGTAGAACTAAAAAAAGAAGACGAAACAACAATTTAAGATAATTGCTTGAAATTATCAAAATTATAAGGCATAAAATGGTTAGATTTAAAAAAACAAAATCTAAAGTAGGATATAAAAATGTCAGATCTTTATGAAAGTTAATTTTTGTATATTTCAACACTTTAAACTAACTAAAAATGGGTACGAATAAAGTTATAGTTACAGGGGGTTTGGGGTATATAGGCTCTCATACTGCTGTGGAATTATCTGAAAAATTTCAAGTAGTAATTGTAGATGACTTGTCAAATAGCTCAATAGAGGTTTTAGATGGGATTTCTAAGATTTCTAATTCCACCCCAATTTTTGAAAAACTAGATTTAAAAATAAAGAAAGATGTAAAAAAATTATTTGATAAGCATAATGACGCAATAGGGTTAATACATTTTGCTGCCTTCAAAGCCGTTGGTGAAAGTGTAGAAAAACCTCTTAATTATTACGAAAATAACTTATCTAGTCTAATTTATATTCTTCAAGAAATTGATAATCGCAATCTCTTGCTTAACTTAATATTTAGTTCATCTTGTACTGTATACGGACAAGCAGAAAGTCTACCTATAACTGAAGAAGAATCTATAAAAAAAGCTGAATCTCCTTATGGAAACACCAAACAAATTAGTGAAGAAATTTTATTTGATTATGCCAGGACTAATCCCAAAATAAATATTACCTCTCTTAGGTATTTTAATCCTATTGGAGCTCATCACTCAACTAATATTGGAGAGCTGCCTTTAGGTATTCCTGGAAATCTTGTTCCTTTTATCACTCAAACAGCTGCAGGAATTCATGAAAAATTGACTGTTTTTGGCAATGACTACAATACACCTGATGGCACCTGTGTTAGAGATTACATTCATGTTATGGATCTGGCAAAAGCACACATTATAGCTTTAGAACATTTAATTCAAAAAAGAAATCAAGACAATTATAGTGTTTATAATATCGGAACCGGTAAAGGATCAAGTGTTTTAGAGGTAATTGAATGTTTTGTTAAAAATACTAGAGTAAAATTAAACTATGTAATTGGAAAAAGAAGAGTTGGTGATATAGAAAGTGCATATGCAGATAATACTAAAGCTAAAGAGGAGCTTAAATGGACTCCAAAATATTCTCTAGATGATGCTATTTTATCAGCGTGGAAATGGGAGAAAAAAGTTAGAAATATTTAAAAATATATCTTTGAAATATCTTCATCTTATTTTACTTATTCTTCTAATTAGCTGTTCAGAAAAAACAGACAAAGAAATCGAAGGAATGGTATGGATTCCTGGTGGATCTTTTTATCAAGGAGCTTTAGATAATGACACACTAGCGCTTTTACATGAAAAACCTAGACACCTAGTTCATATAGACGGATTCTATATGGATATATCTCCTGTAACAAATAAAAAGTTTAGAGATTTTATAAAAGAAACTGGCTATATAACCACAGCTGAGAGGGATGTTAATTGGGAAGATTTAAAAAAACAATTACCTCCAGGCACAGATAAACCTCACGATTCCATTCTAAAAGCAGGCTCATTAATTTTTACAAAGACTAAAAACCCTATAACAAATTTTCGTGACTTTTCGCAGTGGTGGAAATGGAAAATTGGAGCTAATTGGAAAAAACCTAGAGGTGATAATGATATTGCTGCTAAAGACAACTATCCTGTGGTTCATATATCATATGAAGATGCTTTAGCCTATTGTAAATGGGCTGACAAAAGACTTCCAACAGAAGCTGAATGGGAGTATGCTGCAAGAGCAAACAGAGGTGATGCAATTTATTATTGGGGAAACAGCCATGACTCTCTCAGATATAAAGCAAATACTTGGGAAGGCCAATTTCCATTTGAAAATTCTAAAATCGATGGTTATGAAAACTTAGCACCTGTTAAATCTTTTCCAGCAAATGATTTTGGCCTATATGGAATGGCTGGAAATGTTTGGGAATGGACCTCAGATTGGTATAATGTTAATTACTATAAAGAACTTTTAGAAGATACCGCTGCATGCCATAATCCAAAAGGGGCTGAATATGGATTTAATCCAAATAATATTTATGCACAAGAAAAAGTTATAAAGGGGGGGTCTTTTCTTTGTAATATTGAATATTGTATTAGTTATAGAATATCTGCAAAAATGAGCTCAACTCCAGATACTTCCCTTGAACACCTAGGATTTAGAACCGTTGCTGCAAAAAATATGATAAACTAAAACTAGTCAATCCACTCGGCAATAAATAAATTTGTATCTCTAGTACCGCCATTATTTCTATTAGAAGAAAAAGCTAATTTTTTACCATCATTTGAGAAAACTGGAAAAGCATCAAAAGTATCACTATGTGTAATTCTCTTTAAATTTTTTCCGTCAATATCAATCATATATAAATTAAACGGAAAGCCTCCTTCAGCTTCATAGTTTGAAGAAAAAATTATTTTTTTACCCGAGGGATGAAAAAATGGACTCCAATTTGCATTTCCTAAAAATGTTAATTGTCTCAAATCACTGCCATCAGAATTACAAATAAACAGTTCCATGTTTGTAGGCTGCACTAGCCCTTCTGAAAATAGAGACTTATATTCATCAATCTCCTCTTTAGTTTTAGGTCTAGAAGCACGAAATATAATTTTAGATCCATCCGGTGAGAAAAAGGCACCACCATCATAACCCAGAACATCTGTAATTTGTTTTACATCAGAACCATCTAAATTCATTGTATATAATTCAAGATCTCCACTTCTAGTTGAAGTAAATACTATTTTATCTCCTTTTGGTGAAATAGTAGCTTCAGCATCATATCCTGTTTCATTTGTTAATTGATTAACTATGTTTCCTTCTAAGTCTGAAATAAAGATGTCAAAAGAATCATAAATAGGCCACACATATTTTCCTTCTCTTCTCAATGGAACTTCAGGACATTTATTATCCTTCAAATGAGTTGAACCATAAAGTATATGTTTATTGTCAGGCATAAAATATGCGCATGTTGTCCTTCCATGGCCCGTACTAACCATTTCAGGAACCTCTGATTCAAAAGTATCCTTACTGTCCATTAGAAACATTTGATCACATTCTAATCCCCACTTATTATAATTTGATTGAAAAACTAGTTTCTTGTCATCAAAACTCCAATAAGCTTCGGCATTATCTCCACCATAAGTAACTTGTCTAATAGATAAAAAATTTGATTCATCTTCGTATATTAAATTATTTCCATTTGATTTTTCTTTATTGGATTCAATAGTATTTAAACATGAAAAAATTAATACTAAAAATAAAACTGAAAATAGTTTTTTCATAAATAAAGGGTTTTATATTTTTGTGCAAATTTAAATACATTAAAATGAAATTTCTAGCAAAATTTATTCTTTTTATATCAATCATTTCATGTCAGCAAAATATTTCATACGAAAACAGAATTAATGATGATGTAAACTATTTGTCTAATGATAAATTAGAAGGAAGAAAAACAGGTTCTAATGGCGAACAAATTGCTGCAGATTATATAGCTGATCGATTTAAAAACTTAAAAATAAAAGCTAAAGGCACTAATACATATTTTCAAGATTTTAATTTTAACAAACCCTCTAGTCCTCATGATCAAGCCTCATTCGATGAAACAGAAAACGATACTATGATATCTTCAAAAAATGTAATAGGCTATATTGATAATAATGTAGAACATACCGTAGTTATTGGCGCTCATTATGATCATCTTGGATATGGCGGAGAAGGTTCGCTTCATGTTGGTAGTGAAATACATAATGGAGCTGATGACAATGCAAGTGGCACCGCATTAATGCTAGACTTAGCCAGTCAGCTAAAGTTTAATAATCGCAATAATAATTACCTATTTATAGCTTTTTCTGGAGAAGAGATGGGACTACTTGGATCAAATTATTTCGTAAAAAATCCTACAATTGATCTTTCCTCTATAAATTATATGATAAATCTAGATATGGTTGGCAGATTGAAGGAAGATAAATCTCTTGCTATATATGGCGTAGGCACCTCGCCTATTTTCAAGCAAACTATTAATTCTAATAATGAGTCTTTTAATCTAATTGAAAATGAATCTGGAGTAGGACCTTCTGATCATACATCGTTTTATATAAATGATATTCCCGTTTTACATTTCTTCACAGGACAACATTCTGATTATCACAAGCCAAGTGATGATGCTGATAAAGTAAATTTTGATGGGGTTAAAGAAATATCAGACTATATCTTTTCAATAATTTCTGATCTTAATGATGATAAAAAACTCGTTTTTAGAAAGACAAAAAATGAAACAGAAGAAGTCCCTAGCTTTAAAGTATCATTAGGGGTTATGCCAGACTATATGTTTAATAAGGGTGGAATGAGAATAGATGCTGTTACTCAAGATAGACCAGCATATAAAGCAGGATTGATTAAGGGCGATATAGTGATTAAGCTAGGAGAATATGATGTTGAAGATATGATGGGCTATATGAAAGCATTATCTAAATTTAAATCTGGAGATTCTACATCTGTTATAGTTAAAAGAGATAAGGATACAATACAAAGGAAAGTTGCTTTCTAAAATCTAATTGGTAACACAGTCTATTAGTGTTATCTTTAATTTCTGAATTTATATCATTCATGAATGAGACTTAAACTACACTGAATTAACAACTTTAGCTAACCAAATTAGAAATTAATGAAGAGAACAGTAACACAAGCTATAGAACATAGAAGATCCGTTAGGATATTTAAGAAAGAAGATATAGATTCTGATAAGGTCAAAAAATGCATAATTAATGGTACTCTTGCTCCAAATAGCAGTAATCTACAAACATGGGAATTCTACCACGTTACTAATAAAACTGTTCTAGATTCTATTACTAAAGCATGTTTTAACCAAAATGCAGCAAAAACAGCTAATCAAATAGTTGTTTTTGTAGTTAGAAAGGATCTTTGGAGAAAAAGAGCTAAAGCAAATGTTGATTTTTTAAACTCAGTTTTTGATAAAAAAACAGGCAGGAATACTGAGAAAAATAGGAAATTAGCTTTAAAATATTACAATGTTGCCATACCAACAATGTATACAAGTTTTTTTGGAATATTAGGATTTCTTAGATATATATTTTTCCAAATAGTAGGAATATTCAGACCTATATTCAGAGAAGTTAGATTAAGTGATATTAGAATTGTATCCCATAAAAGCACAGCCCTTGCCGCCCAAAATTTTATGTTAAGTATGGCTGAAATTGGTTATGACACTTGTCCAATGGAAGGTTCAGATACATCTAGAATAAAGAAAATTTTAAATCTACCTTCAAGTGCTGAAATTAATATGGTAATTAGTTGCGGAATTAGAGATGAAAAGGGAATTTATACTAAAAGATATAGAATTCCTTTTGAGGAGGTATATAAAGAAATTAAATAAAAAAAGATTATATTGGATGTTCCCAATAAGGTGTTATTTAATTGATGAATAAAAGAGATTTTTTAAAAACATTTGGTACGGCTGCAATCGGATCGCCGTTCTTATCGCTTGATTCAAGCAGTAATCATAAATTTGAAGATTATTCTAAACGAAATAATCTTTCAGAAACAGATTTTTGGAAAAAAATTAGAGAAGATTATACCTTAAAAAAAGATTATATAAATCTTGAAAACGGCTACTATTGTATAGTGCCAAATCCTACGTTAAATAATTTCATCACTCATGTTAAAAAAATAAATATTGAAGGATCCTATTATATGAGAAATAATAGAGATATGGATAATAAAAGAATTGAAGCTCGCTTAGCTAATTTTTTGAACTGCAGCCCAGAAGAATTAGTAGTGACAAGAAATACTACCGAATCACTTGATTTAATAATTGGTGGTTTTCCATGGAAAAAAGGTGATGAGGCAATTTATGCCAAGCAAGACTATGGGGCTATGCAACAGATGTTTAAATTGGTTTCAAAACGACATGGAGTAGTCAATAAAGTTGTTTCTGTGCCAAATCATCCCAATGATGATGATGAAATAGTAAAATTATATGAGGACCAAATAACTTCTAAAACAAAGCTTATAATGGTTTGTCATATGGTAAATATTACTGGTCATATACTCCCAATAAGAAAGATATGTGATATGGCTCACAAATATGGAGTTGAAGTTATGGTAGATGGAGCTCATTGTATAGGGCATTTTAAAGTAAATATCAGTGAATTAAATTGTGATTATTATGGATCTAGTCTCCATAAATGGCTAAGCACTCCTTTAGGAGTTGGAATTTTATATATTTCAAAAAATAAAGTTTCAAAAATCAATCCTCTTCTTGCAAGTCATGTTCATGAACAGGATAACATCCTAAGATTAAACCATATTGGCACACATCCTGTTTATACTGATTTAGCTATTGATAATGCTTTAGATTATCAGGAAATGATCGGCACAGATCGTAAAGAAAACAGACTTAGATACATTCAAAGGTATTGGTCTGATAGATTAAGAAAAATTAAAAATGTTGTTATAAATACTCCCATTGAAGAGCATAAAAGTTGTGGAATAGCAAATGTTGGAATTAAAAGTATGGACCCTGGAAAACTGGCTAAAATTCTTTTGGATAAATATCAGATATTTACTGTAGCTATAAATCACGAAAATGTTGTCGGCTGTAGAATAAGTCCAAATGTTTATACCAATGAGGAAGATTTAGAGCATTTTATTTCAAGTATAAAGGAGTTAGCAGTTTAATAAATAAAATATAAACATGAGAATTAGAAAATTAATACCTATAATATCTTTTGCATTATTTTTTTCTTATTTTAATCAGGGTTTTTCTCAGATCAAAAAAGATAAAAAATCTCTTAAATACTCTAAAACAATAAAAGCTGAGGAACTTAAAGAAAAATTATATGTCTATGCATCTGATGAATTTGAAGGAAGAGCAACCCCAAGTAAAGGACAAGAATTAGCTATAAAATTTTTAGAAAATCACTATGTATCTAATAATATAAATTCTCTTCAAGAAGATACATATTTTCAAACAGTGCTTCCTCCTAAAAGATTTGAAAAACGGTGGTCAAAGTCAGATATAAAACCAAAAAATGTAATAGCATATATAGAAGGGAAAAAATATCCTAATGAATATATTATAATATCTGCTCATCTTGATCATGTTGGAGTTCAAAATGGAGAAATCTATAATGGCGCAGATGATGATGGATCTGGTACAGTTGCAGTTCTTGAAATAGCTGAGGCATTTAGTGAAGCTGTAAAGGATGGCAGAAGACCTAAAAGATCCATTGTATTTCTACATGTAACTGCAGAAGAAATGGGGCTAATAGGATCAAAATATTATACTGATAATCCTATTGTATCACTCGAGAATACTGTTGCCGACCTAAATATTGATATGATAGGAAGAACAGATCCTAAAAGGCCTAAACGAAATAGAGATTATATTTATCTAATTGGAAGTGATAAAATAAGCAAAGAGCTTCATAATATTAGTGAGGAAATAAATAATCTTTATCTAAATGTAGATCTAGATTATATTTTCAATGAGGAGGATCATCCTGATAGATTTTATTACAGGTCAGATCATTATAATTTTGCAAAAAATAACATTCCAGTAATATTTTACTTTAGTGGCACTCATGAAGATTATCATCAGTCAACAGATACTCCAGATAAAATTCAATACGATTTATTAGAGTTAAGAACCAAACTTATTTTTCACACAGCTTGGGAATTAGCCAATAGAAAGGAGAGGATTAAAAGCGATTAAATATTAATAATATATTCATAGAATAAAATGGTTAGTAATATTCCCATTATAGCTGCAAGTATACCAAAAAAAACTAAACCGATTTTTTTTAAAATCCAATAATTGACTTTAAATCTTATTGAAAAAAGTGGTAGTTTTTCCCATTTTTTTTGTTCAAATTCATGTTTCATTCTTTAAATTTAATAAATATTAAACTAATTGGAAAAACCGAGTTCTTACTGCGAATATGTTAAAAACTTACCAGACGACAACATTCATCGAGTTTATCACGATACTCAATATGGTTTTAAGATAGATTCTGACAATGAATTGTTTGGTAGATTAATTTTGGAGATTAACCAAGCAGGGTTATCTTGGACAACTATATTAAATAAGCAAGATAATTTCAGAACAGCATTTTCTAATTTTGATATTAAAAAAATTGCTGATTATGACAAGTCTGATATTAGTCGTTTGCTAGCTAATTCAGGAATAGTTAGAAATAAATTGAAGATAAATGCCGTAATATTTAATGCGAGAAAAATAGTAGAATTACAAAAAAAATATGGTTCTTTTAAATCTTGGCTTAAAATTAAAAATGATTCTAACTTGAATCTAAATAATTGGGTGACATTATTTAAAGAGAATTTTAAGTTTACTGGAAATGAAATAACAAAGGAATTCTTAACCAGCACAGGATATATTAAAGGAGCACATATTGAAACTTGCCCAATTTTAAAATCATCTTAAATAACTACCTCCATTTATATCAATGGTAGATCCTGTTGCGTGGTCTAGTTTCCCTGAAACAATAAGAGAAACAACAGGAGAAATATCTTTTGGTTCTGTTAACCTATCTAAAACAATTCCTTTTTTTATATAATTCTCCCCTTCTTTATTTAAAAAATCTTTTATCATTTCTGTTTTAACAAAACCAGGAGCAATGGTAAAAGCAAGAACATTATCTTTTTTTCCAAAAGACCTAGCAATTGTTTTTGTAAGCGAAACCACACCACCCTTAGAACATGCGTAAGAAATAAAATCTTCTGTTTCTCCTCTAAAAGCCGCTCGAGAAGATATGTTTATTATTCGAAATCTTGAATGAATATTTTTATTTCTTTTTATGTTTATAAAACATTTACACAAATACGCTGGTGCACCTAAGTTCACATTTAGGGTTTTATTCCAACTTGAATTCCAAAGATCAGCATCAGTATTAACAGACGAAGAAATTGCTATTCCTGCGTTATTAATTAAAACGTCTGGAAATCCAAAGTGAGCTATTGTTTGTTCATATAATTGTTGTGCACCTAAACTAGTTGAAAGGTCTTGAGAGACCGTGTGTGTGTTTTTTGTTAGAAGTGGTTGTAGTTTTTTTTTATTTTTATTATAGTGTAAAACAAGTTTATGTTTTTCATTTATAAGTTCTTTTGCAATTTCATACCCAATTCCACTTGACGCCCCCGTTATTAATATTTTCATACATACAATTTACAATAATTTATATTATTTAACAGCAGATGTATGGTCGCTAATAATAAGCCATTTATTATTTATTTTTTTCCAAAATAAAGTAAAATGTCCATA
>ENA-OREN01000039-OREN01000039.1-marine-metagenome-genome-assembly--contig:-NODE-39-length-171088-cov-5.350293_pt1 | contig 171088 bp, 161 predicted proteins | sample MGYA00248624_ERZ508555 | MGnify/ENA primary metagenome ERZ508555 (study PRJEB26222, sample SAMN06267773) | marine metagenome | isolation source: Saanich Inlet, British Columbia, Canada | place... | reverse complement strand
CCTTCATCAAGCTCTGCACCCGTGCGAGGGGCGTTTCGGTAACGCAGGCGGTGACCTTGCGGGTGGCGATATCGCCAACCGTCACCTGGGCAGCCTTGGCGCCAAAGCGGCCGAAGGCGCGGACGATATCGCGCTCCGACAGGATGCCGCAAAACTTGCCGACGTCATCGACAACAATGATGATGCCGACCCGTTCGGTGGCCATCAGATTAGCCGCCTGGGTTGCGAGAATATTTGTTTTGGTCGAGATGATGCGAGGGTCTTTGCCCTCCAACACATCGCGGACCAATGGTTCGGATGATTGTAGCATAGTGATCCTTATCTCCTGGTCTGGTAGCTCAAATTATGCCCCCCGACACAAATTACTTATGCGCGGCAATTGGGCTTGCGTTCGACAAACCCGAAACCGAACGTCTTGTCCTTGCCCTTTGCACCCAAATCCTTTGATCCCCGGGCCAATTGGCTGCGCAGGCCCCTGGCATCGGTTTTGCGGCCCGCCGCCGCTTCCAGCCCGACAATAGCGGTCAGGAACGGCGCCGAAAAGGACGTGCCACTTTGATATTTGCCGCCGCCGCCAGGAACCGCAGTCCATAATTTGACGCCGGGGGCGGCGAAATCCACATAGTTGCCGGTGTTGGCTTTTTTGTAGATCGACCGGTACGGCCCCACCGCCGTAACCGCCACCACATCTGGATAGGCGGCCGGGAACGCCGGCTTGTCGGCGCGCCCCCAATTGCCCACCGCGGCAACCATGGGAATACCCGATTTTCTGGCCAGAGACATGGCGCGGCGCACCACTTTGTTATCGGAACCGGCGATCGAGAAATTGATCACGTGCACGCGCTTGGAAATCAGCCAATTCAGGCTCTTCAGAAGCCCAATGGAATTGCCCACCATTTTGCCGGTTTTGTTAAACTCGAACATGTTGGCGGCCTTCAGTCTGGCGGTTGGAAACAGCCCGCCCCAGCCCTTGTTCGAAGGCTTGCCAACGAGAATGGCAGCAACGGCCGTGCCGTGATTGGAATTGCCCTGGCGCCGCTTGCGGTTATGGAAGGACTTGAACTCGATCTTTTGGCCTTTCAGCGCCGGGTGCGATAAATCCAGGCCGCTATCGATCATGCCGAGAGTCACGTTACGCCCGCAACTTTGGGACACCTTCTGCCAGCCGATGGCAGCGCGCACCCGGGATTGGATCGCCTTTTTCTTTTTCGAATCGGTGGCCGTGCGGCTGCGCGAACGGCGCCGTTCCGCCGACATATCGAACTGATGGTTGGCATCAATGATGGCGCCCGGGAAGCGGCCCGCCAGACTGCGCCGGGCCGCGCCCATCTTGGTGCGCGGCGGAATGCGCACCCGGAACGCGGTCATGCCGATACTGCCCAACTGGATGCGCTCCAACACCACGAAGCCCAGCGAGCGGGCACCTTCGGCAAAGCCGGACGGCGCATTGACCACCACCAGCTCGCCCTCTTCGAAGGCCTTATCGGGATCGAATGCATCGAAGCTGGAGAATTTGGCCGGGGATTTCTTGCGCGCACGTGATTTGGTCTTGCCGCCGGATCCGCTGGACGAGGACGAGGCCGAATTATCCTGGATTGACTTGCCGCTTGGGGCTTTGTCTTTCACCAGAAGCCACGCGAACACGCCACCGGCAATCACCAGCACGCCTAGAAGAATGGATACCACTTTAATCAATGTGTTTATTCCTGCCTGGGACAACTAATAGGAGGTAGTTTTTTCGCGGCTCCGAATTATACGCCCTTGATGATAGCAAAACCGGGCCCCTCAAGCTCTTAGGGAATGCCACAGGTATTGGATTGCGGCTACCGGACCGCCCAGTTACGATGATATAGTGATCGGAGGCCCGTATTTCAAGATACAAAGCTTAAAATACGGCTGAATTTAGCGGAAATTCCGGGTAAGAACCAATTTTTCTCGACTTTACCGCCAGCGCCAATAAAATGTGTGCGAAGCGCGAATTTTCACTGTTGGAGGGGTCCTTGGCATGACCTATGTCCATAATCTGCACCATGTGAACATCCAGACCTGCAAGCTGGCGGAAACCCAAGAATTTTATGAGCGCGTGCTGGGCCTCCATGTGGGGCCGAGGCCATCGATCCCCCGGCCTGGATATTGGCTGTATTTGCGCGACGATCCGATCCTGCACGTGATCGCCATCGACGAAAATGATGGCATGGGCGAAGGGCCCGTCAACAAGCTCGATCATTTCGCGGTCATGGCCAAGGGTATGAATGAAACCCGCGCCACCCTTGATGCCATGGGCTGCGAATACCGCGAACGGCGCGGCGCCGAGGATCATTTGACCCGCTTTTTCATCATCGATCCGAACGGGGTGACGGTGGAAATGGCTTTTCTGACCAATTTTGATACCGGTGAGGAAGAAGACAATCCGCCCGAAGACTGGTATGTGGGCGCCCACTTCTACGACGAGCTGCCGGCGGCCGAATAGACCATGGCCGTTCGCACCGGAGCGCAATTTCTGGATTCCCTTCGCGCCATGACCGATGGCCGCGAATTTTGGATGAACGGCGAGAAGATCGGCGACGTCACCACCGATCCCCGCTTCGCCGGCGCGGCCCGTACCCTGGCCGGTCTCTACGATATGCAGCATGATCCGGATTTGTCCGACGTCATGACCTATGTGGACGAAGACACCGGCGAGCGCCATCCCCGCTCCTATCAGATACCGCGCTCCATGGAAGAGCTGCAAGCGCGCTCGAAAATGGTCAAACATTGGGCCGATGCCACCCTCGGCATGTTCACCCGCACCCCCGATTACATGAACATCTATCTGGCCGTTTCGGCCGGCTCGGCGGCGGAATATGGCGGCTACCAGAATCACGATTTTGGCCAAAATATGCGGGATTTGTACCAGTATATGCGCGCAAACGACTACGCCATGGCGCACTCGCTAAATCATCCCCAGACCGACCGTTCGCGGCCCGTGGAGGATCAGGACCAGGATCTGGCCTGCAAAATCACCAAGGAAACCGACGCCGGCATATATATTTCCGGCGCCCGCACGGTGACCACCCTCGCTGCCTATATCGAAGAGGTGTCGGTGTTCCCATCGCCGCACAAGCCGGTATCGGGCGAGGCCGGTGATTATTCCTTCGCCGTGGTGATCCCAGTGACCACACCCGGCACCAAATTCCTGTTCCGCCCGCCGGTGGTGCCGGGCGGCGGCGCTTCGCCGGAAGATCATCCGCTGGCATCGCGCTTCGATGAGACTGACGCCATGATGGTGTTCGATAACGTCTTCGTGCCCTGGGAGCGGGTCTATGCCTATCGGGACGTGGAAGCCTGCAACACCTTGTCGGCGCGCATCGGCCATTCGGCCCATCTTTATGACCAAGTGTCCTTGCGTTGCATCGCCAAGGCGGAGTTCATGGTCGGACTGGCGCTCACCATTTGCCATTCGATGCAGATCGAAGGCTTCAGCCATATTGCCAATTGGCTGGCCGATATGATGAGCCAGCTTGAGCTTTTAAAGGCCGCACACACGGCGGCCGTGGCCGGCGCCAGGCCCAACAAATACGGTGTCTGGCAGGCCGATGCCGGTCCGTTTACCGCCATGCGGCGCTTGTTCCCGGATATGATCGCCAATATGAACGACAAGGTGACGCAGATGGCCGCCGGTGGTTTGGTGACGGCGCCGTCGACCGCCGATTTTAGCAGCGAAATCGGCGACGACGTGCGCCTTTATATGCAATCGGCGAACGCCGATGCGGAAACGCGGGTGCGGCTGATGCGCCTCGCATTCGATGCGACCATGTCCGGATTTGCCGGAAGGCAATTGCTTTACGAGCGTTTTTTCGGCGGCGATCCGGTGCGCAACGCCCACCGCCAAGTGAACGGCTACGACAAGCAGCCGCTAATGGACAAGGTTGCGGCGTTCCTAATGCGCTCCGCCGCCGACACAGATCAGACCAAAAAGCACGCCGCCGAGTAGGCTCTCTCTAGCCAGGCGTATGGTGGGCCAGGAACTCTGCGACCCTCTTGCCCTGCACGCCCGCGTGGCCCGGACCCTTCCAATCCATCAGCCGTTCGGCACCCGGTAGGATGTCGGCAACCTCTAAACCAATGACCGCCGGATGCGGCGTATCATCGCCGGGCATGACCAGCGCCGGGTGATCGATGGCGCGCACAAAATCCCTATCGACGCTGTAGACGAAATCCTTGCCCCACATATTTTCGCCGAAGCTTTGCACGGCGTCCCGGTCCAGTTCCGGGCGCCCGGCTGAAAGATCATCCGCCCAGGCAACGAACCCATCCGGGAAATAGGTGGGATGCTCCGGGTTCAGCCCGATGGGGTTTTGCAACACCATGGCATTGACGCGCTCAGGCGCGGTCTCCAACAGCTTCATGCAAAAGCTTGGGCCGATGCAGACGCCGAGCACATGACACTGCTCGATACCCAAATGATCCAATAGCGCCAGATGATCGGCGGCGTAGGTGTGCCAGCCATGATCCGCTTCGATGGCCCCCACCGAGGCGCCGGCATTGCGCTGGTCCATGGCGATCACCCGGTATTCGGAGGCCAGATCCTCGGTCCAGTTGTTCCAGGCCCTGGGAGCGCCGCTGGGGGATTTTTCGGCCCACCACATGTTCATGGCCGAGCGCATGCCGCCGGGCGCAAACAGCACCAGCGGATAGCCGCTGCCGAACTCCAGATAATGAATTTCCGCGTCTCTAAGTTTAAGAACGGGCATGGTCGCCTCCCAGTGGTAAATGTGGATTTTCCAGAAGATTAATGAACCGGTCGATTTTCAACAAGTCCTGCGGCACCGGCTAGCTGAGGTCTGTTCTGGAACGATTACAGCATTTGGCGTACTGTGGCTGGAATATTTCTTAAGCAAGCGGCGAGGCCACCATGAGCGAAGAGCCCAATATCTTTTTTCCACCCATCGGCACTGGAAGCATCGAGCTGAAATTGGGAAGCGCCGACACCGGCGGCAACCTTTCGATGTTTATCCAAACCCTGCCGCCGGGCGAAGGCACCAACGAGCATCTGCATCAAAATTGTGACGAAACCGGGTATGTCCTGGAAGGGACCATCCGGGCGTCTCTGGCCGGCAAAATTTCGGAGTTCGGACCCGGCGACAGCTTTTTCGTTCCGCGCAAAATACCCCATGCCATCTCCAACGGCGGCACCGTCGCCGCCCGGTTCTTGTTCACCGTGACGCCCGGCGGATTGGAAAACTATTTTCGCGAAGTCTCCGACCAGGACGCCAGCCGACCGGATGAAATCGACCGCATTCGGGCCATCGCGAAAAAACATGGTCTTGAGGTCGTCGGCCCGCCCTTGGAACTCTAGCAGCAATATTGCCCAGACCGATATGAAAGCATTGATCATTGGCGGAGGGATTGGCGGACTTAGCGCGGCTCTGACGCTTCATGCACGCGGTATCGAGACGGAGATATTTGAGCAATCCTCCGCGCTCGGAGAGTTGGGCGTCGGCATCAATACGCTGCCCCATGCGATTAAAGAACTTGCCGAGCTGGGCCTTTTGGAAGACCTGATCCGCGTCGGCATTCAGACCAGCGAACTGACTTATGCCAACCGCCTCGGACAGACAATCTGGCAAGAGCCGCGCGGCAAGGCAGCGGGCTACGATTATCCGCAATTCTCTATCCACAGGGGCAAGCTTCTGAAGGTATTGGCGGACGCGGCCGCGATGCACGGCGGCGCGCCCCGCACCGGCCATCGCTTCACCCGCTTTGAACAGGGCCCCAGCAGCGTCACCGCCTATTTTGACAAAGACGGTGCGGAAGTTTCTTACCAAGGCGATCTTTTGATCGGCGCCGATGGCATCCACTCAAGTTTGCGCGCGATCTTCTTTCCAGGTGAAGGGCCGCCGCTCTGGGACGGCGTTGTGCAATGGCGGGGCGCGGTGATCAAGGAGCCTTGGAAGACGGGCAACGAAATGATGGTGGCCGGCCCAAGAAACAGCAAATTCATCTATTATCCCATTTCCAACGACGTGAAAGAACCGGGCAAGCAATTGGTCAACTGGACCTTCACCATTAAAATGGCGGAGTTTGGCTCGGCAATGCAGAACAGTGCGGACTGGACCAGGATCGGTGATCGCCGCTTGCTGGAAAAATATCTGCAAGAGGTGGACTTCCAGCTTGGCAGCCTCGATCCCGCCGCCATCATCCGAGCGACCGATCAGATATTCGAATATCCGCGCTGCGACCGGGACCCGCTTCCCTATTGGAGCCGGGGCCGGGTTACGCTGCTCGGCGATGCCGCGCATGCGATGTATCCGGTCGGCTCCAATGGGGCCAGCCAGGCCATTCTGGATGCCAGATGCCTTGCCGATTGCCTCGCCGGATCAAACTCCGCACCGGACGCCATTGCCGCCTATGAGGATGCGCGGCGCCCGCCGACCACCGATATCATCCACCGGAATCGCCGGGGCGGGCCGGAACAGGTTATCGACCTTGTTGAAGAACGGGCGCCGGAGGGGTTCGATCGTCTGGCGGATGTGGTGAGCGAAGAAGAATTACTGTCGATCATCAAGGGCTATTCGACCTTGGCCGGATTTGAGAAGGATCAGGTCAACAAATAGCCTGTCCCACGGAGCCGGGGCACCGCCGCGCGCTGTTTAGAATATAGCATTCCCCGGCGCCGCGCCCTTAACGGCTGCGTCCAGCAGCCCCCCAATGCCCGTTTTCCAGCGCTCGAGTTGATCCACTGCTGTTAGTCAGTTATGATGCAAATGAAACCAGGGGTGATACTGCCTGATCGGGGCGTACATTTCATCCTGGCGGGCGACATGTCGGGGGCCCTGCCCTCGCCGCACTTGCGGACAGAAAACAAAGACAAAACGTGTCGTTTTATACTGGCAAAATTCGCGCTGGGAAGCCGTCAAAAAATTCAGACCGAATGCCTGATCCAAATTTCGTTTGGTGAGGGATTAATGATCGCTGTGCCGTGCGATTGGGGAATTTTTTAAACGGAAGAATTATGCAAATATTGCAACCGAAAACACAGGATTTTGGCGACGAGCCGCTGAAAGTACGCGACACCGAGCATTATCAGAAAGAATATGTTCAGACCTTTGTCGAGAAATGGGACGAGTTGATCGATTGGGACGCACGCGCCGAAAGCGAAGGGCAGTTCTTCGTCGATACGCTGAAGGCGCGCGAAAAGAGCAAGATCCTCGATGTGGCCACTGGAACGGGATTTCATTCCGTCCAATTGTTAAAAGCCGGCTTCGAGGTTACCAGTGCCGACGGCAATGCTGAAATGCTGAGCAAGGCGTTCGACAATGCGCGCTCGAGGAACCTCATCTTAAATACCGTGCACGCCGATTGGCGCTGGCTCAATAAAGATGTTCACGGCAAGTACGACGCCATTGTCTGCCTCGGGAATTCGTTTACCCATCTGTTTTACGAACGCGACCGCCGCCGGGCGCTGGCCGAGTTTTACGCCGCGCTCAAATATGACGGCGTTCTGATCATCGATCAGCGTAATTACGATTCAATCCTCGACGAAGGCTTTTCATCGAAACATACCTATTATTATTGTGGGGATCAGGTGACTGCCAGCCCGGAACATGTGGACGAATCGCTGGCCCGGTTCCAATACGCGTTTCCCGACGGCTCCAAATTTCACCTCAACATGTTCCCCTTGCGCAAAGATTATATGCGTGGACTTCTGTTTGATGTCGGCTTTCAGCGGATCAAGACCTACGGTGATTTTCAGGAGACCTACCAGGAAAGCAACCCGGACTTTTTCATCCATGTCGCCGAAAAAAATTACCACGATGATTAAAAGCGCGGCGGTAGAGACGGCGGAAGCCTATTACGATAGCAGCCAAGCGGACGCCTTCTATCAGACAATATGGGGCGGCCAGGACATCCATATCGGTATTTACAGCGGTGCCGATGAGCCGATTGCCGACGCCAGCCGCCGGACCGTGGCAACCATGGCCGACCAGCTGGTCGGCATTAGCGCAACCACCCGCATCCTGGATCTGGGCGCCGGCTACGGCGGCTCCGCGCGCTATTTGGCGGAACGCTTTGGCTGCCATGTAACCTGCCTCAACCTCTCGGAAACCCAGAATGCGCTCAACCGGACGCTTACCGAGGACGCCGGATTATCGGAACGCGTCCGCGTCGTGCACGGCGATTTCGAGAATGTGCCGGAACCGGACGCAAGCTTTGACATCGTCTGGTCCCAGGATGCCATTTTGCACTCAGGCGAGCGCACCCGGGTGCTCGACGAAGTTCGGCGCGTGCTGACCGATGACGGCCAATTTATTTTTACCGACCCTATGCAGTCCGATGACTGCCCGGACGGCGTGTTGCAGCCGATCCTCGACCGGATACAGCTTTCGACGCTTGCGTCATTTGCCTTCTATCGGGCCGAGCTGGCAAAACGCGGCTTTGGCGAGGCCACAATCGAGCCATTAACCGATCAGCTTCGCACCCACTATGCCCGCATCGGCCAGGAATTGCAGAACAACTACGATGAAGCGGTGGGCCGCTCCGGCGAGGACTATGTCGATAACATGATTGCCGGCCTGCAGCATTGGGTTGACGGCGCCGACCGTGGCTACCTTGCCTGGGGCATCCTGGACTTCCGCCGCGCCTCCTAGCGTAGCGTCCCAATAGCGTTAATAGCTCTGGCAATAGGGCGCCAGCGCCGACGCCATGCCGAGCAGGGCTTCATCGCCGCCTTCCCATCCCATGATGCCGAGGCCAACCGGAACGCCGTCCAGGCTAGCCGCCGGGACCGAAATCTGCGGCAGGCCGGCGAGCGGGGCGAGGCACAGCAAGCCCATGGACAGGCTGCGAAACCGGTCCAGCGCGTCTTCCGGTGTATCCAATAAAGGCGGCGGCGAGGCGGCGGTCGGCAGGATCATCACCGTTCCCGGAGTTAAGGTATCGCCAAATGCATCCCGCAACCTGTTCCGATACGTCATGGCCTGGTCCCGATCCGCAGGCGTGACGGTTGCGGCCGTCGCCATGCGCTCACTTATGCCCGGCCCGAACGTGGGCGCCTCGGCGCGCACCCAATCGCCGAAGGTGTCCCAAACCTCGAACGCCTGGATAACGCGAAAGGCTTCGCGGGCGTCGTCCAAGTCCACATCCCCCGGCGCCGATGGCAGTGTTTCGGTCCCGCCCAAGGCGTCTGCCGCGCGCCCAAGGAATTCCCGCAAGGCTTCGGCACTGCCCGCATCGGCACGCTGAAAGGCGAAATCGGCCACCAGCACCTTGTCCACGCCATGGGTTACGCCGCCCGCCCCCAGCAGGATATCGCCGATGCGCTGCAGAAGCGCGGCATCACCGGCGAACCATCCGGCGGTATCGAAGCTGGGCGCCATGGCCATGGCATGGGCCAAATCGAGCCGGCCATGGGTTGGACGCAGCCCGAAAATTCCGCAAAAACTGGCCGGCGCCCGCACCGAGCCGCCGGTATCGCTGCCGAGCGCAAAGTCGCAAAGCCCTGCGGCGGTCGCGGCGGCGGAACCAGAGGACGAGCCCCCCGGCATGCGCAGAGGCGCGCGGCAATTCGTCGGCGTGCCGTAATGGGCATTGGCGCCGGTGAAGCTGTAGAACAGCTCGTCGCAGATGGTCTTGCCGGTCATATCAGCGCCGGCCTCCAACAATTTGGCCACCAGGGGTGAGGTGTTCTGGGCCGGCCCGTGGCTGGCCAGCCATCGGGGATTGCCGCCGCCGGTGACGTCGCCTTCCGTGTCGTACAAATCCTTGACCGCGAATGTCAGCCCGGCAAGCGGGCCAGCGCCAGCGCCTTTCAAGAGCGGCGGGGTGTGCGGAACGAAGGCGTTTACGGGATCATTGGGCATGGTGGTGTTCCAATCAATTTTGGATGCCGACTTGAGTTCCAAGGAACCAGTCGAGTAACTGCTCGCCATCGAGGACCGTGACGCCCGGCTTGGACAGGATATATTCCAAGGTCTGGCGAATATATTTGGCCCGGTGCGGCGAGCCCGAAATATAGGGATGTACCACCAGCGACATCACCCGGACGTTGTCGGCGCTTTCTTCATAGATGCAGTCAAAGTAATCCCGGGCCCGCTTAAAATAGATTTCCGATTCATGATACTGGATCAACTGCTGGGCGATGTCGTGTATCTCGTAGTTATAGGGCAGCGCGACGATGGGACCATGATCGGTCTTCAGCGAGACCGGCTGATCATCGAGGACCATATCGCCGATATATTCGACCCCGGCGGCCGCCAGCAAATCCAGGGTCTCATAGGTTTGCGTGAGTCCCGGCCCGAACCAGCCCCGGGGCCGCTTGCCGGAGAACGCCTCGATAATATCCATGGATTTGTTGATAGTGGCGCTCTGGTCATCCAGCTTATGCATGGCAACCTGATCATAAGAATGGGCGTTCAGCTCCCAGCCGTGATCGAGGCAGGCCTGGGCGACGGCGGGATAGTCTTCGCAAACCCGGGCGTTGAGGGTGACGCAGGGGCTTAACCCCATATCGTTGAATATCTTCATCAGCCGCCAGACACCAACGCGCATGCCGTATTCGTGCCAGCTCCAATTGGGGATATCGGGGGTCAGGGGCTGACCCTGCGGCGGCGTCAGGACAATGCGCGGCATGGTGCGCTCGATATCCCAAACTTCGAGAGCCAGGATCGGCCATAAAATCATCCGCCCGCCGTCCGGCAATTCCAATTTTGGCCGGTTGACGATCGGCGAAAATTCAAGCCGCTCGCCCGGTTTCATTGCGCTCATTTTGCCGTTCCTCCCGTTTGTATTTCGCTGGCATCGGCGCCCAGTTCGGCGGAAATTCTATCGGCAAAGGCGCGGATTTGTAGCGCCGCCTGGCTTCCTTCCGCGACATCAAGGGATTCTTGTCTGCCAACCAATCCGACAACCAGGCATAGCTTTTGGTCTCGATCGAAAATCGGAGCGGCCAACGCGTTTATGCCCGGCAACACGGTCCCCAAGACATGGGATAGATGGCATTGGCGAATATTTTCCAGCATGCTTTCGTGGCCAGATTGATCGGCCAGTGGAAGTGTTGAGGCGGCCTCGCGCGCAATTGCCGGTGCCGTGATCCCGGACGGCAGGAAGGCTTCAAAGATTTTTCCCATGGCGCTGGTTTGTATCGGCAATATGGATCCGACGCGAACGTTCAACGTAATCGGCCGGCTGCTTTCTTCCAGTGCAACGACCGTGGCGCCCATTTCACCCCAAATGGATATCACCGCTGTTTCGTTGACGGTCTCGCTCAACCCAGGAAGTTCTCGGTAGGCAATGCGAATGGGATTGATGCGCCGCAATCCGACCAGACCAAGCGAGATCGCCAGGGGACCAACACCATATGCGCCGCTATCGGGCTCTTTGCGCAAAAGTCCGGACCGCGCCAGGCTTGTGATGTAACGATGGACCTTGCCACGGTGCATTCCGGTCGCCTTGGAGATTTCCGGAAGCTGCAGGAGGCCGCCGGCGTCGGACACCGCACGCAAGATTCTGGCGGCGATTTCTACCGATTGGATGCCTAGTCTTTCATCGTCTGCAACAGGCATTTTGCTGTTTCTCGGGGTTTTACAACGGGACGTTAATTTTAGTCACAAGACGGCAAATAAAGCCATCGGTTTGAACGGGGCACTCCCTTGACGAAATGCCATTACGTATATTATTGTTTGACGTGTCAATATTTATAAGACGATCTAGCAAAAAGGGAAGGAGCGCAATATGAACGAGGTTGTGGGCAATATCGAGCAGGAGCGGCAAGACGTTTACAATGCCCTTGTTGGGCTGGATGCCTTTGGGTTTTGGCTTGTCCAGGCGGATATGGAACCGGCGGAACCCCCGGTTCGGGAAAAACCCCATGTTTGGCGATTTGCGGAGTTCGAACCGCTTCTCCACCGCGCGGCTGAAATCGTTCCCCATGAGTTGGCTGATAGGCGCGGCATAATTTTGCGCAATCCCGGTTGCGATCCAACGCGCCCTTCGACAACCAACACCCAATATTGTGCCTACAGCATCTACAATCCAGGCGAGGTCTTCACACCGCATATTCACAGCGCCGCCGCCAGCCGGATGCTTCTGGAAAGCGATGGCAAGGGGTACACCAATGTTGAAGGGGAAAAATGCTACCTCGAACGCGGTGATCTGATCATCACGCCCGGCGGCACCTGGCACGATCACGGCAACGAAGGGAACGAGCCCATGATCTGGGTTGATATGCTCGACATCCCGGTTTCCATACTTTTCAATGCTGCAAAATTCGGCTGGGACTACAAGGAAAACGGCGTAAAAATGGATCGCCAATCGACGACCCGTTCGCACCTCTATTCGAAACGCCATTTCGGCGTCGGCGGTATCCGCCCCCGCTTTGCGCAAACCAGATTGGGCAACGACACCGGCTCACCACAATTGCATTGGAAGTATGAGGATGTTCGCTCTGTATTGGATGCGACGCGGGACGAGACCGGCGATCCGTACGACGGCATCATCGTCGACTATGTCAATGTGATGGACGGCGGTCCGGTCCAAAAGACGCAGAATTTTTCCATGCAGCTAATTCGGCCCGGCGAGCATACATTGTCGCACCGGCACACCAACAGCACCGTTTATGTCTGCATTGAAGGCAGCGGTGCTACAATCATCAACGGTAAAAAATATGACTGGACCGAAAATGATGTTTTCTGTGTTCCTTCCTATCATTGGCATGAACACGTAAATGCAAATGCCAAGGAAGACGCGGTTATCTACAGCGTTTCGGACGCGCCCGCGCTGGAAAAACTCGGCCTGTTCTGGGAAGAGCGGAAAACATCGAGCGGGTCCATCGTAACATCGGGAAATACGATTTCGAGTTAGCACGGCTCTCCTCTCCCTGTCTGCCTTGCGGCTTACGGCGTTTCCAGACAAACTGAAAATTCCAAAGTGATATGGGCAGGGGACAAACGCATGGGACAATTCGCGCTAGGCCAATCGGTGCCGCGTACCGAGGACCCCCGATTGTTAAAGGGCCAGGGCCGTTATATCGACGATATGCGCCTGCCCCGCGAAGCCCACGCATTTTTTGTCCGCTCTTCCCACGGCCACGGCAATATCAAAGCCATCGACGCCCGCGCCGCGCAACAGATGCCGGGCGTTCTCGGCGTCTTTACCGGCGACGATTGGGTGGCCGACGGCATGGGCCATTTCGGCCTCGGCCAGCCGCGCACGACGCGCTCAGGGGAGCCCGGCTATTGCCCGCCGCGCCCGGCTTTGGTGCAGGGCAAGGTTCTGTTCGCCGGCGATGCGGTGGCGATCATCGTTGCCGAAAGCCTCAATCAGGCGAAAGACGCCGCCGAGCGCATGGATATGGAGATCGAGCCCTTGGGCGCCCTCACCGTTGGCTCCATGGCACGGGATGACGGCGCGCCGGTGCTGCACGCCGATTGCCCGGACAATGAAGCCTTCTTTTATCAGGCGGGCGACAAGGACGCGGTCGAAGCGGCGCTGAAGTCAGCCCATCACGTCACCCATCTGCGCGTCGTCATCAACCGCGTCACCGCCAACACCATGGAGCCGCGCGCGGTGATCGGCGATTATGACAAGCATGCCGGCCAGCATGTCATGTATGGCGCCGCCCAGCGCCCTTACAGCGTGCGCGGTCAGATTGCGGGTAACATATTCGGCGTACCGGAAACCTCAGTGCGCGTCGTCGCCGGCGATGTGGGCGGCTCGTTCGGCATGAAAAGCGGGCAATACCCGGAATATAACGCCTGCCTGTGGGCGGCATCCAAGGTGGGCCGCCCGGTGCGCTGGGTGGCCGACCGCGCCGAGGGTCATTTGTCCGATTACCACGACCGGGATCAGGCCGCCGACGCCTGGCTTGGGCTGGATGCGGACGGCAAATTCGTTGCCCTGAAGGTGCTGTCCACTTGCGCCGTCGGCGCCTATCTGGACCCGGGCGGAATGATATCGCCGGCCAACCATGTGGGCGGTCTGGCGGGCACGTATTTGACGCCGTACATCTATACCGAAGCCTCCGCCGTTTTTACCAACACCGCGCCCATCGGTCCCTACCGGGGCGCCGGGCGCCCGGAAGCCACATACATTCTGGAAAGCGTCATCGACAAGGCGGCCCGCGAATTGAATCTGGACCGGGCCGAGATACGGCGCATCAATTGCGTGCCGCCGGAGGCCATGCCGTTCAAAACCGGATTGCTCTATACTCTCGATTCCGGTGATTTCCCGCGCAATCTGGATCAGGCGTTGGAGATGGGCGACTATGCCGGCTTCGAAGCCAGGCGCGCCGAGGCCAAGGAACGGGGCCGCCTACGCGGTATCGGGGTTGCCAATTTCATCGAACAAACTGCGCAGATGGACGGCGAGACCGTGCGCGTGCAATTCGATCCCTCCGGCACCGCGACGGTGATTGCCGGCTCCATCTCCCACGGCCAGGGCCACGACACCATGTACAAGGTGATCCTGTCCGACCGGCTGGGTATCGATGCGGACAATATTCGCATCGCCTTCGGCGATACCAACCAAAGCCCCTGGGGCGGTGGCACCTATTCATCCAGGACGGCGGTGCTTGGCGGCACCGCCATCGCGCTGGCCGCCGACAAGGTGATCGACAAGGGCACTGGCATCGCCGCGCACTTGCTCGAAGCCGCCCGCGCCGACATGGAATTTGCCGCCGGTGAATACAAAGTGGCTGGCACCGACCGCACGGTTTCTTTCACCGAGGTTGCGCGCGCCGCCTATCAGCCGGGCAAGATACCCGAAGGCATGGAGCCCGGCCTGATGGAGACCGCCACCTTCGATCCCGGCGTTCCCACGTTTCCCAACGGCGCCCATGTGGTCGAGGTGGAGATCGATCCCGACACCGGCAAGACCGAGATTTTGAAATATTCGGTGGTCGACGATGTGGGCACGGTAATCAACAAGCTGACCCTCGAAGGGCAGATCCACGGCGGCATCGGCCAGGCCGTGGGCCAGACCCTGTCGGAGCGCATTGTCTATGACGAAAGCGGCCAGCTGATCACCGGATCGTTCCTCGATTACGGCATGCCGCGCGCCGATGACATGTGCTCGTTCGATTGCGCCAACAATCCGGTGCCGACGCCGGTCAATCCGCTCGGCATCAAGGGCGCCGGCGAAGCCGGCAATGTGGGCGGGCTGGCGGCCATTATGAACGCGGTTCAGGACGCGCTGGCCCCCGCCGGTGTCGGCCACATCGATATGCCGGCAACGCCTGAAAAAATCTGGGCGGCAATCCAGGCGGCGGCGAACGGCTAACCAACGCTCAAAGGGGGAGGCATCATGGACTGGCAGGTAACCCATCATGTGAATTACTGGGGCGAGACCAAGCTCGCCTACCCTGATGTGCCGAAAGAGCATCCGCGCTTCGCCAAATGCATGGTCGTCGGTAATTTGGTGTTTGTGTCGGGCTGCACCGGGCGCGATCCGGCATCGGACGCACCGGCGCCGGAAAGCGCCGCCGAACAGGTCAATATCGCCCTCGATTTGGCGCGGGGTGCGTTGGAGACGGCGGGCGCCACCATGGGCAACATCATCAAGACCTATTTTCTGATCACCAGCTTGGATGATTATGGCGAGATACGCAAAACGGAAACCGAATATTACGAAGCGCACGCGCCCATGCTGGTAGAACAGCCGCCGGCGGCGACGCTGATGGTGGTGCCGGGCCTGGCGCGCCCGGAGTTTAAGCTGGAATACGAAGTGATCGCCGTCATCGACCGGGAGGCGCCCGATTGGACCGTTACCTATTATCCGGAATATTGGGCCGGCAAGGAGCTGGCCTTTCCGCATGTACCCCGGGAGCACGCCAAGTTTGCGCGCACCCAGGTGGCCGGCAATCTGGTGATTGTTTCGGGCTGCCAGGCGCTGGACCATGACAGCGTCAAAATCGAAACCGACGATATTGCCGAGCAGTCGGAGCTGGTCCTGGAAAAAATCAGGATCGGCATGGAGGAAACCGGCGGCGATCTTTCCAGCGTCGCCAAGACCAATGTGTTCGTGAAAGACGCCGAGGCGCTCGAGATATACCGCCAAGTGGAGCGCGCTTATTTTGAAAAACATTCACCGGAAGCCTTCGCCCGCCCGCCGGCCAGCACCGCCTTCATTGTCGCCGAGCTGCCGCGCCCGGAATTTCTGATCGAGGTGGAGGCGTTCGGCGTCATCGACAAAAACGCGCCGGATTTCGCCTATACGCACAGGTCCGGCACCGAAATAGCGGCAACCAGCGTCACGGCGGGCCATCTGGTGTTCCTGTCGGGCTGCGACGGGGCCGATGCGGGCACCGATGACATCGGCGCCGAAGTGACCGCCGCCCTCGAAAAAGTACGCACCGCGCTGGAAGGCGCCGACAGCGCCATGGACAAGATCGTCAAACTGGAAGTGATGCTGAAAGCCGGCGAAGACTACCGGGCGGCGCGGGATGCCGAGTTCGATTTTTACCAGACGCACGCGCCGCGTCTATTGTCGCACCCGCCGGCTTCCATGTTCACCCATTTGCCAATGATCAACGCCGCTGGCGCCCGCTATCAGATCGATGTGACCGCCACTTTGTAGAACCGGGCCGTAGCTCAGCTCAACCCCAGCCAGGGGTAGATCACCATGCTTAAAACGTGGAAATTGTCGGTCACCAGGACGACGCCAAAGGCGACGATCACGGTCATGCTGGCAAAGCCAATCCATGGGGTATATCTGGCAATACCCTCTATTGCGGGCGTTACCTTGGACAGGAACAGGGCCGCAGCCAGAAACGGGATGGCGACACCGATGGAGAACATGAACATCACCATGGCGCCGATGCTGGCGCTACCCAGCGCCCCCACATAGACCAACAAGGTGGCGATGATGGCGCCGCCAAAACAAGCCATGCAGCCAAACGAAAATCCCGCCGCCAGGGCCGCAGAGCGGACCACGCCCCCTTGGTCAAAACGATGGATCACTGCGGGCATAGGAATTTTGCAGACTATCGGCGCCCGCGCCCGGATACCGGTCCAGAGACCCAAAACGATGACGATGATGCCGGCGGCTATGCTGGCCGGGCGGGTCCATTCGGCAAACAAAAACTGTGCCTCACGCCCGGCATAGCCGATGACCGCACCGGACCCGGTGTACAAAAGAACAAAGCCGGCAACGAAGGCCAAGGCCGCAGCAAACAATCTCCCTGGGCCCGCGCGATCCAGGTTGGCGCTAGCAGTAGCGCCGGCAATGGCGGCCACATAAACCACCAGTAACTGCAACAGGCACGGCGTCAGCACGGCCGATAAAAGCCCAGCCGACAAAGCCACCAATAAAATCGGCGACCATATGCTGTCGGGCACCGATGTGTCGGGATAGGCGATGGGAAGATCCCAGGCGGCGGATCGCGGCGTGCTGTCCGCGTCCCAGGCGCTGGTCAGGCGAAGTTCCATGGTGCCGGCGCCCTTGCCGATCACCCGTTGCCCCGTTTCGTCGCGGCGCGCAAACCGCACCGTCGTGGCCCTATGGTGGTCCACGTTTGCCGGGCCATCTATATCGGCGGGGGCGTGACTAACGCCATCGACAATAAGTTCCGCCTGGGCCAGCGCGCGCGGAAGATTTACCGTATGGGTCGTTTCGATGATGACGAATACCAAGTATTTATCGGGCCGGTATTCGCCTACCTTGTCGCCCTTATCGGCAACCTGAAAATAGCGCGGTGTCGCATAGAGTACGTCGACATCGGCTTCGCCGGGGCCTTCCGCCGGGCGGGTCAAAAGCCTGGCGACCTGGTCGGATGCGGCTAGGCGCTCAAACTTGACGGTGCTTCCAACCTCGCCAAGCAAATCCCGGCCTTCGATAAAATAGGGAAAGACCAGCCACGATGCGGCGATGACAACTGTGACAATGAGCGCAACTGCTATGGCGAGCCGCGGATGGCCGGCAAATATTCCCTTGGAGGTTTTTCGGCGTTCGCCGGGAAATTGTATGGCCTGTAAACCGGCGCCCATGGTTCTCAATTCCCTCCGTTGGGCACGAACTTACCCGCCTTTTTTGTCACTTCAATGGTGAGTTTGGCAGACTTGCCGCTGCAATCAGAACACCCGATGGTGAAATGCCCTTCCGTGGCCGGCGCTACCCAGGCAACCGTGCCGGCATCCCGGGCATCTATTCTGATAGGGACAGCCCCGAGAACCGGGCCTTTGAATTCGTGGGATTTACGGTCCCGGTTTGCGATCACCAGCTGGATTGGCGTACCCGGATGGAGCTCAATTCTAGCGGGGAAAAACCTGCCTCCGACGGTCACGGTCTTGACCAGCTTGTGGCCACCCAGCCAGTGATAATAGGACGCGACCTGCTTGATTTGCTTGTCGCTCAATTTCCCCGCCAGGAACCGCATAACCGGCACTTTGGCGATTGCCCGCCTGATTTTGGATTCCGAAAAACCCCTGTTATAGGGGCCGATACCGACATCGCCTTCGGCATAGGGGCCATGGCAGGCGACGCAGCCGACCTCGCCGGCGGTCAGAAACAGCTCCCGCCCCAATTCTATAGCTTGGCGGTCGGCGATCACGGGCGGGCGCACAGCGGCCACCTTTGCCGGCGCCTTGGCGGCAGCCGCAACCTTGCCGGCGGAAGGCGAAAAATGTTTGCGCGCCGATTTGGTAATTTCGATGGAAAGGGCCTGATCCTTGATCCGGCAATTGGTGCAACTCAAAGTAAAGACACGCTCTTCCTGCGGCGCGTCCCAAACAAAATATGAAGACTCGCGCCCCGGCACGGTGAGTGGTTTTATTCCCATATTGCCGCTGGCAAAGCTGCGCGGGAATGGGCTCGAATTGTTGATCACCAGTTGAATTTTGGTGCCCGGATAAACCTGCACGCTGTCCGGAATGAAGCGGCCCCTCTTGGCCAATGTCTTGACCAACTGCAATTCGCCCAGCCAGTAATAATAGGCGGCGATCTGTTTAATTTCCCGGTCATGAATTTCCTCTTTGAGAAATTCCATGGCCTCAATGGAATTGATGGCGGCTCGGATTTTTTCCTCGCCGACACCCCGGTTGTACGGGCCGATGCCCTTGTCGCCCTCAGCATAATCGCCATGGCAGGACGCACAGCCGATCTCGGCCACCGTGCGGAACACTTTTTCTCCCGCCTTGATCATTTCTTCCGTGGTCTGAGCTGCTGCCAAGGGTGTATTGGCCAACCACACGGCGGCTAACACCATTGGGACAGCCGTTAGCCTGGCAACGCCGTGCAGAAAATTGGGGATTTGGTCCTGAAAATTCATAATGTACCGATTTGGTGGCAGTTAAAAAAAATGGAGGGACGGAACGTCCGCCCCTCCCAAAGGTTTACTGTACTTGCCCCAAGTTTTAATGCCTTTCGACCGTATCCGGCAGGCTGGGCCGGGCGCCGGCCATCCCGAGAAGTTTGCGTTTGAGCGCCAGGGCATTGCCCTGAAGCCCGTTCTGATCGGAAAGCACTTCGCCGTTCCAGCCCGCATATTTGACGAATGCACCGGAATGGGTGCTGCCTCCGTTGGGCATAGCGATACGGGCCGTCACCTTGCGCTGATCGAGATCGAAAACCACGACCTCGAAGCTGGAATTGCAGGTGATCCACAACTCGTTGGCTTCCGGATCGGGATGCAAGGTCCCATGATCGCCGCGGACGCAGTTGGTGGTAAACTGATCCATACCGAAGTTGCCGCGCGGTTTCCCCATCAATTTGGTATCAACCAGACCGAGCACCTTGCCGCGGTTATGGGAGCTTTCGCCCTTGCCCACCGAATACAGGAAACGGTCCTTCCAGCCCAGATGCGCTCCATAAGGCCCAAGCACGCCTGACCGAGAATAGGAAACGATTTCATTGGCCGAACGGTCATATTTGAACACGTTGGAACCGTGCGAGCCGCTGATATAGGCAAATCGCCCGTCGGAAGAGAACGATGTCCAAATCGGATTTCCGTCGGGAATCGATACCATTCCTTTGCGTTGCCATGATTTGGTATCGATCCTATAGATGGCGGCAGAAGACTTCTTGTCGAGGGTCTTGGGCGGCGAATGGTGCCCGCCGACGACCATGAACAATTCCTCACCATCGGGGGAAATGAAGCCAAGCCCTGACCTCTTGCCGTTAACCACCGATTTCTCGACACCGCCGACCACCTTGTTGTCATTCGCCGGGTCGAGGATAAAGGTTGGCTGACGCCCGCCCATGAAGCTCTCAACCAGCACCAGGGATTTGCCGGCTCCATTGATGAATGACTTGGCGTGATGCGGGTTGCTTTGCAATTTCAGAACCTTGTCCAGTTTCAAGGTTCTGGCATTGATGATCAGCAGCCGGCCTTTATCGCGGGTACCGAACGAGCCTTCTCCGGTGGGCAGATAAATCCATTTGCCGTCTCCGGAAACGCCAAGGCCATGCGGTTCCATGACACTTTTCCATCCGAACGACAGCACGTCGTAATTTTGCGATGTCACCACTTTGCGTGAATCCGCGTCAATGACGACAACTCCGGGCAACTTGGTGCGGCTCAGCAATCCGCTATAGCCGGGGCCCTCGGTGGTAATGAAGACCAGCGGATTGTCCGCCGATTTCCATGCGTCAGGACCGCGCGAATTTAAACTTTCTTCAAGTTTCACACCGAGCTTCTTGGCCCAGGAGGTGGTCCAATCCGCCGTCGAACTTTGGCCGAAGGACGATGTAGCGCCTCCGGAAATCAGGGCCGCCGCCAAACCGGCGATGGCTGCCAATCGCGTAAATCTTAGGATGTTCATCTGATAACTCCTTATCGATTATGATCCAGGGATATCTCGGATCCGCTCAAGTGCGATAAGCAGCGGAAGCATTCTTGGTTGGTAAACCAATCTGCAAATAATCTCATTGATGGCTGTCAATTATTTCGTGGCTGAGAAGGAAAAATATGATTTATGCGCCCGATGACCGAAGCCGGGTTGCGCAGCTTTTGGGGCATCGGTGCCGAAAAAATGGGGTTTGTGGTGGTCAGCCCGGCGGCGCCCAAGGGTAGACCTTTTTACAAATCCGGAACTACTCTCATACCGGGCTTCCTTGCCGCCATAGCAAAAAATTACAAAGTCCGAGGCGGCCGTTTTCACGTTGCCGGGTCCAGCAATGGCGGCGTCAGCGCCTTCGCCGTAGCAGTCCGCAACCCGGCCTTGTTCCAAAGTCTGACCGCACTTGCCGGATTTCCCGAAGCGCCCGAGGGTTTCCGGCGCCTGGACCGGCTTGGCGGCATGAAGATTACAATGATCGTCGGAGACGGTGATCTTTATTGGAAGGAAGGTATGCAGAAAACCGTGGCCCGGCTAAAAAAATTGGGCCAGGACCGCTATTTCGAAATTATACAGCGCAACGGCCATTTCCTCCCCGATTTGTCGGGTCCGAAAATCGGCAGGATTTTCGATCTTATTGAGCGGCCGCGTTAGAGCACAAAAGCCCGCAACGCCAAAAAAACGCCCATAATAAGCAGCGCACTGAACAGCGCTTGGCGGAAGCGGCGCTCGCTCAAATTCCGGCGCAAGCGTTGGCCGGCGACCATGCCGAGCAGCGCCGGCGCCACGGCAAAGGCGGAAAACCCTAGATAGGCACCTGAATATAATCCGTTACTGGCTAGACCTACCCCCAGCGCCAGCGAAGCGACGGTGAACGCGATGCCGAGCGCCTGCACCAGCTCGTCGCGCTTCAGCCCAAGGGCCTGCAAATACAAGACGCCAGGCACAAAGAATGAGCCGATCATGCCCAGCATAACGCCGGTGGCGCCGCCCATAATCGGCGACAAATATTTTTCCGCCCGCCCCGGCGCCGGGATTTGCGGCGTCGTCAGGCTAAATACGGAATAGAGAAACAGAAATATGCCGAGCACGCCGGATAGCACCAATGCGTCCCCGTTCGCCAGAATGATCGCTCCGCCCAAAGAGCCGATGACAGTGGCGATCAGGAAGGTGCCAAGCCGCCTTGTGAGCGCCACCAGCTGGCCGCCCACCAAGCCCTGCCAGACATTGGTCACGAGCGCCGGTATGACGATCAGGGCAATGCCTTCCTTGAGTCCCAGCCCCAGGGCCAAGATCGGCAGCGAAAATGTGGGCAGCCCGGCGCCGACAATCCCCTTGACGGTGCCGGCAAACAAAAACGCCACGGTGACCAATGTAAGGGTCTGCCAAAACAGCGGATCGGCGGTCATGAATTTAAGCCTTGGCCTCCTGAATGGCTTGCCAGACTCGCTCCGGCGTCGCCGGCATGTCCAGATCGGTAACCCCCGCCTGGCGCAAGGCATCTAAGATAGCGTTCATCACGGCGGGTAGGGCGCCGACCGTGCCCGCCTCGCCGGCGCCCTTGACGCCCAAGGGGTTGGTCGCCGTCGGCACCGGGTTGGAGATGATTTTCATGGCGCCGAAATCATCGGCCCGGGGCATGGCGTAGTCCATGAACGATCCGGTCAATAACTGGCCGCTATCGGCATCGAAGACCACTTGTTCCATCAATATCTGGCCCGCTCCTTGGGCGATGCCGCCGTGGATTTGGCCCTTCAGGGTCAGCGGATTGATTACCGTGCCCACATCGTCGGCGACGCAATAATTAGTAATGTCCACCTTGCCGGTTTCCGGGTCCAGTTCCACCTCGCAGGTATGGGCACCGTTGGGAAAGGTGCGCTTGGTGGCGCGGAAAGTGCCGGTCTCGTACAGCCCCGGCTCAATCTCGGCGGGCAATTTTCCGGGCTGATAAGCGGCGCGGGCAACATCGTTGAAGTCCAGCGACTTGTCGGTGCCGGTGATGGTAAAGCGGCCATTTTCGAATTCCACGTCACCCTCTGCCGCTTCCAGCATATGTGCGGCGATGCGCTTGGTTTTATCGATGACCTTGCCGAGCGCAATATGCAATGACGAGCCGCCAAGCACCGCCGAGCGCGAGCCCGACGTGCCGTTTCCGTAACTCACCTTGTCGGTGTCGCCGTCGACCACGCGGACATCGGCATAATCCATACCGAGGCGTTCTGCGACGATCTGTTTGTACATGGTTTCATGGCCCTGGCCTTGGGACTTGGTACCCATCAGGATCGTGGCGGTGCCCGCGACGTTGAAACGCACCTCGGCAAATTCCAGCCCCGGCGCGGCAGCCTGTTCGATGGCATTGGCGAAACCGAAGCCGAGCAATTTTCCGCGCGCCTCTGCATCAATGCGCCGCGCCGCCAGATCATCGACGCTCGCCAGCGCCAAGACATCATCCATGTTTTTCTCGAACGCGCCGCAATCATAGGTGAAGGTCAGCGCCGTCTCGTAGGGCATAGCGCTTTCGGGGATGATATTGCGGCGGCGCAGTTCGATCGTATCGATGCCCAGCTCGAGCGCCGCTTCGTCCATCATGCGTTCGATCACATAGATGGCTTCGGGGCGCCCTGCGCCCCGGTAAGGTGCGGTGGCGTTCATGTTGGTGTTGACGCAGGTCACCCGGTCGTGCGCGGCGGGGATGCGATAGACACCATTAAGCCCACCGACGCAGCCAAACGTGGCCAGAAAATTGCGCACCGATGATACGTACGCGCCCACATTGGCGACGGTACGCACGCGAAGACCGGTAATATTCCCATCCGCATCGAAGCCCAGCTCGGCCTCGGAAATATTGTCGCGGCCATGTTCGTCGGCCATCACCGCTTCGGACCGCTCGCAAGTCCATTTCACCGGCCGGCCCAATTTGCGCGCCGCCCACATGGTCAGCCGGTGTTCCGGATATTGCCAGCCCTTGGTACCGAAGCCGCCGCCGATATCGCCGGCGATGATATGGATGTTTTGTTCCGGCACCTTCAAAATATCTTCGGCCAGCACGTTGCGCAGCCGGTGCGGATACTGAATGTCCACATAAAGGGTATAGCGCTCGTCCGCCGCATCGTAGGACGCCAAGGCGCCGCGCGGCTCCATATATTGGGCGTAGACCCGGTTGATCACCAGGCGCCGTTTGACCACGTGGTGGGCGCCCGCAATTGCCGCATCCGTGGCGGCCTCGTCGCCGACCTCGTAGATGCCGGCGATATTGTCCGGGTTCTCCGGCCACACCGCCGGCGCGCCATCGGCCAGCGCCACGTGCGTTGCGTTGACCGAGGGCAAGGGATCGTAATCAACTTGGATCAATTCGGCGGCGTCTTTGGCCTGATCCAGGCTTGCCGCAATAACCATGGCGATGGGATCGCCCACATATTTGACAAACCCCGCCGACAGGCCCCGGTGCGCCCGGTGAAACAGCGGCGCGCCGCCGGGTCGTTTGTGCGGCGCCTGCATCTTGGGCGTGCCGACGCCGTCGGCAATCACGTCCTCGCCGGTGAAAACTGCGGCAACGCCGGGTGCAGCGGCGGCGGCGCGGATATCCAAAGGCCCGATGGCGGCGTGGGCGTGGGTGGAGCGGACCAAGTAGGCGTGCAGCTGGCCTGCCAGATTATTGTCATTGATGAAGCGCCCGCCGCCCTTCAGATGGCGCGGATCTTCTTCGCGCCGGACCGGCTGGCCGATGCCGTATTGAGCCATGTGCTGTTTCCTTAATGTACAGCGGCTATAAAAAGATATTTCCACGCAATTGCAATGCACCCTTTTACCAAGACCCCTACCCGTTCTATGCTAACAGAGGTAATCACAAAAGTTTAAAGGAGGCTGAAGCAATGAGCAGACCCAAAATCAAACATCTGGCGATCATGTCCAGGAACCCGGACAAGCTGGCAAAATTCTATGAAGAGGCCTTCGAGATGGAGGTGCTGAACCGCTCCGAGGGGCTGCACGGCATGCCGGCCATCTACATGACCGACGGCTATTTGAACCTGGCGATCCTGCCCTGCACCCTGCAAGGGGAATCGACGCCCGGCATCAACCATTTCGGTTTTCAGATCGCCGATATGGAAGCCACCTCGCAAACCTTGATGGATCATAAGGTGGAAGACCCGAAGAAGCGCCCGTCCAACCGCCTCTATGCGGAACACCGGGGCGCTGATCCGGAAGGCAATTTGTTTGATCTGTCGGTGCATGGCTTTCAGGATGCGGAATCTGGGGCCGACCGGGATGCCAATTCCAAGCAGACTGAAGACGCTTAAAGCTATTCGTCTTCGTCGTCGCGGGCCATGGCGGCGCGGATATCGTCTTCGCACCAGCGCCAGAACATTGGGATTTTGCGCTTGCGCTGATCGTCCGAGGTGCCCTGGCCGGCGATGAACGAGCGCAGGATATCGGCCCGGAATATGTCCCGGTAGGCATGGTAGGCCCAAAGGGTGATCAATTCGCCGCAATGGGGCACCATGCGATCGACCAGCTTGTACAAGTGATCGCGGGTGGCGCCCTCGCGGCCGTGGTCGTCATCGACTGGCGCCTTTTCCTGGATCAATAGCTGGCGGATGGCCGTTTTGTTCTCGTCGATGTCGGCGAGCTTGTAATCCATCAACGCCTCGAACAGATCCATGTCCTCTGGCTTGGGCGCATCATAGCCATGTTCCTTGGCGCCATCGCTAAGCGTTTTCCAAAACGCCTCGGCCTTGGCGCCCCGGTTGCTGACCGATTTTTGAGGCGGCGTGGCGTCTTTCTTTTTGAAAAACCCACGCTTTTTCTTCTTGGCTTTTTTGTCGCTGACCTCGGCCGCCTGATCGGCCGAATAGATTACGGCAGCGAAATCGCGCATGGCGTTGGTCCACAAAAGCCGGACCACGTTGTCTTCCTCGTCCTTGGAGAACTCGGCGAAGAAAAAACGTTTATGGAGATTTTCCTGGGAGACACTGTCGGCCAAGCCGCGCACCCGTCTATGTGACAATATATCGGGCAAGACCTGATCGCGGATGGCTTTTTCCAGGGCTTCGGAAAAGGCCGGGTTGAGCACGTAAGGGAACGGCGCCTCGCTCTCTTCCAGATGGAAGGGTTCCAGCCTGGACAGAATAAATTCACAAAAATAATCGGTGAAGGCGTCTTCGAAATTATCGTGAGTGGGTTTTTCCACCTCCTCGGCGCCGCCGCCGGCCGCCGCCGCCACGAACTCTTCTTGCAGCTCGCCGGCGCGGGTTTTGATGTGGGCCCGAAAATCATCATCGCCCAATTCACCGCAGGCCTGCAAAAATCCGATGGTAACCTGGGCCGCCTTTAGGAGGTCCGCCGGCGGCGCTTCGCCTTCCAGGCTGTCCATGCCGGCGATGACACTATCGACGGTCTGATCAATGGCGGCCAAAAGGGCATCTTTATCGGCGTCCGGCGGAACCGAAGCGATGGTCGATAAGATATCCCCAATATCGATAGTTTCCGCAACGTCCACGGCTATTCATCTCCGCCCGGCAATCCGCACCGATTTTTCCAATATAGCATATATCCCTTGGCAACCTTAATTCTTCGTTACTACCAGGAATCAAAGGGTGTTTTCGGTGCCGAGGATCGCCGTAACCTGGGTCGACAGGGTGCCGCCGTTGCCATGCACCAAAGCGGTTTCAGCGCCATCTATCTGGCGGGCGCCGGCGGTGCCGCGCAATTGCTCGACCGCTTCGGCAAGCAGGAAAATGCCATACATGCCCGGATGCACGCAGGACAATCCGCCGCCGTTGGTGTTGACCGGCAATCCGCCGCCGGGCGCGATGTGCCCACCTTCGACAAAGCCGCCGCCCTCGCCTTTTTTGCAGAATCCCAAATCTTCCAGGAACAACAACGTATTGATGGTGAAGGCGTCATAGAGTTCCAACACGTCCATATCCGATGGTCCCATGCCGGCCATTTCATAAGCCCGGGGGCCGGAGCGGGCGGCACCGGTCACGGTCAAATCCTCCATCTGGGCGATCTGGTCGTGGCTGGCATCGGCCGCCACGCCGAGCACATAGGCCGGCTTATTGGGAAAATCCTTAGCCCGGTCGGCGCGGGTCATGATCAGCGCTCCGGCGCCATCGGTGATCAGACAGCAATCGGACACGGTGAGTGGATCGGACACCATACGGGCGCTTAAGACATCGTCGATGCTCAGCGCATCCCGCACCATGGCTTTGGGGTTTTTTGCCGCCCAGCCGCGCGCCGCCACAGCAATCTCGGCCAGCTGGACGCGGGTGGTTCCGTATTGGTGCATGTGGCGGGCGGCGGCAAGGGCGTAGCCGTTGACCAGCCGCATATCGTAAATCGCCTCGTAAGGCGTCGGCACCATGCCGCCCGGCCGGCGCCCGCCGGAGCGCGCGTTGCTGCCATAGGTGATGAGCGCCACCTCGCAAAGGCCAGCGTCCAGGGCCAAAGCCGCCCACTGCACGAAATTAATGAACGACGAGCCGCCTAGCATGGTGCCTTCCAGCACCTTGGGGTGCAGCCCCAGATATTCCGACACGGTCGCCGACACCAGCCCGGCCGGGCTGAGCGCCGCAAACACCCCGTCGATATCGTTCTTTTTGAGCCCGGCATCGTCCAGAGCCCGCTCGACCGCTTGCGCCATCAATTCGAAATGGCCCCAGCCGGGAACCTCACCAAACTCCGACAGGCCGGCGCCGACAATCGCTGTTTTACCGCGCATGGTTTAGGCCTCCCCGGAATTGTCGGGATTGAAAACGATGAACGGCCCTGCATCGCCGCCGTCGGCAATGGCATGTCTCAGTGCCATGCCGATAGTCACCTGATCCGGATCGATACCCTCGACGCGCGACGTCATGCGCGGCCCTTCTTCCAGCTCGACAATGCAGACATTGTAATCGCCGCCCCGGTCGGGCCGGCGCCGGGCCACCGTGGTAGAATAAACCTGGGCGCGGCCGCTGGCCGATTTCCATAACAACGAGGATGATCCACAGTGGGGGCAAAGATGGCGCGGATAGAACACATATTTTTCGCAATCGGCACATTGCTGGATTTTAAATTCGCCGCTTTCCAAATTATCGCGGTAAATCTGGTCCGGTCCCAACCCAATCGTGTCCGCCATATTCCTCACCCCTTTATTTTCGATTAGACTTCCGGAACTTCGATATCGTTCTGCGCGCAAGCAGCCACCACGGTATTGCGCAACAGACACGCAATGGTCATGGGACCGACGCCGCCCGGGACCGGCGTTACGGCGCCGGCGACTTGGACCGCTTCGCCATAATCCACATCGCCGGCCAGCTTGCTTTTGCCCTCGTCGTTGGGCGGCAATCGGTTGATGCCCACATCGATAACCGTGGCGCCCGGTTTGATCCAGTTGCCCTTGACCATATTGGCGCGCCCCACGGCAGCGACCAGTATATCCGCCCGCGCGCATTCTTCGGCCAGGTCCTGGGTGCGGGAATGGGCGATGGTGACGGTGCAGTGTTCGCGCAAAAGCAAAGCCGCCATCGGCTTTCCGACGATGTTGGAGCGGCCCAGCACCAGGGCCCGCTTGCCCGACAGATCATCGCCCAGTTGATCCTTGATCAGCATCAGACAGCCGAGCGGCGTGCACGGAACCAGGCCGGGCGCGCCGGTGGCCAGCTTGCCGGCATTGAAGACATGAAAGCCGTCCACGTCCTTGGCCGGATCAATCTTGGCCAGCACCGCTTGTTCATCGATATGATCTGGCAGCGGTAGCTGCACCAGGATGCCGTTGACGGCGGGATCCGAGTTGAGCCCGTCAATCAAGGTCAGCAACTCTTTCTGGGTGGTTTCGTCCGGCAGCTTGTGCTCGAACGATTTTATGCCGGCTTCGCCGCACATCTTGTTCTTGTTGCGCACATAAATTTCGGACGCCGGGTCGTTGCCTACCAGCACCACCGCCAGGCCCGGCGAGATATTGTGATTTTCCTTCAAATCGCGCACCTGCTCGGCGACACGTACGCGCAAGCCTTCGGCAAACACCTTGCCGTCTATTCGTTTCGCTTCGGCCATCAAGCCGTCTCCTCTTTATCGGTTATTGGTCATCGGGCGGTGGCTAAGGTTTCGAGCCATGCTTGCAGCCGCATCGACAATTGTTTTGGATCGCCGGAGACCAAAACGGTTTTACGCCGCCCGGTCAATCCCCGGATGATGGAAATATGCGATTTCGGCGTCTTCCATTGGCGCGCCAGAAGCTTGATCAAGGCCACGTTGGCCTTGCCGTTTTCGGGAACCGCAGTCACCGAGACTTTGATACAGGCAGCCCCATCGGCTTCGGTCATGATGCCGGCAATCCCTGCGGTGGCAGCTTTTGGCGTCAAACGGATTGCCACCCATAGACCATCGCTTTTTATGGTTAGCGGCGACGGGATATCAGAGGATCGATCCGCCATATTCGCGAATGAGGTTGCGCAGGAAGAAAATAAGCAGGATCAGCACGATCGGCGAAAGATCAATGCCGCTGATCGACGGAACAAACCGGCGGATCGGGCGCATGAGAGGCTCGGTAATCCGGTAGAGGAAGTTCGATATCATAGAGACAAACTGGTTCGAGTTGTTGATGACACCGCCATAGCTCAGCCAGCTCATCACTGCGGCGATGATGATGCACCACATATAAAGACCAAGGATGGTATCGGCGAGAATCAAGATGGATTGCATGAATTTGTCCGGGCGTTCTTGTCGGCATGAAGCTCCTGGAACCTAACCGCAGCCGGATGCCGTGACAAGTGAATTGCCTGTGACCATCGCCTCATTTACGCGGCTTGACAGTGCAGGGGCGGCGACACATTATCCGGCCACTTTTTTCCCCGGCGCGCGCACCCAGCCCGCCGGTCTGACAAATTGGGGCCGTAGCTCAGTTGGGAGAGCGCCACGTTCGCAACGTGGAGGTCGTCGGTTCGATCCCGATCGGCTCCACCACACTTCGCCCTTCGGGCTTCGTGTGGCTTACGCCAGTAAGGCGCACGAAACCGTTAGGCCGAAGTAGTGCCGCTCGAAGAGCGAAGGGGGGCTAGTCTCAAGCCGAGCCGGTGCCTAGAGACCCGCGGCGGATAATTTACGTTTTCGTTTCCGGCTTATCGCTGATTGGGAGCGAAATCTCGTTGTGGGCGTAGGTGTACTCAGCCATAACTTGCTTCAAATAATCCACGAAATGCGGGTCACGAATAATCTCTCCAAACTTGCCGTGCAGCCCCGCCAGGCGCTGGGCCAGCTTGGCGTCGTCGTCTTGGGGCAAGGCTTGGCGGAATAATTCGTCGTGGATGGCGGCTTCATACAATGCTGATATGACATCCAGCCCGACCATCGAGGATGGATTGTAAGTAACATGGATGGATAAATCCGTCTCGGTCAGGGCTTCATGATAAAAACCGCTCGGCAGGTAGATTAGATCACCAGGCTTCATTACCACCTCAGTTTCCATGGCACCCTTGTTGGCGTAGTGGAATTGCCGGTCAAGCTGCTTGAACACCGGGTGCTCGATGGGATCAACAAAATGGCGTTGATAAATTCGCCAGCGCTTCTCACCGGAAATCTGCAAGGCAAAAACATCATGAGCATCGAAATGGACATCAAACGCCTGATGCGCCCGGTGCGAATAATATAGATTTGCCTGAACCTTGCCGCCCGGCGTCTTGCCAAGCACGCCCGCGATAGCGGCAAGCCCGGGACCGAGGGTTTCAATTTCATTGAGCACCAATGAAGCGCCTTGCCTGAGCCAGGCTTCGGCCTTGCCAAAATCAACCCAGGCATGTTCCGCGGCGGCACGCGCGCCCGCGCTCTGCTCATATTCGTGGGGCTCTAGGATGCGCTTGTCCATGACCAATTGCAGATTTCGCGTCGTCCAAACCGCCGTTTGTTTTAACAGAGCAGTTATTATTTCGAACGACATGACAGAGGCGAACCGATCCCTCTCACCCGGCAGATAAAGAGGCTGTTTCTTATAATAATCGGCAAAAAATTCTTGGGCAGTCATCGGCGCCATGAGCCGCTCGAATGTCCAGTCCGATGAGGTTTCGAAGGTGCTCATAAATTTTCTCGCCTTGAATACCTATGCGCTATATGCGCTTAAACTTTGACCGCTTCCACAAATAGGGAATAGGTCTCTTCCCCATATTTTGCCCCCGCCACGAGGCTGACATCGTCAACGCGCAAAATCAGGTCTTCCGATTCCATATAGTCGCTGCGTTCTATAGTTTCGAACCCCGCCTCGGATAAGACGTGGGACAATGTCTCGAAATCATAGCCAAATTTATGGCTGTTGAGCAGTGAGCTTGGTCTGGGCCCGGCGCCGGAATATTCCAGAAAATCTTCGAGCCTGGTATTGGGCTCATTCCACCAGGTCCAGGTTTGCATGCGATTTTTGAAGAATGTCTCATCGTTGTCGACATAGGCGCGCAAGGCTTTCTCCACATCAGGAACGATGATGCGCACTCGCCCGCCTGGGCTAAGCACGCGCCGAACCTCCTGCAATAGGGCGAGCGCACCATCGGGGTAAAACAAGTGCTCCAAAATATGCGACATGAAGACATAGTCGGCGGCGCCATCGGCGAACGGCAAACCCCAGGTGACATCCAGCGCCAGCTCAGCCGGATAACTATCGATATTGACCCAGCCCGCCAAAGGGCTTTGTCCGGCGCCGATATGAATTTTCAAATATTGAGAATTGCCGTCGATACCAAGCTCGCGCAGCTGGTCTTCGATATAGCTGGCCACGAACCCGCCCAGCTCGCGCTCCAAACTCGCCGCACCGGTAACCAGGGATTCCATATGTTCGCGCAACTGCTGGCCGGTTTCTAATTCAAACGCCCGTGCCGTTTCCGGGCCGATTGCCGCGAGGGTGCCGGAAAGCCGGTAGAGGCTCTCGGCCAACGGTCTGAGACAGGTATCAATCAATGCACCCGGTGCATCGTTGATCGACGATACCGGCTCCCCACCATCGCCCGACACAGGTTTCAACGCGCCCATATTTTTAAGCTGGTTCAGGACTTCACCAACTTGGCTGCGCTCCGCCGGATCGAATTTCTCGGTAAATTCATCATCACTGGCGGGCCGGGAAAAATGGTCCAATACGTTGACCACCCAAAGATTGGGAAAGGTTACGGATCGCGCGGTTTCAAGTGTATGCAGGTGGACCTGCCCATCAGAAAAACGGGTTATTAGATCCGGAGAAACAACAAACTTAGGCATTTTTTATCTCACTTCGGCGCGAAAATCGGACAACGCGCGGGGCGGCTTGCGCTCATATTACCGGAACATATAACCGAAGCAATCTTTCCGAACGAACAGATATGATTCCGCCTCGGCTCTTGGCCATGGGCGCGTCATCGGCAGTATCCGTGCTAAGATGCCTTCAAGAGGCAGGCATGTGCGACACCATCGCCGGCCACCCCAGCCGCTTATAATTAATGCCATGCAAAATTATGGGCTGAGGTAGACACTAGTCGGTCATCCCAAACACTTTCAGCAAAAACCCGTACACAATCGCCACTTCCTTCAAATAATCGAAACGGCCCGAGGCGCCGCCGTGGCCGGCTTCCATGTTGGTGCGTAACAGCAAGGGATTGTCGTCGGTCTTCAAGTGGCGCAGCTTGGCCACCCATTTGGCTGGCTCCCAATAGGTAACGCGCGGATCGGTCAGCCCTGCGGTGGCCAGGATCGGCGGGTAATCCTGTTTGGCCACATTGTCGTAGGGCGAATAGGAGGCAATGGTCGCGTAGGCGGCTGCGTCTTCGATGGGGTTGCCCCATTCCGGCCATTCCGGCGGGGTCAGAGGCAAATCCTTGTCGCACATGGTACCCAGCACATCGACGAACGGCACCTCGCCGACCGCCGCGCCCCAAAGATCGGGCTGCATGTTAGCGGCGGCGCCTACCAGCATGCCGCCGGCGCTGCCGCCATGGATGGCGATGCGTCCCGCTGACGCCATGCCGCTCGCGATCAAATACTCGGCAGCGGCAATGAAGTCGTTGAAAGTATTTGGCTTTTTGTCCAGTTTGCCGTCCAGGTACCAGCCATAGCCGCGTTCGGTGCCGCCCCTGATATGGGCGATAGCGTAAATGAATCCCCGGCCCACCAGAGACAACCGGTTGGTGGAGAAGGACGCCGGCATAGACATGCCGTAGGAGCCATAGCCGTACAGCAGCAGTGGGCTCGTGCCGTCCATCGGAGTATCGGCGCGGGCCAGCAGCGAAATCGGCACCATGGCGCCATCGGCGGCCTTGGCGAACAGGCGCTTGGTGATGTAGTCGGCGGCGTCGTGGCCGCTAGGCACCTCTTGCTCTTTGCGCAAAACCCGGCTGCGCGTTGCCATGTCATAATCGAAGGTGCGCCGGGGCGTGGTCATGGAGGAATAGGTAAATCGGAGGCTCGAAGTGGCAAACTCATAGCCCGGCAGCAAGCCCAGCTCGTAGGCTTCTTCGTCAAATTCGATGGCGTGTTCGGCGCCGCTGGCCAAATCGCGAACAATAATGCGCGGCAGCCCATCGATGCGCTCCAACCGCGCCAAGTTACCGGAAAATTCGGCCATGGAGCGGATTAACAAGCCCGCCTGATGGGCAATGACATCGGACCAATTGGCATGGCCCGGCGCCTCTAGCGGCGCCTCGACAATCTTGAAATCCTCGGCGCCGTCGGCGTTGGTGAGGATGTAAAGCTTCTCGCCATCGCCGAAGCGCACATGCGCGACGGAATATTCCCGGTCCCGGTGGCGCGGCTCGACCACCCTTGGCGGCGTATCCGGTGCGTCGGCGTCGATCAGATGCACTTCGGTGGTGGTGTGGTCGTGAGCGGTGATCTCGATAAAGCGGCTGCTTTGGGTTTTGCCGATACTGACAAAGAAACCGGCGTCTTTTTCCTCATAGACCATCTGGGCGTTGGCCGGATCATCGCCCAAGCGGTGGCGCTTAACGCACCATGGGCGATGGTTTTCGTCCAGCTCCGTATAGAACAACGTGCCTGAATCATTGGCCCAGGCGAAATCGCCGCGCGCACCTTCGATGGTGGCGCCGATCTGGGGCCCACCGATCTCGTCCACACTTATGGCGTAGCGTTCGGAGCCGTTCCGGTCGGCGGCGTAAGCGAACAAGCGATGATCGGGACTGTGCCCGGCGCCGGAGATATTGAAATAGGCTTCGCCCTCGGCTTGGCTGTCGCCGTCGAGCAAGATTTCCACCTGACCGCCACCGGTTGCGCTCCGGCAATAGCGGGGGTGCTGGCCGCCGCTGACATAGTCCACGTAATATTCGAAATCGCCGTCGGCGGCGGGAACGGACGCGTCATCTTCCTTGATGCGGGCGCGCATTTCAGCGAACAGCGAGCCCCGAAGTGTTTCGGTATCGGCCAGCCAGTCCTCCGTATAAGCGTTCTCCGCCTCCAAATATTCACGGATATCACCATCCAACTTTTCCGGCGCCTGCATCACCGCTTGCCAGTGGGCATCTTTCAGCCAGGCGTAATGATCGACGCGCGTGATCCCATGGCGGGTTTGCTGTTTGCGGTGGCGGCGGGCTTTTGGCGGCTTATGGTTGGACATGGTTTTTCCGGTTGGGCGGATTGGGCCGCCAAGGCTAGAGCATACGGCGAACGATTTAAACCATCCGCCGCACACCTAAATAGGCCTCGGCAAGTACTCTCTGGAATGCTAGAACCCGCCTTGCCATGGCGGACAACAAAATTTCCCCTTATTACACCGGCGCGGTGCGCGCCTTTTACGTCACACTCGGATTTTGGGGGCTGGTGGTGATCTCCATGTTTTTTGGCGAGGTTAGCTGGGTGCACCGGTTCGACTATGAAGGTCGCTTGGCGTCGATCTTTCTTTTGGCCCTGGGCGGCATGATTATATTTGGGCTGTTCGCATTTTATTTCGCCAAAAAAGAAGAGCGTAAGCAGATGGACGCGAGCACGGGCGCCTAATCCTCCGTCGCCGGCTCGATACCCAGATAGGGCCGCATGGCGTCGATCAGACGCACCCGCTCACCTGTATCAACATAATTACCGGCATCGTCGAGATCGAGGGGATCGCCGCCGGGCGACGGCGGCATCAATTGCAGCGCATAAACCTCGCCGTCCTCGCCGCTCGGCACCTCGCCTTCGGGCGCCAGCCGGGCGAAGGTACCGGGCAACGGCAATCCCAAATTGCGGCTGTGGTCGGTTTCAAACCAGCGCGCCATTTGGGCCACCGGCGACGCGTTACCATGATAGCCGGTGAAAATCGGTATCTTGTGGCCCGAACCGGTGACCGCCATTTGGGTCAGTTTGTCCATGGCCACCTCGGGCATGGTGCCGCCATAAATCCAAATTCCGTCCAGCCGCCCGAAAAACAAAGTGCCAATGTCCGTATTCAGTTCCAGACGAGCGAGCAAGGCATAGACCGTATTGGCATCGGCGAAATGCACCGTTGGGGCCGGCAGGGGTGTGCCGTCGACCGTATAGGTCAGGATGTTGGCGATGCAAATGCTGCCGCCGGAGCGCAACGCCGCGCCGAATAACAGATTGCCCACGTCCCAGCGATGCCAGGAACAGAAATCGGCGATCACCGGGCGGGCGCTGGCCAGATGCGGCGCAATGGCGCCGACGGCCTCCTGCTCCCAGCAGATCTGGGCATGGCTGGCGGCGACGGTGTGCATTTTGGCCACATCGAAGGCGCCGGTTTCGGCGCCGGCCAGATTAATGGTGGCGATGGCGGCGCCCACCGGGTCCGGCCCTTTGAAGCCGCCGCCGAATAGGCCGCGCTTGCCCAGTTTTGGAAAGGCTTTTGGCGTGATGATCCGGGCGCCGGCATCCTTGGCCAGTTTGAGCGCGGGCCCATGCAGATTTTCATCGTCCACATAAAGGAGGCCGGGTTTGGTCAGCTCCCACGCGGCGGCCAAATATTCAGGCCCGGCGAACTCCGATATGGCCGGATCGAGACCGACCACAGGAATGCCGGCGCGCATCGCCGCCAATCGGATGAGGGCATGATCGATGCCGCTGGCCGCCAGGGTTGCCACCGGGGCTTCCGCGCTAAGGCCCCATTTGGCGAACTTGGCTGCGATCGCCTCGGCGCTCGCCAAGGCATCCTCGTAGGTCAGCGTGCCCCAGCCATTGGCGGCGCTGGCGTCAGGCTGGGCGATGAAAATCTCGTCGGGGGTTTCTGATGCCCATTTGCGGAGCCAGACCAGCGGGTGCGACGCGGTTGCCGGCACGGCGTAGGGCGAGCGCATGATCAGCGTGCCGTCATCCAGCCGCTTGACGTCAACGGCGGCGCGCTTCAGCTGTAATTTGTATTCGGCCGCTACGTCGCTATTCAAGCCGCTATCCCTATTTTGGCAAATCACTACTTCTACTAAAGGATAAACTTATTCCCTCATAGTGTTGAAATTACCTAAATGGGCTGGGGCGGCAGCCACCTAAGAAAAAAGCCCGGAAACGCTGCTCCGGGCTTTTTCCGAAATATAGGTGAGCGCCTAGCGCCGGTCGCCGAACAAATACAGCAACATCATAAACAGATTGAGGAAGTCGAGATAGAGGCTAAGCGCCCCCATGACCGCCTTTTTGGAGGCTGTCTCCGAATGGTCAAACTCGGAATACATGAGCTTGATCTTCTGCGTGTCGTGGGCGGTCAGCCCGACGAATACCAGTACGCCGATCACCGAGATCACGAACTGCATGGCGCTCGATTGGAGAAACATATTCACGATCGAAGCAATGATGATGCCGATTAGTCCCATCATCAGGAAGGAGCCGAGCTTGGAGAGATCGCGCTTGGTGGTATAGCCGTAAAGGCTCATGGAGCCGAACATGGCGGCGGTGATAAAGAACACGCGGGCGATGGAGGCGCCCGTATAGATCAGGAATATATTGGTGAGCGACAGGCCCATGACCCCGGCAAACACCCAAAACAGGGTCTGCGCGGTGGACGCCTTCATGCGGTTGATGCCGAAGCTCAGCACCATAATGAACGCCAGCGGCGCGAACATGACCAGATAGGCCAGCATAGTCGGCTGTATGCTGCCGCCCGGACCCTGCGCGTACAACAGGTTCAAGACCGCCGGAATACGCACGGCGCCATAGGCCACGATGCCTGTCAGCAAAAGGCCCGACGCCATATAATTATAAACGCGCAGCATATATTGGCGCAGGCCGGCATCCATCTCGCCGGCATCGGCGCGGCCCTCAGCCTGGGATCGCTGCCAAGCGCGGGTAAGATCGTTATTGGGTCCAAAAGCCATCGTTATCTCCGTTCAGTGGTTTCATGGACAAATCAGGGACGTTGCCCGTTAACATATAGAATCAATATGGCAGAACCAGACGCCCGATCAAGTCTAACCGGCTCACATTACCGATATTTAATGGTGAGACTGCCTCATTCGTTGCGCAAAAGCGGTGCTGATTTCTGCCCCAAGGCCCACCAGGTGCCGGCGAAACCGGCCACCAAAGTCAGCAATATGCAGGCGGCCACGGTCAGCGCTACGATGCCCGGCGAGAAGCGCCATTGCATGTCCATCAGCAAGACCACGATGGCCCAGGCGGTAAGCGTGCCGATGGCGGCGGCCAGCAATCCGGTGGCAATACCGAGTAGCCCGTATTCGATCAAAAATGCGCGGAAAATGGCGCCCCTCGTGGCCCCCAGCACCTTGAAGACCACCGCATCGAACACCCGCCGCCTCCGGTTGGCCGCCACCACCCCGGCCAGCACCAGCGCCCCGCCGAGGATGGTCACCGCCGCCGTGGCGCGGATTGCGCCGCCGATACCGCGCAGCAAATCGGCCGCCGATTGCAAAGCCTCGCGCACCCGGATGATAGAGATATTGTTGAACTTGTCGCCGATGGCGCGCTCGATACTGTCTTCCAGGCTGCGCGGCGCCTGGATCGCCGCCACATGGGTTTGCGGCGCGTTGTCGAGGGCGCCCGGCGAAAATATGATGGCGAAGTTGAAACGCATGGAGCGCCAGTCGATAGCGCGCAGATTGGCGATCTTGGCCTGGATATCGCGCCCAAGCACATTAATGGTCAGCGTGTCGCCGGTCTTGACGCCAAAATCGTGGGCGATATGCGCGTCCAGCGATATCAGCGGCGGGCCCCGATAATTTTCCGGCCACCATTCGCCAGCGGTGAAAATATCGCCGTCCCGGGGTTTGGCGGCATAGGTCAGCACCCGATCGCCGCGCACCGCCCAGGCCGATCCCGGCTTGATGGTCGCCTCGGTAACCGGCGTGCCGGCAATGCCGACGATGCGCCCGCGTATGGTCGCCACCCTTTTGTAATCGCCGGTACCTTCAAACCCCCTGAGGGTCTTATCGAAGCCGGCCACCTGATGCGGCTGAATATCCAGGAAGAAAAACGCTGGCGCCATCTTCGGAATGCGCTGCTGGATCTGGTTGTTGAGATTGCCTTCGATAAGGGCAATGGCCACCAGCACGCCGAGCCCGAGGCCGAGCGATGTGACCACGCTTCTGGTGGTGGCTCCGGGGCGGTGCAAATTGGCAATGGCCAGGCGGGATTCCGTATGGCGGATGTTTTTGAAACGCCGGGCGGCGGCCATGATCGCGGTGGCCCCGATATTTAAAAGCGCCAGGGATAGACCGGCGCCGGCCACGAACCAGACCGCAAACCAGCGGTCGGAAGCGGTGGCGATGGTCAGGGCGGCAAGCCCGATCACCAGCGCCGCCGTTGCCGCCAAGTAGCGCCCCCGTGGGCGGCCGCGATTTGGCTGTACCTTGGCACGGAACAGATTGGCCGCCGGGATATCGCGGGCCCGGGCCAATGGCCAAAGGGCGAAGGTGATGGCGATCAGCACGCCGAACACGGCGGCGATGATCAGCGGGCCCGCATGCACGCCGGGGATGATGCGGAACGGCAGCAACGGCTCCAACAGGCTGGCCGCCAAAGCCGGCAAGCCGGCGCCAATGCCAAGGCCGAGGATCAGCCCGATCCCGGTGAGCGCCATTATTTGCAGAAAATACACCTGGAAGATCAAACTTGCCGGCGCGCCCAAACATTTGAGCGTGGCGATGGTGCGCGCCCGCTCGTCCAGGTACGACGCTACCGCGTTGGTGATACCGACGCCGCCGACCAAAAGCGTGGTCAGCCCGACGAAGGTCAGAAACAAAGTCATGCGGTCGATAAAGCGGCGAAGGCCTGGCGCCACCTCTTCTGTGCTGCGCACCCGCCATCCGGCGCTCGGAAAATTCTCATTTATACCGGCGATCCAGGCTTTCGCATCCAACTCGGGCCTTAAGCCCACCCGGTAGCGGTAGCGGATCTGGCTGCCCGGCAAGATAAGCCCGGTGGATTTCAGCGCGGCGGCGGCCACCATCATGCGCGGGCCAAACGATAATACGCTGGCCACCCGGTCCGGCTCGCGCCCGATCACGCCGCGCAATACAAAGCTGGCATCGCCGACGCGAATGCGATCGCCGGGCTTTATTTTCAATTTGGTCAACAGCCCGCGCTCCACCACCGCGCCCCAGACCCCGTCCTTTTGCACCAGCGCCGCGCCAAGATCGCCGCCGCCATCCAATTCAATCTCGCCGACCAGCGGATAGGCGTTATCGACCGCCTTCAATTCCACCAGGGTGCGTTTCCGAGCCAGCTCGGCGCGGGCCATGGCGCGCATTTCAACGGTTTCCGATACATCCCCGGCGGCGGCAAAATAGGCTTTTTGCGCCGGCTCCGCGGTGCGCTGGATCAGGCGGATGGAGACATCTCCGCCAAGCAGCCGGCGGGCGTCATTGCGGAGGCCCCCCTCGACCGCCTCTGACAGACTGCCGACCCCGGCGATGGCGGCGACGCCCAATGTCAGGCAGGCAAGGAAAATGCGAAAGCCACCAAGCCCGCCGCGCAATTCCCGGCGCGCCAGCCGCCAAGCGGCGGCGATGCCGTCATTGGCGCTCATGCCTCGGCGCTTTCTTGGGCGGCAGTGTTGTCGATGCGGCCATCGGCCAGACGGACAATGCGCCCGCAGCGCTGGGCGAGGCGCATATCGTGGCTAATAAGAAGAAGCGTGGTGCCGGACCGGTCATGCAGATCAAACAGGATGTCCATGACCGCGGCGCCGGTATCGCCGTCCAGATTGCCGGTCGGCTCATCGGCCAATAGGATCGATGGTTCGGTGGCAAAGGCGCGGGCCAGGGCGACCCGCTGCTGTTCGCCGCCGGACAGCTGGCCGGGATAATGTTCCAGCCGATGATCCAGCCCGACCGCCTGCAATTGGCGACGGGCGCGCTCGAAGGCATCGCCGGCGCCGCCGAATTCCAGTGGCACGGCCACGTTTTCCAGCGCCGTCATGGTTGGAATCAGGTGGAAATCTTGAAACACCACGCCCACATGATCACGCCGGAAACGGGCCAGCGCGTCCTCGTCCAGGCCGTTCAAATCAACGCCCGCGGTGCATACCCGGCCCGACGTAATTTTCTCCAGACCGGCGATGACCATCATCATTGTCGATTTGCCGCCGCCCGACGGCCCGATGACACCGATGGCTTCACCGGCGGCGACGGTAAGATCGATACCGCGCAAGATGTTGACCTCGCCCGCCGCGCTTGTCAGCTTAAGATGAACGTCGTCCAATAGGATGGCCGCATCGGTCGCGGCATCTTCAGGCTGGTTCATCCTATGGCGCCGTATGGATTGATAAAAATCATGTTCGCCTACTTTCGTGTATTAGATAAAAGTCGATACCTGTATCGGGCAAGCCGTTATTTGCAAATCGGCGCCCTGTTCGCGATCTTGTTATCGCCGCCATCCGCCTTGGCGGCGGAAAAGACAGCCAGCCTCTTGGTCATCGGCGACAGCCTGGCCGCCGGCTACGGGCTACCCGCTTCCGATGCCTTCACCACCCGCTTGGAGGCGGCGCTCACCAGCTTGGGACACCGGGTGCGCGTTATCAATGCCGGCGTATCGGGCGACACCAGCGCCGGCGGGCGCGCCCGCATTGGCTGGTCGCTGGCTGGCAAGCCGGATGCGGTGCTCATCGAGCTGGGCGCCAATGACGGTATGCGCGGGCTCGAACCCACTGCCACCAAGGCCAATTTGGATGCTATCTTAAGCCAAATTCGTAGCGCCGGCGCTGAAATATTGCTGACCGGCATGCTGGCGCCGCCCAACCTCGGACGCGAATACGGCGCCGAGTTTGCCGCCCTCTATCCAGCCCTGGCGCGCCGCCACGGCGTACTTTTTTATCCTTTTTTCCTTGAAGGTGTGGCCGCCAATCCCGAATTGAATCAGGCGGACCGTATTCATCCCAATGCCGCCGGGGTCGAAATTATCGTCGAGCGGCTTTTGCCCAAGGTGAAAGATTTGCTGCAAAGGGTACGAAACAAAAGAGAGCCGGGCCGATAATGTTTGCTTCGGCCAGTGCATCCGGCGCCGATTGGCGGGGCGCCATCGAAGCCGCCTTGATGGAATTGGAGCCTAAGCCTCGGGGCGCCAATCTTGGCTTTATCTATGCGACCGAAGCCTTGGGCCCCAACTTCACCGATGTGGTGGCCCGCGCCCGCGCCGAAACCGGCGTCGAAGACTGGGTCGGCGCCGTCGGGCTAGGGGTTTGTGGAACCGGGGCCGAATATTTCAGCGAATTTGCAGTCGCCCTGATGGTTATCGATACGCCGCCCGGCGGCTATCAATTGTTCGAGCGCGCCGGCGACGTAGGCGTGCCTAGCGCCAGCCCAGGGTTCGGCGGCGTTCCGTTCGTTGTCCTGCATGTGGATTCGTCCAATGAGAATTTGCTCGAAGACATGGAGATCATATCGGATGTGACCAACGGCTTTCTGGTAGGCGGGCTCACCAATAATGCCGGACCCAACCATCAAGTGGCCGGCGGCTTCACCGGCGGCGGTATTTCCGGCGTTGTACTGGCACCCGAAGTGCCGGTGATCACCGCTTTGAGCCAGGGCTGCGCGCCCATCGGCGACGTGCATCACGTGGACAAGGCGGCGGAAAACATCATCGCCGAAATCGATGGCCGCCCGGCGCTGGAGGTTTTGAAAGACGATATCGGCGAAGTTCTAGCCCGCGATTTACGCCGCGCGGCGGGCTTTATTCACGCCGCGCTCCCCATAATCGGATCGGACACCGGCGACTATGTGGTGCGCAACCTGATCGGATTTGATGAAGAGCGCGGGCTGATCGCCATCGCCGCCCCGGTGGAGACCGGCGATCCGATCTTGTTCGTCAGCCGCGATGCGAGCGCGGCGCGCGACGATCTAACAGCCATGCTGGAGAAGCTAAAATCCAGGGCCGGCAACGCCAATAATATCAAGGGCGCCCATTATATTTCCTGTATCGCCCGCGGCCCCAACATGTTCGGCGGCGAAAATGCCGAACTGGGCCTGGTGCGCGAGATCCTTGGCGATATTCCCCTGGTCGGCATGTACGCCAATGGCGAGATTTCCAACGACCGTCTTTACAGCTATACCGGTGTCCTGACCCTGTTCGTTTAACGCGGGAGATTGGGCCGTGCTGCGCCTGTTTGTTGGTCTTGCGATACCAGAACCTGTTGGTCTGCAATTAACGACCATGAACGGCGGCGTTGCCGGCGCCCGCTGGGTGGCGCCGGAGAATCTTCACTTAAGTTTGCGCTTCATCGGCGAGGTCGATGAAGGCACCGCCGAGGATATCGACGCGGCCCTCGGCCAGATATTTGCCGCTCGGGTGGAGGTGACGCTGGCCGGCGTCGACTGCTTCGAAAAACGCGGCCGCGCCCACACCCTTTGGGCCGGCGCCGAAGCAACGGCCCCGCTCCTCAAACTGCAAGCGCGGGTAGAGGCGCAAGTCAGGCGGGCCGGTTTGCCGCCTGAGGGGCGCAAATTCACCCCGCACGTCACCTTGGCGCGCATGAAACGATTGCCGGTGGAACAGATCGCCCCCTATTTAGCGGATCACGGCGGCTTTCAGGCGGCGCCCTTCGAGGCAGGAGAATTCCTCCTCTACCGCAGTCATCTCGGCCACGCCGCCGCCAATTACGAGACGTTGGCGCGTTATCCGCTCAATGGCTGATTGCCCCCACCAAAAATAAACTGTCATCGTTTTAAATCGGTGACAGTTTATATTTAATAGGAGCGGGGCTAGAGATCGGTATTTTGGATATGGGCGAGGAGGCTGCGGGCGCCGTCTTCGACCAGATCGAGCACCTGTTCGAAACCGCCCTCGCCGCCGTAATAGGGATCGGGCACGCCCTCGCCCTTGTGGGTTTCGGTGAAATCCAGAAACAGATGAACCTTGGCGCGCATATCATTGGGGGCGATACCGCGCAGCTCGCCTTGGTTGGTCTTGTCCATGGCCACCACATAATCGAAGTCCGGGAAATCATCGGTGCTCACTTTGCGGGCGCGGATGGCGCCCAGATCGAAGTCCCGGGCCAGGGCCGCTTCGGCCGTGCGCGGGTCCGGCGCTTCGCCAATGTGCCAAGCGCCGGTGCCGGCGCTATCGATGCCGATGCGGGGCCCGAGACCGGCGTCATCCACCAATTTCCGGAACACCCCCTCCGCCGTCGGCGAGCGGCAGATATTACCGGTACATACGAAAAGCACGTTGACCAAATTCTTCTCCCTGATAAGGGTCATAGCAAATGAGCCCTGCCAATCAAACCCTGGCCAGCCTGCTGGCAGACGTGGCCGAGTGCGATCTTTGCGCCAAAGACCTGCCGCTTGGGCCGCGCCCAACCCTGGCCGCCGAACGGGGCGCCAGAGTTTTGATCATCGGCCAAGCCCCCGGCACCCGTGTCCACGCCACCGGTATCCCCTGGAACGATCCATCCGGGGAGCGCCTGCGCGGCTGGCTGGGCGTGGCGCCGGATGATTTCTATGATGCCTCCAAGTTCGCTATTATTCCGATGGGGTTCTGCTATCCGGGCCGTCTGCCCCGGGGCGGTGATGCGCCGCCAAGGGGCGAATGCGCGCCCGCCTGGCACGAGAAGCTGTTGGCGGCGCTGCCGGAAATCCAACTGACCGTACTGATCGGCATGTATGCGCAGAACTATTACCTCGCGGCCCGGCGGCGCACCCTCACGGAAACCGTTACCAATTGGCGGGAATTTGGGCCGGAGGTTATTCCGACGCCGCACCCAAGCTGGCGCACCACCGGCTGGCAGAAAAAGCATCCCTGGTTCGAGGCAGAACTGGTGCCGGAATTGCAGCGCCGGGTAAAAGCGCTGATCGGCGCTTAGCGCTTGCGCGTGCCATTGCCGCCATTGGCGATGGGCCTTGCCAGAGCCAGCGCTTTCTTGGCCGAGGCTTCCAACTTGGCGGTCACCGTCCGGTTGAGACTGCCGATGGGGTAATAGCCCTTTTCATCCGCCTCGCCGGCTTCGAGGCCGGTTAGCACTTCGAGGCCCTCATCAATGGTGGCCACCGCGTAAATGTGGAACTGCCCGTCCCGGCAGGCGTCGACCACATCGCTTTTCAGCATCAGATGTTTGACGTTGGCCTTCGGGATCATGACGCCTTGTTCGCCGGTCAACCCGCGCGCCGCACAAATATCGAAAAAGCCTTCGATCTTTTCGTTGGCGCCGCCGATGGCCTGCACCCGGCCCTGCTGGTCCACCGATCCGGTGACCGCGATGGACTGCTTCAAGGGCACCTCGGCGATGGCCGAGACGAGCACGTAAAGCTCGGTCGATGACGCACTGTCGCCATCGACGCCGCCATAGGATTGCTCGAACACCAGATTGGCGGCCAGCGCCAGCGGCGCGTCCCTGGAATATTTGGAGGCCAGGTACGACGACAGGATGAGAACGCCCTTGGTATGCAGCGGCCCGCCAAGCGCTACCTCGCGCTCGATATCGACGATCTGGCCGCGGCCCGGATGCACCCGCGCCGAAATGCGCGACGGCTTGCCGAAGGAGAAATGATCGAGCTGGTAGACCGCCAGGCCGTTCACTTCGCCGACCGCCTCCCCTTCGGTATCGATGACGATGGTGTCCCGCTCGATCTGTTCCTGCATGCGCTCGCGGGTGCGGTCGGAGCGGTAAATCTTGGCGTCGAGGGCGGTCTGAATATGGGCGGCGCCAATGATTTTGGCATCACCCTCGGCGGCGAAGTAATCGGCTTCGCGGATCAAATCGGCGACGCTGCCCATATGGGTGGACAGGCGCTCGGCGTCGTCGGCCAGGCGGGCGCCGTATTCGACGGTGCGGGCCACCGCCGGCGCATCCAGCGGGCGCACGCCTTCATCGGCGCTGAGGTTGGCGGCAAGGCGCGCATAATGCATGGCGGTTTCCGGGGAACGCGCCATGACGGTATCGAAATCGGCGGCCACCTTGAACAATTTTCGAAACTCGGGATCGTGGCGGCTCAGCATGTAATAAAGATCGGGCTCGCCGAGCAGAACGATCTTGGCGTTTAGCGGGATCGGCTCAGGCTCTAACGAGATGGTGCTTTGAAAGCCGATCATCTCGCCGGGACCCTCGATGCGGATGGTCTTCGAAGTCAGCGCCCGTTTCAGGGCGTCCCAGGCATAAGGTTGGGTCAACAATTTACGCGCATCCAGCACCAGATAGCCGCCATTGGCGGCATGCAGGGCGCCCGGCTTGATCATCGTGAAATCGGTAAGTAGCGCGCCCATATGCGAGCGATGCTCGATCCGGCCCAACAGGCGCGCCATGATCGGATGGGCCTCGGTGATCACCGGCGCGCCGGCGGCGTCGACCGCCCCATCGGCGCCATCATCATCATCGCCGGGCAGCAGCGGCCCGTTATCGACGACCACATTCACGGCATAGCGTTTGAGCGCATCCAAGTCTTCGTCCAGCCCCTGCGGGCGGGCGCCGGCATCGCCGGTTTCTTGTGGCAGAAAATCCCGGGCATGGTGGACAATTTCCTGATGCACAATTTTCAGGTAGGCCAACACCTCGGGCAAATCTTGGTATTTCGGAGTGAGATCGGAAAATTGATGGGCGACCACTTTCTCGGTCACGTCGCGTCCCAGATCGCGCAGCAGATCGTGATGCTGTTTTTGCCATTCCGGCATGTGGCTGAGGGCTTCCTGCAGTTTATCCTGGATGCCCTTGATCGCCTCGTTGAGGCTTTCCTGCTCATCTTCGGGCAGTTTTTTGAACGCATCGGGCTCCAATATCTCGCCGTCTTTGACCGGCGCCACGGCAAGGCCCACCTGGGTGCGTATGATGGCGACGCCCTTTTCCTCGGCTTCGGTATTGAGCGCCGCCATGGAGCTTTCCTGGTTTTTCTTGAGCGTCTCTTCGATATGCTGGCGCCGGTTGCGGTAATCGTCGCTCTCGAAGGCCGCCGGGATAGCGGCTCCCAAATCTTCAATCAGGCGCTCCATATCCGCCGCCAGCGGACGGGCGCGCCCGGTTGGCAGGCGCAAGGCCCGGGGCTTGTGCGGCTCGGCGAAATTGTTGACGTAGGCCCAGTCATCGGGCACCGGCTCGGCCGCCGAAGACACATCCAAAAAGCTTTGCACCAGGCTTGCCTTGCCGGTTCCCTCGGGGCCGAAGGCGAACAGGTTATAACCGTCCCGGCGCATGCCGATGGAAAATTTCACCGCTTCCACGGCCCGGTCCTGACCGACGAAGTGATCAAGTGGCTCGAGCGCGTCGGTGGTCTCGAAGCCGAGGGCGCCGGCATCGCAGGACGTATAGAGCTGGTCCGGGCTCAAGGGGGTAATTCTGGATTCATGTTTACTCATGGCGTTGCCTCAATGCGCTCCATATCCGCGTCTGAAAGTCCAAAATGATGGCCGATCTCGTGGATCAATACATGGCGCACCACATCGCTAAGGGTTTCGCCCGATGCCTCGCAATAATCCAATATCGGCGCCCGGTACAGGAATATGTGGTCCACATCGGCGGGCGCGGCACCGGCGCTCTTCTGATCCAGGGAAAGCCCCTGATAGAGGCCCAAAAGATCGTAAGGACTGTCTATTTCCATGTCCGCCAAAATCTCCGGCTCCGCAAAATCGTCGATGTGAAAGATAACCTCGCCCACATATTGGCGGAGGCTTTGAGGGATGCCGGCAAAGGCCGCCTCGGCCAGGGAGAGAAACGCCGCGGGCCCAAGCTCGATATCTCGATACTTGTCCATGCCTACAAGGTAGTCCGGGCGGGCGGTTTCGCCAAGCATCACAGGTTGACCTTGCGCCCGTGGCGTTGGTAACTAGGCAAAGTCCACCAGAGGAGCCAACCGTTGAGCCAAATTCTGTGGCAACCGAGCCAGGCGCAGATCGACGCCAGCAATATGACCAGGCTGATGCAATTGCTGGCCGCCAAACATGGCGTGGATTTGGATGATTATGTTTCCCTGCACCGCTATTCGGTGGCGCATATGGATGATTTTTGGCGCGCCGTGGTGGGCTATGCAGATGTCATCGGCGACGGCTTCGATGGCCCGGTTATCAAGCATCCGGACCGCATGCCGGGGGCCATGTTTTTCCCCGGCGCCAGCCTCAATTATGCGGAAAATTTGCTGCGCCACAGGGGGGCCGGCGATGCCATTGTCTTTCGCGGCGAGGACAAGGCAAGCGCGCGCCTCAGCCACGACGATTTGTACGCCCAGGTTTCAAAATTGGCGCAAGCATTGCGGGCGCTTGGGCTATCCCCCGGCGACCGGGTGTGCGGCTATCTTCCGAACCTGCCGGAAACCATTGTCGCCATGCTCGCCGCCGTTTCCATCGGCGCCATCTGGTCGTCCTGTTCTCCCGATTTCGGCACCGCCGGGGTGCTCGACCGGTTCGGCCAGATCGAGCCAATAGTGCTGATCGCCTGCGACGGCTATTTTTACAACGGCGGCACTCACGATTCACTTGGAAAAGTATCAGAAATTCTGGCCCAGCTTCCGAGCGTGGAGGCGACCATCATTGTTCCCTATACGGACGCTTCGCCCGATATCAGCGCCCTTCCCGGCGCCCAATTGCTGGATGATTTCACCCATGGGTACGAGGCCGGCGAAATAGAGTTCGCGCGTCTGCCCTTCGCCCATCCGCTCTATATCATGTATTCGTCGGGCACCACGGGCGTGCCCAAATGCATTGTCCATTCCGCCGGCGGCGTGCTTTTGAAACATCTCTCCGAGCATCTGTTCCATTGCGACGAGAAACCCGGCGACCGCGTATTTTATTTCACTACCTGCGGCTGGATGATGTGGAACTGGCAGGTCTCGGCCCTGGCCGTCGGCGCGACATTGTTGCTTTATGACGGCTCGCCCTTTTACCCGGACGGCAATGTATTGTTCGATTACGCCGAGGCCGAGGGCATGACCCTGTTCGGCACCTCGGCCAAATATATTGACGCGGTCAAGAAAGCCGGGTTGAAGCCCATCGAGACCCACGATCTTTCGTCGGTCCGGCTGATGGCCTCCACCGGTTCGCCCCTGTCGCCGGAAAGCTTCGATTTCGTCTATGCATGGATCAAGCCCGATCTTCATCTGGCCTCGATCTCCGGCGGCACCGATATCGTCGGCTGTTTCGTGCTTGGCAATCCCATCGGCCCGGTTTGGCGGGGTGAGATCCAGGCAATGGGCCTCGGCCTCGACGTGGCGGTATTCAACGAGGGCGGTGAGCGCATGGTTGGCGAGGCCGGCGATCTGGTCTGCGCCGCGCCGTTCCCGTCTTTGCCTATCCGGTTCTGGAACGATACCGATCAGGCCAAATATCAGGCCGCATATTTCGACAAATTCCCCGGCGTCTGGTGCCATGGGGATTGGGCGGAAATGACAGAGCATGGCGGCATGATCATCCATGGCCGCTCGGACGCAACGCTGAACCCGGGGGGCGTGCGCATCGGCACGGCGGAGATTTACCGCCAAGTGGAGCAGCTCGATCCAGTCATGGAAAGCATCGCCATCGGCCAGCACTGGGACGACGATACGCGCGTCGTGCTGTTCGTGATCATGCGCGAAGGTCATGCGCTGACCGAGGAACTGCAAGCCGAGATACGCACCCGTATCCGCGCCAACTGCACGCCCAGGCACGTGCCCGCCGTCATCATCGCCGTGCCCGACATTCCGCGCACCAAGTCCGGCAAGATCACCGAATTGGCGGTGCGCGACGCGGTGCACGGGCGCGCCATCAACAATAGCGAAGCCTTGGCCAACCCGGATGCGCTGGAGCATTTCCGGGGATTGGCGGAATTGCAGGAGAATAATTAGTTCATGCGTCAATCAAGACTGCTGCCAGGAAAGGCAAACATCTTTCAAAAAATCCGCGCCAAGCGATCAGAGGTACTGGCCGCCGGCATGCAACTGTTGGATCTGTCCATCGGCGAGCCCAAGGGCCCGGCATTATTAAGCGCCCGCGAAGCCGCCCGCGACGCGGTGATGAGCGACGAAGAAGTGATGCACGCCTACCAGTATAATCTGGATCAGGCGGTGCCTAAATTTTCGGTACGGTTCGTGCGTGCCCATCTGGCCCGCGATCTGCCGGCGGGCGAGGTGGCCTACCTACCAATCATGGGCATCAAGCCGGTGCTGGGGCTCTTGCCCCTGGCGGCGGGCTGCGCGAACAAGGCGGTCACGGTGGCGACCATGACGGCGCCCGGCTATCCAATCCCGGCCGATTGGTGCGACTATCACCCCCACGCCGATCACTATGCGCTGAATTTATCGCCCGAAAACGAATATCTGTTTGACCCAAATGATATCCGTGCCGACACTGATCTGATCATGATCAATTATCCGCACAATCCGTCCGGCCAGGTTGCCGGGGAGGCCTGGCTGCGGGCGCTTTGCGCACACTGCGAAGCCAACGATATCCGCCTGTTCAACGACGCCGCCTATTACTGCCTGACCTTCACCGATGACACCATTTCGCTCTCCGAAGTGGCCATCGATTATCCCGATTTGTCCTGGGCCGAAGGCTTCACCGCCGCCAAGCTGATCGGCAACGGCACTGGCTGGCATGTGGGCGCCATGGCAGGCTCGAAAGATTTCATCGCCGACATTGCCGAGGTCAAGGGCAAGACCGATGCGGGTCTGGTGGCGCCCATGGCCGCCGGCGCGCTGCATGCGCTGGAAAACGATCAGGCTGGCATTGAGGCTTACCGGAATATGTATTCCGAGCGGCTTGATCTGTTGATGGATTTGTTATCCGGGCTAGGCATGCGTCTGGCGCTCAAACCCCGGGCTGGGTTCTATACACTTTGGGAGGCGCCCGCCTCTGCCTTCGGGCGGCCCATGGCAAGCTCCGAGGAATTCAACATGGCGATGATCGAGGAAACCGGCGTCGTCGGCGTGCACTTCCCGGGCTGCATCCGCTATGCGGTCTGCGCCGATGTGGGTGCCATGCAAGAAGGTTTGCGCACCGCTTTCCAGGCTGCCAGTGTTGAATATGCATGATTTGGAGTTGGTAGGGCATGACACTAAAAATCATCGGAGCAGGTTTCGGGCGCACCGGAACCAAGTCACTGAAGCTGGCCCTGGAACAGTTGGGGTTCGGCCCCTGCCACCATATGGAAGAGGTCATGACCGACCACGCACAACTGCCTCATTGGCAGGCGGCCGTCGCCGGCGAGCCGGTCGATTGGGACGCCGCTTTCGCCGGATACAACTCTGCAGTGGATTGGCCCTCGGCGCATTTTTGGCGGCAGCTGGCAGGGCACTTCGAAGGCGCCAAGTTGATCCTCACACTCAGGGACGCAGATGGCTGGTGGGAGAGCTTTGCAAAGACTATTAAGATGGCGCTTTCGAAACCAACGGATGAGATCGGCGATCCCCATTTTCTGAGCATCAATAAGATGGTGCACGAAATGATCGGCACCCAGGCCTTCGGCTCAACATATGACGACAGAGGCGCCGCCATCGCCGCCTACGACAAGCATGTGGAAGATGTGAAGGCGGCGTTTCCGGCCGAGCGACTATTGCAACTGGATATCACCGACGGCTGGCAGCCATTGTGCGAATTTTTGGGGCTACCGGTACCGGACACGCCGTTCCCGAGGGCCAATTCCTCCCGCGAATTTTGGGACGACGATATCAGAGCGGAGCTGAAATAGATGCTAGCCCTCTATCATATGTGGACTTCCACCTGTTCTAAGAAGGTGCGTATCTGCCTGCACGAGAAGGGTCTCGACTGGGAAAACCGCGCCGTCAAGGGAGGCTCGGTTAGAGAAAACCTGGCGCCTTGGTATTTGAAGATTAACCCCTATGGGGTGGTGCCCAGCCTCGACCATGATGGCGGCATCATCACCGAAAGTTGCGTCATTTTGGAGTATCTGGAAGACGTGTTTCCCGATGTGCGCCTGCGCCCCATCGAGCCGGGGAGCCGCGCTCAAATGCGCTGGTGGCTGGATAAATCGGAAAGCGTTGTCCACAAGAACATCAACATCATATCCCACAACCGCTTCATGGCAGCGCGCATGGCGGACCTCAATCTCGAAGAAAAGCGCGCCATGGCCGAGCGCTATCCGAAGCTGGCTTTGCGCGCCGAACGTATGCGCCGCTACCGGGACGGTGTATCGGTGGAAGAAGAGACCCTCGCCGAAGGGCTGCTCGCGGAACTGCTGGACGAGATGGAAGTAACGTTAAGCACATCGCCCTGGCTGGCCGGCGACGAATTTTCCCTGGCCGATATTTCGATCACCCCGTTTCTGGAGCGCTTTCAGGTGAACGGGCTGACCGCCCTAATCGACTGGACGGCGCGCCCCAAACTCGGCGATTGGTGGCGGCGCATCCAGGAGCGACCGTCGTTCGATGTGGGCATGGCCCTGGACAAAGCCGACAGCTAGAGCATTTCCGGACAAATATGAATCAATTTGATGGGTTCAAATCGGTTTTCCGGGTAGGCGCGGTGCGCAGCGCGATGCCTTCGCATCGGGCAAGCGCCGGGGCGCCGCCTTAGGAGCCGATTTGACCCACCGGAGGCCGGGTGCTTTTGACCCGTGGACTTCGTCGCACGCCTTTGCCGATGCCAATGCATCGCCATGCGGCGCGCTCCTAGCCACGGGACAAAATCATCCCGGTCAAATGGTTCATATTTGTTCGGAAATGCTCTAGTTCACCGGTTTGCCGCGCATGTCGACGGCGCGGTCGAGTTTGATCAGCACCGCAAAACCTTCCTCGGCGCCTTCGTGGTCGATTTCCCGCTCTTGCAGCATGGTGCGCACCTTGTCGCGAAATTCGCCGCGTTCGTGAATCTCGGCAGTGCCGTAAAAGCGGATAATGCCACCCGGAAGATCGAGCCCGCCGCCTTCGGCCAACGCCTTGTTGGAATACATCACCACCACCCGGTTATCGTTCTGCACGTTTTTGAGGGCGGCCTTTTTCGAGCGCTCCCAATAGGCCAAATGCTCATCATCATAGATGATCACCGAGCCCTTGGGGCTGATATTGGGGCCGTCATCACCGACGGTGGCCAACATGCAGACGCAGTGGTCCTTGTGGGCGTTGAAAATCAAATCCTTGATCTGTTGGCTGAATGCCATTGTTAATCCCCTTCTCATTTGCTGTGATCTAAGAATACTACCGACGAAGGCGAAGCTTAGCCAACAAACATAAAATGCGGGGGCAAAAAGCAATGTGCGGCGATTGGGATACGAGACGCAAACTGGCCGTCCTCGAACGGATGATGATCATCCGCCGCTTCGAGGAACGTCTGGTGCATCTGTTCGAGGCCGGCGAATTTATGGCCCATTATCATCTATACATCGGTCAAGAAGCCACCGGCGCCGCCGTCATGGAAGCGCTTTTGCCCGGCGACAAGCTGGCCACCACGCACCGCAATCACGGCCATGTGCTGGCAAGGGGCGCCGACCCGGGCGCTGCGCTGGCCGAAATATTATGCCGGGAAACCGGGCTCAACGGCGGCTATGGCGGCACTTTGCATCTGTCGGACCCGGACCTTGGCTTCCTGGCCACCTCGTCCATCGTCGGTGGATGCATCAGCCTGGCCACCGGTGCCGGCTTTGCGCTTCGCAACGGCGGCGGCGATCAGGTTTCCGTGGCCTTCTTCGGCGACGGCTCATTGGAAGAAGGCATCTCTTATGAATCGCTGAACCTGGCGGCATTGTGGTCGCTGCCGGTGGTCTATATCTGCGAGAACAATAATGAGGGCGCGGTCGGCTCCATCGGCGGCGGCTTCCCGGCGGCCATGTCGTCGGTCAAGGATTTGACCAAAATTCCGGACACCTTCGGCATCCCGGTGGAAACCGTCGATGGCCGCGATGTGGACGCGGTGTTTGGGGCCGCATCCAGAGCCGTTGCCCATTGCCGGGCGGGCAACGGCCCGGCCTTCGTCCAAGCGGTGACGGAGCGTTGGGAAGGCTCCAAGCCCCTATGGCCGGAACTGCCCATGGGCGATACCGACATGACAATGATTTGGGACGACACAAATTATGGCAGCCGTAACGAAGACTGGTATCGAAACCAGGACCCGATCTTCCTCTATGCCCGCCAATTGCTGGCGGAGGGTACGGTGAGCCAGGCGGATATATCGGCCCTCGATGCAGAGACAGCAGGCCTTATCGAGGCCGCCAGCCAATGGGCCATCGACAGCCCCCAGCCGCCCGCCGAAACGGCGCTCAACCATGTTTTTGTTCCCGAGATGGAGGGCTGATCCATGACCATGACCAATTATTGCGATGCCATGGCCGATGTCTTTCGCACCGCGTTCGCCGAAGATCCCAACTTCACCATCATGGGCAACGAGGTGTTCGGCATCGGTCCCCAGCGCCACCAGTTCGAGCCCTTGCAGGCGGAGTTTGCGGACCGCATCTATTATCCGCCCATATCCGAAGCCTCCTACACGGCGTTGGCTGCCGGCGCCGCCATGTGCGGGCACCGCATGTTCCTGCATATCGGTGTCGCCAGCTTCGCTTACCCTGCGCTATCCTCCATCGCCAACGAGATCGCCACCGCCTATTTTTCGTCCGGCGGTCGGATCAAGGTGCCGATGGTGATCCATCTCAACCACGGCATCGTCATGGGCACCGGCTCGCAGCATTCGGAAAGCCCGCAGCCCATATTCTGGAACACGCCGGGCCTGGAACTGGTGGTGCCGTCCTGCGCCTATGACGCCAAGGGACTGATGCGGACGGCGATCAAAAGCGACAACCCCACGGTGATCTTCACCCACGGCTTATTATACGGAACAGAGGACGAGGTGCCGGACGAGGATTACGAAATTCCGTTTGGTGTCGCCGCCATCAAACGGGGCGGTGCCGATGTGACATTGGTGGCCACCTCGCTGACTGTATCGGTGGCTTTGGAAGCGGCGGAAAAATTGGCCGCCGACGGCATCGATGTAGAAGTGATCGATCCGCGCACCTTGGTGCCCCTGGACAAAGAGAGCATCCTTTCCTCCGTCGCCAAGACCGGGCGGCTGGTGATCGCCGACGAGGCACGGCTGTCTTGCGGCGTCGCGTCAGAAATCTCGGCTATCGTCGCCGAGGAGGGGTTCAAGCATCTTCGCGCACCTATTGTCCGCGCGGCGCGCCCGGATGCGCCGGTTTCGGCGGCCCCGGAACACGAGGCGGCGGTCAAGCCGACGCCCGACAAGATCATGGACGCGGTCTATAAGGTATTGAATTAAATAAAAACCGGGCGTTGCCGATGGAAACCGGCAACGCCCGAAAATGTCGTTTATTGCGTCAGGCTTGGATCAATTGAACGCCTGAGAGCGATAATACGCGATTGCCGCATTGCCATCGACGCTCTTGGCGGCGGCGGCCTTGATCCAGGTATCACGCATGGGCTGCAAGCGCTCTTTCAACTGAGACACCAGCTTGGGCGACGCATCCTTGATGCTGACGCCGGCTTTTTTCATCATATCGAAGGAGCCGTTGGTGAAGTCATCAAACGCTCTGCCGCCATAGGCGGAAAGGCCTTCACCGGAAACGCCGTCAATTGCCTTTCGGTCAGCGGCCGAGATGCCATCCCACTTGGATTGTTTGACGAAGACAGCGAAGGTGATGGTGCCCAATGATCCCGGGACCTTGGTGACATGCTTCAAGAAGCGGATAATCTTGAAAGCGCGCGGCGCGTGCATGCCGTCTTGCAAACCATCGACGACGCCCTTGGAAACAAACTCGAAGATTTTCGGGCCCGACGTGGTCACCGGGTTGCCGCCAAGAAGCTTCAAGGACTGGGTGGCTTCACCCGCCGAGGCGCGAATTTTGAGCCCCTTCAAATCGGCAACGGTTTTGATCTCGCGCTTGGAGTTGGCGATATGGCTGCCGTTATGGGTGAGGAAGGCAAGCAACTTCATGCCCTTAAACTCGCCGGCCGCGTTGAAGAATTTCTGCTGCGTCTTCCAGATTGCCAAGCTCGCTTTTTCAGCGTTGGGAACCATGAACGGAAGGTGCGCAAGGGCCGGAAGCTTGATCCGATTGCGATACCAGCCGATATAGGAAACGGCGACATCGGAAATACCGGAATCGACCGCTTCCCACTGCTTGGAAGACGCCGAAAGCTTGGCAGCGGGGAACTGAATCTGAACCCGCCCGTTGGTCACGGCATTGTAATCGGTCTGCATCTTGTTCTGAAGCCCGGTCTTAATCGGGTGTTTATTGGGCAGCCAAACGTCCATCATCCACTTGGTTTGCGCTGCCGCCGGACCCGCAACGGCCATCGCCGCAACGCCGCCCAGCAAAGAATATAGAATTGATTTTTTCACCGTAATCTCCTTGGTAAATGACCTGAAAAATCCCGTTACTTTTATTGCCCTGGAAAAATTTGCGCGTGCAAATACCCTTGGGATTTGTGACGGTACCATGGTAGTTAGTATCTTTGGTAGCCTATATTTTGCTGCCGCTAATTGATAATAAAATTTACACGGGGACGGCCTAAATTGGAAAACGAAGACATTGCTGTCCTGACCGAATGGAACAACTCCCCCATTTTGGTCAAGGCCCTGTCGATCCTTGTCGCTGTCCTCATGTTTCTGATGATGGGGCTGACCTTTGCCGATGTGGTCGGACGCTACGGATTTGGGCAACCAATTCCAGGCGGCTTCGAAATTATCGAGTTCGTCATGGGCACGATGATATTTTCCGCCATCCCCGTGGTCTCACACTACAACAGCCATATCAATGTCGGGCTGTTCGACCACGCCTTCAAAGGTAACGTGCGCCGGGTACAGCAGACTTTCGTGCTGATGTTCTCGACCGTCACTATTGGCTTCATGGGCTGGCGCCTATGGGACGAGGCGATGCGCGACCACTTATCGGGCAAGGTGGGCCAACAACTGGATGTGCCGGTGGCACCGGTAATTTTCGGCATGGCCGGGCTATCCTTTCTCGCCTGCCTTTTGTTGGTGCTGCTCACGGTGAACTATCTTCGCACCGGCATTGAGCCGGTTGCCAGCGGCTCTTTGGACTGATTGCATGACAGCATCGCTTCTTGGTATCTTCATACTACTCCTGCTGCTGTTCGCTGGCGCGCCCTTGGGTTTTGCCATGATGGCGGTCGGCTTTGTCGGCTATGGGCTGATCCGGGGCTGGGAGCCGGCCCTGGTCATGGTACCCCAGCAGATCCTCGATCTGGCCCTGAATTTCGGCTTCTCGGTGCTGCCGCTTTTCATTCTGATGGGGGTGTTCGTCGCCCGCTCGGGCATGTCCGAAGATTTGTACGATGCCTGTTATAAGTGGCTCGGTCATTTCCGCGGTGGGCTGGCGCTAGCCACGGTGGCCGCCTGTGCCGGCTTCGCATCGGTGTCCGGCTCGTCCCTGGCCACCGCCGCAACCATGGCCAAAGTTGCCGTTCCGGCCATGCGCAAGTTCCGCTACTCCGATAGCTTCGCGGTCGGCACGGTGGCCGCCGGCGGCACCCTCGGCATGCTGATCCCGCCATCGACGGCGATGATCATCTACGGCATCCTGACCGAGGTGGATGTAGCCAAACTGTTCGTCGGCGGTGTCCTGCCCGGCCTCCTGACCGTGATCGTTTATTTCGGCGTTATCTCGGTGGTAGTGCGCGTTTCCCCCAATGCCGGACCACCAGGCGACCGTACCGGCTGGCGCGAGCGTTGGATAGCACTGTCCAAGGTGTGGGGCGTGATCGCGCTGTTTGTCATGATTATGGGCGGCATATTCATGGGTATCTTCACCCCGTCGGAAGCCGGCGGCATCGGCGCCTTCGGCGCGCTGGCCTTCGCCATCGGGCGCAAGAAAATGTCCTGGTGGCATTTTTTCGCATCCTTGGTGGAAGCCGGGCGCATCACGGCGCTAATCTTCGTGGTGGCCTTCGGCGCGCTGATCCTCAACCAGTTCGTCAACATCGCCGGACTACCCGCCGCCATGGCGGCGTTTATCGAAAATCTGGATGTCAGCCTGACGCAGACCCTGTTGCTGATCCTGCTGATCTACATTTTGCTCGGCACCATCATCGAGGGCTTGGCGATTATCTTCCTGACCGTCCCCATCTTCGTTCCGATTGTCGAGAACCTGGGCTTCGATCTGATCTGGTTCGGCGTGGTGATGATCATGATCATCGAGATCAGCCTGATCACGCCGCCCATCGGGCTCAACGTGTTCGTAATGAAATCCATGCTGCCCGAGGTGCCGTTGATCGACATCTTCAAGGGCATCGGCCCGTTTTTCGTCGGCGACATCATCCGCCTACTGATCGTCGCCTTCTTCCCGCCGATTGTTTTATACCTACCCAGTCTCATGGGCTGACCAAACTCCGGTCAGCCCCGACTACCCAGCATTGACCTCGTGGGCCAGGGCGTAAGGCTGCAGCCGGGCGGTGATCTCGGCGCCTGTTTCGGCGTCCGGTGCGGTGACCACCAGGGTTAAACCGGTGGCGGCGCGCTCTTCGACTTCGATCCCCACACCCGCTCCCAAATCGCCAAGCGCGGCGTCGAAATGGCGCTTGGCGGCATCCAGGCGCAACACCCGCTTGTTGACCTTGCCGATGGCGGTCAGCGGCATGGCGTCCAGAATAAATACCTCCGAAGGCGCCGCCGCCCGCTCGGCCACGTTTTCGCGGGCGAAGGCTTGAAGCGCATCCCCATCAGCATGGTTGCCTTCTTTCAATTGCACATAGGCGACGGGCATTTCGCCGGCATAGGCGTCGGGCCGACCGACGGCGCCGGCGATCTGGACGGCTTCGTGTTTGTATAATGATTCCTCGGTTACTTGCGGATCGATATTGTGGCCACCGCGAATGATGATGTCCTTGGCGCGCCCGGTAATCCAGAGATAGCCGTCCGCGTCCATGCGCCCGATATCGCCGGTAACCAGATAGCCGTCATCGGTAAACAGGCCTTCGTTATGGGCCGCGTTCAGATAGCCCGGCGTCACGCACGGCCCCTTGATGATAATCTCGCCGCTCTCATCGGCGCTGCATTCGGTCCACGATTTATGGCCCGCGTCCAGTACCACAATCTTGATATCCACATACGGATAGCGGATGCCGCAGGATCCGTGGCGCACCTCGCCGTCCGGCGGCGCGATGGAGATCGCCGCCGCTGCCTCGGTCAGCCCGTAAAGATTGGCGAGTTGAACGCCGGTCTTCTTTTCCATCGATATCGCCAACTCCGCCGACAACGGTGCCGAGCCCACCGCGACCCGGTCCCGGATCATCGAGATATCGGCGCCATCGACGGGCACATTATTGATGGCCGTATAGCTGGTGGGCACCCCGTAGAGACGGGTGAGGCCAAACTTGGCGAAATATTTCCAATAATTGGCGATCAGCTCCCGATTGCGGAACCCCAGCGGGCCGGGGATGAGGATGGTCATGCCGTTGGCGAACGGCACAGCGCTGGCCGGCTCGATCCCGCCGATATGATAGAGGGGCCCGGCGCCGAACATTACTTCGTCGGACTTAAGTCCCTGCATGGCTGGCGTCGACCAGGATTTGAACAGGATGCCGCCATGGGTCACCCGGGCCAGTTTCGGCGTTCCGGTGGTGCCGCCGGTATGGATATAGAACGCGACATCGTCCCGGATGGGATGATCATCGAAATCCAGCCCATCGCCATCGAACTTGGCCAGCACCGCATCGAAATCATCATCGCCGCCGCCGATGCGCAAGATATGGTCTAGGCCCGGCACCAGTGCCTTGATCTTTTCCACCTTGTCGTCGATGCCGAAGCCTTCATCCGCATCCTGATAGGCAACCAGCACTTTGGCGCCGGAGCCGGCAATGATCTCGGCGATGGCTTCCGCCTGCATCAGGAAATTTATGGGCGACGCGATGCCTGCCACCGAGGCGCCCCAAAGGCCGTAGTGGGATGCCGGCAACGGTGGCACCAGGAACGAGACCACATCTTCGCGCGCGACCCCTAAGCTGCGAAACAGATTGGCGGCGCGGCGAATGCGGGCGGCAAATTCGGCGTAAGTGAGCGATTGCACATCATCGTCGAGGCGCCCGGTGGCCAGGAACTGGATCGCCATGCGCCTCGGCTCTTGGGCGGCCTGAGCCTCGATAGCGTGGAACACGGTTTCATGGGCAAGGCGGTTTTGCCACGGTTCGGCCTCCAACGCTTCCACGTCGGCGAGAGTTTTGATCAACAAAGGCTTGTTCATATTTGGTCCGGCTCCCTGGCCAACATGTCTGCGAAGCGCGCCCGGTGCGCCATTTCGTTGCCGTAGGCCGCCGACAAGGCAATGGCGCGCTTCAAATAGAGCCCGATATCGTGCTCGTCGGAAACGCCGATGGCGCCGTGAAACTGGATCGCCGATTTGGTGATGGTCAGCGCCGCCCCCGACGCCTTGGCCTTGAGGCCCGAGGCGTGGGCCGAGACATCCTCGCCGCGCCCGGCGGCAGCAGCCACCTGATAGAGGAACGAACGGGTCAGTTCGGTATCCACATAATCGTTGGCCGCCCGATGCTGCAACGCCTGAAAGGCGCCGATGGGCTGATCGAACTGGGTGCGGATTTTGATATATTCCACCGACATATCAAGCGCCGTTTCCATAATGCCAAGCAGCCCGGCGGAAAGACCCACCAGGGTCAAATCGAGAAGCTGCCGGCAGGCTGCACCGGCGTGGTTGGGACCGCTGATCATTTGCGCCGCAGCACCATCAAGACGCAGCGTACCGGTATCGCCGCCATCCACGCTATCGGCAAGAGACAGGTTAGCGCCGTCCGCGTCCCCGGCCACGTAACACAGAACCAAGCCGTCCGGGCCAGTGGCGTTGACCAGAAATCCGTCCGCGCCGCCGGCTTCGGGGATAAAAACCTTCTCGCCTTGCAAACGCCAGCCATCACCGTCGGGGGTAGCCTGGCAATCCGCCAATTCGGGATCGATCCCGAAGGCGGTTTCCTGCAAGGCCGGAACGATGATCAGATCACCGCTTAAAACCCCGTCGATCAAATCGCCGCCGCCGTCACCCTCGGACAGTGTTTTGGCGGCGGCCGCAGCGGCGGCGATCGGGCCGGGCAGCAATGCCTTGCCGGCTTCTTCCAACACCAAAGCCAGCTCGGTAGGCCCAAGCCCAAGCCCGCCCTTGTCGTCGCTGATCAAAATCGCCAGCCAGCCAGCGCCCGCCATTTCCCGCCAGACTTCAGCATCGAAAGGCGCAGAGGCACCCCGCACCCGGCGCACAAGCTCCGCCCCGGCGCTTTGCTCCATAAACCGGGCGGCGCTGTCTTGCAGGAGCTTCTGTTCTTCGCTGAGTATCAATTCCATGGTCTTAATCTCCCGGCGCACCGCTTGCAAATTCCCGCGCACCGGGCCTACAATTTCGGCACTGTCATTTGTGACCCCGGTGCGCATCTAAATCAAGGGACCAGCCATGTTCGAAGGTGAAAGCGAAAGTGACGCCTTGTTCCGGGCCGAGGTGCGGGACTGGCTGGAAGCCAACCTCGCCGAAGATTTGCGCAATTCTCCTGTCAAGCTGACGCCGGCGGAGATCAAGCCCTGGTTCGACCAGCTTCTGGCCCAAGGCTGGCACGCGGCGCACTGGCCCAGACAAGCCGGCGGCATGGGCGCCAGTTTACCTGAACAGATCATCCTGGCGGAAGAGTTTGCCCGCATCGGGGCGCCGGAAACCCACGCCACCCACGCGCTCAATCTGGTTGGCCCGGTGCTCATCGAATTTGGCACCGAAGCGCAGAAGGAAAAATTCTTAGCACCGATCCTGAACAGCGAGGTGATCTGGTGCCAGGGCTATTCGGAGCCCAATGCCGGCTCCGACCTGGCGTCCTTGAAAACCAGCGCTGTCCTGAATGGTGATAGCTTCGTGGTCAACGGCCAAAAAATCTGGACCACCATGGGTAATGAAGCCCAATGGATGTTCGCATTGGTGTGCACCAACCCGCACGCACCCAAAAAACAAGGCGGGCTTAGCGTCATCTTGATCGATCTCGCCAGTCCCGGCATCACCAGGCGGCCCATAAAGGTGCTCTCCGGCGACGATGAACTGGCCGAGGAGTTTTTCGACGATGTGCAGGTACCGGCGGAAAATCTGGTGGGAGAATTGCACGATGGCTGGCGCGTCGCCAATTCGATCCTCGGCACCGAACGCTTCACTCACGGCCATCCTCGGCACCTCACCAGCGTGTTGGGCGCGGTCAAACGCATGGCGCGCAAGACTGGCGCCATGGACGATGCCGCCTTCCGCGACCGGCTGGCGGGCCACGAGATCAACGTCACCGCCTTCACCGCCTATTTTCGCCATGCCCTGGAACTGACCAATGCAGACATCTCGCCGGGCTGGGCAGCGTCAATCTTGAAGCTCTACTGCACCGAAGAAATCCAACGGCTGGACGATCTTTTGGTGGAGGCCGCCGGCGGCCATGGGCTGGACAAGGATATTGTCGGAACCGATGAAGGCGGCGTCGATATTATGGGCCGCTTTTTAGGCGACCGGCGCAACACCATCGGCGGCGGCAGCCGCGAAATTCAGCGCAACATTATTTCGAAACGCATCCTCGGCCTGCCGACGTAAATTTTATTCGGACGGCTTCCATTTTGGCGGGCGTTTCTCCGCAAAGCTGGCGCGCCCCTCGGCGGCCTCAATCGAGGTGCGGCTTTTCTCGCCCATGGCATCAAGACGCGCCGCCAGATCGGCGTCCACCATCAGCCCGGCCAATTCCCGGATCGTCGCCTTGGTAGCCACCATGGCATCGGGCCCGCCGGACAGCAGCGCATCGATAACCGGCGCCGCCGCTGCGTCCAATTCGCCAGGTGCACACAAATGATGCACCAGACCCATCTCGTGCGCCTTGGCCGCATCGAAGCGGTCGCCGCCGAGCACATAGCGCATGGTGTTGCGCGCACCCATCACGCCTAGAAACATGGGGATCAGCGAGGCCGGGTTGAAGCCCAGCCGCACCTCGGGGATGGAAAAGAACGCGTCGTCGGATGCAATGACCACATCGCAGGCGGTAGTCCAGGCCAGCCCACCACCGATACAGGCGCCTTGGACCAGAGCCATGGTAGGGCGGGTGAAATTGGCCAGGCAGTTTATGGCCTCCGGCAAGCTGGGCTTAGGCTCATTGTCTTGGCCGCTCATATCGGCGCCGGCGGAAAAACTTTTGCCGGCCCCGCGCAGCACCAATAGCCGGATATCGGGGTCCGCCTCAAACCCGGTGATGGCATCGGCCAGGCCGGCCAGCATGGCACCATTCATGGCGTTGTGGACCTGAGCCCGGTCCAAGGTGATCGTGGCGACGCCGCGGCCATCGACGGCGGCCAATATGGTTTGTTCGGACATGGCCTTGTTATTACGTGTGATCGGCGATTTATTCAACGTACATCGCCGAAACATATCAGGGAAGGAGGCCCACTATGGACCTGAACCAACGACTGGAACGCGCCGCCGACGAATCTGAGATCAAAAAGGTTCTCTCCAACTGGGCCTATGCCCGCGACAATGGCGATTGGGACGTGCTTTCCAATTGCTATCACGATGACGCCACCATGAATATTTCCTGGATATCGGGCCCGGCTTCGGAATTTATCGAGCAATCCAAGGGCATGCTGGCCAAAATCAAGCCAGACGCCTTCAACAAGCATCATGTGGGCGATTCCCGCGTCATCGTGAACGGCAACCGGGCTTCCTCGGAGGTGCATATCGAGCTGATCAGCCGCATGCGCAATGATGTGTTCGAGTTTGACTGCCTCACTTGGGCGCGCTTCCTCGATTTGTTCGAAAAGCGCGAAGACGGCGTCTGGCGTATATTCCAGCGCACCATGGTCTATGAAAAAGACCGCCTCGATGCGGTCAACCCGGACCAAGTTCCGGACGGCTATTTCGACGCCATGAATTTGGACCAGTATCCGCCCGAATGCCGCTTCCTGTGCTACCGGCTGGGCCTCCGCGGCTATGCGCCAGAGCCGAATATCATTCCGGTAAAATCGGAAGCCGAAAAACAACTGCGCGCCGACGCCATTAAATGGCGGGACGGGTGACGCCAATATCGGGGCTGCCGGCCTTCGGCGTTATCCTAACGATCCTGGTGGCCGTTTCCTTTGCGGCCAACTCGACGCTTGCGGCCATCGCCTACAGCTACGGCGCCAATCCGCTGTCGGTGCTAACATTCCGCACCTCGGCCGCAGCCCTGACCGTGCTGGTCATCCTCCGCATCTGGCGGGTGCCAGTGAACATCTCGGGCCGGGTGAAGTTGATCGGCATTGGCCTCGGCGGCTTTTTGGCGGCCTATTCCTATGGCATCCTGGGGGCTATCGAACATCTGCCGGTGGCGCTCGTTGTCCTCACCTTTTACCTCTATCCCATGCTGACCGGCTTCGGCGCCTGGATCACCGGGCAGGAGCCGATCTCGGCAAAACTGGTGATTGCCCTGGTCATTGCCTTCGCCGGGCTCGCCCTGGCCCTTGATGTATTCGGCCAGAGCCTCAGCCTAATTGGCATCGCCATGGCCGCCGGCGCCGCCGTGATCATTACTGTCATGATGCTGGTAATGAACCCCCTGGTGAAAGGACAGGATTCGCGCCCCATCAGTTTGTACATGCTGGCTTCGAGCACCGCGGTCATTATCGTCCTGGACCTGATCGCCGGCGAGTTTGCCCTTCCTCAATCCTTGCCCGGCCAGCTGGCCTTCGCCGGGGTCGGAGCCTTCTACAGCTTTTCCATTATCGGCATTTTTGTCGCCATATCGAAAATCGGCGCCGTCCGGGTCAGCTTGCTGATGAACTTCGAGCCTTTATCGAGCGTCATATTGGGGGTGGTGCTATTGGGGCAGGTTTTATCGCCGATCCAATTCCTCGGCACCGCCATCGTCCTCGCCGCCATCACCTTCGCGGCGTTTAGCAAGGGCGAGACAGGGTAAGCGGTTGTTACGTAACGATTATCCGAATTGGGTTCGTTTCGTAGTTCACGGATACGATTATTTCTGGACAGTTTAAAAATTTATGTTGGGAGCCCATCTGCCCCTTGCGGTGGCGACCTCTTAGACTATTTAACTAACAGTACTCCGATCACAGACAGGCGCCAATTCGGACGCCGGTCTGGCCGAACCAGCCGTCTCGAGACCGGCTGGGCCGGTGCGGTCTTTATCATTGTGAATAGGAATATCTGATCCCACGCCGGGCGATGCCCGAGATCGTGACCATTACGGCTATGCTGATGCGTTAAGAACCGTTAGGAACCGTTAGGTATGCTCGTGAATCGGTATGGTCGATTTCGTAGAAATATATTGCACGAAAATTAAATTATAATGCTCGTAATAAAAGAAAGTTTACCACTGAGACGGTGAGAAGAAAGGGAAATGCACTGCGCGCGGGTTTGGAGATCCCTGCCTTACTCATCCTCGTCCAGCTCGTCTTTTTCGAAGCCGGCGAGGGCATCCGTAATGGCGGCGTCGCCCGGCAAGAAGCGCCGCCTACTCCCCTTGCGTCTCTTCCGCATCGAACCTCGGAAGGTTTATGTGAAAGGCCGCACCCAAATTCGGCGCTTGTTCGAGCCAAAGCTTGCCGCCGTGGTTTTCGATGATCGAGCGGCAGATGGCCAGGCCCATGCCGAGGCCATCGCTTTTGGTGGAGTAAAACGGCTCGAACACTTTTTCGTTGTCGCCCGCCATGATGCCAGCGCCGGTGTCCTCGACCGCCAGCAGGATCAAGCCGTTCTCGAATGTTGTATTGATGGTCAGTGCGCGGGCGCCCGGCGCCACCGCCTGCATGGCTTCCACCGCATTGCGGGTCAGGTTGAGAATGACCTGTTGAATGAGGATCGAATCGCCGGCCACCGGGGGAATAGCCGAACCCAGGTTAAGGCGCAGTTCCACCTGGTTGAGGCTGATATCGGTTTCAATAATATCGAGCACGGTGCGGATCGTCTCGTTCACGTTTATCTTTTCGGTCGCGTGGTTAACGTTACCGATAAATTTGCGCAAACGGCTGATAATCTCGCCGGCCCGGTGCGCCTGATCGGATGCCTTGCGCAAAGACAGGATAATCGCATCGGACATTTCTTCGCCGGAGTCCAGCCGCCTCAAGCAGCCATCCACGTAGGCGGCCACCGCGGTCAAGGGCTGGTTCAATTCATGGGCGATGCCGGTCGCCATCTCACCCATGGTGGCGACCCTGGCCACATGGGCGAGTTGCTCGTACTGCAGGCGAGATTTCTCTTGGCGCGCCCGGCGTTCGGTGACATCACGGGCCAGCGCCACAATCTTGATTTTGCCTCCATCGATGAGGCCGGCCAGGCGCACCTCCACCGGGAAGGTTTCGCCGTTCTTGCGTCGATGCGTGCCTTCCAAGGTTATCGCCTGGCCCTGAACCAGATCGTGCCAATTTTTGCGGACAATATCTTGATTGTAATTAATTTCGTAGTCGCTGACACGCAAATCCATAAGCTCGGCACGGGTATAGCCCAAGGAGCGACAGGCGGTATCGTTCACCTCGATCAAATTGCCCTTGTCGTCGTGGATAAAAAACGCATCGCCGGCGCTTTTGATGACGGCGGCGACCTCTTTTTCGGAATTATCCAGCTTGATAACCACGGCGATCAGAAAATAAATAATCGGCGGCGCTATGAGCAGCGGGATATAGATGGACAGATAAAGGGTTGGAAACAGATTGCGGCTTAGGACTATGGAATCTGCATAGGTAATCAAGATGGCGGTTATCATGATCGGTATCGTGATCACAATGGTCGCGCCGGAATGTCCGAACAAATTGATCAAACGAAGACAGAAATTGACCACGGACAACCTCAATCACCAACAATTACCGGCATCAAATTAACGGCTCTACAATCCTATCAAAGACTACTTAGCTTCGAAAATTAAACTTGGGCTTCCAACCTGTTGGAGAGCGTGCCAATACGCTCGATCTCAACTTCAATGAGATCGCCGTCTTTCATGAAGACCGGCGGGTTGCGGCCGACGCCGACGCCGGCGGGCGAGCCGGTGGTAATCAAATCGCCCGGCTGCAACAGGTACCATTGGGAGTAATACGACACCATCTGGGGAACATTATGGACCAGATCATCGGTCTTGGTCGATTGCATAACCTCGCCGTTGAGGCGCGTGGTCAGTTGCAGATCGTGGGGATCGGGAATCTCGTCGGCGGTGGTGATCACCGGCCCACAGGGCGAAAAGCTGGGCAGATTCTTGCCCATGATGTTGCGCTCCCAGCCGATACAAATATCAATTTTATCGGTGGCGGCTCGGTATTCGGGAATCCAGTCGCGCGCCGACACATCATTGACGATGGTATAGCCGGCAATGTAGTCGAGCGCGTCCTCCTCGGACACACGGTGGCAGTTACGCCCGATGACGATGGTAAACTCGCCCTCGTAATCAATTTGGTCCGGATATTGGGGCGGCACATAGATCGGCTTGCCGGAACCGGTCAACGACGATTGCAGCTTGATGAAGGCGGTCGGCGTGGCGGTCGGTTGCTCGCCGCCCATCTCGGCCAGATGCTTGCCGTAGTTGCGCCCCTCGGAAAGGATCAGGCGGGGTTCGGGAATTGGCGCCAGCAACGGCGTGTCCCCAAAGGGCAACAGAGCACCCGACGCAGCAATCCGGTCGGCTTCGGCGCCGCTGGCATTATCGATCCTGTCCACCAGCCGGCGGACCATATCCAGCCCTTCCGCGCCCGCATCCAGAATGCCGCGCACCGTGTCCGGCAACCAGTTGCCTAAGCCTTCGCCGGCATCAACTTTAAGCAAATCAATAATCTCGCCCTTGGCGGACAAGGCGCCCGGGCGCCCGCCCCGGGGCGCATCGATGGTCAAAAGTTTCATGGTTGGTCTCCCCTTCGTTATACGGTTTTACGGTTATTCGGATTGCGGTATGGCGCCCAGATAGTGCCGCTTGCCAAGCGTGACGCCGGCGCTGCGGGCAATATCGTAGGCGGTGGTTACGTGGAACAAAAACTGCGGAAAGACGAAGTGCAGCAGGTAATCCCGCCCCGGAAAATGCATCAGGCGGACCCGGGTTTGCAGCTCGATAGGCCTGTCCTCGGAACCTTCAAATTTGTCCGCCGGCACAGCTTGAATGAATTCCAGCGTTTTCGCGATACGCGCCCGGCAGTAATCCATGGCCTCTTCTTCAGGCCCGAAATCCAACTCGTCGATGCCGGTGAGCTTGGCGACGCAGCGCTGCACGTGATCGGTGGCTTGGCGCACCTGGATGGCCATATTGTACATGTCCGGCGAAAGCCGCGCCGCCAGAAATTGGTCCGCATCCAGCTCGCGGGCATCCGCGTGGGCCTGGGTCTCATTGAGAATTTCGGCAAGCGCACCCAGTTGCTGGGTAAACACCGGCAGCGCTATGTCATGCATCGAAAGTGCCATTTTGATTTTTCCCCGTTGGATGAAGCCGACTATTTGCATCCCACTCTATCACCCCATGGCGGGAAGTGAAATTCCTGGTCGTTTCTAGAAATTTGAACGGTTAGATTAAACTCGAACTACATTTTTATGGATCAGAGGCGCGTCGAAATTGTGCCCTGCAAGGCGGTGTCGTCCCTGGCGTAGGGATGGTCCTTGGCGCTGGTGCGGGAACGGCAAAAGCAAAGGCCTGGGCTCGTCGCCCATCTCGGCTCGCAGATACGGGCCGAGAAATGAGCGGGTTTCCTTACGCCGCCTCGCCGGTCTCCTTGATCATCTTGGCCACCTCGGCCTCGACGCAGGTGCCCTTGAAATAGTCCGGGTTCATGCGGGTCATGTAGGTGGCGGGGTTGGTGAAGACGAAGTCCTTGAAATCTTCGTCCGACATCAATCCCCTGTCGACCGCCTCGTGGGTTTCTTCCAACACCTCGCCGAAATCGACCACGTCCCAGTGGCCCAGATCGGACGAGAACATGGCTTTTAATTTGGCGCCGAAGGCGTTGGCCTTGGAATTGAAGGCGGTGTAGTTCATGGCGTCGTCCGCCTCGCAGCCGAAATAGAAAGGTTTGATGTAAAGCTCCAACAGATCCTCGGCCTTTTCCATATCCAGGTTTTTCCACTCGTCGACGAAATCGGGCACCTCGCCGGGGCTCGTGCGACCGTCGCGGGTGAAGAAATCCTTGTTCTCCATGAAACGTTCGGCGGTCATGTAATCGTTGCCATAGCGCCGGTACATTTCCTCCATCAGGCCCAAATCCACATTGGCCGGATCGTGGCGTTCCAGCAATGCGTCCACGTTGCGCTTCTCCCAGAACTCCACCAGATCGTTGTAGAGCGCCACACCCCACCAGACGCCGCCTTCCAAAAAGCCGATATTCAAGTCCGGGAACCGTCTGGTGACGCCGGAGATGAACAACGAGCGCGCCGCCGCGAACCCGGAGGTGGCGAAATAGCCGAGCCGGTTATAGAGATAGCTAGTCGGCGAGGCGTGGGTGCCGGTGAAGTTGAACGCGTGTGTCGCCGGCGCCACTTTCAATTCGACACATTTGGCCCAGAACGGGTCATAATCATATGGGCTATCGAGGCCGATGGATGTGTAATGGCGGACGCTGTCGTTCAATTGGGGCGCCACCGCTTCGACAGCCGGGATTGGGCGCAAAACCTCGCCGGCGATGAAGGCGGATTTGAGGCCCAGCTCGCCACAGGCAAATTCCAGCTCGGCGACCGCTTCTTCCGGAGTTACCATGGGGATCAGCGCCGACGGTGTCATCTTGTCGGAGACGTCTTTGAACATATCCGCATACATCATGTTAAGGGCGCGGCAGCCGGCCTGGCGCAATTCGTCATCGTGCAAGGTCTGCACCCGGAACCCCATGGTCGAATAAAGGGTACAGAAATCGATGCCGGCTTCTTCGATGCGCTGGGCATAGAGACGCGGCAGCATAGTGGTGACCCTATCGATGGTGCCCTTGCCGGTATGGGCGCTCCAAAAGAGATTCTTGGGCCGCCCCGGGCGCGCCGTCGCCATTTCCTTTTGGAAGCGCTCCGCCAAATCGGGACCGCCAATCTGGTTTAGAAAATCGGGCAACACGAAGCGGGATTCGATGATATGCCCGTCGCCGTCTATCACCGGATGGTCCAGTTTTTCCCGAACCTTTACCGAATCCGTCCGCTTGTTCTGATAATCGCCCATTTGGCCTCTCCCGTCCCTGGCTTGTTTTATGTCCGCCATCATAGCCTGGGGACACATATGTGTGAAGCGCCGGGGCTAGAGGCTGGTTTGTAATCTGAGGGCAAATGAGCCACTCTGGCGGCTGGCAAGGATCCCCCTAATGAGTCGACGCGGCTATATCATTCTTATCAGCGCCAGCATGGTTTTGCTGCTCTCCATGGGCATGCGCCAAAGCTTCGGGCTGTTCCAATCCTCCATATCGCAAAGCTTCGGCATCGGCATCAGCGTCTTTTCGCTATCCTTGGCGATCCAGAACCTAGCCTGGGGATTGGCCCAGCCTATCGTTGGCGCCATTGCCGACAAGTTCGGCTCCGGCCGTGTCATTGCCGTCGCCGGCCTGTTTCAGTTCCTCGGCCTTTTGATGCTGGCCAATGCCTCGACAATTTGGGAGCTGCATGTCAGCGCCGGTATCATCATCGGCGTCGCCGGGGCGGGCACGACCTGGGCGGTGATATTGACGGTGATCGCCCGCAACGTGCCGCCTGAGCGGCGTACATTTTTCCTCGGCCTCGGCGGCGCAATTGGCACCGGCGGCCAAGTTTTCATGGTGCCCCTCAACCAGTATGCGATCAACAATTTCGGCTGGGCCACGGCGCTGATCATCATCGCCGCCATGATCGGCCTGATCGTCCCGCTCGCCTATGTGCTACGCGGCAATTCGGCGCCCGATGAGGCAGGCCGCGAATCGACGGAGAGCCTATTGGCGACCCTGGACCGGGCGCGGCGTCACTCAGGCTACCTGTATCTGACCGCCGGGTTTTTTGTCTGCGGCTTTCAGATCATGTTCATCATCGCGCATCTGCCCAATTATCTGAACACCCTCGGCATGCCAGACTGGCTGCCGGGCACCGCGATCAGTATTATCGGCGTCACCAACCTGGCCGGAACCCTGATTTTTGGCTGGCTCGGCGACCGCTTCTCCAAAAAATATCTTTTGAGCATACTGTATTTAATGCGCTCCCTTGCCTTCGTTATTTTCCTTTTGGCCCCGATTTCACCGGCGTCGGTGATGGCATTCGCCTTTGTCCTCGGCTTTCTATGGTTGCCGACGATACCGCTTACCAACGCCCTGGTCGGACAATTGTTTGGCCTCCGCTATCTGGCGACCCTGGCCGGCGTCGTCTTTGCCAGCCACCAATTGGGCTCGTTTATCGCCGTATTCGCGGGCGGCATCTTGTTTGACGCCACCGGGTCCTACACGCTGATCTGGCAAATCGCTATTGGCCTCGGATTTGTGGCGGCCCTTCTGCATCTGCCGATCAACGAAAATCCGGTCGAAATTTCGGCAACCCAGCCAGCCCAATAGGCACGCCGTACCCATGCCCCGTAAAGCCTATATCGTTCTCATCGCCGGCTGCCTGATCTTGATTTTGAGCACCGGCACAAGACAAAGCTTCGGGCTGTTCCTCACGCCGGTGAGCAGCGGGCTGGGTCTGGATTTCCAGATATTCTCGCTGTCCATCGCCATCCAGAATTTGGTTATCGGCCTGTCCCAACCGTTCGTTGCCGCCTATGCGGACCGCTTCGGAACGGCTCGCGTCATGGCCACCTGCGGCGCTCTTTACGTGCTTGGTATGATCACCCTGGCCAACGCGGGCGGGCCGATGGGCCTGCATCTGGGCGCCGGGCTGATCGTCGGGCTGGCGGCATCGGGCGCCGGATTTACTCTGGTATTGGGTGCCGTGGGGCGCGTCGTGTCTGAGGAAAAGCGTAGCTTCGCGCTCGGAATTGTCGCTGCCTTCGGCTCCTTCGGCCAGATGCTTGCGGCTCCCCTAAACCAGCAGCTCATCAGCGCCTTCGATGTGTGGACCACGTTTTTGATCTTGGCGGCGGCGCTCGGGCTGATCGTGCCGCTGGCCATGGCGCTACGGGGCCGGGCTGCCGACACCCATGACCCCCGCACCGAGGGCCAGACCCTGCGCCAGGCCCTGGACGAGGCTTTGCGCCATCGCAGCTATGTACTTTTGGTCATCGGCTTTTATGTGTGCGGCTTCCAGGTGCAGTTTGTTGGTGTGCATTTACCTAACTTCCTGGCTACCGAGGGTATCCCGGAGTTGGCCGGCATCGCCATCGGCATCATCGGCTTTTTCAATTTTTTCGGCACCTTGTTCTTCGGCTGGCTAGGCGGGCGCTATCCCAAAAATGCGGTGTTGTCAGTGCTCTATTTCACGCGTTCGGTGGTGTTTGCACTGTTTATGGTGTTTCCCGTCAATAGTGTCTCGATCATCCTATTTGCCGCCGCTATTGGATTTTTGTGGCTGGGAACGGTGCCGCTAACCACCGGGCTGGTGGCTTCCATGTTCGGCGCGCGCTATTTGACTACCCTAGCCAGCATTACATTTCTTGGCCATCAATTGGGCTCGTTCACCGGCTCCTGGGTTGGCGGAATTATGTTCGACGCAACGGGCTCTTACGACCTGATGTGGATAGCTGTCATCGGCGCCGGCCTGTTCGCCGCTGCCGTGCATCTGCCCATATCCGGCAAACAGGTTGGCGAAGCAAAAACCGCCACGGCCTGATCGGCAATCCACTGACGGCGATCTTGACCGGCGCGCAAATTTGTCCAAATTTGTGCTAGAATTCCACAAGCACAGGAAAAAGGAGCGACTGATTGCGAGGATATTTCGGCATCGGTGTTGAGCGCATATCGAAAAGCGTCAATGTGGGCACGTTGATGCGCACCGCGCATGCCTTTGGCGCCGGCTTTGTGTTTTCCGTCGATGCGGTCTATTCGGAGCGCGAAGGCGGCAAGTCCGACACTTCGGATGCCACCGGCCATGTGCCTTATTACGCCTTTCCAGACGTGGACGGTATGGTGTTGCCCGAAGGCTGCGATCTTGTGGGTATCGAGCTTTTGGACGACGCCGATGATCTACCCAGTTTCCGCCATCCCAGGCGCGCCGCCTATGTGCTGGGGCCGGAACGGGGTGTGCTGTCGCCAGAAATGATCGAACGCTGCGCTTACACGGTAAAAATTCCCATGCGCTTCAGCGTCAATCTGGGTATCGCCGGCGCCATTGTCATGTATGACCGGCTTCTCAATCTGGGCCGCTATCCGGCGCGCCCGCTTACCCCCGGCGCACCGCTCGAAGAATTGCCCGAGCATGCGTTCGGCCCGCCGCGCCTCCGCCGCGCCTTGGAGCGCCACCGGGCCGCACCGCCGGGCGAGGCATTAGACGATGCAAGTGCGTAGCGCCTTGTTAGCGCTTGCCGTGCTTGCCGTGGCGGGGTTAAGCCTGCCTGCCTTTGCGCAGCAGAAATATCTGGGTGAATTCAAGGACTGGTTCGCCTACCGGGAAAATAAGGGGCCTGGACGCACCTGTTACATCGCTTCGATCCCGAAGAAAGAGACCGGTAAATATACCAGCCGCGGCGAGACCTTTATCCTGGTGACCCACCGGCCCGGCGACGCCAAGCGCGACGTATTCGAATTGCGCGCCGGCTATACCTATAAAAAGCAGAGCAAGGTGACCTTGAACATCGACGGTAATGTGACCAAGCTGGTCCCGATTGGCGCCTCGGCCTGGGCCGAAACCGATAAGATCGACCGTGCGCTGGCCGCAGCCATGGCCAGGGGCCGCCAGATGATGGTTACCGGCTTTTCGGCGCGCGGCACCAAGACCACGGACACCTATTCCCTGGCCGGCTTCACCGCCGCCTACCGCGCCATCGGCCGGGCCTGCGGCATTAAATGAGCGCTACAAACCTTATCGGCCTGTCGCGCGACGAACTGACCGATGCGCTCAGCTCCTTGGGCGAAAAGCCGTTCCGAGCGAAACAGCTATGGCATTGGATCTATCATCGGGGGGAGCGCGACTTTGCCGCGATGACATCCCTCGGCGGCCCTCTTCGCGAAAAACTCGCCGCCGCCCACAGCATTCGCTTGCCCGAAATAGCGGTGGAGCAAAAATCCAAGGACGGCACCCGCAAATGGCTGCTGCGCACCGAAGATAAAAACGAGGTCGAGGCGGTCTTTATTCCCGAAGAAGACAGAGGCGCGCTTTGCCTATCAAGCCAGGTTGGCTGTACCCTCGCCTGCACCTTTTGTCATACCGGTACGCAGAAACTGGTGCGCAACCTAAGCGCCGCCGAAATCGTCGGTCAGGTGATGGTGGCAAGGGATTCCTACGGCGAATGGCCGTCGCCCAATGATGGCCGCATGCTGTCCAACATCGTCATGATGGGCATGGGCGAGCCATTGTTCAATTACGACAACGTGGCCAAGGCGTTGCATATCATCATGGACGGCGACGGCCTCTCCATATCGAAACGCCGCATTACCTTGTCCACATCCGGCGTCGTGCCGATGATCGAACGCGTCGGGGCCGAGCTTGGCGTCGGGCTCGCCATTTCCCTGCATGCGGTGCGCGATGAATTGCGCGATGAATTGGTGCCCATCAACCGCAAATACCCCATCAAGGCTTTGCTGGCGGCCTGCCGAAACTACCCCACGGCCTCCAACGCACGGCGCATCACCTTTGAATATGTGATGCTGAAAGGCGTCAACGATTCCGAAGCTGACGCCCGCGAGCTGGCGCGCCTCTTGAAAGACATCCCTGCCAAGATCAACTTGATCCCATTCAACAAATGGCCGGGCGCCGGCTATGACTGCTCGACTGCACCAAAGATCAAACGCTTCTCGCAAACCCTCAACGAATTGGGCCTGACCGCGCCCATCCGAGTGCCCAGAGGCCGCGACATCATGGCCGCCTGCGGGCAATTGAAAAGCGCCAGCGAACGGGCGCGGGACAAAAAAGATATCGGCGAATTCGAAACCCTGACCGGGGGGCGCTGATGGCCAACACGGACAAGCTGCCGGTTTGGGGTATTATGATCCTCACCTACCGGTTCTTCTGGGCCGAGCGGCGGCAATTCTGGCTGCTGGCGGTGCCGGCCATCATCGTGGTCAGTATGCTGTCGGCGCTGGCCGAATGGTCGGTCGCGCGCGCCGCCGCCGAGCGTATCGATATCGTCATCGACCGGACAAGCATCGAGGCCTTGCCGGTCTCGGCCATGTTCCTGACCGTCATTGCCGCCGTCGCCAGCATCTGGGCCTATGTCAGCTACTCCATTGCCTGGCACCGCAGCTATTTGTATCCGGCTGAGAACGTGACCATCGGCTCTTGTTATAACTGGGGAGGACGGCAATGGCGGTTTTTGGGAACGCTGATTAAGATCACCATCCTGTTTGCCGGCGCCACCACATTGATTTTTTTCGGCTTAGTCCTGTTTTCCGGCACCGGTGTGCGCGGCATTAGCGGATTTGGGTTTTCGTCCTTCGGCCCCATGGTCATGTTCGCCATGCTGTTCGCCTTCGCGCTGATCGGCGCCGTCTATGCGCGCTTGAGCGTCTGGCTACCGGCGGTGGCGCTCGACCAAACCTTGAGCTTGGGCCAGGTCTGGGCGCTGACCCGTGGCAATGGCTGGCGGCTACTGGCGATCATCGTGCTGGTCACCATTCCCATCGGCATCATCTTAATACCGATAACGGTAGTGATGAACTTCGCCGCTGGCACGGCGCCCGATTACGGGCCGTTGACGTCGGGCCTCGTGCAAAACCTGATGGTGCAATTTTTGAGCTACATCTATATTGCCCTCGGCATATCGGCGCTGTCGGTATGCTATGCGCGGCTAGACGAGAATAATTCAGGCTGAACCATGGCAACAATGAACAAAGAGCTCATCTATGTGGGTGATCCGCAATGCTCCTGGTGCTGGGGCTTTGCGCCCATCAAAAGCCAGATCGAAGACATGTGCCGGGGACGGGCGGTATTAACCCTGGTGGTCGGCGGGCTGCACGCCGATTGGACCGAACCCGCCGACGCGGAGCGAAAAGGCTTCCTTCGCGATCATTGGAAGGAAGTGGGGGAGCGCACCGGCCAGCCATTTATATACGATATTCTGGATGTGGAGGGGCTTACCTACGGCACCGAGGCTTCCTGCCGGGCGGCGGTGACGGTTCGCCAGATGGAAGGCAACGACGCGGCACTTCAGTTTTTCACAGGGCTGCAGCGCGCCTATTACGCCGAAAGCCGGGACGTGACCTCCAATGATGTGCTCGCCGATATCGCCGCCGAGTTCGGCCATGACTGGCGCGCATTCACCGAATTGTTCGCCGCGCCGGAAACCGGCCAGCGCACCATCGCCGATTTCCAGTTCGCCCAGCGCCTCGGTGTCACCGGTTTTCCCACTGTTCTGATCAATGACGAAAAGGGCTACGCCTACTTGACCATGGGTTATCAGCCCATCGAGCAGTTGGGCCATATTGTGGAGGCCTGGCTGGACGGCAAGCTGGAGCGGGGTTAGTCTACGTCGATGCGATTAGGCTCGCCAATTGGGCACCAAAGCTGAGGGAGGCGGATTATGTGGATCAGGAATGCATGGTATATCGCCGGTTGGGCGAGCGAGGTCAGTTCCGATCACCTGCTGGCCCGGACGTTTCTCGGCGAGCCGGTCATTATGTACCGCGCCGAGAACGGTTCAGTTGCCGCGCTTGAAGATCGCTGTTGCCACCGCCACGCGCCATTGTCCAAGGGGCGGCTGGAGGGCGATGCAGTCCGCTGTATGTATCACGGCCTCAAGTTCGATCCGTCGGGCCAATGCATCGAGATTCCCGGCGAAACCAACGTGCCTGCCAATTACCGGGTGCGCGGCTATCCGCTGACCGAAAAACAAAATCTGCTATGGATTTGGATGGGTGATACGGACTTGGCGGACCCGAGCGACATCGTAGACTGGCCGTACCTGGACGATGAAGCCTGGCGATTTACCGAGGGCTACCTACATTACCAAGCATCCTATCTGTTGGGGATCGACAATTTTCTGGATTTTTCGCATCTGCCATATGTGCACGAGCACACAATCGGTACAGACGCATTCGCGCAAAATCGCCCGGCGACGGAACGGACGGACTATGGCATGCATATTCGAAATATCGCGACCAACGATCCGCCGTCAGCGCATTTCAAGAAATTTGGCGGCTTCAGAGGGCTTGTCGACCGCTGGAACATTTATAATTTTCACACCCGTGGGAATTTGCTGCTGATGGATAGTGGCGCGGCGCCTGTAGGCGAGGGCGGTCATGAAGGCGAGCGCAAAAATGCCTGCGAGTTTCGCCATCTTTCTGCCATGACACCGGAAACTGAAACCACATCCCATTACCATTTTGGCCACGCGCGCAACTTCGGTCTCGATGTCGATGGGCTCGATCAAGGCGTCCATGACACAATCGTCAACGCCTTCGAGGAAGACAGGGACATCATCGACGCGCAGCAGCGGATAATCAGTGGCGGCGGAACCGCGCCGATGCTGCCGATTGCAGCCGACGCGGCCCTCCTGCATATCCGCCGCGAGATCGACAATATTGTCGCCAAGGAACAACAACTTCGAACCGCCGCCGAATAAAATGCGCCGACCGAGATATTTGGACGCTGGCGCCAAGGTAAAGATGAGTAGCCGGAAATTACAAGATCGTCGGAGCCTGCCCATATGACGGAAAATTCTGCCAGCGCCGTGACCGAACAGAATATCGAAGAGTACCAACGGGACGGCGTCACCTGCATCCGGGGCGCCATTTCCATGGACTGGATCGAACAGCTGCGCCCGGCCGCCGATTGGGCGCAGGCCAACTACGGCCCTTATGACGGGGATATTTCGGCGGGCGCCGAGGACCAGTTCTACGGCGGCCAGTTTATGTGGTGGCGCGAGGATACTTTCCGCGATTTTATACTGGACGGCGCCGCTGCCGCCATCGCTCAGGCGCTGACCGGCGCGCCCGAAATACGCTTGTTCTACGATTTCCTTTTGACCAAGGAAGCCGGCGCCGGCAACCCGACGCCCTGGCATCAGGACCGGCTATATTATCCCCTGGCCGGTGACGGCGCCGACAATGTCTGCACCACCTGGATTGCCCTCGATCCGGTGACCCTCAATTCAGGCGCCGTAGAATATGTTAAAGGCTCCCACGCCTGGGGCCGATATTTTGCGCCGAAATCGTTCAACGACGATGGCCGCTATGGCGGGCTGGATATCGAAGCCTTGCCCGACGTAGCAAACACACGCGGCGACTACGACATCGTCCATTACGATCTCGAACCCGGCGATTGCGTCGCCCACCATGTGATGGGGGTGCACGGCGCGCCGGAGAACAATGCCGATATCCGCCGCCGGGGCCTGGCTATCAGGTGGCTGCCCGCCGAAGCCACGTTCGATCCCCGCGAGGAAACCCAATACCAACTCAAAGCCGCCCTCGGCGAAGGCCCCGATAAATTCGAATCTGGCGAAACCGTCCAAGGCGATAATTTTCCGCTGTTCCGCTTCTAACCGACGAATGGTCTGAAAATGCCGCGTTTCACCGGCGAAGACATGGAGTATTTGCGCCACGGCGATGCGCCCTTGCTGCTCCGCCTATTCCGGCCCGAAGGCGCGGGACCATTTCCCGTCGTTGTCGATCTGCACGGCGGCGCCTGGAACAACAGCGACCGCACATCCAGCCAGATGCGCGGCGAGATCATGACCGCCGCCGGGATCGCGGTGGCGGCGCTGGACTTTCGCCAAGGGCCCGATGGCTATCCCACATCACTGATCGATATCAACTACGCCATCCGCTGGCTGAAAGACCGGGCGGGAGAATTAAATCTGGATGGGGAACGGTTTGGCATATCCGGTGCATCCAGCGGCGGCCACCTTGCCATGCTCAGCGCCATGCGCCCGTTCGATACGCGCTACTGCATACTCAAACTGGTGGACCCGATTGGCGATGCCGCCGTGGACGCCGCGGTCCGCTGCGCCGGGCTGGTGGCGCCGGTGATCAATCCTTTATCCCGCTACCGGAATGCGTTGGTGACCGGCCGCCTGGCAGACCCGCCGGATTGGGCGCTCCGCGTTCCGGCCAGTCACGACACCTATTGGAAGACCGAAGATGCCATGGCGGAAGGCAGCCCGGTCTTGGCCCTGGAGCGAGGCGATGATGTGGCGACGCCGCCGACCATATATATCCAGGGCCAGCCGGACGAGGTTCATATTTACGTGGACCCCGACACAGAGGATTCCGAGGAGACCGAGCCGGAGCGCTTTGTCCGTGGCTACCGCAAAGCCGGCGGCGAAATTGAATTGGTTTACGCCGACACCGATGCGCGCCAGTCGCCGCTTCTTTACGAGCCGTTGGCGCAGTTTTTTTCCGAAAAACTTTAGCTATCCCAATTGTTTCACGGCATTGCATATCCTGTTGCACGCCCACGGCAGATCTAGCGCTGCAAAACCCCGGATCCCTTCAGGACTGCTTTGCTGACCCCAGGGGACGACGGATAGGATTGGAATACCGAGGCGGGTTGCTATCGCGGTTTCCTTTTGAATTGCGTCTCTGAATTGCTGGTAGAGGCCCGATAAAACAATGACCACGCCCGCCCGCCCGATCAATTCATCCAGCACCGGGGCAGACGGGCCACCGGCTCGGTGCTCCTGACAATTTTGCTCCGCCGACAGGTTTTGCCATTGGTTTAGACCAAGACCCTGGTTCAACAATTTGACCAGCCGGTCATAATCATCGCCAATTTGCCAGCCCGGCGAAATGAATATGGACCGGTACGAAACCCGCGCCGTTCCAGGCGACCGGGTGGGGTTGAGCGTGACGCCTTGTATTTTATCAATGACCACTGCTCGTCCCTTTCAAGGAATCGCATCTACCGTGGCATTACTAGATCGATACCGGCCCGCCGTCCATGACCGGCGTCAATACCGGCAACGGCGCTTCTAATCCGCCAGACCGTCCAGATGCCCGGCCAACGCGTCCGGCGCCGACAGGAACGGCGAGTGGCTGGTCTGCATGGTGATAACCGGATCGCACCCGGCCCGTTCGATCATGAATTTCTGGGTTTCGATTTTGATCGATTGATCGTTGGCGCAAATGATATAGGCGCGCGGCAAGCGGCCCCAGTTTTCCGCACTTGTCCGCACTGGCGTCGAAGACACCGCCGCCGGCTGCGGGCGAAGCCGCACCTTGGCCCAGGCCACGGTTTCAGGATCGCAATCGTGATAATAGTTGGGCTCTATAACCTCGTCGGGCAGCCAGTAGGTGGATTTATCCTCCGATTGCAGCAGCACGCGGGTGGATGGCGGCGCGCCGGGCACCACCACATCGGCCCGGGCTTCCCCGTCGAGGGGCAGGAACGCGGTCAGATACACGAGCTTCGCAATGCGGTCCGGATAGATTTCGCCCGACTGGGTGATGGTGAGACCCCCTAAGGAATGCCCCACCAGGATGGCCTTTTCGCCGGCTTCATCCAGCGCGGCCCCGACTGAGGTCACATTGTCTGCCAATGTTACCAAGGCCGGATCGGTCTTGTCCTCGCCGAGCCCCGGCAGGTCCGGCGCAACGACTTTGTGGCCCTTGGCTTCGAGCAGCGGAATAACCCGCTGCCAGCACCAGGCCCCATGCCAGGCGCCATGAATAAGTACGAATGCGGCCACCATCGAACCTCCGAAAATCCAATCGGAGCCAGCATCCACTCTTGCCCCAGCGCGCGCAATGCCTATACTGCGCCGCCTTGCGTTAAACCATCAAAACATAAGGACTTTTCGTCATGGCGCCGAGCAAAAAGGGCGACATAAAAAAAGTAGTGCTGGCCTATTCGGGCGGCCTTGATACATCGGTCATCTTGAAGTGGCTGCAGGACACCTATGACTGCGAAGTGGTCACCTTCACCGCCGATATCGGCCAGGGCGACGAGGTCGAAGACGCCCGCAAAAAGGCCGAGGCTGCCGGCGTCAAACAAATCTTCATCGAGGATTTGCAGGACGACTTTGTGCGCAATTACGTGTTCCCGATGTTCCGCGCCAATGCACTTTATGAAGGCACCTATCTGCTCGGCACCTCCATCGCCCGGCCGCTGATCGCCAAACGCCAGATCGAGATTGCGGCCGAAGTTGGCGCCGACGCCGTTGCCCATGGCGCCACCGGCAAGGGCAACGACCAGGTACGGTTCGAACTAGGCTATTACGCCCTCAACCCCGATATCAAGGTCATCGCGCCGTGGCGGGAATGGGACCTGGACAGCCGTACGAAGCTGATCGACTATGCCGAAAAGCACCAAATATCGGTGCCCAAAGACAAGCGCGGCGAGGCACCGTTTTCCCAAGACGCCAACCTTCTGCACATTTCGTCGGAGGGTAAAATCCTCGAAGACCCGTGGGTTGAGCCCGACTACAGCCATATCCTGACGCGCATGGTCTCGCCTTTCGATGCCCCCGATAAGGCCACCGAAGTCACCATCGATTTCAAGGCTGGCGATCCGATTGCCATCGATGGCAATGCGCTGGACCCAGCGCCTTTGCTGGCCCGGCTAAACGAACTTGGCGGCGCCAATGGCATCGGCTGCATCGATATTGTCGAGAACCGTTTTGTCGGCATGAAATCACGAGGCGTCTATGAGACGCCGGGCGGCACCATTTTGTTCGCGGCCAGGCGCGCCGCCGAAAGCCTGACCCTCGACAGGGGCGCCATGCACGCCAAAGATGCCCTGATGCCGGGCTATGCGGAGATGGTCTATAACGGATTCTGGTTCGCGCCAGAGCGCGAGATGATGCAGGCTGCCATCGACAAGGCATCGGAGCGGGTAACTGCCACCGTGCGGCTCAAGCTCTATAAGGGCAACGTCATGGTTACGGGTCGCAAATCGCCGAACAGTCTTTACGACGAAGACGTGGTTACCTTTGAAGAAGACAGCGTCTACGACCAGCGCGATGCCGAGGGTTTCATCAAGCTGAACGCGCTCCGCCTGCGCTTGGCCGGCAAGCCAAAAGGCTAACAAAGCGCCAGCTCAAACAGGTGATGAAGAAGATCAGTTAGCGAATTATTCTCACCCGTACCGCTTCTCCAAATCATCGAGCATAGTCCAGATACGTTCGATGTGGTCATCGACGTTGTAGCTCCGGTACCACATGGATTGAGTGCGGTTGGGATCGCCGAGGTAATATTGCTCATACAATTTCTGCCGCCCGGAAAAACCTGACAGGGCGGCATCGTAGGCCAATCGCAAAAGCATAGTACGCGACTTGGCGTCGGCGTTGACCGATTGGAAATAGGTCTCGACGCTGTCTTTCATCTCGCCGGCCAGCTCGGCCATGGACGGCGCCGCCACCAGCCCGCCGGCGCCCAGCGTGGTTATGATCTCGCACTGGCGCACATACATCTTCCAGAACATGGACTGCCAGACTTGAAGGGAGCGCGTGCCCGGCGAATAGATGCCGTGCTCGGTCTCAAAGGCCTCAGCCTCGGCGGCGATGCGGCAGGTACGGCAAAATTCGGCAATGCCCATGGTTTCAGCTAGCAATAGCTGCACCGGATTGTGCTGGTCGATCTTCGTGGTTCGGGCCAGCGCAAAGGTGAGCGCCATCATGAACTCCGCCTTGGAGGCCGCGCGCACCACCGATTGCATGACCATATGGGGATAGATTTGGCCGGCGGCGGTTACCTCGCCGTCGAATTCCGGGTCCCGGTGGATGAATACTTTTTCCCAGGGCACGAACACGTCTTCGAAGATGGCGAGACCGTCGCTTTCGTCATAACGGGCGGAAAACGGGTAATCCAGGACTTGGCTGGAGTGCATGTCGGCGAAGGATGGTCGGCAGACGAATTTGAGGCCCGGCGTCGCGGTCGGGATCGCAAAGCCAAAGGAGTAATCGGTGGTATCTATGGTTTCGGTGCCCTGCCAGCGGACGGCGGCGGGCATCACCACGATCTCGTCGGCGAGCGCACACAATGTCGCCACCATGCGGGCACCGTTGATGACGATACCGGCGTCGGTCTCTTTGGTGATATGGGCGGTGATATCGGATTCTTGTAAGTGCGCCGGTTTCGAGCGGTCCACCTGGGGATTGACGAGCACGTGGGTCATGACCAGATCGTTCTCGCGCACATATTCGTGGTAATTGCGCACATTGTCCGCGCCCTTGAAGCTGTCCCGGTCAAAAATATTAGCCGCCGCCGCATAGGCGGACCACATAACATTTTTATAGTCGGGGCTGCGCCCGAGCATGCCGCAGGTCTCGTCCATCCAGATTTTGATGGCATCGTTGCGGGCCACCAGATCATCTTTGGATTTGGGCTGCAGGTGGGTCATGCCGACCGCATCACCGCTGCTCGGCGATGTGTAGGTAAGCTGGGGCGCCAGCTTCGTGTCATGCTGCATGGCAAGCAGGCCGGCCATGGTTTCAGCGGCAAGGCGAAAGCGCCGGTCGGCGGTGACATCGGTGATGCGCTCGCCATCAATCTGGATATGGCGGTCGTCGCGAAGCCCGTCCAAATATTGGGCGGCGGTTCTGATCGGCATGATAATGGTCTCCGTTCCCGTTTGCGTTTTTGTTTATGGTGCGGATTAGGGACTGGGGGGAATTGCAGTTCAATGGCTTTTACTGATACGTTTCACATTGTGAAATCAATGGAGAAGCCGGAGTGGCGGTGAAGCAGATCAAATCCTTGCACAAGGCCATCGATGTTCTGGAAATCCTGGACCGGCTCAAGGCCTGCTCCCTGGCCGAACTGCATGCTCATACCGACATCCCCAAGGCGACTTTGCTGCGCGCCATTCGCACGTTGGAGGCGCGCAATTTTGTCCGGCGCAGCCTCGCCGACGATAAATACCGTTCCAATATCGCCATTCCTCGTGCCAGGGCGCCGGCAACGGTTGGCAAGGCGGACGCAAGCGCCCTCGCCAGCTTGGCCCAGGCAGCAACGCCGGAGTTGGAAATACTGGCCCAAAATCTGCCCTGGCCATCAGATTTGTTTGTGCGCAGCGGCTTGGCCATGGAGTTGCTCGAGACCAGCCGCTCGCAAAGCCCGTTGTTGGTCAACCGGAACGAGATCGGCGATCAGGTCCAGTTCACGGTCTCTGCGGTGGGGCGGACCTATCTGGCCTATTGTTCCGAAATTGAGCGCGAAGATATCCTTACCGGTCTCGAATGCGCGCCGGAACGCTACCTGCCCCTGCGCATCGACCGGCGGCGGCTAAAAAGTGATCTCGGTTCTATAAGACGCCAAGGGTATGGATTGCGCGATTCCCGTTTTGCTGGCGCCACCGTTGCCGATAAAACCCTGGCAGATCAGTTGTCAGCCATCGCCGTTCCCATCCGCATCGGCGATAAGGTTGCCGGATGCATCAATATGTTATGGCCGAAAAGTGCCTACTCGGCGGACGAATTTGCAGCACTGCACCTGGACGGGCTGACGTCCGTTGCGTTGCGAATCTCCGATGCCTTGAGCTCAGCCGACAGCCATACTTAGCCAGCCTCGTTTGCCGCCATCCACTGGTTCGTGCTTTCCAGGGTTGCGATGGGCATCAGCATTTCCGGGGCGAACGGGCGCGGCGTCTCGCCGGCGGCAATCTTATTGGGCAATGCCGGATCGCCGACGGCGCCCTTGGCAACGGCGGCGAAATCGCCATCGCCGCGCACCAGAATATCGAGAGCCTGGTCCGGGTCTTCCAAATTTCCGCAGGCGATGACCGGCAAGCCGGTAACATCCCGGGCCAGGCCGGCTAGGGAGCGCCCCACTCCAAACACTTCGGCGCCGCCCCGGCGGGTAGCCAGATGGATGTAATCGGCGCCGGCCTTTGCTTCGGCGGCGAATATAGCGCGCGCATCGTCGGCGCCGCCGGGCCATTCGTGTTCGAAATTGTTTACCTTGGATTGGGACAGGCGCACCCCGGCGACGCCGCCGCCGACGGCGGATTTGACGGCCTGCATGATCTCGGTGGGTAGACGCAGCCGGCTTTCCAGGTTGCCGCCAAAATCGTCATCGCGCAAATTCGTGTAATCGGTGAGGAACTCGTCCAGCAGATAGCCATTGGCATTGTGCACTTCGGCGCCGTCGAAGCCGGCGCTGATGGCATTTGCGGCGGCCTCGCCATGGCTGTCGATGATGACCTGAATACCGTCCCGGCTCAATTCTTCCGGTACCGCGTAAGCTCCCGATCCGCCAAAGCGCGGCGGCTTTCCGCCCTGGGGCAAAACCGCCGATGGAGCCAGCGGCGGCGCACCGAAGGTGTTGTTGGTCAGCAATGCGCCCGTATGCATCAGCTGCAGCAATATTTTGCCGCCGGCCTCGTGCACCGCATCGGTGACGCGGCGCCAGCCATCGATCTGCGCCTGGTTGGCGATGCCCGGCTGGGTTGGAAAGCACTGGCTGGAGGCGAGGTCCGTATAGGTACCCTCGGCGATGATCAGCCCGAAACCGCCACCAGCGAAGGCGGCGTAATAGTCGCGCATATCCGCACCGGGAACACCGTTTTCATCGGCGCTGATGCGCGCCATGGGCGCCACCACATAGCGATTGGCCAGCGTCATCCCGGCAATGGCGCCGGGCTCGAACAGCCTGGCATAATCTTGTCCGCTCATAATCCCCCCCCTGGTCCGAATTATCCCCTCAGCACCCCGCCGGTCTGCTTGGCAACATTGGCAATGATCTTATCGGACACGGCTTCGATTTCCGCATCGGTCAGGGTGGCCACGGTCGGCTGCAAGGTAACGGCGATGGCTATGGACTTTTGATCCGCGCCCAAGGCGCCGCCGGTAAACACGTCGAACACGGCAACCTCGGTGATCAATTTGTTGTCGGCGCCACTGGCGGCGCGCATGAGCGCCCCAGCCTCGACATTGTTTTCGACAACAAAGGCAAAATCCCTGGATACCGATTGGAACGGCGACAAATCGAGCGCCGGGCGCGCCGGGCCGCGGTTGCCTTTCGGCATGGGCACGGCGCCAAGATAAATTTCAAAGGCCGCCATCGGGCCGGCCACGTCCATGGCCTTCAAGATGCGGGGGTGCAGTTCGCCGAAATTGCCAAGCACCGTCTTGGGGCCAAGGCGAATGGAGCCGGAACGCCCCGGATGGTACCAGTCCGGCGCCTCGGCAACGATCTGTATTGAACCCACCGGCGCGCCGATCTGGCCCAGCACGTCGAGCACATCGGCCTTGGCGTCGAACGCATCGGCAGCGCGTAATGTTTCGGACCAGCCCCTCGGCACCGCATTGCCGGCGCGCAAGCCCGCCGCATTGATGGATTGATCGTCCGGATTTTCGCCGGCGAATTGGGGACCAACCTCGAACAAGGATATATCGGCATAGCCGCGATCCGCGTTGCGCCCAGCCGCGGCAATCAGATTGGGCAGGATCGAAGGCCGCATCACGTCCAGGTCGCTGGAGATCGGATTGACCAGGCGGATAGCGTCCGGCGCGCCGCCGAACAGGGCGGCATGATCCTTGGGGAGGAACGAATAGGTAACCGCTTCGATGAGCCCCCGCGCCGCCAGCGCACGCCGCGCCTGGGCCCGCCGCTCCTGCGCGATATTGATGGCCGCCGTGGGCAAGGCGGCTACGCGCGGCAGCGATACGGTGGGAATATTGTCGAAACCGTGAATGCGCAGCACCTCTTCCACCAGATCCGCCTCGCCGACCACATCGTGGCGCCAGGACGGCACGGCGGCATCCCAGCCATCATCGGTGGCGGTCACGGTGAAACCCAGCATGGCCAGAATTTCTTCGATCCGCTCCGGCGCGACGTTAACGCCGCCAAGCGCGCGCACGCGGGATTTGCGCAAATGATAGCTGCGCTGCCAATTCGGCTCTTCGCCGGCGACGATCATCTCGGAGGCCTCGCCGCCGCATATGCCAAGGATCAGGGCACTGGCGATCTCGGCACCTTCGATCATGAAGGCCGGATCGATGCCGCGCTCGAAACGGAAGCGGGCGTCCGATTGCAGGTTCAGCTTACGCCCGGTCATGGCCGTGCGGATGGGATCGAAATAGGCAGATTCCAAAAACACCTCGGTGGTCTCAGGCGTGCAGCCCGTCGCTTCGCCGCCCATGACACCGCCCAAGGCTTCCGGCTCGGCCTCATCGGCGATCACCGTCATCTCTTCGTCGAGATCATATTCCTTGCCATCCAGGGCCAGCAGCTTCTCGCCCTTTTTGGCCAGGCGCACATGCAGATCACCATTGAGCTTGGAAACATCGAACACATGCAAAGGCCGGCAATAGGCGATGGTCATAAGATTGGTGATGTCCACCAAAGCCGAAATGGGACGCAGGCCAATTTGAATCAGTTTTTGCTGCAGCCAGTCGGGGCTCGGCCCGTTCTTGATGCCCTTGAAATGACGGCCAACGAAATAAGGACAGGCGCCCTTGGCATCATCGTCGAAATCCAGATGCACCTTCACCGGGCTCTCGAACGTGGGTTTCACATCGTGGGCCTCGATAGGCTTCAGCGTGCCGATACCGGCGGCCGCCAAATCCCGGGCAACGCCGCGAACGCCCAAACAATCGGCCCGGTTGGGGGTGATTTGAATATCAAAGACCGGATCGGAAAGCCCCATGATCTCCGCCGCCGGCGCGCCAATGGGGGCGTCGTCGGGCAGCTCCACAATGCCTTCATGGTCATCGGAAAGGCCCATTTCGCGCTCCGACAAAAGCATGCCGTTGCTTTCCACGCCGCGAATTTTGGTCTTCTTCAAGGTAATGCCGGTGCCCGGAATATGGCTGCCTTCGCGGGCGAAGACGCCTTTCATGCCGGCGCGCGCGTTAGGCGCGCCGCACACCACTTCGAAGGTTTCATCGCCGGCATCGACCGTGCAGACCTGAAGCCGGTCGGCATCGGGGTGCTGTTTGGCTTCGATCACATGGGCGACGGTGAAGCCTTGCAAGCGCTCGGCGGGATCATCGACGCTTTCGATCTCCAAGCCGATCATCGTCAAAGTCTCGGCAATCTCGGCGACCGAGGCGGTGGTCTCCAAATCTTTTTCCAGCCATTGCATGGAGAACTTCATCGCGCCGCCCTCCCCACCATGGATGGTACATCCAAGCTGGCGAACCCGTAATGACGCAGCCAGCGCAGGTCCGAATCATAGAACGTGCGCAAATCGGGGATGCCGTATTTGAGCATGGCGATACGTTCGATCCCCATGCCAAAGGCGAAGCCCTGATATTTGGTGCTGTCGATACCGCAGTTTTCAAGAACGTTCGGATTGACCATGCCGGAGCCCAGAATTTCCAGCCAATCGTCGCCGCCGCCGATCTTTAAAGTTCCGTCTTCGAAGCTACAGCCGATATCCACCTCGGCGGAAGGCTCGGTGAACGGAAAATAGGACGGGCGGAAACGCACCGGCAATTCGGCGGCGCCAAAAAAGGCGCGGCAGAAATCGATCAGGCAGCCTTTCAAGTGACCCATATGGGTGGCCTCGTCGATCATCAACCCTTCGACCTGATGGAACATGGGCGAATGGGTGGCGTCGTGATCGCAGCGATAGGTGCGTCCCGGAACGATGATGCGGATCGGCGGTTTTTGTGTCTGCATGGTGCGGATCTGTACCGGGCTGGTGTGGGTGCGCAGCACCATGCGCTGGCCGTCTTTTATCGCGTTCACATAAAACGTGTCGTGTTCCTGGCGGGCAGGATGATCGGGCGGAATATTCAAAGCCGTGAAGTTGTACCAGTCTTCCTCGATATCGGGGCCTTCGGCGACGGTGAAACCCATCTCGCCAAAGATGGAAACCACCTCTTCTATGGTTTGGCTGATGGGGTGGATGGCGCCGGCGCTTATCCGCCGCGCCGGCAAAGTTACATCGATACGCTCGGCTTCCAATTGGGCATCAATATGGGCGCCTTCCAGGGTGTCTTTACGGGCATCGATGGCCGCGTTGATATCGCCTTTGAGCGAGTTCAAAGCCTGGCCGGCTTCTTTGCGCTCATCCGCCGACATGGCGCCCAGACCCTTCATCATTTCGGTAACCCGGCCCTTCTTGCCGAGCGCGCCGATGCGCGCCTGTTCCAACGCATCCAGATCGGCGGCGGCAGCCACCTGACCCGTGATCTCCGATTTTATCTCGTCAAGATTTTCCATTGGCTCTGATGTTATGTGCGATAAATAAATGAGGGGCCGCCCTGGTCAGGACCGCCCCTCGAATGTCTCACCGGTGATCGCCAGAGGTAATTTAAGCGGTTTCCGCCGGTGCGGTTTCTTTGGGCGCGGATGCTTCCTGGCCGAGAGCCGCCTGGGCAGTTTCGACCAGGCTTTTAAACGATTCCGGCTCGTGGATTGCCAGATCGGACAACACCTTGCGGTCCAATTCGATGCCGGCCCGCTTGAGACCGTTCATGAACTGGGAATAGGTCAGCCCGTCGAGGCGCGCGCCGGCATTGATGCGCTGAATCCAAAGGGCGCGGAAATTGCGTTTGCGGTTGCGGCGGTCGCGGTACTGATACTGCATGGCCCGCTCGAGCCGTTGTTTGGCGATGCGAAAGCTGCTCTTGGAGCGGCCGCGAAAGCCTTTCGACTTGGCGATGACTTTCTTGTGGCGGGCGCGGCTGGCGACTTTACCTTGGGCACGGGACATGGCTACTTCCTCCTCGAATAGGGCATATAGGAAAGCACCTTGCGTGCATCGGGAGCGGCCAGGATGGTGGTGCCGCGCGCCTTGCGGCGCATCTTGATGGAACGCTTGCGGAGATTGTGCTGTTTCGAAGCCGGGTTGGCCCGAACCTTACCGGACGCGGTGGTCCGAAAGCGCTTTTTGGCGCTGGATTTGGTCTTCATCTTGGGCATTTTCAATTCCTCGATTTGATACGTATTTGAGGCGGCTGGGCATGCCCGGGGGTCAGAGTATTTGCTCCGGCCCCTCAGCCGTACCGCCATGAGAAGCGCGGGTTATAGCGCCGGTATTTGAGGAATGCAAGCAAGCTCGCCGCCAGAGCCGGACGCCTGGTCTGGCGCAGCCAGCGCGGCATCCAGCCAAAATTAAACCGGCCCACTAAGGGGCCGGTCAAATTGCGCGTGGAAAACGGGTTTTGATTAGTGCGCCAGCGCCGCCTGTCCGTGGTCATTGGCACAAATCTGCAGGGTCAGAGCGGGATTGGTCTTCCATATTTCAATCCACTCCATCTCGGTCGCCGGGCGGTGATCGTTGGATACCGTCGCGACCCACATGTCGCCGTCGTTCTTCATATAAAAGCTGGCTACGTTGTTCGGCATGATGTTTCTCCTCAGTCCCAATTTGCGTGAAATGCAATCCGTGTCTGAGATAGACATTAGCTGACCGACGTAAACTGAATATGTCCTAAATGTATAAAAATGTAACAGTCATGCGCACTACCGAATCAAAACGCCCGCGCGGTTAGATGCCGGCACGGGCGCCAAGATATTGGCCTTGAGAGACCTTTAGCGGGGCGCCAGCACCATGGTCATCTGGCGGCCTTCCATTTTCGGAAACTGTTCGACCTTGGCTTGCTCATCAAGATCAACCCGCACACGCTCCAGAACTTTGGCGCCCAGTTCCTGGTGGGCCATTTCGCGGCCCCGGAAGCGCAGCGTCACTTTGACCTTGTCGCCGGAATCCAGAAACCGGATCATGGCCCGCATCTTGACCTGATAGTCGTGCTCCTCGATGCCCGGGCGCATTTTGATTTCCTTGACGTCGATGGTCTTCTGCTTTTTACGCGCCTCGCTCTTTTTCTTCTGGGCTTCGTATTTAAACTTGCCGTAGTCGAGGATCTTGCAGACCGGCGGGTCGGCATCCGGCGATATCTCAACCAGATCCAATCCAACATCATCAGCCATCTGCCTGGCTTCAACGAGTGTAACGACACCGACATTCTCACCTTCGGCGCCGATCAATCTGATCGAAGCAGAGGCGATGTCGGAATTAATGGCGGGCCCTTCCTTGGTCGGGCGGGCGTTCATCGGTGGGCGTGCGATCTAGCCTTCTCCTTCAAATCGGACCCCGAGTTCCCGGGGATTTTCAGCTATTCGCAATCGCTCATTCTCCCAAATGGAACCAAAGGTCTTTTCTCCAAAATTACTTTTCGGCGCGTTCCGGTGTTTTTATTGGCCGAGGTTCCGCGCTTCACGGTTCAGTGTATCAAGGGCAGCGTCAAGCGCAACAATTTCTTGCGCCTTACCGCCAAGACGGCGCATGGCGACATCGCGGGTTTCGGCCTCGCGGGTGCCGACAACCAGCATCACCGGCACTTTGGCGAGGCTGTGTTCGCGAACTTTGTAATTGATTTTTTCGTTGCGCACGTCCAATTCGGCGCGCAATCCTGCGGCTTTCAGGGCGGTCAGAACTTCGGCCGCATAGTCATCGGCGGCCTCGGTGATGGTTGCCACAACCACTTGCAGGGGCGCCAGCCATAACGGAAAGCGCCCGGCATAATGTTCGATCAGGATACCGGCAAATCGCTCCAACGAGCCGAACAAGGCCCGGTGCAGCATCACCGGGCGGTGTTTTTCGCCGTCTTCGCCGATATAGGACGCGTCCAGCCGCTCCGGCAAATTCATATCCACCTGCAAGGTGCCGCACTGCCAGTCGCGGCCGATGGCGTCGCGCAGCACGAACTCCAGCTTCGGGCCATAGAAGGCGCCCTCGCCCGGATTGTGGGTAAATTCGTGGCCCATGGATTGCAATGCGCCCATCAGCGCGCCTTCGAGCTGGTCCCAAATCGCGTCGGAGCCGATGCGTTTTTCCGGCCGGTCGGAGAATTTTATGGCGACGTCGTCGAAACCGAAGTCGGCATAGATATCGAGGATCAGATCGACCACGGCGCGGCATTCTTCTTCCATTTGGTCGGGCGTGCAGAATATATGGGCGTCGTCCTGAGTAAATTCCCGTACCCGCATCAGCCCATGCAGGGCGCCCGACGGCTCGTAGCGGTTGACCTGGCCAAACTCGGCAACGCGCATGGGCAAATCCCGATAAGACGTGATGCCCTGCTTGAACACCTGGATGCCGCCGGGGCAGTTCATCGGCTTCAAGGCGAACACCCGATTGTCTTCGGTTTCGGTGGTGTACATGTGCTCGCGGAACGTCTCCCAATGGCCGGAAAGCTCCCAAAGGCCCCGGTCCATGACGCTGGGCGTCGAGATTTCCACATAACCGGCATTGTCCTGTCGGCGGCGCATATAATCGATGAGGCCGCGAAACAACGTCCAGCCATGGGGGTGCCAGAAGACCGCGCCGGGGGCCTCTTCTTGGAAATGAAACAAATCCATTTCCCGGCCCAGACGCCGATGGTCGCGCTTTTCCGCCTCTTCCAGCATCAAAAGATGGGCTTTAAGCGCTTTCGCGTCGGCCCAGGCGGTTCCATAAATGCGCTGCAGCATGGCGTTGTTGGAATCACCGCGCCAATAGGCGCCGGCCAGTTTCATCAACTTGAACGCTTTCGGCAGTTTGCCCGTGGACGGCAGATGCGGGCCCCGGCAAAGATCGGTCCAATCGCCCTGGCGGTAGATGGACACGTCCTCGCCTTCGGGAATGGCGGCGACCAGCTCGGCCTTGTAATCCTCGCCGGCGGATTTGAAAAAATCGATAGCCATATCCCGGTCCCATATTTCGCGCACGAATTCCAGATCGCGCTCGATAATTTCGGTCATGCGCGCTTCGATGGTCTCGAAGTCATCAGAGGAAAAAGGCTCGTCACGGGCGAAATCGTAATAAAAACCATTTTCGATGGCCGGGCCGATGGTGACTTGCGTTCCGGGAAACAATTCCTGCACCGCCTGCGCCATCACATGAGCGGCGTCGTGGCGCAAGAGCTGCAACGCATCGTCGTCCTTGCCCGTTACCACCGAAAACGCGGCGTCCGTTTCGATGCTGCGCCCCAAATCCCACATGTCGCCATCGACACGCACCGCCAGCGCCGCCTTGGCGAGGCCGGGGCCGATATCGGCGGCCACCATCGCGCCGGTAACCGGGCCGTCAAATTTGCGGACGCTGCCGTCCGGGAGGGTCAATGCGACCATGATTTTCCGTCTGTTTGCCCATAAGAATACGGGTGTTTGAACCGGCGGCGGAATGTAATTGCTTTTGCCACCCTGTCAAGCCGGGGGCGCAACCAATCGGGCGATGGCTTCTGTAATTTGCCGGACGCTCAACTGGTCCATATTATTTTCGCGCAATATGACCGTTCGCTGCCCGCGTTGGGCACAGAGGTCTGGATCGGACGCCGCCGAATACAGCACCAATGTGGCGGCGCCGCTTAAGCCCGCGACATGCATCGGGCCGGTGTCGTTGCCGATGGCCAGGCGGGCGCCCTTGGCCATGGCGAAAAGTTGGCCAATGGATGTCTGACCGGTCACGTCGCGAGCGTCAGGCGCGACTTTAAGAATCTCGGCGGCCATGGCTCGTTCGGACCCGGCGCCGATGATCACCGGCGTGATACCGCTTTGCGCCAGATGCTTCGCGATTTCGGCGAAGCGGTCCAGGGGCCAACGCTTATCCGAGCGGTGAGCGGCGCCGCCGGGGGCGATGATGGCGTAGGTTTCGGGCAAATCCAGCGCCGACACGTCGCTCCGTTCCGCCCAGGAATAATCGGCCGCCGGCACGGCTTCGATGCCGGCCATGGCCAGTTGCTCGGCCTGGCGCTCTATGGTGTGCATAAAATCGCGCCCCGGATTGGCGTGCGGGAAGGTGCACCCCCTGGCGATACCCGACCATTCCGGCGCCACGCCGGGCCACCAGAGGCTATGGTAATGGCTGGAACGGGAAGAGGTTTGCAGATCGTAGACGCGCGCAAATTCGCCGCCCCGAAGGCGAGCGCGCAATTCAAGCCAGCCGCCCACTTGCAATAGCTTGGGCCGGCTGTCGATCCAAACCGCGTCGAACCAGGGCGCGGCAGCGGCAAAGTCTACAAACGGGTTGGTGGTCAGCAATGTGATTTGGGCAGAGCCGTGATGCGCCCGGATAGCCTGGAAAGGCCCGCCGGCTTGTACAAAATCACCGAGCGCGCCCAGCTTGATCACCAAGATCTTGTCGCTCACGGTCGGGTTCCGCTCATTGGGTGCGCCCGCGCTCCGAAAGCACCTCTTCATAAATATCAAGGGTGCGCCCGCACATCTGGTCCTTAGAAAAATTTTCGCGGATATAGGAGACGCAGCGCTCCGCGAAGGCGGTGCGCTCCGCATCGCTTTGATCGAGGGCAACGGCCATGGCGGCGGCCAATGATGCGGCATCGCCGGGCTTGGTCAGCCAGCCGGTTTCGCCTTCGATCACGGTTTCGCGGGCGCCGCCATGATTGGTGGCGATCACCGGGCGGCCAAGGGATTGGGCCTCGGCAACCACGCGGCCAAAGGCTTCCGGCTCGGTCGAGGCCGATACAACAACGTCGGTCAGCATGTAGGCGGCGGGCATATCGTCGCAATGATCGATCACATGGATCATGCCGGTCATGCCCACAGCTTCGATACGCTCCTCCAATTCCCGGCGGTAATCGTGGCGGCCCTGGTCAGAGCCTACCATCAAAAATTGAACGCCGGTGCGGCCTAGCAGCTTGACCGCCTCGATAAAGACATTCTGGCCCTTCCAGCGGGTTAGCCGGCCGGGCAGCATGACCACCGGCTGGCCATCCGGAAGACGCCATTCATCGGCTAGATGGATCACCCGTTCGGCATGGATGTTGGCCGCATCGAAGCGATGTACATCGATGCCCCGGTGGACAACCCGGATACGCGCCGCCGGCACGCCATAAATCTGATGCACGTGGCCGCCGATGAAATCGGATATGGCAATCACCCGCTCGCCCTTGGTCATCACCGAATTGTACCAACGCTTGGGGCCCGAAGCGTGGCCATAGGTACCGTGGAAGGTGGTGATCAGGGAGCGGTTGGTGCGCTTCGCCGCATACCAAGCGCTCCAGGCCGGTGCGCGTGAGCGAGCATGAATGATGTCGACGCCTTCGCGGCGGATCAGATCGACCAAACGCTCAATATTTTTATAAATGATCAGCGGGTTTTTGGAGGCCAGCGGCAGCTCGATATGTTCAGCGCCGGCGCGGTTCAGTTCGCCCACCATGGGCCCGCCTTCGGATGCGACCAGCGCCCGCCCGCCGGCGCGCACAATAGCCTCGGCAATATCGACCGTACCGCGCTCAACGCCGCCGGTCACCAGGGCGGGCAGAACCTGCAAGACATTAGGCGGGCGTGCATCGCCCATGCCGGACTTGCTATCGGTGGCCGCTTCGCCAATTGTGTGCTCGGAATCCTTATCCATCGAAGGGGTACTGAATGCCCTGTATCCAATGCCGATGACGCCTAAGATACTAACACTTGAGACCGGCGCGTCCATCGCTTACCACCAAAGCCCCGGCGTCGGGCCGGGCGTGGTGTTCCTGTGCGGCTTCATGTCGGACATGACCGGCAGCAAGGCGATCTGGCTGGAAGAATTCTGCATCCAGCGTGGCCAGGCGTTTCTACGCTTCGACTACCAAGGTCACGGTGCCTCATCGGGAAATTTCGCGGACGGCGATGTGGGCGTCTGGGCCGCCGATGCCATCGCCGCCATCGAGAAATTAACCAGCGGTGCGCAAATCCTGATTGGCTCCTCCATGGGCGGCTGGATCATGCTCAAGACGGCACTGGCCATGCCGGAACGGATGGCCGGGCTGATCGGTATCGCTGCGGCGCCGGATTTTACCGAAGATCTTTTGTGCGCCGAATTGTCGGCTGCCCAAATGGGCGAGATCCAGACCCACGGCCTGACAAGGATCGCCAGTGACTATGACGATGACTACGTTATCACCAAGGCGTTGCTAGAGGAGGGCCGCAAACATCTGGTCCTCCGCAGTGAGATCGCGCTGGATTGCCCGGTGCGGCTGATCCACGGGCTGGAGGATAATTCGGTTCCTTGGGAAACAGCGCTCAAGATTCAGGAACGGCTGCGATCTACGGATGTGGAGGTGATTTTGGTCAAGAACGGCGATCACCGGCTGAGTGAGCGGCAAGATTTGGATCGCCTCGGTCGGACGCTGGACGCACTAATCGATCAGGGCAAAAAATCTTCGAGCCGCACTGAGGCGTAATTCTTCGGATAGGCGGCCATGAATTCCTGACGCTCTTGCTCGCTCAAATTCACCGGCAGGGTGGCATCGATCAGCCATTTGGTGCCAAGCCGGGTAAATTGCCCCATGCCGGGCACGTTGGGCGATATGCTGTCGAGGGCAAACACCCGCGTGTTGGGGATCATGGTGACGTCTTCGGATGCATGCACACGAGTGACCATGGACCAGGAGATTTGCCGCAAATCGGCGGCATCGATATCTTCATCCACGGCGATCGCCAGCTTAGGATGCAAATAGGGACCCGACAAAGCCGCCATGAGCGCCGTTTTGGCCTGGCCCGGCTGGCGCGGGCGCATTTTCAATACCAGCATCATGTCGCCCGATGCGGCGACGCTGCGCACATCAATCAGATCGATGCCGCCCTCGACGGAACTGAGATGTTTTTTGGTGGCCACTTCGATGCCGAGCCCCATGGTCGCCTGGGCGTCGGTTACCGGCGCACCGCAATGCAACGCATAGAAAATGGGATCGCTCCGTCTGGTGATCGCCTTTACCTTGAACACCTCGGACGTGCCGCCGGCGTTGTAAGTGCCGGTGACCTCGCCGTAGGGGCCTTCCGGCTCCAAAAGGTCCGTTGGCACCTCGCCTTCGAGCACCAATTCGGCTTCCGCCGGCACCTCTAGATCGTTGGTTTCGCATTTGACCATGCGCACCGGTTCACCCAACAGTCCACCGGCCAGAGACATTTCGTCGCGCCCAAAATCGGTAGTGAAGGCGGCGGCATAGAATATGGCCGGATGGCAACCGAAGAAAATGGACACCGGCATGGGCTCGCCCAGCGCCTTGTATTTATCAAAAATGCGGCGCGCCTGACGGGGCAACATAATGAAACCGGTCTTGTCCTTGCCGGTGATCTGCTGGCGGTGGATGGACACATTACGAAGGCCGGTCTCCGGATCCTTGATCACTGCGATGCCGGACGCGAGGTAGCGCCCGCCATCATGCTCGGAGGTAAACATGGACGGGATTTCCAGCAAATCCACATCACCGCCGGTAATTTTCACTGCCTTGATCGGCGCACCAGCCGCATCAACGGTTACCGGCGCGATATCGCGCCCGAAACGGGCGCCGATCTCGCCCAGTAATTGGTCTTCATCGATGCCAAGACCTATGGACCATTTGCGGCGGTCGGCGACGATCTGGCTGCAGGCCTGCCAGCCGTCATGGCCGGCGATGTTGGTAAACAGGCTTGCTTTGCCCAATTCGTTATAGGCGCGCCATTCCACCGCCGCCATATTGGTCTCGGGGTCCACTTCCTTGGTGAAGCGGATCATTTCGCCTTGCTGTTCCAGGTTGGCGAGCATGGTACGGAAGGATTGATCGGGCATGGGGACAGTCTAAATCACGTTGCGGCCAATTTCTCAATCAGAGTTCTCGGCGGCCAGGATGGCAGCCAGACCGGAGCGGTAATCGGAGAACCTCAACGTGATGCCCAATTCCCGCTTGATGCGGCCATTATCGATGCGCCGGTTGTCGGACCAGAAGCTGCGGGCCATGGGACTCATGTCCGGCTCCGCCGCCGCGAACGGGATCAGGGTTGGCGCTGTGGCGCCCAACAGATCACACGCATGGGCAACGATTTCGGCCTGCGCCGCCGCCGCATCGTCGCAAACGTTATAGATTGCGCCCGGCGCCGGCGCGGCCATGGAGGCGCGCAAGATATTGGCCACGTCGTCCACATGGATGCGCGAAAACTTATAGCCCGGACGATCGATACGCCGGGCGGTCCCGGCGCGCACCTGATCAAAGGCGCTGCGCCCGGGCCCATAGATACCGGCAAGGCGGAAAATATGCAGCGGTATATCGAGAGCCAGCCACGCCAGTTCCGCATCTGCCCGCCAGCGGCTGCGCGCGTTGGTAGGCGCGCAAGGCGCCGATTCGTCGACGGCAGCACCGCCCGTATCGCCATAAACGCCGGTGGTCGAAAGATAGCCGACCCATGCCAGGTTTTTGTGCGCCGCCGATTGCTCTGCATAGCGGGCAAGCACTGGATCACCCGCCTCGCCGGGGGGCGTTGACACCAGGACATGGCTGGCTTCGGCGAGTACCGCATCGGCGTCATCAAACGCCACCCCATCATATCCGGCCAGCGCTTCCCCATCCCGAAAGGTACCGGTTGTTCGCCAACGGCCAGCGTCCAGGGACGCCGCCAGCGCGCGCGCCGTGTATCCCATGCCGAAACACAATAGATTTGTGCCCGCTTCGCTCATGCACGCGTCCTCGAATTTTCGATCTTGTTTCCTTATACCAAGTGTAGAATTGTGTGGCGCCCGCGAAAAGCCGGGATATGGAATATGAAAATGTATGCTGGCCATTTGATCGTGATCACCCTTTTGGTGGCTGCGCCATCGTTGGCCCAGGAGATCGTACCGGCGCGGGAATACCAGGCCTGCATGAAGCTGGCGCGGGACAATCCGGAACAGGGGTTTGGCCGCGCCACCAGTTGGCTGGGGCTCGGCGGCGGCGATGCGGCGCATCATTGCCAGGCGGTGGCGCTGGTTGGGCTTGGCCAGCATAGCGAAGGCGCGCGGCGCTTCGAGGAATTGGCTCAAGGTGTTCGCGCGCGGCCATCCTTTCGCGCCGAGTTGTTTGCCCAAGCCGCCCAGGCCTGGCTGTTGGCCGGTCAGCCGGCGCGCGCCGAGGGGGTGCTGAACAGCGCCCTCGGGCTCGATCCGGAAAACCCGGAATTGTTTGTCGACCGCGCCCAGGCCGCTGCCGCCATGGGTGCCTGGAAGCGCGCCGAAGAGGACCTTGGCGCGGCCCTGAATATGGATCCCGAATTGGTCGATGCGCTGGTCTTTCGCGCCGCCGCCCGGCGTCATCTGGGCGATATGAAAAATGCCGAAGCCGATGCCGAAGCGGCCCTTAAACGCGATCCGGGCAGTATCGAAGCCCACCTTGAAAACGGTATATTGCACCGCCATGCGGGCCGCAAATCAGCGGCGCGAGTCAGCTGGCTAATGGTAATCCAGCACGCACCCAGCACGCCCGCCGCCCGCGCAGCGCGCGACTATCTGCAACAGATGGACGATCCGGAGCGTCAAAAATCCAAATCAGAGTAATGTTTGGCGGCCGGCAATCGGGGGATGCGTTCGGCCAATATGGGGCGCATGCTGGGCCGGGATTTGATGCGCGTATACCAGTTTTTCGCCGGCTTGTGATCGGCCCAGGGCACATCGCCCAAATAATCGACGGTGGAAAGATGCGCCGCCGCCGTAATATCGGCGAGGGACAATTCCTCGCCACCCAGCCAATGGCGGCGCTCGACCAGGAAGGTGATATATTGCAAATGGGTGTGAATGTTTTTTTGCGCGGCGCGGATGGCGCCGGAATCGGGCTCGCCAAGTCCTAGGAACCGCTTCATCACCTTCTCGCCAATCAGCTTATCGCCCACCTCGAAATCAAACTTGCGGTCGAACCAGGTAACCAGGCGGCGAACTTCGGCGCGCTCGTGCAGGCCTCGGCCCAACAGGCTCGGTTCGGGCTGCAATTCATCCAAAAATTCGCAAATGGCCTGGGAGTCGGATAGCACCGTATCGTCCGGCTCCACCAGTACCGGAACCTCGCCGGCCGGATTGAGGGCGAGGAAAGCCTGGCGGCGTTCCCAGACCTGCTCGACGACCATTTCGAATTCCAGCCCCTTTTCCGCCAACACAATTCGCACCTTGCGCGAGAACGGGTTCAGCCATAAATGATAAAGCGTACGCATTGGCTCACTTATATCCGATTCGTTTCCCGGAGCAATTAACCATTCTTTAGAACACCCACCTTATTGGGTGATGGGTACCCGAGTGCTATAAGAGCCGCCAACCCCGAAAGCGTAAATCCTTAAACCCAACTACCAGCGAAGAGTTTCCGTGCCGTTCATTCAATCCATCGTCCTCGCCGCCGTTCAAGGCATCACCGAATTTTTGCCGGTTTCCTCGTCCGGGCATTTGATTTTGGTGCCCAAACTGACCGGCTGGCCGGACCAGGGCCTGGCCATCGATGTGGCTGTCCATGTGGGCACATTGCTGGCGGTGATGCTGTATTTCTGGCGCGATATCGGCGGTATCGCCGGAGCGGTTCTGCGCGCCGGCAGCCAGATGGCCAACCACCGGCCCCTGGACCAGGAGTTCTGGCTTATGATTAAGCTGATCGTCGCCACCTTGCCGGTGGTTGCCGCCGGCTATTGGGTCAACGAGTATTTAAGCGACGATCTGTTGCGCAGCGTCACCATCATCGGCTGGACGACGCTGGGATTTGGCTTGCTTTTGCTGTTTGCCGATAAAACCAACATGACCATCCGGCGCCTCGATCACATCACCTATGGCGGCGCGCTGGTCATAGGCTTGTTTCAGATTTTGGCGTTGATACCCGGCACCAGCCGCGCCGGCATTACCATGACCGCGGCCCGCTTCTTAGGCGTCGAATGCCAAGATGCGGCGCGCTTTTCGTTGTTGCTGTCGATCCCGGTGATCATCGCGGCGGGCAGCCTTAAAGGTCTGGAGCTATACCAATCGGGCAACCAATTGCTGATCGATGATGCGCTCACCGTCGGCGGTCTGGCTTTTGTGTTCGCGCTGTTTGCCATCGCATTGCTGATGTTCTGGCTAAAAAGAGCCAGCTTCACGCCTTTCGTGGTCTACCGGGTAATCCTCGGCGGCGGCCTCCTCTATTTCGCCTACGGCGCGCCGGGGCTGGGGATTTGATAACGGGTTGCGCCTAGACCGCGACGGCGCCGCTTTCGTCGGCTTCCATATCGAACGCCGCCTTCATGAGCGCCTTGGTATAATTTTCCTTCGGATTATCGAAGACCGCGTCCGCCGAGCCTTGTTCGACAACCCGGCCCGCCCGAATAACGATTAGCTCGTGGGCCAGGGCGCGCACCACTTTCAGATCATGGCTGATGAATAGATAAGCGAGATTGTAGCGGGTTTGCAGATCGCGCAGCAATTCAACGATCTGCGCCTGCACAGACATATCGAGGGCCGAGGTAGGCTCGTCCAGCACCATCAGTTTGGGCCGCAGTACGAGCGCGCGGGCAACGCAAATACGCTGGCGCTGGCCGCCAGAAAATTCGTGCGGATAGCGGTCCATGGTATCCGGGTCGAGCCCGACCTCGCCCAACACTTCGGCGGCCAGGGAGCGCCGGTCGTCGTAGGTTGCGCCGAGGCCATGCACAATGAGCCCTTCCTCGATCACCTGGAAGACGCTCATGCGCGGGCTCATGGAGCCGAACGGGTCCTGGAACACGATCTGCATTTCGCGGCGCAACGGGCGCATGTCCTGCCAGCCGAAATCCTGGATATTGCGGCCATGAAATTCGATACCGCCGGTGGAGGTCTCGAGGCGTAGGAGCGCCCGGCCCAATGTCGATTTGCCGGAGCCCGATTCGCCGACGATGCCCAGCGTCTGGCCCTCGCGTAAAGATAGGGTAATACCGTCTACGGCCTTGATATGGCCGACCGTGCGGCGCACCACGCCGCGCTTGATCGGGAACCAGACGCGCACGTCATCGGCGCGCATGATTTCGGCGCCGCCATCGATGGCCGGGTCCGGCTTACCCTTGGGCTCGGCGGCCAACAGATGGCGTGTATATTCGTGGGCCGGATTATCGAAAATATCGGTGGTGGCGCCGGCTTCGACGATGCGCCCCTCGGTCATCACATTGACCCGGTCCGCCATGCGCCGGACGATGCCGAGATCGTGGGTGATCAACAGCAACCCCATGTTCAGCTTTTGCGTCAGCTCCTTCAGCAATTTCAGCACTTGCGCCTGTACGGTCACATCCAGCGCCGTGGTCGGCTCGTCGGCGATCAACAGCTCGGGCTCGTTGGCCAGGGCCATGGCGATCATGATGCGCTGCTGCTGGCCACCGGAAAATTCGTGGGGCAAGGCGTGCAGCCGGGATATGGCCTCTTCCATGCCGACCAAATGCAATAGCTCCTCGACACGCGCCCCGGCCGCTCTTGGGCTTAGCCGCTTGTGCAATACCAGCACTTCGCGAATTTGCTTTTCGATGGAATGCAAGGGGTTGAGGCTGTTGATGGGTTCTTGGAAGATCATGGAGATGCGGTTGCCGCGCATGGCGCGCATCTCGCTGTCCGGCTTTTGGATCAACTCCTCGCCGCCGAAATGAATGGTGCCGCCCGGATGCCAGGCCACCGGATAGGGTAGCAGCTTCATCACCGAAAGCGCCGTCACCGATTTGCCGGAACCGGATTCGCCCACCAAGCCTACCGTCTCGCCGGCCGCCACCGACATGGTGGCGCCTTTCACCGCCTGGACCTCGCCCACGCCGCGCCCGAAGCTGACCGATAGATCGTTGATTTCAAGGAGATTTGCCAAGGGGCTAATTCCGGTACGTCTTGCGGGGATCGAAGGCATCGCGGACGCCTTCGCCGATGAAGATCAACAGGCTAAGCATGAAGGCGATAACCAGGAACGAGGAAATGCCCAACCATGGCGCCTGTAGATTGGATTTGCCCTGGTTCAACAATTCGCCCAGGGACGCCGAGCCCGGCGGCAGCCCGAAGCCGAGGAAGTCGAGCGCCGTCAGGCTGGTGATGGCGCCATTGAGGATGAACGGCATGAAAGTGACGGTGGCGACCATGGCGTTGGGCAGGATGTGCTTGAACATGATCTTTGCGTTGGAAACACCGAGGGCGCGCGCCGCCAAAACATATGTATGGTTGCGCCCGCGCAAAAACTCGGCGCGCACCACGCCGACCAGCGCCATCCAGCTGAACAAAAGCATAAAGCCCAGCAGGAAGAAAAAAGACGGCTCAAACAGGCTGGCCAGGATGATCAGGATAAAGAGCTGTGGCAGGCCGCCCCAAACCTCCATGAAGCGCTGAAACAAAAGATCGATGGTGCCGCCGAAATAGCCTTGCCAGGCACCGGCGGCAACACCGACGACGGAGGAGAACATGGTCAGGATCAAGCCGAACAGCACCGAAACCCTGAACCCGTATATCAGGCGCGCCACCACGTCCCGGCCCTGATCATCGGTGCCCAGCCAGTTGAGCGCCGTCGGCGGCGATGGCGACGGCACCGGCAATCCTAAGACCACCGTATCAAAGCTGTAGGGGATCAGCGGCCAGACGATCCAGCCCTTTTCCTCGATCAGCTCGGCGACCTCGGGATCGGTATATTCGGCCTCGGTTTCGAAATCGCCGCCGAAGGTGGTTTCGGTGTATTTGACAAACACCGGCATATAGAATTCCCCGTCATAGCGAACCAAAAGCGGCTTGTCGTTGGCGATAAACTCGGCGAACAGGGTCACAAAAAAGATGAACAGAAATATCCAGAGGGACCAATAGCCGCGCCGATTGGCGTTGAAATTATCCAGCCGCCGCCGGTTTAGGGGCGTGATCGCAAGGCCAAGGAATGTTGGGCGCTGGTCCAAGGCCTAGACCTCCCGCGATTCGAAATCGATGCGCGGATCAACCACGTGGTAAGTCAAATCGCTGATTAGACCAAGGATCAGACCAAGGAGCGAAAAGACGTAGAGCGTGCCGAAAACGATTGGGTAGTCCCGGTTGATGAGCGCTTCGAAACCCAAAAGGCCGAGCCCATCCAGGGAAAAGATAATCTCGGTCAGCATCGAGCCGGTAAAAAAAATACCGATGAAGGCAGCCGGGAAACCCGCGATGACGATCAGCATGGCATTGCGGAACACATGACCGTAAAGGATGCGCTTTTCCTCCAAGCCTTTGGCGCGCGCCGTGATCACATATTGCTTGTTGATCTCATCCAGGAACGAATTTTTGGTTAGCATGGTCAGGCTGGCAAAACCGCCTATCACCATGGAAGTCACCGGCAATACCATGTGCCACAGATAATCGGTGATTTTGAAATACCAGGGCAGCGAGTCCCAATCTGGGGACACCAACCCGCGCAAAGGGAAAATATCCCAAAAACTACCGCCGGCGAACAGGACTATCAACAGGATGGCAAACAAAAAGCCGGGGATGGCGTTACCAAAAATAATCACCGCACTGGTCCAGATGTCGAAGCGGTCGCCGTCGCGCACGCTTTTGGCAATGCCGAGGGGAATGGAAATCAAATAGACAAGAAGCGTCGTCCAGATGCCGAGCGATATGGAGACCGGTAATTTGTCGACAACCAGATCGACAACTTTACGGTCCTGGAAGAAGCTGTCGCCGAGATCGAACACCAGAAAATTCTTCATCATGATGAACAAACGCTCGTAAGCCGGCTTGTCGAAGCCATAGAGCTTTTCAATTTCCTTGATGAATTCCGGATCGAGCCCGCGGGCGCCCCGGTATTTGCTAACAGTCGCCTGGCTCCCGCCCGCGCCGCGCTGCTCGACGCCGGGCACGGTCTCGCCCTGGCTGGAGCCCGATACCCGCGCCGTGGCGTCGACGTCGGTGCCTTGGATCTTGGCCAAGGTCTGTTCCACCGGCCCGCCCGGCGCCGTCTGGACGATGACAAAATTGATGATGACGATACCGATCAGGGTCGGAACAATCAGGATCAGCCGGCGGATGATATAGTTGAGCATGCTAAGGCCGATCCGTTAATTTATCTTTGCCGACGTCAATTTGCCGGCCAGCGCCTGCGCCTTGACCGGGTCCACCCACCAGCCGTCCAATCCCAGCCCATATTTGGGGGTGATCTTGGCGCGCCCGAATTTATCCCAAAATGCGATGCGGAAAATTCGAATATGCCAGTGGGGAATGACATAGTGACCCCACAGCAAAACCCGGTCCAGCGCCCGCGTCGCGGTAACCAGGGCGCCGCGATCAGGCGCCGCGATGATGGCTTCGATCATTTCGTCGATGACCGGGCTGTTGATACCAGTCAGATTGCGGCTGCCCGTCCGTTTGCCGGCGGCCGATCCCCAATAGCTTTGCTGCTCGTTGCCCGGCGACAGCGACTGGCCCCAACCGGAAACCAGCATGTCAAAATCATAATCGTCGGTGCGTTTGCGGTATTGGGCGGTATCGACGGTTCGCACTGATACGTCGATGCCGAGGCGCTTCAAGTTGCGCTTGAAGGGCAGGACAACACGCTCGAACGCCGGTGAAATCAAAAGAATCTCAAAGGCAAAATGTTTGCCCGTCTTGGCGTTTACTAGCTTGAAGTCCTTAATGAACCAGCCGGCTTCTTGCAGGAGTTTGCGGCCCTGGCGCAAATTGGGCCGGAGGCGCCCAGTGCCATCAGTGGTGGGCGGTTGAAAAGATTTGGCGAACACATCGTCCGGGATCCGGCCTTTGTATTTATTCAGGATTTCCAACTCCTTGCCCGTCGGCAGGCCGCTCGATGCCAGCTCCGAATTGGAAAAGAAACTCGATGTCCTCGAGTATTGGCTATAGAACAGGTTCTTGTTGGTCCATTCGAAATCGAAGCCAAAGGAAAGGGCCTGGCGCACCCTCGGGTCTTTGAACAATTCCTTGCGGGTGTTGAATACAAAACCCTGCATACCGGTGGAGTTTTCGTGGCGAATTTCTTCGGTTTTATAGAGGCCCCTGCGGAAAGACGGCGAATCATACCCGGTTGCCCAAACCCTGGAGGTGTTTTCCAAGCGAAAATCGTAATCCCCTGATTTGAAGGCTTCGAGGGCCACGGTGGCATCCCGGTAATAATCGTAGCGAATGATGTCGGGATTATTTTTGCCCTTGTTGACCGGTAGATTGGCGCCCCAATAGTCCTTCACCCGCTCATAGGTGACGGAGCGCCCGGCCTCGAACGACTTAATGCGGTAGGGACCTGAGCCGACGGGCGCTTCGAGCAGGGTTTTTTCAAAATCGCGGTTGGCCCAATAGTGCTTGGGCAAAACGGGGAGCTGGCCGAGGATCAATGGCAGCTCCCGGTTGGTGGTATCCTTGAACGTAAATTTTACGCTGCGCGGGCCGGTCTTTTCCGCCTTCACCACGTCCCGGTAATAAAAGCGGTAAAAGGGCTGGCCCTTGGTGCGCAGCGTGGTCAGTGACCAGATCACATCTTCCACGGTCACCGGCTTGCCATCGTGCCAGCGGGCTTCTTTTCGCAAAGTGAAGGCAACCCAAGAGCGGTCTTCCGGCGTCTGGATGCTTTCGGCCAGCAATCCATATTCGGAAAACGCCTCATCCTCGGAGCCGATCATCAGCGATTCGAACACGCGATTGATGCCGGCAACCGGATCACCCTTGAGGGTATAGGGATTGAAGCTATTGAAGGTGCGTAGCGCGCTGAGCCGCATTTCGCCGCCCTTGGGCGCGTTCGGATTGACGTAATCGAAATGTTTGAAATCGGGCCCGTATTTGGGCGTCCCGTGCATGGCGATACCGTGCGCGGGTTTCGGGGCCTGCGCACGAGCCGGTATCGATCCCAGGACCAGTGGCAACAGGGCGACAAGGGCGGCCAGCAAACGCATGAACAATATCCTTCCCGAAACGCGATATCTTAGGCGTCTATAGATATAATCCGGGCGTGGGGGGCGCGCAAACAATGCCCTATCAACTGGGCGTTATGATGCCTGCAGAATGCGCAATGCGGCGGCGTGGGTTGCGCCGTCACCGGCGGCCAATACACGGCCATCGGAGGCGATGGAAAGCGCCGCCCCGGACCAATCGGTCATACATCCGCCGGCGCCTTCGATAATCGGCACATGGGCGCAATAATCGTAAGGCTTGAGGCTGGCCTCGCATACCATGTCAGTATGGCCGGCGGCCAGCAGGCCATAGGCGTAACAATCGGCGCCATAGAGAGTGTGCTTGACCGCCTTGCCAAGCCGGGCAAAAGCCTCCGCATCGGCGCCTTCGAACATGTCCGGCGAAGTGGCGTAAAGCCAGGCGTCGTTAAGGGTCGCGGCGCGGGTGGATATGTCGGCGCCGTTCAAGGTGGTCCGCCGGCCTACCGCGCCGAGCCAGCGTTCATCCAAAATGGCCTGATCGATAAGCCCTAGAATGGGCCGGCCCTGATGGCACAAGGCAATTAGCGTACCGAACAAGGGCTTGCCGGTGACAAACGCCTTGGTGCCGTCGATGGGGTCGAGCACCCAGACATAGTCGGCATCGGTATTTTCATGGCCGAACTCCTCGCCAAGAATGCCGTGATCAGGAAACGCTTCGTTAATGGCGGTGCGCATCGCGACTTCGGCAGCGCGGTCGGCTGCGGTTACCGGGCTGGCGTCGGCCTTATCGCTGATGGCCGTGCCGGTGCGGAAATGGGCTTTGATGATCGGCCGCGCCAAATCCGCCAAATCGTTCGCGAGGGCAACGCATTCCACCGGAACTATGCTTTGATCGGTCATAAGGCTCAGTTGGGCAAGTTTGCCGGCTGATCGGCCTGGCCGCGCATATAAAGGATCAAGGCCGCCCGGTCTGCAGCTTTTTTGAGGCCCGGAAAAGCCATTTTGGTGCCCGCCATAAAGGCCTTCGGCTTGGCCAGGAATTTATCCAGATCATCAAAACCCCATTGACCGCCCATTTCCTTAATCGCCTTGGAATAGCGGTAGCCGGCGACAGTACCCCGGTCCCGCCCGATCATGCCGTAAAGATTGGGCCCGATCTTGTTTTTGCCGCCCTTGTCGAAGCTGTGGCAGGAAGCGCATTTCTTGGCGATTTTTTTGCCTTTGCCGGCGCTGGCCTGGGCCAGCAATTGCGCCAATGATAGAGCCGCCGGCGCTTGCGCTTCGGTTTTTGCCGCAGGCGCCTTAGCCGCAGCGACCGGAGCCTCTTTGGGCGGCTCCTGTACCGGAATCAAGAGATCACCGATGAAATTGGCGGCAAATATCACCCAAAGGGCGACAACGATGCCGCCCAGGATATAATTAGTGTTCGAACTCCACATGTTTCCGGTCCTTTGCGTTGATTGCCATTAGGAATAACCCGGCGCGCCAATCAAAGGCATCGCCCTTTTCGCATAAATGGGGATTTTTGCAATCATTTCAAAGGCCCCGAACACCAAAATGCCGCGCCCGACACCAGGCGCGGCATTCTCGAATTATTCGAAGGATTGTTGATGCGGGGTTTATTTGGGGGGCATCAAAACCTGTGCGCGGTTCAAACCAACATCTTTAAGCGTGCGCCCATCAACGGCACGCAGCTTGCGGTAACGGATTTTCTCCACCGGCCCTTCGGCCCAATCGGCCAAAGTCGATATGAAGGCGCAAAATGAATTTTGGGTTTCTGTCGTTTGTAACTGCATCTCGGAAGCTCCTGTTTATATGTCGGATACCCCTTGTATCTCCAACATGTTCACCTCTTATGGTTCAGACTATACGCCTACAGGTGCAAAAGTTCTGTTAACCGGATCACACTTCCATAAAAAATCTGCTTGCATGAAATTGGCGGCTGCATAACCATATTGGTGGCTTCATTTTTCTAAAAAATCTGGTGTTTCCGGGGTTTGGGGGGTTAAGTTTTGGAAATTAGCGAGCTTTTGGCACGCAATTTTCTGTTTCGAAATCTGGACCCGGACGTCATCGAGCGCATCGCCGCCCTCGGATCGACGGTCGAATTGGCCGGCAATCAGGTCCTGTTTCTCAAAGGCGACGAAGGCGATGCCCTTTATGGCGTCCTCGGCGGGCGCATCCGCATCTCGTCAGGCGACGCCGACGGCAAGGAGATTATCCTCAACATCATCGATCCCGGCGATATTTTCGGCGAGATTGCGCTGCTGGACGGCAAGCCGCGCACCGCCGACGCATCGGCCATGGCGCCAAGCCAGCTCTTGCGCGTGCAACGCTCCGATTTTTTAGGGTTAATGGCGGCCGAGCCGCGCCTGACCCAGCATTTGATGGAGATGGTCTGTGACCGCATCCGCAAGACCAGCGAGATGCTGGAAGATTCCGCCTTTCTCGATCTGCCCGCGAGGCTCGCCAAACGGCTGTTGAGCCTGGCCAAATATTACGGCGAGGCTAATCAGGAAACGACGCTGACCGGCATCCAGATATCGCAAGCCGAGCTGGGCCAGTTAATGGGCACCAGCCGGGAAAGCATCAACAAGCACCTGCAATATTGGCGCGGCCGGGGCTGGATCACCTTGGGCCGTGGGCGGGTCACCATCGATCAGCCCGACGCCTTACAAAACCTGGTCGATCGGGACGAAGAATAATGGATTTAGACAGGAAGGAACGGGAGCAATGAAAAACTACCTGGACGGCGGCGATGCGGTGCTCGAAGCCATTCGCAAACTGGGCATCGACCACATTATATCTTCACCCGGCTCCGAATGGGCGCCGGTGTGGGAAGCCATGGCCCGCCAGGACCACGACAAGGCGGATGGTCCCAACTTCATCGATACCTGGCACGAAACCCTGGCCGTCGACATGGCCATCGGTTACAGCCTGATTACCGGGCGCGGCCAAGCGGTGCTCCTGCATGCCGGCGCCGGATTGCTGCAAGGCTCCATGGGCATCATGGGCGCCCGCCATTGGGAGGTGCCGATGCTGGTCCTGTCCGGCGAGTCCATTACCTATGGCGAAGATCCGGATCTGGAGCCCGGCCAGCAATGGGCGCGCAATTTGAGCATCGTCGGCGGCCCGCACCGGCTGATTGAGCCGGTGGTCAAATACGCCTGTCAGGCAACCAGCCCCAAAACCTTGTTTGAAATGGTCATCCGCGCCGGCGAAATGGCCGCCCGCCCGCCCAAAGGCCCGACCTTCCTGAATGTGCCGTTGGAACATCTTTTGGCCGAATGGTCGCCGCCGGAGATTAGCCGCACCGTGCCGCCGGCGCCCAAAACCATAAGCCCGGACGCCGACATCGAAGCCGTCGCCGAGGCATTGGCCGCTGCCAAAAATCCGGTGATCGTATCGGAATATGGGGGCCGCGATGCCGCCACCTTCAACGCCTTGATCGGACTGGCCGAAGCGGCGGCGATCCCGGTCTATGATGGCGAGGCGTCGGTGTGCGCCAATTTCCCGAAAAACCATCCGCTCTATCAAGGCACCGATATGAGCGCCGTCAAAGACGACGCCGATCTGGTGCTGATGGTGCGCTGCCGGGCACCCTGGTATCCGGCCGCCAACCGGCCCAAAAATGCGCATCTGGTGGCCATCGATGAAAACCCGCACCAATCCCATATGGTCTATCAGGCCTTGCAGGCGGATAGCTATCTGGAGGGCGATGCGGCCTCGAACCTGACCCGGCTGACCGAAGCGGTGACGACGGGCGGCGGCGGCACTGGCGTGGAAGACCGGCGCACGGCCTTGACCGCTGCCCACGAAGCCATGGCTGCCAATAACCACGCCCAGCGCCAGGGTACGAAAGATAAATCACCCATCGATCCGTTGTGGCTGTGCGCCGCCATAGGCGACACCATGCCCGACGATACTATCTATATCGACGAGGTGACTTTGCATTCGGGCATGGTGCGCAACCACGTGCCGTGGAGCCAGGCGCAAAGCTATTACGGCGGGCGCGGCGGTTTGGGCCAGGGGCTTGGACTGTCCTTGGGAGTCAAACTGGCCAGCCCGGACCGGCCGGTGGTAGCCCTTATGGGCGACGGCGGTTTTCTCTATAACCCGGTGGTGCAAAGCCTGGGCGCGGCCCGGGATTCCGGCCTGCCTGTCCTGATCATTGTCTTTAACAATTCGCGCTACGGCGCCATGCGCGGCGGCTACTCCCGCTATTACGAGGACGGCGTCGCGGTGAGCGACGACAATCTGCGCGGCGTACATATCAACGGTCCCGACTATGCCGAACTGGCGCCCCTGTTCGATGGCCATGGCGAGCGTGTCGAAGACCCCGCCGAATTGCACGGCGCGTTGGAGCGGGGACTGGCCGCCGTCAAAGGCGGCCAGTTTGCGATCCTGAATGTGGTGGTGTCCCGCTAAGCTTCAGGGTTGGCAGCCGCCGCGTAATATGGGTATAGGAGGCTGAATTTATTGCCTCCCTAAGGATAAAGTCCGTGGCTGAAACGAAACAACGTATCGCCTTTCAGGGTGAGATCGGCGCCAATTCCGATCTCGCCTGCCGCCATGTGCACGCCGATATGGAAACCCTGCCCTGCCATACATTCGAAGACACCTTTGCCGCCGTGGAGAGCGGCGCCGCGGCGCTGGCGTTGATCCCCATCGACAATTCGGTGGCCGGACGGGTTGCCGATATCCACCATCTGTTGCCCGGTAGCGGCCTACATATCATCGGCGAACATTTTCAGCGGGTGGAGCATCATCTGCTGGCGGTCAAGGGCACCCAAATCGACACACTGACCCATGTGCACAGCCACGTGCATGCCCTCAACCAATGCCGCGACGTGATCAACGAATTGGGGCTGGAAGCGGTAGTGCATGTAGATACCGCCGCCGCCGCCCGCGATATCGCCGAGCGCGGCGAGCCGGCCCACGCCGCCATCGCATCTGAGCTTGCCGGGGAGATTTACGGCCTCGACAGCTTGCGCGCCAATATCGAGGATGCGGAACACAACACAACGCGCTTTCTGGTGATGTCGGCGGACGAGCGGAACGCCAAGCCCAGCAGCGGTGATTTGATCACTAGCTTCGTCTTTCGGGTACGCAACGTGCCGGCGGCACTTTATAAGGCTCTCGGCGGTTTCGCGACCAACGGCGTCAATATTACCAAGCTGGAAAGCTATCTGGTCGGCGGCGGCTTTGTTGCGGCGCAATTTTACGCCGATGTGGACGGGCACCCCGAAGACACCGGCCTGGCCTTCGCTCTGGAAGAGCTAAATTTCTATTCCCACGAGGTGCGTATCCTTGGCGTCTATCCAGCCAGCCCGTTCCGGAAATCCATGAACGGTACCTGACGCGCCTATTCCAAGTCCGCTTCCAAAGCCATGAACACCCGCGTGTGCATGTTATAGCTGCCGATCAGCACGGCTAGCTCGACAATTTGGGGCTCATCGAAAAATTCGCGCAAGGGCTCGAACACCGGGCCCGGGACGTTGATGTCTTCGGTCATGGCGTCGGCGAAGGCCAGCGCGGCGCGCTCAGCGGGTGAAAAATAATCCGTGCCCCACCAGGACTTCAGGCCGTCGCACGCTTCCTGGCTTAAGCCCTCGGCCGCGGCCAGGGCGCCGGTATGCTGGCGGAGCGTGTATGCGGAGCCGTTCAGATGGCCAATACGGATGATGAGTATTTCGCGGAGGCGGCCATCCAGCCCGGTCTGCCAGCGGACGGCGTTGTTGAAATCGAACCAGGCGCCGGCCATGGCCGGGCTTTGCAGCAGAATTTTATAAATATTGAGAAAACTGCCGCGCCTTTGCCCACGAATATTCGCGGACAGCTCGGCGTAGGCTGGATCGCTATCGGGATCGATCAGTTTGACTCGGGCCATGATGGTTTGTCCTTGAATTGCGGCTCCTGGAGATTACGCTTTCCATCCCGCCCAATTCAATTGCCATTGAGGGACTTGAAATCATGCCGGTCGTCGTTGTCGAAGATGATAAAATCCTGCGCTTTATCCAATGCCTGCTCGACCCGGACGTAGCGCCGGCACGGGCGGCGGCGCTGGCCGATTATCTTATCTGCGACGTCGCCGACGTGAATGGCTGGATCGCCAGCGTGCAATCCGCCTGCGGCGCCTTTTATCCCGCCGAAGTGCGTATGGCCCACGACCAGGAAGCCTTGCGCGCCCAATTGCCGGACGCCGACGCGGTGGTTACCGAGGCGCTGGAGATCGGCAGCGAAGAGCTGGCCTTGGCACTCAAATTAAAAGTGGTGCAGAACTTCGGGCTGGATACCCGCAATATCGATTTGGAGGCTTGCGCCCGCGCCGGCGTGCAAACGCCGGTCTTCCGCCGCCGCATCAACGGCGTCGTCGGCGAACATGTCATAGCCCTGATGCTGGCGGTGGGCCGCAAGATTTGCGAGACCAACGGCGCCTTGGATTTCGCGTCCCTCGAAGCCCTTGGGTATAAGCCGGCCATGTTCGACACCGATCATATATCGGGCGGCAACTGGGCGCGGGTGACGGGGCTCAAAAATCTGCAAGGCTCCACCCTCGGCGCCTTTGGCCTCGGCGAGGTCGGGCGTGAGGTGGCGAGCCGGGCAAAGGCCATGGGCATGCAAATTATTTACCACCAACGACGGCAATTGGCGCCCGAGGTGGAAGCCGAATGGAACGCCGAATATGTCTCCTTCGACGATATGTTGGCGCGTGCCGATTTCGTGTCCATCCATGTGCCGCTGAACGATGCCACCCGCGGCATGGTCGATGCTACGGCATTTGCGCGCATGAAGGACGGCGCCATTTTGATCAACGCATCGCGCGCCCATATTGTTGATCGGGACGCGCTGATCGCAGCGCTGGATTCCGGGCGCCTGGGCGGCGCCGGCTTCGATGTCCAGTATCAAGAACCGCTCACCGGCGAGGAATCTTTAAAGGACTATCCAAACGTGGTGTTGAGCCCGCACATCGCCGTCGGCCCTCGGACCGAGGCCCTCGCCGATATGGAAGAGATCATTGCCAACCTGGCCGCGGCGGTGAACTAAGTGATCTCGGACGACCGGTCGGAATAAGTGAAGGAGAGTGTGAAGCCGCCTTCGTTCACGGTCCATTTGTTGATGGTGTAGGTGCGCATGCCTTTCGCGTGCATGGGATCGGCATCGGCGATTCGGCGCGCGTCCTCAAAATTATTCGCCCGGTAGACGATCATGCCGCCCACCCGGTTTCCATCCTCGCCATCCACCGGCCCGGCGGCAAACAAGGTGCCGTTCTTTTCGATCTCGATTTGGTAAGCAAGATGGTCCGGCAATACCGTCATCATCTCGTCTGGCGAAACGCCGTCTTTGAGGCGCGTATCGACGATATAAAATTCCTTGCCCGGTAGATGGTCTGCCATGTTTATTCCTCCAAAAAAGATGACGCTAGACGAGTTACGGGTCGAGTACCAGCTTGCCGTTGATGCCGCCCCCGGCGATGGCACGGTGCGCATCGGCGGCCGATTTCAACGGTAGCACCCGGATTAGAGCGTCATCCGGGCCGCCAAACTCGTGCAGCATGATCGCTTTCATGGGCGGCATTAGTAACAAATTGATGGCGGCTCTCAAACGGATTGTTAGGTAGGCAACGGCGATGCCGGTAGCCAAAAATCGCAAAGCCAAATAAGCTAAGCGATTATGGCTGGCCTGAATAAAACCTATACCTTGATCGATGCCCAAGGGCAGGCGTTTGCAAGCCCGGCCAAGGGCACGCTCGGTGGCCACCGGAAATCAAAAATCTATGGGCGGCTGGATTGCGCCGGCGCCTTGCGCTGGATCGCCAATGGCCATTACGTCACACACCGGGTGTTTTTCAAAGATGAAGCGACCGCCATCGCCGCTGGTTACAGGCCGTGCGCCAATTGCTTAGCTGCGGAATACAACGCTTGGAAAGCAGCCAGCTAGGTTTCCGGCTCCGTTGCCGGCTCCGTTGCCGGGCTGACGCCGATCATGGAATCGCGGCTGACCAGCTTGGCCAGCTCCGGCTCGCTCCATCCATCGGTGCCTTCAGGGCGTAGCGGCAGAACCAGATAGCGCATATCGGCGTTGCTGTCGTGCACCCGGACGGCGACGTCATCGGCGAGATCGGTGCCGAATTCCTTCAACACCGCGCGCGGCTCGTTGACCGAGCGGGACCGGTAGGTTTTGCTTTTATACCAATCGGGCGGCATGCCGAGGATGGTGCGCGGATAACAGGAGCAAAGGGTGCAGACCACCATGTTGTGAAACTCGTTGGTGTTTTCGACGACCACCAGTTCGGCGTCCAGCATGGGGATATCGAATTCCTTAATTGCTTCGGTGCCATTGGCAAGCAGACGTTCCTTGAAATCCGGATTGGCCCAGGCGCGGGCGACGATGCGGGCACCCATATCCTCGGACCGGGAATCCATAAACTCCAATTGCTCGCGCACGTCGCCAGCCTTGATGACGCCCTTTTCGATCAATAGATCGCGGATCGCATCGGCCATCAACACGTAGTGATCCGCCTCGTCCACATCGTGGCGGCTGTCATCGGACCAGGCCAGCAATTCGTGGCCATGCTCGTTTAGCTCTACCTGTTTGTCGCTCATTGGACGATCGCCTTTCTTGGTTCCGGCGCGGCAGCATTGATGGGCCGCAGCCAGTGCTCGTACATTTCTAGATCCAGCGTGTCGCTGGCGTTGCCATCATATTTGTCCCAGATATGTGTCTGATCGAAGCGCACGCGGTAGAGATGTTTCTTGGGCAATCCGTCGAAGCCGTAGGCGCTTTCCTCCGGGTTCACAAAGGCGCCGCAATAGCGCTCAATCACGCCGATCTTGCCCTTGATATAATCGGGCGTCCGGCGGTGACCGGGCGGGTTGGAATCGTGAATGCGCACCTGATCGCCGGTCTTGAAGATGGGATCGGTCAAGGGCTCGCCGGTCATGACGCGCCGCCGCCGCCGGCAGCCCGCATCTCGGCGATACGCTCGAGAACCTCGGCCTTGGTCAACAGCCCTTTTTCCTCCAACAGATCGCAAACCGCCTCGGACCAGCGCTCCGCATAGCCCCGGTCATAGACCCCTTGCGGCAGGCTTTCGAGGCAACGCCGCATTTCGTGGATGGTGGTATGGCCGCGCGAGCGCATGGCCCCAGCAATAGCGTTCAACAGCTTGAACCAGGGTTCCATTTCATGGTCTTCGATGATCATTGGCCCGGCGGGCAATCCGCCGATATCATGTACGCCAACCATAGTGCCCTCCCCGCATAAATTTTATTTCCAGCGATTATAGGTCGGGCGTGGATAATTTCAAATGACAAGAATTAGACGGTCCGCCGGGTGAGACGATCCTGCGATCGGAATGCGTCCTAAAGCCGCGCTTCGTGGCGTAGAAGCTGTCCCGGCCAATCTAGGATACGCCGGTCGGCGGTAATCAGCGTCATTCCGTTCAGAACCGCCGTAGCCACAATGATCCGGTCCGCCGGATCGGCATGAAGGTCTGCAAGCTCGACCGCCGCTATGCCGATGTCTCCGGAAACAGGAACTTCGGAAAAGCCCCTCTCCAGCGACCGCCGCCGCCATTCTTGCAACGTATATCGGAATTCGAGCCGGTCCTTTGATATCAGCATGGCGATTTCCCAAAAACTCATTGCCGAGACATGGCCGACGTCCTCTTTCAGCGCTTCGCCGATTAGTTCGATCGCCCTCGGCCCCAAGTTCGCGTGACCGGTTACCAGCCAGAGCAAAGCGTGGGTATCAGCCAGAATCACTGGTTGGCTTCCCATTCCACATCGATGGGGGAAATGATATCACCCTTGATTTCTATATTGTCCTTGTCGATTCCGAACAAAGATTTCGGCTTCGATTTGCACGGACCAAGCTGCGCCACAGGTTTGCCGTTCTTGGTGATGGTCACCGGCTCACCGCTGGCCGCCACTTCATCCATAATATTCAGGCATTTGGCCTTGAATTCGGACGCGGACATGGTTTGCATGGGCTTTGCTCCTATATGACCATGGTCATGACTATGGTCATATTATCATACAAGCTACGGATAAATCTTCAACCTCCCTGGCCCGGATCGCATGAATTGTTCAGCATACGTTCTATATGATTTATGCGCGTCTAAGCCTCGTTGATAGGCAATTTTGCGTGCAAATCCGCCCCTATGCTCTCAATGCATGGCAACCCCCGATTAACCGGTGCGAATGAGGATTTTCGTCGTTGATATCAGTCCGAAGCCAGCAAAAATGTCCATAAATATGTATAAATGACAATGATATCCATGCCGAAGCCGGTGTTGCATGTCGCATCCAGCCATGCGTTGGAAACATAACTCTAAACCAAAGACAATGGCTTTACTTTTAGCGCAGCGCCGCCGCGATATTGCCGCCGTCGACGGTGATCACGGCGCCGGTGGAGGCCCGCGCCAGGGCCAGATCGAGGAATGCGCGGGCCACGTCTTCGGCGGTCACTTCGCGGCCGAGCAGGTTGCCGGCCATGTAATCGCCCTCGCTCAAGCCGCGCGCCTTGGAGCGGACGTTGATCATCTTGCCGGTCAACAGGCCGGAACGGATGCGATCGGCGTTGACGGCGCCGGTGCGAATGCCGTCCTTGCCGTGATCCACCGCATATTGGCGGGTCAGAAACAAGGTCGCAGCCTTGGGCAATCCGTACGGGCCGAAATCGGCGCCCGGATTGACCGCCTGTTTCGAGGCGTTGAACAACAAACAGCCGCCAGTGCCTTGCGCGCGCATGACGCGGACCGCGTTCTGGGCGATGCTTTGATGGGCGAAGAAGTTCAATTCGAAACTTTTGCGCAATACCGCGTCATCGACGGTGCCGATCTCCCCCTGCCAAGCGGCGCCGGCGTTGGAAACCACGATATCGACGCCGCCGAAATTGCGGCAGATATGATCGAAGGCACGCGCCACATCGTGCGTATCGGTGACGTCGCAGCCAAGGGCGATGCCGCCGATGTCCCCGGCCACGGCGGCGGCGGCGGCGGCGTCCAGATCAAGCACCAATGTCGCAGCGCCCTGGGCCGCGAAAAGCGCCGCCGTCGCAGCGCCGATGCCGGAGCCGCCGCCGGTGACCAGCGCCACCTGTCCGGCCAGGGGCAAAGCGGTGCCCTTGGCGGCGCGCTTGGCCTGTTCCGGCGGCCAGTATTCAATGTCGAACAAATCGGCTTCGGACGCCGGCGCGTAGGTGCCGATGCGCGCCGCATCGGTGATGATCTTGATGTTGGTTTCGAAAAGATCGGCAGCGATGGCGGCTTCCCGCACGGACGCACCGAGACCGAACAATCCCAATCCGGGCGCCAGCACCACCTGCGGGAACGCATCAAGGGGCGCAACTTTGCCGTCCAGCCGGCGCCGGTAGCGGGCCACATAGGCCCGGTAATCCTTGGCGTAAGCGGCCACCACCTTAGGTATTTTGGCCTCAGCGCCATTGCCGGGTCCAATGAAGGGCAGAATCAGTGGCCTCGGCTTGGTCCAGATCACATGATCAGGGGTCGCCGGACCCTTGGCGGCGAGGCGCGCCAATCGGGGATTATCGACAAAGTTCCGAACCGGCTTGCCGCCGCGAAATTCCGCGATCATGCGGCTTCTATCGCCATTATCCAAAACACCGGCGACGGCGCCGCGCAAGATCGGCGCCAGTTGTGCGGCATCGATGGCGACCCGTGGCTTGGCGCGCGCCGGCGCGGCGCGGCGAGGCGCGGCGCGCACGTGGCGCTCGGCCGCCGAGACCAGCCGCACCATGCGGCCATAGGCCTGCTTGGCGCTATCGCCGAATATAAACAGCCCGTGTTTGAGGACCACCAGCGCCTGGGCACGGGGATTGTCGGCAGCCAGCCTAGCCGCTTCCTTGGCCAGCTTGAAGCCGGACATGGCGTAGGGCTGAACAATCACCTTGTCGCCAAAGACCTCTGTGCAAAGGCGGGCGCCGTTTGGTTGGTTGGTCAGCGCCAGTACCGCATCGGCGTGGGTGTGATCGATGAATTTGTGCGGAAGGAACGCGTGCAGCAGGGTTTCGACCGATGGGGTGGGCGCATCCGCATCCAGACGCGCGGCGCGCAAGGCGCGCACCATTTGAGTATCGTCCAGCCGACGCCGCCCTTTGAGGGCCAGCAATTGCGCCAGATCGAGGGCTGGCAATCCATCCATATCCAGGGCCGCCAGATTGTGGCCGCTGCCTTTTATATAGAGCGCATCAACAAGGCGCCCGGCGGCATCGCAGGCGGGTGCCTTCAACGACGTGTTGCCGCCGCCGTGGCGCACCAGGGCGGCATCACCGCCCAATAGCCTGGATGTATAGAGGCGATGCGCCAGATCCGCATGCGCCCCGCCTTTTGCATATTGCCGCGCCATGCGCGCCGCTTGCTTTTCGTCATAGAGGTTTTTCATGGGCCGGGAGTTTGCCTCAATCCAGCCGGAAGCGAAAGAGGGCGAAAAATTCTGCCAATAACCCCAATGTGACACCCAATTACCTTTTGCCACTACCCATGGGCAAAAAATCGGCTATATGTGAGAACAGGAGGAGATGCAATATGGATCAACAAATTTCACCCGGTGAAGGCTATCGTCTGACCTTGGAGCCTTTGGATGGCACGGTTCGCGTCGAATTCAATGGCGAAATTATCGTCCAATCGGACCGGGTGATCACGCTTCACGAATCGAGCCTGACCCCGACCTATTATTTTCCCATGGAGGATGTGCGCCAAGAGTTTCTGGTTGCCAGCGAATTGACCAGCCTTTGCGCCTTCAAGGGCGATGCCACCTACTGGTCCTTGAAGGTGGGTGAGCGGACCGAATCCAACGCCGCCTGGGGCTATAATATGCCCGATGACAATGTGGCGGCCATCGCCGGTCACGTCGCCTTTTACTGGGACCGGATGGATGGCTGGTATCTGAACGGTGAAATGATCGACGCGCCGGAGCGCGATGCCGAACCGACCGGCATAAACCCCCTGGCGCAGTGGCTGATGCACGACGCCTGGAGCGCCAAATCCACCGATGACCTTGTCTATAAATTTTGCAGCGGGCTGGTCGAGTACGGCATTCCCATACACCGCTTCCGACTGATTATCCGCACCCTGCATCCACAGCTCTATGCGCGCATATTTACTTGGACCAATGGCGATTCCGAGATCGCCGAGTTTCAAGCCGACCGCACCATGGTCGATGCAGAACAGTTCACCAACAGCCCGTTCGCGCCGATCCTCGAAGGCGCCGGCGGTGTGCGCCGCCGTCTCGATACGAAAAACCCACAACTGGACTATCCGGTGCTGAAAGATTTACTGGAAGAAGGCGCAACTGATTACGTGGCCATGCCGATGGTGTTTTCGGACGGTCAGGTCAATGCGTTTTCCCTTTCATCGCAACGCGAAGGTGGATTTTCCACCGACGATCTTGGCTATATCTATGAAGTGATCCCGATCATCAGCCGTTTGATTGAGATGCATTATCTCAGGCGGACGGCGGTGACCCTTTTGGACACCTTCCTTGGCAAGCAAACCGGCGAGCGGGTCCTGGACGGGCTGGTTCGGCGCGGCGACGGCGAAGATATTCACGCGGTCATCTGGTTCTGCGATCTCAGGAACTCGACGCCACTATCGGAAAGTATGGAGCGCAAGGCCTATCTGGATATGCTCAATCAGTTCCTGGAAACCATGGCCGACGCGGTGCTGGATGCCGGCGGCGAAGTTCTGCGCTTTATCGGCGATGCCGCCCTGGCCATTTTTCCCATCGATGAATATGACGATGGCGGGCGCTGCGTCGCCACCGGCCAGGCGGTAGCGGCGGCCAGGGCTGCCGTCGGGCGCATGGCGGAGCTGAACGTGTTGCGCGTCAAGGGCGGCCTGGACGCCATCGGCTATGGCATCGGACTGCATCTGGGCGACGTCACCTACGGCAATATCGGCTCGGAATCGCGCCTCGAATTTACCGTCATCGGGCCAGCCGCCAACGAAGCGGGCCGCATCGAGGCCCTGACCAAGACCCTGGACCGGCCGGTCCTCATGTCGGATGAATTCCGCCAATGCTTTCCCGATCAATTGGTATCCATGGGCCACCATTCCTTGCGCGGCGTCGCCGAGGAGCACGAGTTGTTCACTCTGCCGGACGATGCCTTCGCAGCGCCCGAATAGAGCAATGAATATGCGGCTCGGCACCTTTGCGATTCTGGCGTTTCTTCTCGCCGCATGCTCGCAAGGCATTGATGAAGAGGGCTTTTTCGATGGATCAAAACATCATCACACGACCGAAGGTTTCCGCAATCCGCCCGGCAGCCGGGCGCGTGATATCAAACCGTTTCGCTTTATCGGATTTGTATTTCGCCGCCTGACGGAAACGCCGGAGCCGGACATTTTACCGGTCGGCCATGTGCTCGCCAAACCCAGCACGAAATCGGCGCCCGGCCCAAATCTGACCTGGATCGGGCACGCAACGTTTCTGATCCGCCTCGGCGGGCTCAACATTCTGACCGATCCGTTTTTTTCGGAGCGCGCTTCGCCGTTCTCCTTCGTGGGCCCAAAGCGGTTCGCGCCGCCGGGCATTGCTTTAAACGCCTTGCCGAAGATCGACGTGATCGTCATCTCCCACAATCACTACGACTCCTTCGATGCCCCGGCTTTGAAGCGCATCGCAAGCAGCCATCCCAAGGTGCGGGTTTTGGCGCCCCTCGGCCTCGCCGAACCGATCCGCGAATTGGGCTTTACCAATGTGCGCGAGATGGATTGGTACGACACAGATCATGTTGGTGCCGTCAATTTCCAGGCGACGCCGGCCATTCACCGCTCCAACCGGGGCCTGTTCGATGTCAATCAGACCCTCTGGTCCGGCTTCGTGATGACCGCGCCCGAGCACCGAATTTGGTTCGCCGGCGATACTGCCTTGGGACCAATTTTCGAAAAAGAGATCGCGCGTCGCATTGGCCCCGTCGATACCGCACTGGTGCCCATCGGCGCATTTTTGCCCCGGAACTTCATGCGCCCGGTCCACGTCAACCCGGAAGAAGCCCTGGAGCTAGCGCGCATCATGGGCGCGGCCACCGCGATCGGCATGCATTGGGGCACCCTGCCGCTAGGAGCCGACAAACCGATAGAGGCCAAGCAGCGCTTCGAAGCCGCGCCGGCACCGGGGATCAATAAAATGCTGATGCGGATCGGAGAGACGCGAAGCCTCAATTAGGGCGTCAGGCGGACATGGGTATGGTTGACAAAATTTCTGAGGATGCGCTTGCTCATTTCGGCGGCGCCGCCATCGGCAAATCGGACGCCATCAAACAGGCGGGCCAAATCCCGGGTCAGGGTCAGGCTTTTAAAACCGGCGACCGAACCCCGATAAGGCGCCCCGCCCGCATCCCGCAAGGAGAAGAAGGCGCCAAAGCTGGCCGAAGATTCGGCACGGAACTGCCGCCACGCGTTATTCCCCCGGCGCCACGCGCCTTCGATGCGCATGCTCAGCCCGCCAAGCTGGCTCGCCCCGGCGGCCACATAATGAGCCTGGCAATAGTCCCGGATCGGCGGTACGAGCTGGCCGAACGGGGTGGGCTGGGGCCGGTGCAACACTTCGGCCACCGGCTTGATCAACTGGCCCGGCAACAGACCGCTCACATGGCCAGCCCGGGCGCTGGAAATAAAGAGGCCGGAACCAGCCCCTCCGGAGCGGTCGCCGTTGGAGCATGGCACCAGCGAAACCGCGAAGCTTACAACTTGCCCACGCCCGATGCGCACCGCATAACCGAGATCGGTGGTGATTACCGGAGCGGCGTCGGCAAAATCCAGGCGAACCACAATCTCCCCTGCCGCCGGGGCGGCCAATGGGAGAACGAGCGCAAGGACAAAAATGATCGCGCGCACAGGCTGCTAACGGGGGCCGAAGCCACCCGGCCGGCGCGGCGGCGGGCCCGGCGGCCGGCCTCCAATTCCACCACCGGGCGGTGGGCCGGCGCGCCGAGCACCATCATGGCCGAAAGACGCCTCGCCGTGGTAGCAGGACAGGAAATAGGGAAATTTATCGGTGGCGTAATAGGCGTAGGTGCCGTCAGGCCGTGTCATGCCGTTGCAGCGGTCAAGATCACCAGCGCCGGCCTGGTATTTGTTGGACCGCCAAACATGGCGCTGACTGTCCATTTTGCGCCAACTCGATTTTATCTTGCGCACCTTCTGGCAGGACCGGTCCGTGCATTCCCACGGCGCCAAAATGGGATAGCCGTCGAACGCATAGCCGACCACCAACGATGTGCGCCCGTCGATGGAATCGAACAGGCAGCGTGGCATGACGTGGAAATGATAAACGCCGCCGCGCGCTGTGTGTCCGCTGCAGAAATCTAAAAGCTGATCCAACAGAGGATCGGCGGTGCCGTGCTGGGGCGCCTCGTTGGGGCCGAAGATGGGCAAGCCATTGACCGCCACGGCGATTGGTCCCAAGAGCGGCACCTGCTGCTGGGCCGCGGCCACGCGCGGGTGCCTTGGAATGCGCCAAGTATAATTCTGCGCCTGCAAGGGATTGGGGGTTACCGGCACAAATTCGAAATTGGGGATGCCGTTGCTTTGTACGATCAACTGATCGCCGGTGCAGCCAGCGCGCAGGAACGGTTTTTGCTGGCCGGCTGGCAGTTTGGCTTTGGAGACTTCAAGGAAATGTTTTGCTTGAGCGCAGCCGGTATCGGTGATGGCCGCCGCAAATTCCTTGTCTTGGGTCGCCCGGCTGGAGGCGACGCAGCCAGCCAACAGCAGCAATGCGCCAAGGCTGATTGCTATCGGGCGCATCGGTTGCTAGCCGCCGGGGCCGGGCATGTCGGGCAGATCGAATTCCAAAATCGACATATTAAAATCGAAGGAAACATCGCCATCCTCATCGTCTTTATAGATGATGCCGACAAATTCCTCGCCGATATAGACCTCCACCGATCCATCGGCCTGCGGCCGCTCACGGAGGGTAATATCGGTATTGCTGAACTTTTCGCGCAGATATTTCTGAACCCGGGCTTGCTCTTCGTCGGTCACGTTCGCAACTCCTTTTTGCGGCGATATCGCCCTTGTTTAACAGGATGCGGCACGCCTGAAAACTCTTTAGACAACCCGCGCCAAGCGAGCCTCAATGCGGCCAAGATAGATACCGGCGGCGATAATCACGGCGCCGCCAGCCCAAACCCAAATCTCCGGAATTTCCGAGAAAAACACAAACCCAACGATGGCCGCGAATATGAGCCGCGAAAACGACATGGGCGCCACTGCCGTCACTTCGCCCACCTGGTAGGCCTTGGCGAACATCAAACCAGCAACGCTCGACAAGACACCAGTCATGAACAGCCAGAAATACTGTTCCAGGCTCGGCCATTGCCAGACGAAGCTTGCCGGGATCAAGGCCAGGGGCACGACCAGAAGCGTTGGATAGGCAACCACGGAAATCACCGAATCGACGCGCGTCTGCACCTTGCCGACGATCAGGAATACGCCCCAGAAGACGGCGGAGCCGAGTGCCGCGAGCGCACCCAGGGACACCGCCTGGAATCCCGGCCGGATGATGATCAACGAGCCGGCGAGCCCGACAATCACCACCGCCCAGCGCGCCGGACTGGATTTTTCGCGCAAAACCAGGATGGCGATGATCGATGCAAAGATCGGCTCCAACAGGCTGAGCGACACCGCCATGGCAAAAGGCGTCACGATCAGCGCCCAATACCAAAACAACAAAGCGAAGGTCTGCATCAGGCCGCGCAGCGCCATCAATCCGGGGCGCGCCGGAACAAGCCCTTGCCGCCCGGAGCGGACAAGAAATGGAATCAGGAACAGGAACCCAAACAGATTGCGGAAGAAAACCAGCTCAAAAGCATGTATTTCAGCGCCCAGTTTACGGATTAGGGTGAAATTGATGGCAAACACCGCCGATGCCAGCAATATCCAGACCATGCCCTGGATATTGCCGGACGCGCGCGTGGCGCTATTGCCGGTTTGGATGGAGTTATTGTTCATTTACAGGGGCTGGGCGCAAATAAATGGGGCGCGGTTCTGCCAATCGGCGGCAGGCCCACGCCCCAAAAACTACTGCAGGTTTTATTCGGCTGCCGCCGCGGTCTCTATCAGCGTGCCGCAATAGGTTTCCCGCCGCTTGAGGGCGGCGTTGAAGGCATCGCCGAAGTCTTCGGCCACGGAATTTATGATGGCGTCTTCGGCCAACAGCGCATCCGACCAGGCTTTGACTTTTGGAAAGCTGTCGAGGGTCCCCGAATGAACGATGTTTTCGATCATCGCAAAGCGTTGCAGGGACGGCGCAAAGGCGGCATCCACCAGACACAGTTTTTCGCCGTTGAAAAATGGCCCATCATTGCCGCGCTCGGCTTCCAGAGCCCCTTCCAGCTTGGCCAGTACCACCGGCAGGGCTTCCAGCGCCGCGTCCAAATCTTCCTTGGTCTTGGCGTAGTTCACCTTGCCGAAAGCGCTCGACCAGGTCGGCGTGTAATCGGTCCAGGCCCGGTTGCGGGCCCGCTTGATTGGGTTCTCCGGGTGCAATCTCGGCTCCACCATTTCGTCCAGGAACTCGGCGATGGCGTTGGATTCGAACAGAACCTCGTCATCCACCTTCAATACCGGCACCTTGCCGTGGGGCGAAATTTCAAGAAACCAATCGGGTTTTTCCTGAAGGTTAACATAGGTCACTTCGAAGTCGATGTCCTTGGCACGCAAAAGAATCACGGCGCGCTGAACCCAGGGTCAGGTTTTGGAACTGATTAAATGGTATTTCGTAGCCATTGATGTCCTCCATTGAAGATGGCCCAAAGGGTGACACAGGCGCGAAACCCGTGCAAGTGCCGCAGCCTGAATTCAGCTATTGGGGCCACTGATGCGCCGGGGCTTTGCATAGTGCCTGGAAAAGCGGGTAAAAGGGGCAAATGAAACAGGTTATTCAAAGCGCCCGTTCGGGCAAGCTGGCCGTCAAGGACGTACCGGCCCCCAATCCCGGCGCCGGCGAGATTTTGGTGCGCACTCGCGCCTCGGTCATTTCGGCGGGGACCGAGCGCATGGTCGTCGCGTTTGCCAAGAAAAGCCTGGCCGGAAAGGCCCAGGCGCGCCCGGACTTGGTCAAAAAAGTTCTAGCCAAGGCCAAAACCGATGGCCTGCGCGCAACCTATTCCGCCGTCATGGCGCGCCTCGATGAGCCGTTGCCCTTGGGCTATTCGGCAGCCGGCGAAGTGGTTCGGGTGGGCAGTGGTCTGGAAGGCATTTTCCGGCCCGGCGATCACGTCGCTATGGCCGGCGCCGGCGTCGCCAACCACGCGGAATATTGTATTGTGCCGCGCAATCTGGCGGTCCCCGTGCCGGGCGGCCTTGGGCTCGAACAGGCCGCCTTCGCCACCCTCGGCGCCGTGGCCCTGCACGCGGTGCGCAATTTGGATGCCCGGCTGGGCGAATGCGCCGCCGTCATCGGCGCCGGTCTGGTCGGCCAGTTGGCGGCGCAATTCCTGCGCCTTTCCGGGGTGCGCACGCTGGTCTTGGATTACGATCAGGCGCGCCTTGATCTGGCCAATCAATTGGGCGCCAAAGCCACGGTTAATTTGGGCGAAGGCAACGCCGAAAGTACCGCCCGGGAGATGACCCGCGGCCTCGGCTGCGATGGAATATTAATCGCTGCCGCCACTGACAGCGCCGAGCCGTTCGCCACCTCTGCCGCCATCGCCCGCGACCGGGCGCGCATCTGTCTGGTGGGCGCCTCGGGAACCGAATTTTCCTATGCCGAGTTTATGAAAAAAGAGCTCACCGTGGTGGTGTCTCGCTCCTACGGGCCGGGCCGCTACGATACCGATTACGAGCAGCGCGGCCAAACCTATCCGCCCGGTTACGTGCGCTGGACAGAAACCGAAAACCTGGCCGAATGCCTGCGCCTGATGGCCGCCGATGGCCCGCGGCTGGAAATTCAGCCGATGATCAGCCACCGCTTTGCCATTGGTAAGGCTGAGGATGCCTACGCCATGGTGCTCGGCGGCGGCGAGGCCCATATGGGCGTCGTGCTGAACTATGGCGGCGAAGAAGTCCAGGAGATGCCGGCCATTACAAAAACGGCGCGGGCAAAGTCCGATCGCTGCCGTATCGGCGTCATTGGCGCCGGGCAGTTCGCCGGCGCCGTTCTGCTGCCGCAACTCAAGAAGCTGGCGGGCGCCGAGCTGGCGACCATCGTCGCCAACCGGGGCGCCTCGGCCGACCATGCCGCTGAGAATTTCGGATTTGCAAAGTCCTCAACCGATGCGGCGGCGGTGTTTGACGACGGCGACATCGACGCGGTGATCGTCGCCACCCGCCACGACAGCCACGCCGAATATGTGACCCGTGCCTTGGCCGCCGGCAAGCCGGTGCTGGTGGAGAAACCGCTGGCGCTAAACCAGGCTGAGATCGACGCGATCATCGCGGCGCGCGCCGCCTCGGGTGTCTTTTTTCAAGTCGGCTTCAACCGCCGCTTCGCGCCCCTTTCCATCCAGGCTCAGCAATGGCTGAAAGCGCACGCGGGTCCCAAATTCATGGTCTTCCGCATCAATGCCGGCCCGGTGCCTTCCGATAGCTGGATCCAAAACCGGGACGAAGGCGGCGGCCGCATCCTTGGCGAGGTTTGCCATTTTGTCGATCTGGCGCGCTATTTCGCCGACGCAAGTATCACCTCGGTGCAGGCCGACACTGCGCGCATCGATGGCGGCGCCGGCGATGATGTCAGCGCCAGCCTGCGTTTCGAAGACGGCTCCTTGGCGACCATCGCCTACACCTCCCTCGGCGACGCCGCGCACCCGAAAGAATGGATAGAGATTTATACCGGTGGCAATGTGGTCTTCATCGACAACTTCCGCACCCTGACCATCACCGAAAACGGATCGGCGCAAAAGAACTCGTCGAGCCAGGACAAGGGCTTCGCCGGCTCCCTTAAAGCGTTCGTGGACGGGGTGAATGGCGGCGGCCCGTTCATCGACGAGAACGAGCTGATCGAAACCAGCATGGCCACCATGGCGATATTGGATTCGCTCGCAGCTGGCGGGCGCATCGATTTGGGAGCCAAATCATGACCCCCGCCGATCAAACCGCTTTGGCTGCCGCCCTCGAAAAAATGGCGGCGGCGCGGGTGCTTTGTGTCGGCGATGTGATGTTGGACCGCTTTGTCTATGGCGATGTCAGCCGTATTTCGCCGGAAGCGCCGATCCCAGTATTTTCCACCGGCGAGCATATATCCATGCTCGGCGGTGCCGGAAACGTGGCCAGAGGCGCCGCCGGCCTTGGCGCGGCGGTTCATTTCCTATCGGTCATCGGCAAAGATGAGGCGGGCGCCGAAGTCAGTGGCCTGCTATCGGAATTATCCGGCGCTGAATTCGAAGTCTTTACTGATAAGAGCCGCAAAACCTCTATCAAGACCCGCTATATCGCGTCCGGCCAGCAGATGATGCGCGCCGACGACGAAACCGTGGCGCCGTTGGCCAAGGATTTGCGGGCCAGACTTTTGGCCGCCGCCGAAGCCGCCTTGGAACAATGCAAGGTGATGATTTTGGCCGATTACGCCAAGGGTGTGCTGGCCGATGGAGTGGCCGGTGATTTGATTAAGCTAGCCAGGACGCGCGGCGTCACCGTCATTGTTGATCCCCAAGGCTTCGATTATAGCGCCTATGGCGGCGCCCAGCTTATCACCCCCAACCGCAAGGAATTGGGCGAAGCCAGCGGATTGCCGGTCGACAGCGATACCGATATTTCCACCGCCGCCCGGCATTTAATCGCGGCCCACAAGATCGATCGAGTTCTCGCTACGCGCAGCGCCGATGGCATGACGCTGATCGGGGACGGAGTTGAGGTCCGCCATTTTCCCGCCCACGCCCGCGAAGTGTTCGACGTATCGGGCGCCGGCGACACGGTTGCTGCCACCCTTGGCGTCGCACTGGCCGCCGGATTGAACGAGAACCAAGCGGTGCAGCTGGCCAACATCGCCGCCGGTATTGTGGTCGGCAAGGTGGGCACGGCGGTTGCCTATAGCGGCGATGTGGCCGCCGCGTTGCTGGGCAATCAGCCACGGAGCGGCGGCGACAAGGTAAAGACATTAGAGGCGACGCTCGGCCAGGTGCGGGAATGGCGGGCGCAGGGGGCCAAAATTGGCCTCGCCAGCGGCTGTTTTGATCTGTTGCATCCGGGCCATCTGGCGATCATCCGCAAAGCCAAAAGCGCCTGCGGACGGCTGCTTATCGGCATCAATTCGGATGCCTCCACCAGGCGCCTGAAAGGTGCGGAGCGGCCCATTCAAAACGAAGCCGCCCGCGCCGAAGTGATCGCGTCATTGGAAGCCGTCGATATGGTGGTCATCTTCGCCGAAGATACGCCCGAAGCGCTGATCGGCGCCATCAAGCCCGATGTGTTCGTCAAAGGTGCCGATTACGCCGTCGATGATCTGCCCGAAGCGGCTATCATCAAGGGTTATGGCGGTGAAATATTGCTGGCCAAGCTGGAAGACGGCTACAGCACCACGGCAACCATCAACAGCATGAACGGCGAAACTGATTAACTCATCCGCCGCCGCCTAGATTTTGCAGCACCCGGCGCCACGCCGATGATTCCCGGACGTCCAGGCCGGCCAGTGGTCTTGGCGGGCGCCCAGCATGGGCCTTGGTCATGACCTTGGACCAAAGGCGCGCCGCCGCGCCGCCGCCCGTAACCCGATTCATGGGTTTGCCGTTATCGTTGCCCATCCAGATACCTGTGATCAGATCGGCGCTGAAACCGATGAACCAGGCATCGCGAAACCCCTGGCTGGTGCCGGTCTTGCCCGCCGCCGGACGGTCGATAGCGGCGGCCTTGCCGGTGCCCGATTTGATCACCCCGCTCAGCATACGGCTCATGGCGGCGGCGTTTTCAGTGCTGACCACGCGCCCCGGCCCGCCGCCGGCGCGGCGGTAAATCACATCGCCGCCTCTGGTCCGAACTTCGGTAATGCCGTGCGCCCAGACGCCGGTTCCACCATTGGCGAACACCGCATAGGCGGCAGTCATTTCCAATAAGCTGGCTTCCGCCGCGCCCAAGGCCAGGCTGGCATGAGCCGGCAAATCGGTGCTCAGACCCAAGTCCCGGGCGGCCTCGATAACCCTGGCCCGCCCGGCTTTTTCGGCAATCTTGACGGCGATGATATTGACCGATTTGGCCATCCCCTCGGCGGCGGTAATGGAGCCCCGGAAACGGCCGTCATAGTTGCGGGGCTTCCAGCCATCGATGTCTATGGGCGCGTCAATGAGCCGCGTTTCCGGCGTTATGCCGGCGCGAAGACCGGCCAGATAAACCACCGGCTTGAACACCGATCCCGGCTGGCGCAAGGCCTGAACGGCTCGGTTAAATTGGCTTTTAGCGTAATCACGGCTGCCCGCCATGGCGCGCACGGCACCGTTTCTGTCCAGCATGACAAGCGCGCCGTTGCCGATATTGGCAGGCCCGCCGATGCGCGCCAGATGGCGTTTAAGCTGGCCCTCGGCGAGAGCCTGCAGCCGGGGGTCCAGCGTCGTCCGCACAACCAGGTTGCGAGCGCCGGCGCCGACCAGGTCGGCAAGCTGCTCGATGATCCAATCGGAGAAATGGCGGCCGATCTTCTGGCGCGCCCTTGCCTTGACGAAGCGCAAAGGGCGCGCCGTTTCCAGCCGCGACGTGCCTTGGGTGAGATACCCTGCGGCCAACATATTGCTGATCACCGTTTTGGCGCGTTTTTTGGCGCCGGTGGGATTGACCAGCGGATTGAGCCGCGACGGTGCCTTTAAAAGCCCCGCGATAACCGCCGCCTGATGCAGATTGAGGCGCGTCGCCGGCACGCCGAAATAGCGCCGGGCGGCGGCATCGATACCGTAGGCGCCGGCACCGAAATAGACACGGTTTAGATAAACGGTAAGGATCTGATCCTTGGTGAAATTATGTTCCAGCCAGAGGGCCAGAATAATCTCGCGCACCTTGCGCCGGATAGTCCGCTCCGGGGTCAGAAATAGATTCTTGGCCGCCTGTTGGGAGATCGTGCTGCCGCCCTGGCGAATACGCCCGGAGCGGGCGTTCACCCAGAAAGCGCGGGCAATACCGATCAGATCGACGCCGAAATGCTCGTAAAAACGCCGGTCTTCGGTGGCGATCACTGCTTGTGGGACGAAGAACGGCAAATCCCGCACCTGCACGGCGGCCCCCGATACATCGCCGGTCTGCGCGATCTCGGAGCCGTCGGCGGCGAGGATGGTCACCGATGGGCGGCTTTGCACCTTGGCGGCGTTCTCGACCGATGGCAGATCGTAGGCGAAATACCCGACAGCGACAACCGCGAACAAGGCGCCCCATATGGACAGGGTCAGCCCCCATTTGAGGGTAAAGCGCAACAATCGCCAGCGTCCCGGCGTTTGGGGATTTTTGTCGGTATCAACTGCCATCCAACACCTTATTGGTGATGGCGGTTAGAATAGGGTTAACATGCGGCTTCTTTACGGCATCTCGCAGCCGATCAGCGCATGCAATTCGCCCGGATCGATGCGGCTGCCCTTGAAATTGGCACGCCAGGCTTCCACATGGCGTAAATCGGCGCCGCTTAGATTGGTGCGGCGGAGATCGGCTTCCGACAGATCCGCCTCGTGCAACAGTGCGCTTTGCAGGCTGGCCCCAAAGAGATTGGCCTGGCTTAAATTGGCGCCGCTCAAATTGGCCGAGGAGAGGTCCGCGTCGGACAGAACGGCGCCGCGCAAGTCGGCATTGCGCAAATCGGCGGCGCGCAAATCCAGGCCGCGCAAATCCGCGTCGACCAAAACCGCGCGTTCGCCGGCTGCGTTCGAACGCAGCCATTCTTCATGACGGCTGAGGATTTCATTGATTTCATTTTGGTCCATCGGAATTCCCTTCAATCAAACATCCAAATTGACGACGTTGAGCGCGTTCTCCTGGATGAATTCTCGGCGCGGCTCAACCACATCGCCCATCAAGGTCGAAAATACATCTTCGGCGCTGTCGGCGTGGATCGCCTTGATCTGCAACAGGGTCCGAACGTTCGGGTCCAGGGTCGTTTCCCAAAGCTGATCCGGGTTCATCTCGCCCAGCCCTTTGTAGCGCTGGATGGAGATGCCCTTGCGCCCGACCGCCATCACCGCATCGATCAGCGACACCGGACCGGAAACCGGATAGGAGGTTTCCTTGGCCACCAAGGTGCCGTGCCGGGAATAGTTGGCCTGCAATTCCGAGGCATGGCGGTCGATAGCGCGGGATTCCACGCTCGAAATCACGGTGCTGTCGATAATGTGTGGGCCGTCGGGAACGCCGCGCAAAACCCGCACAAACGATAAGCCGCCGTCTTCCAAAGCCTCGCCCTCCCAGCCGCGTTCGACCTCGGATTCCAGCGCATCCAGACGCTTGGCAATGTAGACCGCCACCGCCTTCGCCTGTTCAAGGTCGCTTAGCACATCGGGATTGAGGGCGCCCAATATGGCTGCCTGCTCAACGATTTTCAGGGGCACGCGGGTGATCAATCCGATCAACTGCGCCTTGGCGAGGCGCGCCTGTTCGACCAATTCGCGCAGCTCATCACCGCCAATTTGGCCGTCATCGGCGGTTTTGTATATGCATTCGTCGACCGCGACATTGATAAGATATTCGTCAAGAGCCCGGTCGTCTTTGAGATACACCTCGGAATTGCCATGCTTGGCCCGGTACAGTGGCGGCTGGGCAATATATAGATAGCCGCGGTCAATCAATTCCGGCATTTGCCGATAAAAGAAAGTGAGCAAAAGGGTCCGAATATGGCTGCCGTCCACATCGGCGTCGGTCATGATGATGATCTTGTGATAACGCGCCTTTTCCGGATTGAAATCCTCCGGCCCGATGCCGGTGCCAAGCGCAGTGATCAGCGTGCCGATCTCGGCGGAGCCCAGCATTTTATCGAAGCGCGCGCGCTCCACATTGAGGATTTTACCGCGCAAGGGCAGAATAGCCTGGTTGGACCGGTCACGGCCCTGTTTGGCGGAGCCGCCGGCGGAATCGCCCTCGACGATAAATATTTCGCTCAAGGCCGGATCTTTTTGCTGGCAATCGGCCAACTTGCCGGGCAGCGAGGAAATATCGAGAGCACCTTTGCGCCGCGTCAATTCGCGCGCCTTGCGGGCGGCTTCCCGGGCGGCGGCGGCCTCGGCGACCTTGCCGATCACCTTTCTGGCTTCCGCCGGATGCTCCTCGAACCATTGGTTCAGCTTTTCGCCGAGGATACTTTCGACGATCGGGCGCACCTCGGATGACACCAGTTTATCCTTGGTTTGCGAGGAAAATTTGGGGTCCGGCACCTTCACCGACAACACGCATGTCATACCTTCGCGGGCGTCATCGCCGGTGATCGACACCTTGGCTTTTTTCGACAATCCCTCGGTTTCGGCATAGCTGTTAATGGTGCGCGTGAGCGCGCCGCGAAAACCGGCCAAATGGGTGCCGCCGTCGCGCTGCGGAATATTGTTGGTAAAGCACAAAGTGTTTTCGTGGTAGCTGTCGTTCCATTGCAGCGCCACTTCCAGGGTCACGCCGTCCCTTTCGCCGATAACCGCAATGGTCGGATGGATCGCCGTTTTGGCACGGTCCAGATAATTCACGAATTCGTGCAAGCCGCCATCATAATGCATGTCGACGGTTTTAATATCTACATGGCGCGCATCGGTCAGCGACAAGGCAACGCCGGAATTGAGGAAAGCCAGCTCGCGCAGGCGATGCTCCAAGGTGGCGAAGTCAAATTCCAGGTTGGTGAAGGTTTCCGCCGATGGCACAAAAGTGACCTCTGTGCCGGTTTGCTCGCCCGCATCGCCGATTACCTCCAACGGCGAGGACAGCTCGCCGTGCTTGAAGCCCAGCACATGTTCCTTGCCGTCGCGCCAAATGCGCAGCGTCAAATCGGTCGAAAGGGCGTTGACCACGGACACGCCGACGCCGTGCAGGCCGCCCGATACCTTATAGGAGTTTTGATCGAATTTGCCGCCCGCGTGCAGGTGGGTCATGATCACCACCGCCGCCGGCACGCCCTCTTCTTCGTGGATATCCACCGGGATACCGCGCCCGTTATCGGTGACCGTCACCGAGCCGTCGCCGTTCAGTTGAACAGTGACCTTGTCGCAATGCCCGGCAAGTGCTTCATCGATGGCATTGTCTACCACCTCGTAGACCATGTGGTGCAAGCCCGATCCGTCATCGGTATCGCCGATATACATACCCGGACGCTTGCGCACCGCATCGAGCCCGCGCAAAACTTTGATTGATTGCGCATCGTAAGTCTCGACGCCGTCGCCGCTATTTTCATCAACGGCAATCGGCTCTTCGCCTTCGTCCTCGATATCATTATCGTTCATACAATCCGTTTCCTTATCAAGAGCCCCGGCGCCCAATTTGGCGCTCGGTTAAATTTGGGTTAGTCGACCGGCGTAACGCGACCGTTATCGATGCGAAATCTTTGCGCGGCGTCGCCTAGTGCTTCGAACACCGCTTCGTCGGTGCCGGTCATCCAGGCCTGTGCGCCAAGCTCGCCAACCAGTTCGAACAGGGCGTCCCGGCGCGTATCGTCGAGATGGGCGGCAACCTCGTCGAGCAACAAAAGCGGGCTGTGGCCCCGGTCCTCGGCCTGCAATTGGGCGGCAGCGAAGACAATGGAAACCAACAAGGCCTTTTGCTCGCCGGTCGAACAACGCGCCGCTTCCAACCCGGCATCCGAATGGCTAACCAAAACGTCGCTGCGATGCGGCCCGATGGAGGTGCCGTTCGCTGCCGCATCCTTTTGCCGGCTGACGCTGAGGGCTTGGCGCATTTGATCTTCGGCGGCCAGGGCCGGGCCGGCCGCCAGCCAATCTTCCAACGCGCCGCCGAGCGAAATAATGGCGCCCGGAAAGGGGCCGAGCCCGCGGGCGGCGAGGGGGCCAAGGCGGGCAATCGCATCGCGGCGGCGGACGGCGACGGCGACGCCATGGCTTGCCAGCGAGTCTTCGACCGAATTGAACCAATCCTGATCCGAGGCGCCGTCGCGCAAAAGCCGGTTGCGATTGCGCAGGCTCTGCTCATAAGCGTTAAGCGGTCCGGCATGGTCCGGATCAAAACCCAAGATCAGCCGGTCGATGAAACGGCGGCGCGCCGATGGTCCCTCCAGAAACAAACGGTCCATTTGCGGGGTCAGCCACTGGGCGCTGATCTGGCGGCCCAGTTCGGCCTGGTTCTTTGCCGGCGCGCCGTCCAGCTTGATCACCCGGCGTGCCCGCTCGTTTTCCGCACCGTTTTGCAGATAGCCGGTACCCACATCCATTTCAGTGCCGCCACGCTCGATACGCGCCGCTACCGCCCAGGCGCGGGGGCCGCCGCCATCGTTTGCGCCTTTTGCATCGACGCGGCCAACCTCGGACAAGGGCGCCCGGCGCAAACCACGGCCCGGAACAAGATAGGACAGGGCTTCCAACAGATTGGTTTTTCCGGCACCGTTCGGCCCGGTCAGCACCACCGGACGGCTATCGGTTTCCAGGCGGACAAACGGGTAGCTCCTGAAATCGGTGAGGCTGAGCCTCCGAACCGCAATCCGCGCCATTTCCTGGTCCAGATTGCCGGCACCGCCGGGACCCCTGGATTCACGCGTGGCATTTTCCATCAGGTTCAGGAGTGCATCCTCTTAAACGCGCATCGGCATCAAGACGTAAAGCGCGCTGTCGTCGCCGGAATCCTGAACCAGAGTCGGCGAGGCCGCGTCGGACAGCTTGAGCCTGGCCAATTCGCCGTCAATCTGCTGGGTGATATCCAACAGATAACGCGAATTAAAGCCGATCTCGATCTCGCCGGCATCATAATTGACGGACAGCTCCTCGGTCGCCGTGTCATTGTCGGGACTGCTCGCCGACAGCATCAAATTACCGGCCGAGAGGCTCAATTTGACGGCGCGGGATTTCTCAGTCGAGATGGCCGATACCCGGTCCACCGCCGCCGCGAATTGCTTGGCGTCAACCTCCAGCTCCTTGTCGTTTTCGGCCGGGATAACCCGGTCATAATCGGGAAACGTTCCGTCGATCAATTTGGAGGTCAGCACACAATCTTCGAAGGCGAACCGTATCTTGGTATCGGACAGCGATAGCTGCACCTCACCCTCGGCATCCTCGATCAATTTGCGGAGCTCGGTGACCGTTTTACGGGGCACAATGACGCCTGGCATGTCGGCGGCGCCCACGGGAAGCGGCAGATCGACGCTGGCCAACCGGTGGCCGTCTGTGGCCACGGCGCGCAAAACCGGCGTGCCGTCGCTATCGGCGGCGTGAATATAAATTCCGTTCAAATAATAGCGGGTTTCCTCGGTCGAGATGGCAAAGCGGGTGCGATCGATCAGATTTTTTAGTTCGTCCACCGAAATGGCAAAGCTGTGCGGTAGCTCGCCGCCGGAAAGCACCGGAAAATCTTCGGTCGGAAGGCAGCTCAGCGTAAAACGAGAGCGCCCGGCAACCAAAACCAACTGGCCATCGTCGCCGGTGCAATCAAGCTCTACCTGGGCACCCTCGGGAAGCTTGCGTACAATATCGAACAAAGTGTGCGCCGGCGCCGTGGTCGAGCCATTGACGGTCACATCAGCGGGGATGGTTTCGACAATATCCAAATCCATATCGGTGGCGTTGAGACTAAGCCGCCCGTCGGGGGCATCAAACTTCACGTTGGACAATATTGGAATGGTGTTGCGCCGCTCGACGATGCTTTGAATGTGGGCGAGAACCTTCAGCAGCAAACCGCGTTCGATGGTAATTTTCATGGGTTTTGTTCGTTCCCTATGGTCAAAGGTTGCCGGCCCTGTCGCACAAAATCACACAAATGCCGCGCATGTTTGTTTCTATAATGTTCCAACGAATTCACCACCAGACACCGGCTAGTGACACGCACCGGGAGCGGCAAAACGATTCGCCCCCTATTATAGCAAAAACCGATGAAAACCGAAGCGTTTTCGAACCAGGTAAAACGCTTCGCCAGCCACAAACCCGCCAGCAGCCGGTTCAGCCTTCGAGCATCCGGCGCAACAGTTCCACATCTTCGGCAAATGTGGAATCGTGGTCACGCAATTCATCCACTTTTTTCACCGCGTGCATCACCGTAGTGTGGTCGCGTCCGCCAAATTTGCGGCCGATTTCCGGCAGCGAGCGTGACGTCAATTGCTTGGCCAGATACATGGCAACCTGGCGCGGGCGCGCCACCGAGCGGGCACGGCGGGCCGAATGCATGTCCGACACGCGTATATTGAAATGCTCGGCCACCCGTTTTTGGATCTCTTCGATGGTGACCCGGCGGTCGTTGGCGCGCAACAGATCGTGCAGCACCTCTTGCGTGGTCTCCAAGGTCAGTTCGCGCCCGATCAGTTGCGTGTGCGCCGCCACCCGGTTGAGCGCCCCCTCCAATTCGCGAACGTTGGAGGTGATTTTATGGGCCAGAAATTCGAGCACCTTTTGTGGCGCGTCGATTTCAATCTGTTCGGCCTTGGATTCCAGGATGGCCAAGCGCAATTCATAGGTGGTGGCGTGAATATCGGCAACCAGTCCGCAATTGAGCCGCGATTTGAGGCGTTCCTCGACCCCTTCCAAATCCGATGGCGATTTGTCCGCCGACAAAATAATCTGGCGGCCCTGATCGACGAGGGCGTTAAAAGTATGGAAAAATTCTTCCTGGGTCGCATCGCGTCCGCCGATGAACTGAACGTCATCGATCATCAGGACATCGACCGAGCGGAACTGGTCTTTGAAATCGACAGTATTTTGCTCGCGCAAGGCGCGCACAAACCGGTACATGAATTTTTCCGCCGACAGATACATCACCGTGCGGGTCGGATCGCGCTGCTGGATTTCCCAGGCAATGGCATTCATCAGATGGGTTTTGCCAAGCCCGACGCCGCCATAAAGGAACAATGGATTAAACGGCACCGATGGCGCCTCGGCGACACGGCGCGCGGCCGCATAGGCAAACTCGTTGGGTTTGCCGACCACAAACTTGGAGAAAATAAATCTGGAATCCAGCGGCGCCGAGATATCGGAGCCCGCCGACCACCCGGTCGCCGGCGCAGGGCCTGGCGCGGTCTCGGCCGGCTGGTCATCTTGCCCCGTCTCTTCGCTCGCCTGGACTTTCGATTTGGGAACTATGCGCACCTGAACCGAATGCACATTCTCATTCTCGCCGGCCCACAATTCCTTCAGACGGTCGAGATAGTTGGCCTTGACCCAATCACGCATGAAGCGGCTGGGCACGCCCAAGCGCACTTCGCTGCCTTCCAGCCCGGAAACCGAAATGGGCTTCACCCAATTCTCAAAAGCGGTGTCTCCGATTTCGGCTTTTAGCCGAGACGATACCCGGTACCATTCCGTCTGAAGTTGTTGATCGTCGCGAGAAGTATTCATTCAATTGCCAGCCATCAATTTACCACCCACCTGGACGCCAGAGCCTATTACCCGGCCCGCCGACACGCCGTCTGGCATCGCGAACTTTTATTTAGAGGCAAAATACAGAAGATATTTGCCCCCCCTGAATAGTCCCAGATATGAGCGAATATTCCCGCCCACATGCCGGAAAAACGTTCCGGCTGAAGCCTTAGTTGGCACTTTAATTATTATTGGTACTTATTTAGATTTTTCAAGTATTCTTTTATTAATACTTTAATTTTCAGATTTTTATTGAATTTATGGAACCTCAAAAGCCCTGCGTGAATAGTTTACAAGTCATGCGCCATCCGAAATCTTTGAATTTTCATTGCCGCGCGACAACAAGAATTTACTCGGCAATAAAATTTGATTCAACAGGACCGAAAAGAGAACGTCTAAAATAATCTCCTTGACAGGCTAGCCAATTTGGAATCGCGCGCCGTTTTTGGTGCAAATTGGAAGCGCCCATCAAAAAAGCCGCATGGATGACATGCGGCTTCAAGACGTCTTCGGGCGGCGGCGGAATCAGGCTTGGAGGGCTTTGACCCGGGCCGACAGGCGCGACAAGGTGCGGGACGCTTTGTTGCGATGCATGATGCCTTTCTGGGCGCCGCGCATAATCATCGGCTGGACGTCTTGAAAGGCGGACTTGGCCGCAGCCGCGTCACCGTCCAGGATTGCCTGCTCGACTTTTTTGATCGACGTGCGAACACCGCCGATGCGGTTTCTGTTGACCACGACCTGACGCGATGTGCGCCGAATACGCTTCTTTGCCGAACGAATGTTGGCCATTGATATTCTTCCGTAATTCAGGGTGCGAAGGGCGGGTTTATATAAGGGGGCTGGGGGCGCGTCAAGCCCCGGAAACGAATGTCAGGCTTTAAAAAATCCGGATAACGGGGGTAGCCTTCAAGGCAACCGGCGGGAGATTGGCGCCACGCGAATGCCAAGCCGGATGAGATTGCCCGGTAACGGCGATATACTGAGAAGCAGATTTTCGCCTTCCCGGCGGAAATGGCCCGCCGCGAGCTTGCGCCATCCGAGCTGCGCCAGCGTCGCCCCATAGAAATCGCGCACCGCCTTTTCATCGACGGCGCCGGTCAGGCTGGTGGTCACGATACGGCCTTCGGGGGTATCGAACACCACCGTTCCGTCGGGCTCAGGTTTCAGGCCCTCCAGCATCGGCAGTTCAGCAATGCCGGGAACGAATTGCGCCGCCGCCGGCGTACTTCCGCCCAGACCGGCCAGCAGCAATGCGGCTAACGCTGCCGCCTGGAACAATAAAATGTGGACCGGCCGGCCTGGACCAGTCTTTGGATTCCGCCGGTTTTTTCGATATCGCAGGTACATCCCGGACATGCCTCCCCTTGGCGTCCATAGACGCTGAATTGGTGTTGAAAATAGCCAAGCGTGCCATCGGGTGAAACATGATCACGAAGGCTAGTGCCGCCGGCGGCTATGGCATCGGCAAGGACGCCGCGGATAGCGGCGGTCAAAGCCTCGGCGCGCTTGCCCTGCACGGTTCCCGATTTGCGTTTCGGCGAAATGGCGGACCGGAACAGGCTCTCGCACACATAGATATTGCCGAGCCCGGCGACAATACGCTGATCCATAAGCGCCGCCTTGATCGGGCTGCTACGGCCCTTGAGACGGCGCGCCAACTCTTCGGCGTTGAACTGGTTGGACAAGGGATCGGGCCCCAGCTTGGATAGTAGTTTATGATCATCAATAGTATCGGCGTGATCCAACAGTACTGCGCCAAAACGGCGCGGATCGGTAAAGCGGATTACGGCGCCGGCATCGGTCACGAAATCGATGTGATCGTGGCGACCGGGGGTTGGCGCATCCTCGGGCCACACGGTCATATGGCCGCTCATCCCCAGATGAATAATCACGACGCAGCCATCGCTCATATGGACCAGCAAATATTTGGCCCGCCGGGTGAGCCGCTCGACGCGGTTGCCGATTAGCCGCTCGGCCAGATCGGGCGGCAGCGGCCAACGGAGTTTGGGGATGCGCACCTGAACGGCGGTCAGGGTGGCGTTTTCCAGTGCCGGCGCCAAGCCACGGCGCACAGTTTCGACTTCGGGCAATTCGGGCATGGCAACAAAGTAGCGGTTTTGGAAGTCTTCGGCTATGGTCCTGCCATGTCCGAAGATACAAACCAGGCAACCGGCGCCATTTCGCCGCCGCCAGCGCCGCCGCCGGGCGGCTCATCAAACGTGAATTTCGGCCGCCAAAGCGTGTCGCCGGAGGAAAAAACTCAGCTGGTGCGCGGCGTGTTCGACAGCGTCGCCGGGCGCTACGATCTGATGAACGATCTGATGAGCGCCGGCGTGCACCGGGCCTGGAAGGCCGAGCTGGTGCGCCGCCTAAAGGCCCGTCCCAGTGACCAGATTATCGATGTCGGCGGCGGCACCGGCGACATCGCCTTTCGCATGATGAATGCCGGCGCCGGTGATGTCCGTATCTGCGACATCAATCTGGAGATGCTGGAAACCGGGCGCGGGCGCAGCCTCGACAAGGGCATGACCGAGGGTCCCGACTGGATTTGCGGCAACGCCGAAGCCTTGCCGTTTCCCGATTCCAGCGCCGACGTCTATGTCACCGCATTTTGCTTGCGCAATGTCACCCATCTGGACGCCGCCCTTGAAGAAGCCCGGCGGGTGCTGCGTCCGGGCGGGCGTTTCTTTTGCCTGGAATTCAGCCATATAGCGGTCCCGGCCCTGGCGGCCCTTTATGACCGCTATTCCTTCAACGTGCTGCCCTGGCTGGGCCAAGTGGTGGCTCAGGACCGGGACTCCTATCTTTACCTCGCCGAAAGCATCCGCCGCTTTCCCGATCAGGAAAGCTTTTCTGCCATGATCAGGCAGGCTGGATTGCACGCGCCGAAGTTCCAAAATCTGAGCGCCGGCATCGCCGCCATTCATTGGGCGCGGCGTATCTGAAGATGTTTTCGTCGGTCCGCAATATCTATCGTCTATTCGGCATCGCGCGCACGCTTGCTCGCTACGATGCCCTGTTTCCCCTGGAAACCGCCGAGATTGCTCCCGGACTGGTGCGCGCCGCCAAGCTGTTGGCGCGCAAGGAAACCGCCGGGCGGCCCGGAGAACGGTTGGCGGCGGCCTTGCAGGAGCTGGGCCCCAGCTTCATTAAGTTGGGCCAAGCGCTATCCACCCGGTCCGATTTTCTGGGCGAAGAGGTGGCCGCCGATCTGTCGGAGTTGCAGGACCATCTGCCGCCATTTTCGGGCGCCGAGGCGCGCGCCACCATCGCCCGCGACCTGAATGCGGATATGGACAGCCTATTCCAATCTTTCGACGATGAGCCGATCGCCGCCGCCTCCATCGCGCAGGTGCATTTCGCGGTCACCAGCGATGGCGACGAAGTCGCGGTCAAGGTGCTGCGCCCGGGCATCGAAGAGGCCTTCGCCAAGGATTTCGAATTGTTCCGGTGGCTGGCGGGCATGGCCGAACGCACCCGGCCCGAACTGCGCCGCTTAAAGCCGCTGGAGATCATCCGCACCTTTGAAGAAACCGTGCGCATGGAAATGGATTTGCGCCTGGAAGCCGCCGCCGCCGGAGAGTTGGCGGAGAATTTTGCCGGCAATTCCAGCTTTCGCGTGCCATCGGTGGATTGGAGCCGCACCGCCCGGCGGGTGATGACCCTGGAGCGGGTCGGCGGCGTCCCCATTGATGAGCGCCAGGCGCTGATCGATGCCGGGCTGGAGCCCGCCGAAATATTGAGAAAATCGGCGGCGGCGTTTTTCAAGCAAGTCTTCCGGGACGGCTATTTTCACGCCGATCAGCATCCTGGCAATCTGTTCGTGGGCGAAGATGGCGACATCATCGCCGTCGACTTCGGCATCATGGGGCGGCTGGATAAACCAACCCGCCGCTATCTCGGCGAAATGCTCATGAATTTCCTGAACCGGGATTACCGCCGGGTTGCCGAAATCCATTTCGAGGCCGGCTACGTTCCCGCCGACAAATCCGTCGAAGCCTTCGCCCAGGCCTGCCGGTCCATTGCCGAGCCGATCCTGGACCGGCCACAAAACGAGATTTCCATCGCGCGGCTGTTGTCGCAACTGTTCCAGGTTACCGAAACCTTCGAGATGGAAACCCAGCCGCAGCTTCTGTTGCTGCAAAAAACCATGCTGGTGGCCGAAGGGGTGGGGCGCAAGATTTATCCCGAGGCCAATATGTGGTTCCTTGCGCAACCGCTGATCGAAGGCTGGATGGAAGACAATATGGGACCCGAAGCACAGATCGCCGAGGCCGTCGCCGAGGTCGCCGAAGGCCTTCGCCGGTTGCCGAAGGTGGTCGCCGATATCGAAAAAAGCGCCTCGGTGATCGCCGGTGGCGGGCTGAAGATCGACGCCAAATCCGTTCTCGGCGTCATGGGCACCCAAAAACCAAGGTTCCAGATTACCTCGCGCATGTACCTGCTGGTCATCGCCGCGCTGATTCTTGTTCTAATATTAATTTAGAGAATCCACCGGCAAGTACTTGAAAAATAAATATAATCCCAATCTTGCCATTATCCCAGCAACCGGATACATTAACTACAATATCAGTTCGTATTTTTATTGGTAACCCCAATGAGTGATGTTAAACGCGTTCTCCTGATCGTATCGGGCGGCATCGCGGCCTATAAAAGCCTGGAGCTTACCCGCCTGCTGCGCGCCGGCGGGATTGCCGTGCGCTGCATCCTGACCAAAGGCGGCGCTCAGTTCGTGACACCTCTGTCGCTGGCCGCGCTTTCCGGCGACACGGTCTATCAGGATTTGTTCTCGCTGACCGATGAAAGCGACATGGGCCATATCGAACTGTCCCGGGATGCGGATTTGCTTCTGGTGATGCCGGCCAGCGCCGATATCATGGCGAAAATGAATGCCGGCCTTGCCGACGATCTGGCCTCCACCGCTTTGCTGGCCACCGACAAGCCGGTGCTGGTGGCGCCGGCCATGAATGTGCGCATGTGGGAGCACCCCGCGACGCAAGACAATGTGCGCAATCTGACCGCTCGCGGCATCCGTTTTATCGGTCCCGTCGAAGGCGACATGGCTTGCGGCGAGTTTGGTTATGGCCGCCTGGCGGAGCCCGCCGACATCGCCGAAGCGGTGCGGGGCGCCCTGGCCGGCGGCGGTCGGCTCAATGGCAAGCGCGCTGTGGTTACTTCGGGCCCAACCTTTGAGCCCATCGATCCGGTGCGCTATTTGGCCAATCGCTCCTCGGGCCGCCAAGGCCACGCCATCGCCCGCGCTTTGGTTGGCGAGGGCGCCGAAACCATCCTGGTCAGCGGGCCGACCAACCTGGCCGATCCGCCCGGTATGACCGTCCGCCACGTGGCTACGGCTTTGGAGATGCTGGCCGCCTGCGAGGCCGAATTGCCCGCCGATATCGTGGTCTGCGCCGCCGCCGTCGGTGATTGGCGCGCCGCCGATCAAGCGGTTGAGAAGCTCAAGAAAAACGGCCATGCACCGTCGCTCAAATTGACCGAGAACCCCGATATTCTGGCAACCCTTTCGAAGCCGTCCGCCGCGCGCCCGGAGCTGGTGGTGGGATTTGCCGCCGAAACCGAAAACCTGATCGCGGCAGCCACCGACAAGCGCCGCGCCAAGGGCTGCGATTGGATACTCGCTAACGACGTTGGCCCGGGCACCGGCACTTTCGGCGGCGACGACAACACGGTACACCTGATCGACGATAGCGGCGTCGAGGATTGGCCGACCCTTTCCAAGGACGAGGTTGGCCGCCGGCTGGCGGTGCGCATCGCACTTCAAATCGGGTCTAAAAACCCATGAGCGGTGTCGACGTCGCCATTAAGCGCCTGGCCCATGCCAAGGATTTGCCGCTGCCGCAAGCGGCCACGCCCTTGTCCGCCGGCGTCGATCTGATGGCCGCCATCGACGCGGCCATTGAATTGCAGCCCGGCGAGCGCACAATCATCCCCACCGGCTTCGCCATCGCGCTCCCCGAAGGCTATGAGGCGCAGGTGCGCCCTCGGTCTGGTCTGGCGGCGCGGCACGGCGTCACCCTAGTCAATGCGCCCGGCACCATCGATGCCGATTACCGCGGCGAGATCGGCGCTATCATGATCAACCATGGCAGCGAAATCTTCGTGATCGAGCCCGGCATGCGCATCGCCCAGATGGTGGTCGCGCCGGTGGCCGGCGTGGTTTGGAATGAAAGCGATACATTGCCCGTGACAGTGCGCGGCAGCGGCGGCTTTGGTTCCACCGGCACCGGCACCAAGGACGGGGCTTAAGAGCATGTTCAAGCTATCTAGAAAAGTCCTGTTCGCCATCGAAGCGGTTGTCGATATTGCCTACCATTCCGGCGGCCAGCCAGTGCAAAGCAAGGAAATTACCCGCCGCCAGGGCATTCCCAGGCGCTATCTGGAACAGGTCCTGCAGCATCTGGTGCGCGCCGAAATTCTGGTCGGCGTGCGTGGCCCAAGGGGTGGCTACAATCTGGCGCGCGAACGCCGAAGAGTCTCGGCCGGCGAGATTATCCGCGTCGTCCGCGCCCTGGAAACCGCCTCCGATCCCCTGGATACAGAAGACAGCTCGGAACTGGCCGAAGCCGTAATCCGCCCGCTCTGGGGCGAGTTGCAGGACGAGGTCATGACGCGGCTCGATCTGATTTCGGTGGACGATCTGTGCAACCGCGCCCACGCCCAGGGCGTCGAGAGCGAGGGCCGCCAATATCTTGATTTCTCAATTTAGACCGCCTGGCGCGCGCCTCGGAAATTTGCGCCAATGATCGACACCGGTTCTGGCACACCCTCTCGCGGGCGCATCTACAACAATATTGTCGAGACCATCGGCAACACGCCGCTGATCCGTATCCAGCGCCTGGCCCAGGAATTTGGCTGCGTCGCCGATATTGTTGGCAAGGCTGAGTTCTTCAATCCCCTATCCTCGGTCAAGGACCGTATCGGCCTTGCCATGATCGAGGCTGCCGAGAAAGACGGCTCCCTCAAACCCGGCGCGCTGATCATCGAGCCCACGTCCGGCAACACCGGCATCGCGCTGGCCTTTATCTCTGCCGCCAAGGGCTATCGGCTGATCCTGACCATGCCCGAAAGCATGTCCCTGGAGCGACGCAAGATGATGCTGCTGCTAGGCGCCGAGATCGAATTGACGCCAGCGGATAAAGGCATGCCGGGCGCCATCAGCCGGGCCGAAGAGATTTACAAAAATTCACCCGGCGCCTTCATGCCGCAGCAATTCGCCAACCAAGCCAATCCAGAAGTTCATCGGCGCACCACGGCCGAGGAAATCTGGTTTGACACCGATGGCCGCGTTGATGCGGCGGTCATGGGTGTCGGCACCGGCGGCACCCTGACCGGGATCGCCAGCGCCATCAAGGCGCGCAAGCCCGAATTCCTCGCCATCGCCGTCGAGCCGGAAGACAGCCCGGTGCTGTCCGGTGGCGTCCCCGGCGCGCATCAGATCCAGGGCATCGGACCGGGGTTCGTGCCGGAAATTCTGGATACCGGCCTGATCGACGAGATCCTTCAGATCGGCAACGAAAGCGCTTTTAATATGGCCCGGCGCGCGGCGCGCACCGAGGGATTGCCGGTCGGCATTTCGTCGGGCGCCGCCATCGCCGCCGCCCTGGAAATTGGCTGCCGCCCGGAGATGGAGGGAAAATTGATCGTGGCCATTTTGCCGTCCTTTGCCGAGCGCTATTTGACCACGGCGCTGTTCGACGGGCTGGGCTGATCCATGGACGAGAAGGAACTCGAACGCTACGCCCGCCATATCCTGTTGCCCGAAATTGGCGGTGCCGGCCAAGCCAGGCTTCTTGGTGCCAAGGTGCTGGTCATCGGCGCCGGCGGATTAGGCTCGCCGGTGATCTTGTACCTGGCGGCGGCCGGCGTCGGCACCATCGGTATCGTCGATGACGACGCGGTCGATCTGTCCAATCTGCAGCGCCAGATCGTGCACGCCACGGAACGTATCGGCGACGCCAAAACCAGTAGCGCCGCCGCAGCCGTGGCGGCCATCAATCCCGGCGTCACCGTGGTCCCGATTACCGAACGCCTGAATGCCGGCAACGCCACCCGGATCATCGCCGATTACGACATCATCGCCGACGGCAGCGACAATTTCGAAACTCGCTTTTTGGTCAACGACGCCTGCTTTCTGGCCAAAAAAACTTTGGTGTCGGCGGCCATCCTGCGCTTCGACGGCCAGCTTTCAACCTTCAAGGCCCATGCCGGCGATGGCCATCCCTGCTACCGCTGCCTGTTTCCCGAACCGCCGCCACCGGACCTGGTCCCCACCTGCGCCGAGGCCGGGGTGATGGGCGCACTCTGCGGCGTCATGGGCTCCTTGCAGGCGGCCGAGGTGATCAAGGAGATCACCGGCGCCGGCGAAAGCCTGTCGGGATCGCTGCTCATATTCGATGGTCTCCGCACCGAGTTTCGCAAAATAAAAATGCACCCCGATCCGGCCTGCGCCTTGTGCGGGGCGGACGCCACCATCAAGGCCCTCGGCTAACTAAAGCAGATCGGGCGGCGTTTCGCCGGCCAGGAAAGCTTCCACATTGGCCATCGCCCGCATCCCCATATCGATGCGCCCGTCCAAGGTCGCCGAGCCCAGATGCGGCAATAGCACCACATTTTCCAGACCGAGCAGCGAGGCATGAACCGCCGGCTCGCCCTCGAACACGTCCAGCCCGGCGCCGGCAATAGCGCCGGATTTTAAAGCATCGGCCAATGCCGCCTCATCGATGATGCCGCCCCGGGATGCGTTGACCACAAAGGCGTGAGGCTGCAACAGAGCCAAGCGCTCCGCCGACAATAGGTGATGGGTCTCGGGGCTGAGCGGGCAGTTCACCGACAGGATATCGACGGCGCCGATCATGGCGTCCAGATCATCCCAATAGGTAGCCGCCAGCTCGGCCGCCAAGCCTGCTTCCACCGGGCCGCGGTTGTGATAATGCACTCCCATGCCAAAGCCACGCGCCCGGCGGCCTAAGGCGGCGCCGATGCGGCCCATGCCAATGATGCCCAGCTTGGCGCCATTGACCCGCCTGCCCAAGTGTTGGGTCGGCGCCCAACCGGTCCAGCCGCCGCCGCGCAGCATACGCTCGCCCTCGCCAAGGCGCCTGGCTGCCATCAGGATCAGCGCCATGGCCAGATCGGCGGTGTCTTCGGTGAGCACATCAGGCGTATTGGTGACGGCAATCCCCTTGGCGCGGGCGGCGTCCAGATCGATATGGTTCACGCCGACGCCGAAATTCGCGAGCAGCTTCAGGTTGGGGCCCGCATGGCCTATAATTTCGGCGTCGATAACATCGCTGACCGTGGGGACAATAACATCGGCGCGCCCGAACGCCGCCGCCAGCTCGGACCGGCCGAGGGGCGTGTCATCACCGTTCAACTCGGCATCGAAATTAGCCGCCATTTGCGCTTCGACGGCATCGGGTAGTTTGCGCGTTACGATGAGCTTAGGCTTTTCGGCCACGATGCATGTACTCCCCCAAAAATTCCGGCTCTCACCATAGTGTTCATTGAATACTGGTCAACGCCCGGCAGTCATTTATAATGAACCGAACAGCATGGTCCATAACTCAAAAATCAATTTGCGCCGCACCGGCTTTTTAGTAGCAGCCTTTGTCTTAACGCTAGCGGCAATCGCACCGCCGCCGGCGCTGGCGCAATCGGCGAAGTCGGCCAAGACCCTGCCGGTTCCCCGCTACGTATCTTTGCGCGCCGGCGAGGTGAATATGCGCACCGGCCCCGGCGTGCGCTACCCGGTCGATTGGGTCTATCAGCGCAAGAACATGCCGGTCGAGGTAATCGCCCAGTTCGGCACCTGGCGCAAAATCCGCGACTTCCAGGGCGCGCAAGGATGGATACATCAATCCATGCTGTCCGGCGCCCGCTTCGTGACCATCACCGGACAAATCCGCACTTTGCGCCGCCAGGCCGACGCCAAATCTGGCCCGGTGGCCCGCATCGAGCCGGGCGCCGTCGCCGAATTGTTGAACTGCCCGGAAGGCACCGGCTGGTGCAAGATCTCTGCCGCCGACCACCAAGGCTGGCTGCGCCGGGTCGAGTTTTGGGGCCTGTATCCGCGGGAAAATATTAAGTAGTACTTGGCACCGCTCTGTGCTCGAAGCGCCACCAACCGCCCATACCACCCCTAGTATGCCGCGCCAATATCGGCACATGGCTGCGACATATTTCGCCGAAAACGACCATACCGTTTCATTACTATTCCCTACGGTTCCTAACGGAACCTTACGGTTTTTATCCATCGGCCCAGCGGGTCTGGGGATGGCCCATCGGCGTAGCCCACATGGGGATGGCCGGGTCGGCCATGTGGGCGTCGGACTTGGCACCTATCTGTGATCGGAGCGCCCCCTAAGAAGAGGTTTTCACCACAGAGACAGTGAGACGGTAAGAAGAAAAAGGTTTGAAACACAGAGGACACAGAGATCACTGAGAAAAAGGTTTTTTGGCCGCGCGCAGCGCATTCTCTCTTCTCACCGCCTCACTGTCTCCGTGGTGATTCTTCTTTGCTTCTTTGTGAGACAAAGTCTCGCACCACAACGGGCCACGAACACGGGCACTTCCCGGCGTGGGATCAAGATTTCCTATTCACAATGTCTAACAGCACGGGCTCGATTAAAGAGCACTCGACTCATATAGTCTGAGCGCTGGCGATTGCAAGTTTTGGCGCGCCTCCCAAAACTTTACGGCTGTCCTTGCGCATCGGCGGGCGGGCGTTTTCTCGATCCCAAATAGATGCCAAGCAGGATTATCGCGATACCGGCCCCATGATAGGCGAAGAATTGCTCACCTAAGAGGATGACCGCGCCGATGCTTCCAACCGCTGTGCCCAAATAGGATATCAGCGCCACCCTATTGGCGCCGAGCTGGCCGACGGCCCGGTCATAGCAGGCGTAGGCGACAACCGTGGCAAAAACAACCAGGTAGCCGATACTCCAAAAACTTTCTGGGGCAACCGGCATGGGCTTCACAAATATCGCCTCCCACAGATAAAACGGGGTCAACAGAAGCAGCCCGATAACCACCGAAACGGCCATGAAGCTGGTCCCGTGGATGGCTGGGCGCTTGGACAGAAATACCGTGTAAACCGCCCAGCAAACCGCAGCCCCAACGATCCACAAATCGCCGGGAGAAATTTCTGCGCCATTCAAAATATTCATGTTGCCGCGTAGCACGATGATGGCCGTGCCAACGAGACCGAGAACGAAGCCGAGACCTTGCACCGGTGTTATGCGCTCAGCGAAGAACAGATAGGACAATACAACGATCATTGTCGGGCGGGCGGCGAGAACCAGCATGGCGTTGATGGCCGATGTGGATCCAAGCCCGATATAGATGAAGGTGTTGAACAAGGTCACGCTCATTATGGAGAGCAAAAGCGTGATCCGCCAATGACGAAGTGCAACGCGCCATTCAACCCGGAGACGCGGCCAAGCAAGTACCAAAAAGATCGGCAATGCCCCGGCCCATCGCCAAAAGGCCAGGCCGATAGGCGGCATGATTTCATTGACACCGCGCCCGATGAGCAGATTACCCGCCCACAGGACAACGGCGATGACCATCAAAAGACTTCCGTTGTTCAGAAGATACCGCACCGGTCCAGCTTAAGCAGGTGAATGGAATTTACTCAAGCCGGAAGGGGGGATAACGGCGCAGCGCGCGGGGGTTGGCATGGTCGGCCCGCGCGCGTCGGTCTTGCTCGGTCAGTGCTAGGAGCACCCTCTGCGCTAAGAAAGAAGAATCACCACAGAGGCAGTGAGACGGTGAGAAGAGAAGAAAAAAAGAATAAAGGTTTTTGAAACACAGAGATCACAGAGATTTTTAGCCGCGCGCCGCGCGAATTGCCGACCCCGTTATCACGCGGTCTAATTCGTGACAGTATACCAATAAAAGTGAAAAAAATGCGTATAATTAGTATACTGTCACGAATTAATTACAAGCCCTCTATCCGTTCAAGCCGGGCATTCCGGCCAACGCCGACCGCCACAAACGCATCCGCAAAACTACCTCTGCCAACCAACTTCTCACCCATGTTCCGCTCCTTCATTGTCCGAAACAAAAGAATCACAGGTAACAAATAATTGCCATTTAAATCGCAGAGGTCTCTCCAGGGGGAAGGGACAGAGCCGTGCCGAGGCTAACGTCAAACTACTTCGACCGACGCGGGCGCGTCCGCCGGGCGGGCGCGCCGCCCCTCCCGGTACGTGATGTAACTCGAGCTGGCAAATATCACCGCGCCGCCGGCCAAGGCCCAGATCGTGGGAACCTCGGAAAAGATCAAGATGCCGAAGACGCTCGCCCAAATCAGCTTGGTGAAATCGAACGGCATCACCAAAGTGGCATCTGCGATCTTCAACGATTGTGCAAACATTAATTGGCCCACCGTGCCGCCGGCGGCGATAGCGAGCAGCCAAAGATATTGCTCCGTGGTTGGCCACTGCCAGACGAACAAGGCCGGCGGCAAGGTAAATATGGCCAGGAATGACATGCCGTAAAAGGTGATCGTTACTGTGGAGTTGGTGCGCGACAGTTTCTTAATTATGACCACCGCCGTTCCCCAGGTGATGGCGGAGAACAAGGCGTACAGCGCGCCCACATGGATAATTTCGATACCTGGGCGCAAGATTATCAAGGCGCCCGAAAATCCAACCACGAGGCTGATGATGCGGTGCGGGCCCATCCTTTCTTTCAGGAATATGGCCACCATCAAGGCAACAAACAAAGGCACGGTAAACATCAGCGCCGATATTTCGGCTAGGGGAAGCATGGTGAGGGCGAGAAAGAAGCTCAACATGGCGGCCGCATTGAACACACCCCGCGCCGCCATAAAGCCCATGTCGGCGGTCTTCAGCATCGATGCGCCGTAGCGCAACAACAAGGGCGCCAGGACTAGAATGCCAAAGGCATTCCTTAAAAACGCGATTTGAAATGGGTGCAAATCTTGCGCCAAATGCCGGACCAAGACCGCCATTCCGGTCATCATCGCGGCCGAGAGGGTCATAAACAGCATTCCCCGCAAATTGGCGGAGAATTTTTGAGGCACGGATGTCACGAGGAACGAAAACCTTCGTTACGGGACCAGGGTTAACAAGGTTAATCATGCCGAGGCGGCAAAACCAAACCCCTTCTCAACAGCCTCAGCCAGAAGCGGACGTTAGTGGCAGACCAAGGACCAACATATTGGCACTACGCAATGTCTTCGGGTGTGAGCCGTCCACCCACTCCGTTTGATTCATTTACTGGAATTCGTCATAGAGCCCGTTCATTTCGTCAGCCACCTGGCCGATCATGTACCTATAATTTTTGAATATCTCCGGATCATCACTGAACATCGTGACGTAGTCGACAAACTCTTGCGATACCACAGACTTTGAGTATGCGACTCCCATGCCCGATGTGGTTTTTGTCAGTAGCCGACCATCAAGGCCACTATCTCTGATTATGGATTTGAAGCCCTCTATCATCTTGTAATTTATGACATCGTGAAAAAGATAAACACATTCGGGCGCGGCAATGGCATTCACGCCATTGAAATCGGAAACGATGGCGGTGTTGTTATGAATAGCGTCGATCAAAACAAAATCTACGGGTCCATCGAGATTTTCAGAACACACACGCTCCAGATCATTTGGTGATTCACCGAAGACCGCGCCGCCCTTTAGCTTCAATTTTTCGAAAATCCGATTGGTTAAATCCAGGCCATTCCGGTTCGGATTATTGTCAACGCCTACGACTTTTGCGTCCCCAAATGCCAATGCTGTCGCGACCGTACTCCAGCCCAGTGAGTTGCCAATCACCAAACAATTTGACGGCTTTATGAAGGACGCAAAATTTTCAAAAAACATGATTTCCTGCAACGCCAAACCACCCCGATCCATACCGTGCACCTCGTCATCGACCATGAAGGCGGTGAATGCCGCGTGGGGATAATCATGCATGTGATAAGGATTGTACCCGGTAAGGGGTAGCAGTCCTTCATCCAGGTAGGCGTAGAATAAAGATTGGACTATCGTCACCAATTCAACTCCTTTTCGGAAAGCAACTACCTTGCCACATCCGCGGCGAGAATTGCATCGCGCCTACGTTAAACCGCCCAATCCGCCATTTTGCTGCTAGCGGGCTAGTTTATTTGGCCGTCATTCTAGAGCAAGGTGCATCAGAGGCAATCCGTTAAGCAAGTAGCCAACGATTTAATTTTGAGCCCCGAAATCCCCGGCGAGGGCGGCGCGGACGTCTTCGCCCATCACCGTCATGTGGCCGCAATTGACGCGGTTTATGGCAACGAAGATGCCCGCGCTAGAGGTGATGTTACAGGAGAGCCACCGACCGTGCAGGTTAGCGCCATAAAAACAGCTAATATCGAGGCGGATAGTGGTTGGGTGGATAGAAAAATTTTCTGAAAATGCCGGTAAATATTTGTATCGATTGTATTTGAACCCCATCTATATTTGGATGATGTTCTAATTTACGAAATCGTTGGCGAGACAACACTATCAGGTATCACGATGACCGTATCCGAGGGAATTAACATAGACCCTGCGTCGGAGAACACCGATGGGATCGAAAGACTCACGTCGATATTTGACGACCTTACAGACACGTATTATCGCACCGATGCTTCCGGAAAAATTGTTTACGCCTCTAAATCGGTCCACCAATTGCTGGGGTATTCCGTTGAGGAATTGATTGGCCAAAAACTTGCGGACCTATATTTCGATGCCGATGGCCGTGAGAATTTTCTGAATGCGCTGAAATCTTCCGGCGGTTCCGTTTCCGGTTATCGGGCCGATTTACGTCATAAAGACGGAAGCGTTATATGGGTTTCTACCAGTTCCAAATTCATATTTGATGAAAACAATGATCCTGCGGGTGTTGAAGGTATTGCGCGAAATATCACATCGGAAATTCATCGAGAGAATGACAGATATCGTGTTTTGTTCACCAACGCCGCAGTCGGTGCGGCAATCCTGACACTTGATGGCGTTATCATCGAAGCCAACAAGGCATATCACACGTTATTTGGATATGTTGATGGAGAACTGACTGGGGTATCGGTAATTGATTTAACGCACCCAGAGGACGTGAAGGAAACTGAGGCTTTCTGGAACACAATTGTTTCCAGGGGCGATGATTTTCATCAATTTGAAAAGCGATATATTACCAAGAACGAAGACATGATTTGGTGCCAGGCAAACTCAGCCGTAATTCGTGATGAGAACAATAAACCCTATCGGATCATTGGTCAGCTGGTAGATATAACGGAGAGGAAAGTCGCAACGGAAGCACTCAGGATAAGTGAACGGCGCTTCGCAGAAATTGCCGGCATGACTTCCGATTGGTATGCGGAACTAGGGCCAGACCTGAAATATTCTTATGTCTCTGAGAGCGCGGCCTCTCATAACGATCACCAAGTTCATGATGTTATCGGCAAGACCATTGAGGAATTTTCTGAATTCAGGCACTGGCAGGTTGAGCCAGATACCTGGGATCAGTTGTTGGACGACCTCTCTAACCATCGAGAGTTTAAGAACTTTGAGCGGTATATAGTTCTTCCAGACGGTAACCGTGGATACCGGGAAACGACATTCAAGCCAATACACGGCCCCGATGGCGAATTTGGCGGTTACCACTTGGTGACCCGTGATACCACCGAGCAAAAGCGCGCCAACGATGCAATTGCGACAAGTGAAAAGCGCCTGCGGAGCATCCTGGAATCCGCCGTCGATAGCATCATAACCATCAATGACCGAGGTCATATCGAGACCGTCAATCCAGCAACAGAAACCTTGTTCGGTTATAATCAAGAGGAACTTATCGGCCACAACATCAAACTGCTCATGCCCGAACCAGATCGCTCGGCGCATGATCGATATCTGTCAGATTATAAGTCAACGGGGAAGTCTAAAATTATCGGCGTAGGTCGAGATGTTGAAGGCCGGCGCAAAGATGGAACGACGTTTCCATTGCGCCTTTCAATTAGTGAATCCGATTTCAACGGTAATACCGTGTTTACAGGTATTCTCCACGACCTAAGGGAAAGAAGTGAGGCTGAAAAAATTGAAAGACGCTTTCTAAACGCTATCGAACAATTTGATGCCGGGTTTGCGCTTTGGGATGAAAACGAGAGGCTAATTCTATGGAATGATAAATTATTAATTCTCGCGCCAGAGTTTAAAGGGTTACCCCTAAAAGGAATTAGCTATTGGGACCTTATGGAGATCGTTGTCGATTCCCAGCCCGGCCATTATCCGCCGAGCGAGCGCGAACACTGGGTCGGCGAGTTGGTAAAATTCCATCGCGAGAATGATCATACAGATATGGAAGTCCAGAGAGATAATAAATCCTGGCTACGTCGGCAACGGCAACGGTTCGCCGACGGAACAGTAATTTCATTGATAACGGATGTAACAACTGAGAAGAACAATGAATTAGGGCTTTCAGAAGCCAGAAAATTGGCCGACGACGCGAACCAGGCTAAATCCGAATTTTTGTCGTCGATGAGCCATGAGCTTCGCACTCCAATGAACGCCATTTTGGGATTTGGTCAGTTGCTGGAAAACAATCCTCACGAGCCGTTATCTGATGCCCAAAGGGATCACACCCGCCAGATTCTCAAAGGTGGCGAGCATCTTCTTGATCTAATTAATCAGGTCCTAGAGCTTTCGAAAATTGAATCAGGCAACTTAAATTTTTTGGTGGAGACTATTGCGCCTGCAGAGGTGATTAATGAAGCAATCACTATGGTGCGCGGACAAGCCAACAGCAAAAACCTAGATATTTTTTTTTCACCGCCAGAATTTGGTCTGCCCCAGCTATCCACGGATCGTAGCCGGCTCCTTCAAATCTTACTCAACCTGTTGTCGAATGCTATTAAATATAACCGCGAAGCCGGACAGGTGACGATTACTTGCGAGGACAGAGAGACGGGGTGCCTGTTAATTAGCATTGCAGATACCGGTCATGGAATTCCCACGCAGAAGTGGGAAAATTTGTTTGAGCCATTTAATAGACTTGGGAAAGAAACAGGAGACATTGAAGGCACCGGAATCGGATTGACGATTACCAAGCAGATTGTGGAAATGATGGATGGTCAGATCGGGTTTGAAAGCGAAGAAAACGTAGGCAGTACGTTTTGGATTGAACTGCCCATCTCCGTTAATCAATCGACTGCTATGGAAATTACCGAAGACGAAACGATTGAGACAATTGCGGCGGAAGCGGCTGGTCTAACCGGTATCGTTTTATACATTGAGGATAACCCGGCAAACATCAAGCTGATGGAGGCGGTTATCAAACGCCTTCCACACTTAGTATTGAAATCTGCTCCAACGGCAGAAATTGGGATTGGAATGGCCAGGGATATTCTTCCCGATTTAATATTAATGGACATTAATCTACCGGGAATGGACGGCATTGATGCTTTGGGCGAACTACGTAGCGACGAGCGCACAAGGAATACGCCGATTGTTGCCGTAAGTGCGGCGGCGATGCCGCATGAAGTTGAACGTGGCAGAGATGCCGGATTTGATGAATATGTCACCAAACCCATCAAAATACCGGAGATCATAAAAATTATCTCTGGCCACGTTGGCTGATAAGACGGCGGCTAATGGAGCGGGGCTCCAAATATTAAATCATCGCCGGTTTAAAACTAAACCGCGAAATCCCCGGCCAGCGCGGCGCGGGTGGCTTCGGGCATGACCGTCATGTGGCCGTAATTGGCGTGGTTGATGGCGACGATGATACGTGCGGACGGGGTGCGGAATTTTGTTATTTGTTCCGGAGAAGCCTGAAAATGCACGAACTGGATGGAGGACGCTTTGCCGTCTTCGTTGGTGCGCTCCACATCGGCTTCCGGCCTTCCGACAATGGTTTCGCCGTCGATTTCCATGGTCATGCAATCTTCGACACCGCCCAGGCCGCCCAGCAATTTGGCGCGCGTGACGGGCTCATCGATTTCGAACATTAGTGTCGCCACCAACTCGTCGCCCCTGGGCACCAGCGGATTATAGGCTTCCAGCTCGTCGGCCAATTGCGCCTCGCCGCCTTTTTCGATGCGTAGCATTTCCTGGATCTGGTACCACATGGTGTCCCAGTTTTCGAAATAGAAGGTGGCGTGGGGACCCACATGCAGACGCCGTAGCTTTTTCTGCTCAACCATGGCCGCACGTCGCTCGGCCCGCACCGCATTGTATTCTTCCGGGCTCATAATATCGTCCCGGGTAATCTCGGTCTTATTCGCCATGTTTTATTCCATATGCATGCGCCAGGAGCTGGATGGGATGGTGCATCGGTGGCACATCGGCATCACCGGCGCCGCTGTCCAGTTTTTCGCGGCCCTGCAAAATATGATCCCGGGCCAGGGGGCATTCGGACACCACATATTTGGCGCCGCTTTCGCTGGATTGCCGCGCCGCCGGGCGGCCGACTTTCAACGCGGCCTCGAAATTATCTTTCATCACCCCCCAGGAGCCGCCGTGGCCGGAGCAACGCTCGATCATCGAGACCTCGGCATCCGGTATCAGGCGCAGCATGGCCTGCGCCTTGGGGCCCATGTTCTGGGCGCGGGCGTGGCAGGCAAAATGCAGCGAGACAGCGCCGTCCAAAGGCGCCAATCCGGGCGCCAGGCCTTCTGTTTCGGCGATATCGACCACATATTCGGTGATGTCCTTGACCGCTTCGGCTAGGCGTTTGACGTTGGCGTCATCGGGCTCGATCAGCGGCCATTCGAATTTCATCATCAATGCGCAGGACGGCACCAGCGCGACAATGTCGTAGCCGTCGTCCAGGCGGCGGACCAGATCGGCGGCGATTACCTTGGCGTTTTCGGCGACGCGGCCAATATCGCCCTGCTCCAATTGGGGCATGCCGCAGCATTGTTTATAGGCGTTCACCGCCTCGACGCCGTTCCGGGCCAAAACCGCCGCCGCGGCAGCGCCCATTTGGGGGTTGTTGTAGTTCACGAAACAGGTGGCGTAGAGCGCCGCTTTGCGCCCGAAGGCGGGCGCGTCCCGGTTCACTTCGGGCGGCTCCAACTTTGCAAAGGTGCGGCCATGATATTGGGGCAGTTCGGCGTCTTTGTGGATACCGGCGATGGCGCTTAGGCCTGCGCGGGTCAGCCCGTTGCCGCGCTGGGATGCCCAGTTGGCTAGCGCTGGCACGGCGCCCGCCAATTTGCCGTTGCGGTCGGTTTCCACCAATCGCCGGTGTACGGTCCCCACCTTGCCGTCTTGGAAATCTTTCACCCGGGCGCGCAGCATCAGGTGCGGGAAATCCAGATCAAATTCGTGCGGCGGCACATAAGGGCACTTGGTCATGAAGCACATGTCGCAAAGGGTGCAGCCATCGATGATGGGTTGGAAATCTTTGGAGGCGACTGTATCCAGCTCGCCGCTTGCCGAATCATCGATAAGATCGAACAGCTTTGGAAAGCTGATGCAAAGATTGAAGCAGCGGCGGCAACCATGACAGATATCGAAAACGCGGCGCAGCTCCACATCGAGCTTGTCCGCATCGGTAAAATCGGCGTCGCGCCAGAGAATTTTATGGCGGGTCGGGGCTTCCAGGCTGCCTTCGCCCATGCCACACTCCTAAGTCATTAAGCAATAAAATTGGGGGACCTAGTGAGGCCCCCCAATTGTCTTCGTCTTCAAATCGGGTGGCTCTAGCCGTCTAGACTGTCGAACGCCTTTTGGAAACGCCCGGCGTGGGATTTTTCAGCCTTGGCAAGGGTTTCAAACCAATCGGCGATTTCATCGAAGCCTTCTTCGCGAGCGGTCTTGGCCATACCCGGATACATATCGGTGTATTCGTGGGTTTCGCCGGCCACCGCAGCCTGCAAATTATCGGCGGTCGAGCCGATTGGCTTGCCGGTCGCCGGATCGCCGGTTTCTTCCAGATATTCCAGATGGCCGTGGGCATGGCCGGTTTCGCCTTCGGCGGTAGACCGGAACACTGTGGAGACGTCGTTATAGCCTTCGACGTCGGCTTTCTGCGCGAAATAGAGATAACGGCGGTTTGCCTGGGATTCCCCGGCAAACGCTTCTTTGAGGTTTTCTTCGGTTGACGTTCCTTTAAGCGAAGGCATTGCGCCCCTCCCTGCAAGAGTTTGAAATTAATAAACGGCAACGCAACCCAACGGCGCGCTGCAACCATACCAATATGCCGAAGCATGGCGCTCGAGTCAACTCATATTTGAAATATTCTAAAGAACCATATAATCCATTGATAATAATTGTTTTATTTGTTTATTTCACGCGAATTATGACATCCACGCGGCTGACTTCCATGCCATCAGGAACGATCGGCATGGCTTTGATATCGATATCGGCTTCGGAGATATCGACCAGCTTCTTTTGCGCTTCGATATACATGTGATGGTGATTGGCAACGTTGGTATCGAAATAGGAGCGCCCGCTATCAACCACAATTTCGCGCAGCAGGCCAGCATCGGTAAATTGGTGCAGCGTGTTATAGACCGTTGCCAGCGATACCCGCATGCGATGTTTCAACGCCTCCCCATGCAGTATTTCAGCGCTGACATGGCGATCTTCGGCACCATCGAACAACAATTTCGCCAGCGCCAGCCTTTGCCGGGTTGGGCGAAGTCCCACGGTGCGAAGCCGTTCGAGTACATGGCTGTAGGGCCGTTGCATATCCATCCCGGTTACTCTGCAATTTCAGATGCGCCAGTATGCCTATAACCCTAAAATTATCAAGGGATTATGTGGTCTTTTATATAACTGACAAACTTTGGTAGGCGTTCAATCGGGCTCGCCGGTCAGGTGGGCAAGGCCGATGATATTGAAACCGCTGTCCACATGGTGCACCTCGCCGGTGACGCCGGAGGACAAATCGCTCAACAAATAGAGCGCCGCGCCGCCGATCTGTTCCTGGGTTACCGAGCGGCGCAAAGGCGCGTTGGCTTCCGAGCGGCGATAGATCTGGCGCGCCGACGAAATGGCGCTGCCGGCCAGAGTGCGCATCGGGCCCGCCGATATGGCGTTAACGCGGATGCCGTCCGGCCCCAAATCGGCGGCCAGATATTTGACGCTGGTTTCAAGCGCCGCCTTGGCCACGCCCATGACGTTATAGGCGGGGACCACCCGCTCGGCGCCCAGATAGCTCATGGTGATTAGGCTGCCGCCATCTTCCATCAAGGGCTGCGCCCGGCGCGCCATGTCGGTGAACGAAAAACACGAGATTTGCATGGTGTTCAGGAAGTTGGCTTCGCTGGTATCGACGAAACGGCCTTTAAGCTCGTCCTTGTCGGAATAGGCGATGGAATGAACCACGAAATCCAGCGATCCCCATTCGGATTTGAGCGCGCTGAACAGTTGATCCAGGCTATCGGCATCGGCGACGTTGCAGGGCAGGGTCAACGGCGCGCCAACCTGTTTGGCCAATGGCAGGACCCGCTTAGCGAACGCCTCGCTCTGATAGGTGAGCGCCAGCTCTGCGCCTTCCGCCGCCAGCCGCTCGGCAATGCCCCAGGCGATGGAACGCTCGTTGGCGATGCCGACGATGAGGCCGCGCTTTCCGGCCATGATTTTGGTTGCTGCGGTCATGGATGCTAAGCGGGCGGCGCCGATTTTAAGGGGAAGCTAAGCGGGCGGATTGCGGCGCTTAAGCGTCGATGCGGGTAAAGGCCAGGGTGGCGTTGGTGCCGCCGAACCCGAAGCTATTGCTCAGCACACAGTTGATCTCCACATCGTCCTGGCGTTCGAGGACGATGGGCATGTCGTCGGCTGCCGGATCCAACTCGTCGATATTGGCCGACGCACAAATAAAGCGTTCCTCCATCATCAACAGGCTGTAGATGCTCTCCTGCACACCGACGGCGCCCAGGGAATGGCCGGTCAGGGACTTGGTGGAATTGAACCAGGGGATGCGGTTGCGTTTCTCGAATACACCCCGGATGGCTTCCAGCTCCTTGGCATCGCCCACCGGCGTCGAGGTGCCGTGGGTGTTGATGTAATCCACAGGTCTATCCAGGCTGTCCATGGCCATGTTCATGCAGCGCGCGGCGCCTTCGCCGGATGGCTGCACCATGTCATAGCCGTCCGAGGTGGCGCCGTAGCCGGCCACTTCGCCGTAGATTTTGGCGCCCCGGGCGCGGGCATGTTCATATTCTTCGACCACCACGACACCGCCGCCGCCGGCAATGACAAAGCCGTCGCGGTTGGCATCGAAGGCGCGTGACGCCTTGGTGGGATCGTCGTTGTAATTTGACGACAGGGCCGGCATGGCGTCGAACATCACCGACATGGACCAATGCAATTCCTCACCGCCGCCGGCGAACACCACATCCTGCTTGCCCCATTGGATCAATTCGGCGGCGTTGCCGATGCAATGGGCCGAGGTGGCGCAAGCCGATGAAATGGAATAATTGACGCCGCGGATTTTGAATGGCGTTGCCAAGGTGGCCGAATTGGTGCTCGACATGGTGCGCGGCACCATGAACGGTGAGACTTTTTTCGGGCCCCGGTCGCGGGCTTTGTCGGCGGCTTCGATCAGGTTGCGCGTCGACGGCCCGCCGGAGCCCATGATCAGCCCGGTGCGCTCGTTGGATATATCGTCTTCGGAAAGCTTTGCGTCATCAATGGCTTCTTGCATGGCGATATAGTTATAGGCGGCGCCGTCGCCCATGAAGCGGCGCAGTTTGCGGTCGATGCGTTCATCCAGATCGATATCGGGGAGCCCGTGAACATGGCTGCGAAATCCCATATCGTGAAATTCCTGGGCAAAGGATATCCCTGAGCGGCCTTCCCGCAACGCGGTCAGCACTTCGCTCTTATTGTTGCCGATGCTGGACACAATACCCATGCCGGTGATGACTGCTCTACGCCTGTCCATGTTCTAGCTTTCCTCTTCGGGAATGAATGTGCCGACTTTAAGGCCCTTGGTCTGATAGGCCAATTCGCCATCAACTTCCATAGTGCCGTCTGCAAAAGCCAGCGCCACCTGCCGGTTCACCAAACGCTTGATGTCGATATGATAGCGAACCAGGCGCGCGCTCGGCGGCACCTGACCGGTAAATTTAATTTCGCCGGCGCCAAGGGCGCGGCCACGGCCCGGCGCACCCGACCAGCCAATAAAAAATCCAACCAATTGCCAGAGAGCATCCAGCCCTAAGCATCCCGGCATCACCGGATCACCGGGAAAATGGCAATCGAAAAACCACATGTCGGGGCTGATATCCAACTCCGCCTCGACAAGGCCCTTGCCGTAGGCGCCGCCATCGGCGCTGATATTTATAATGCGGTCGAACATCAACATGGGCGGCGCCGGCAATTGCGCGTTGCCGGGGCCGAACAATTCGCCGCGCCCGCAGGCCAGCAAATCGTCCCGATCAAAACTGTGCCGCTCGCCAAATGGACCTTGGACGATGGACGCCGCGCCTTGAGTCACAATCACATCCAACCTTGTTTATTCAAATGCCGTAACCGATCGCCGGTGCGGACGCCATAACAGTGTCCGTCCGTGCTCCTATTAGACCATATAGGGCGCAATTCAGGAAAGACGAGCAGGCACGCCCGCGAAAAGACCTTTCGCGGGCGTGATTTCCCATAATCATTTGAAATAGCTTGTTTTTTTCTTTTCTTAATTTGCCGAAATATCTTTACCGGTTTCCTGATCAACCGCCTTCATGGACAGCTTGACCTTGCCCCGGTCGTCGATGCCGATCAGCTTCACCTTGATCTTGTCGCCGACATTGATCACGTCGGTGGTTTTCTCGACGCGCTCAGGCTTCAATTCCGAGATATGGACAAGCCCGTCGCGGGCGCCCATGAAATTGACGAAGGCGCCGAAATCGACGGTCTTGACCACGGTGCCGGTGTAGATCACGCCAACTTCCGGCTCGGCGACGATGGCGTTGATCATGGCGATCGCTTCCGCAGATGCGGTTTCGTCGATGGCGGCAACTTTAATGGTGCCGTCATCTTCAATATCGATCTTGGCGCCGGTGGTCTCGCAAATTTCGCGGATAATTTTTCCGCCGGGGCCTATGACTTCGCGGATCTTCTCCTTGTCGATGGTGATCACCGTAATACGGGGTGCGTTGTCGCTGATGGAATCCCTGGATGTGGACAAGGCTTTTTCCATTTCGCCGAGGATATGCAGGCGGCCATCGCGGGCCTGAGCCAGGGCAGCCTCCATAATATCCTGGGTGATGGACGTGATCTTGATATCCATCTGCAAGGCGGTGATGCCATCCTTGGTGCCGGCGACTTTAAAATCCATATCGCCGAGATGATCTTCATCGCCGAGGATATCGGACAGAACGGCGAAGGAATCATCTTCCTTAATCAAGCCCATGGCGATACCGGCAACCGGCCTGGTCAAGGGCACGCCGGCATCCATCATCGAAAGCGATGTGCCGCAGACCGTCGCCATCGACGACGAGCCGTTGGATTCGGTAATTTCCGAAACCACCCGGAATGTATAGGGGAAGTCTTCCTTGGTCGGCAGCATGGCGCGAATGGCGCGCCATGCGAGCTTGCCGTGACCAATCTCGCGCCGGCCCGGCGAGCGTAGGAAGCTGGCCTCGCCAACCGAGTAGGGCGGAAAGTTGTAGTGCAGCAGGAAATGTTCCCGGTAGTCGCCGTCGAGACCGTCGATAATCTGCTCGTCCTGGCCGGTGCCGAGGGTGGTCACCACCAGAGCCTGGGTCTCGCCGCGGGTGAACAAGGCGCTGCCATGGGCACGCGGCAACAATCCAACCTCGCTGACGATGGGGCGCACCGTTGCGGTATCGCGTCCATCGATACGCTTGCCGGTGTTCAGAATATCCCGGCGCACGATATTTTTTTCGAGGCTCTTGAAGGCGCCGGAGACCACGGAGCCATCCGTATCGGCGTCGCCTTCGTAGGCTTCCGTGACTTTTTTCCGAACTTCGGAGATTTTGTTCTGACGCACCGATTTTTCGGTCTCGCCGTACGCGGCGCGCAGATCGGTGTCGGCTATTTCGGCGACACGGGCGGCGACCGCATCCGCATAATCCGGCGGCGACGGCACGTCCCACGGCTCCTTGGCGCATTTTTTCGCCAATTCGATGATCGCATCGATCACTGTCTGATTGGCTTCGTGACCAAACATGACAGCGCCGAGCATCACTTCTTCGGACAATTCATTGGCTTCAGACTCGACCATCAGCACGCCTTCGCGGGTGCCCGCCATGACCAAATTCAGCGCCGATTCCTTTTGATCCTCGACGGTGGGGTTCAAGACATAATTGCCGTCAATATAACCGATGCGGGCGCCGCCGATGGGCCCCAGGAACGGAATGCCGGAAATGGTCAGCGCCGCCGAGGCGCCGATCAGCGCGACCATATCGGGATCATTTTCCAAATCATGGGCAAGGACCGTGCAGATAACTTGCGTTTCGTTCCGGTAGCCGGACGCAAACAAGGGCCGGAGCGGCCGGTCGATCAGCCGCGAGGTCAAGGTTTCCTTTTCGCTGGGCCGTCCCTCGCGCTTGAAAAAGCCGCCCGGGATTTTGCCCGCGGCAAAAGTTTTTTCCTGGTAGTTGACCGTCAGCGGGAAAAAATCGATCCCCGGCTTCGGTGATCTCTGACCAACAGCGGTGCACAGCACCATGGTGTCGCCGAGGGACGCCATGACGGCGCCATCGGCCTGGCGGGCGATCTTGCCGGATTCCAAAACCAACTTGCGTCCGCCCAAATCCATTTCTATTCGATGTTCGTTAAACATGTATCTCTTCCTTCATTCTTTCTTTCATAGTCCCGCTGGCGCGCCGGCTCTCACCCCCATGGGTGGCCCTCTACGCGCGTTGCCCACAATTGGGCCAGATGGGGCGCTTAAGGCCCTTAACATCCGTCAAAACGGGTCGATCCAGCACAAATCCGCACGCCCCCACCGAATTGCAGGGACTGCGCGGCGGCGCTGGGACACACGGGCTAACGCCGCAGTCCCAGCCGCTCAATCAGGCCTTGGTAGCGCTCGACTTTCTTACCACGTACATAGTCGAGCAGCCGCCGGCGTTGTCCGACCATCATCAGAAGGCCGCGCCGGGAATGGAAATCTTTCTTATGTTCTTTTAAGTGATCGGTCAGGTTATTGATGCGCTCGGACAGAATGGCGACTTGTACTTCCGGCGAGCCGGTGTCGCCTTCCTTGGTCGCATATTCGGTGATCAATTCCTGTTTACGCTCAGGTGTAATCGACATCGTGTACTCCGTTGTTAAATATTTAAAACACGAATTGGACGAATTTCGCCACCCTCAAAGCGGGCAAGCGCAACCGGTTTTCCCTCAGCCATGGCGCAAATTACAGCACCTTGACCTATTTCTTTAAGTGGGATTCTCCGGGCCACCTTCAGCGCGGAAACTGCTTGTCCGCATTGCATCCGGCGAGCTTCATCCTCGGTCAGGGCCAGTGCCGGGATGTCGTCCAGCGCGGTCTCGACCGGCAGCAGTATTTCTGCGGCGGGCGCACTATGCCCGATTTGTTCCAGCTTATCCAGGGAAATCGCCTGGGCCTCTTCGAACGGGCCGAGCCCGGTGCGGCGCAGCTCCGAAATATGGCCGTAGGTGCCGAGCCGCATCGCCAAATCCCGAGCCAGCGAGCGCATATAGGCGCCCTTGCCACTGACCACTTCGAACACTGCGTGATCCGCATCCGGCTCGGCGGTCAGACGAAACGCATCGATGCGGATCGTGCGCGGCTCCAGAACCAGCTCTTTGTTCTCCCGGGCCAGGGCATAGGCGCGCGCGCCATCCACCTTTACGGCGGAATAATCGGGCGGTATTTGTTCGATATTGCCGACAAATTCCGGCAAGGCGGCTTCGATAGCATCTGTAGACGGGCGCACATCGGAGGTCTGGATCACCGCACCATCCGCATCGTCGGTATCGCGGGCTTCGCCCCAGCGCACGGTGAAGCGGTATTTTTTGGTGCCGTCCATAATATAGGACACGGTTTTCGTCGCCTCGCCGAAGGCCAGGGGCAAAACGCCGGTGGCCAGTGGATCAAGGGTGCCGCCGTGGCCCGCCTTGGCGGCGTTCAACAGACGCCGCGCCTTGTTGACAACGAAGGCCGAAGTGACGCCGGCCGGCTTGTCGATCACCAGCCAGCCGTGGATCGCATCGCCGCGGCGCTTACGGCCCATGCTCTTCATCCTCTGCGGCGCCGGCTATTTCTGAGCCACCAAGACCGACGGATTGCAGAACAGCGTCGATGCGGTCCGCATAGTCGAATGTCTTGTCCGCCTCGAAAACCAGCTCCGGCGCATATTTCAATTGCACCATTTCCGATACCCGGTGCCGCAAAAACGGCGCGGCGCGGCTGAGCGGCGGCAGGATCGATTCAGTATCACCGCCGCCCAAGGGCACCACGAATATGGAGGCTTTGCGCAAATCTGGGCTGAGGCGAACTTCGGTCACGGTGACCGGTACGCCGTCCAGGTCCGGGTCGCGCAACTCGCCGCGTTCGATAACCGATGCGATGGCGTGGCGCACCTGTTCGCCGACACGTAATTGCCTTTGGCTTGGTGCTTTAGAGCGGCTCATGATGGATAGGAATCAATTTGATGGGAACAAATCGGTTTTCCGGGTAGGCGCGGTGCGCGGCGCGATGCCTTTGCATCGGGCAAGCACTGCAACGCCGCCGGGGGACCGATTTGACCCACCGAAGGCCGGGTGCTTTTGATGCGTGGACGTCGTCGCACACCTTTGCCGATGCCAATGCATCGCCATGCTGCACGCTCCTTGCCACGGGGCAAAATCATCCCGGTCAAATGGTTCCTATCCATCATGATCCGCTCTTCAGCCCCTTTTGGCCATGGTATCCTCTGGAATAATATCAAACGCCGGCGGCGGCGGGCGGCGTCGCTACAGCGTCGGCGCTATCTCCTGAATGTCAAAGCATTCGATCACGTCGCCGACTTTCAAATCGTTGTAATTTTCGAACGACATACCGCATTCATAATTCTCGTTCACTTCGCGGGCATCGTCCTTGAACCGTTTAAGCGTCGACAAGCTGCCCTCGTGGATGACCACGGAATCGCGAAGCAAACGCACTTTGGAGCCACGGCGCACCGAGCCTTCGGTAATATAGCAGCCCGCCACGCGGCCAACTTTGGACACGTTGAAAACCTCGCGCACCTCGGCGTTGCCAAGGAAAATCTCTCGCAATTCCGGCGCCATCAGTCCGACCACCAAATTTTTCATGTCGTCGATGACTTCATAGATCACCGAATAATAGCGAATATCCACATTGTCGGATTTGGCCATTGCGCGCACCTTACCGTTGGCGCGGACATTAAAGCCGATGATGACGCCTCTGGATGCCTCGGCCAGGGTGACATCGGATTCGGTAATACCGCCGACCCCGGAATGCAGAACCTGCACCTTGACCTCGTCCTGAGGCAGCTTGTTCAGCATGCCCATAATGGCTTCGATCGAGCCTTGCACGTCGCCTTTGATGACCACCGGCAATTCCTTGGCAATGCCGGCCTGGATGGCGTCGAACATTTCTTCCAAGGTGCCCCGGGGCGCAATCGCCGTGCGCGAATCCCGGTCCCGGTTTTGGCGGAACTCGGTAATTTCGCGGGCCCGTTGTTCATTTTCGACAACCACAAGATCATCGCCCGCCGACGGCGGCGCATTGAGGCCAGTCAGCTCCATCGGCTGCGACGGCCCGGCTTCCTTGGCGGCGTTACCATGATCATCGACCAGGGCGCGCACCCGGCCCCATTGGGCGCCGGCTACGAAAACATCGCCAATTTTCAAAGTTCCCCGTTGCACCAGAACGGTGGCCACCGGGCCCCGCCCTTGTTCGATCTTTGCTTCGATCACGACGCCCTCGGCCGGGCGGTTCGGATTGGCTTTCAAATCGAGCACTTCGGCTTGCAAAAGAATGATTTCTTCGAGCTTGTCGAGATTGGTTTTCTGGGTCGCAGATACTTCCACATCAAGCACCTCGCCGCCCATGCTTTCGAGCACCACTTCGTGTTCCAAAAGCTGGGTGCGGATGCGCAAAGGATTGGCATCGGGAAGATCGATCTTGTTGATGGCGATGATCATCGGAACCCCGGCGGCCTTGGCGTGGCTGATGGCTTCGATGGTCTGTGGCATTATGCCGTCATTAGCGGCAACCACCAGCACCACGATATCGGTCGCAACGGCGCCCCGGGCGCGCATTTCGGTGAAGGCTTCGTGGCCCGGCGTATCGATGAAGGTGATCTTTTCGCCGCTGGCCAGAGACGTCTGATAGGCGCCGATATGTTGAGTGATGCCACCGGCTTCGCCGGACACCACATCGGTTTGGCGCAACGCATCCAATAGCGACGTCTTGCCGTGATCAACATGGCCCATAACCGTGACCACCGGCGCGCGCGGCTCCAAATCGCCCACGGCGTCATCGCCGCCAGCCATGCCGATCTCTACGTCGGAATCGGCGACCCGGTTCAGCTTGTGACCGAACTCGGCGACCACCAGTTCGGCGGTATCGGCATCGATTTCCTGGTCCATGGTCACCATGATGCCGAGCTTCATCAGCGCGCCGACAACATCGACGCCGCGCTCGGCCATGCGGTTGGCCAGCTCCTGCACAGTGATCGTTTCCGGGATCGTAACTTCGCGGACGATCTTCACATGTTCGATCGGTCCTTCTTTTTTCTTTTGCCGTTCGCGAGCGCGTTTGACCGACGCCAGGGAGCGAACACGCTCGTTCTCATCCAACGCCTCGGTAATGGTCAGGCGCCCGGCCCGGCGCCTTGGCTCGCCGCGGCGGGTGGGGCTTGGGCGCCGGGGCGCGTCCTTGCCGCGCTTGCCGCGCGCGGCTTCGTCGCTCTGTTCCTCATCGGCTTCGCCATGTTTCTTCAACTTGGCTACGCCGGCTTCAGCAGCATCCTGGCCGCGTTTTTCGCGGCGCGCGGTTTCCTCGGCCTCGACTTCGCGCCGGGACGCATCAGCGGCGAGATCGGCTTGGGTGCGGGCATCGGGCTCCGCCTCGGTCTCGGATTTGGCGGCGGCCTCCGATTTGGCGGCGGCGGCGGCTTCGATGCTCGCCTGCTTTTCGGCTATTTTCTTGTTTTCTTCTTCGGCGCGGCGCGCTTCCTGCAATGCCTTGGCACGGACGGCGCGTTCCTGTTCTGTTAACTGACGCGCCGGTGTGGGCGCCGCGGACGCGGGCGTCACATCGGGGGCGGGCGCGACTTCGGCCACGACCTCGACCGGCGCTTCGGCAACCGGCTCGTCGGGTATGATTTCCTCGGGGGCTTCCTTGACCTCCTGCATGGAGCCCGATGAGCCGGCTTCGAAGGTGCGTTTTTTGCGCACCTCGACGGCGACGATTTTGGAGCGCCCATGGGAGAAGTTTTGCCGGACCTGACCGCCCTCGACCGTCTTTTTAAGCTCCAGCTTACCGGGCCTGGATAGGCTCAGCGTTTTCTTCGCCGGCTTGTCTTCGGTATCTGTCGTGTCCGTGGTATCCGTCATCACATCAATCTTTCTTACCAACAATTCCGTCCCGGCGTTATCAATAACGGACCGGGATAACTTCAGCCAATTCAACCAGCCATTGGGCCGGCCATGGGTTGAGCCATGGGTTGGCTCTGATCACCGCCTCCGCCAACCAGACCGGTAAGGCGGCCACATTCCATCGACAGGCGTTCGGCCAGCTTGCCCTGGTCCACAACCGCGTGCACCAGCCTGTCGCGCCCGACGGCGCCGCCCAATTGGGCGCCATCGAACAAATCCACCAGCGGCGCAGAGGGCGCCAAGGCGCGAACTTTGGCGCGGCCATCATCACCGCCGTCCGACGCCGCCAAAAGAAGGCCGGCATCGCTTTTGCGCAGGTGGGCGCGCACTTTCTCAAACCCCCCCACCAATTCTCCGGCGCGCTTGGCCAGGCCGATCAAATCCAGGCAGCGCCGGCGCAAATTCGCTTCCGCCTGATCGGCCAGATCGACCGGTGCAACCACGCTGCGCCGCGCCGCAGCCGAGAACGCACCCTTGGCGCACGCGGTGCGTATCATATCGCCCTCGGCGCGCATCCACAAACCCCGGCCCGGCAACTTGCCTTGGACGTCAGGCACCACATTTCCGTCCGGATCGACGGCGAAGCGGATCAACCGATCCCTGGAAAGGGTTTCGCCGGTCAGAATGCATTTGCGCAAATTTGTCTCGTTCTTGGCCATCAGCTTTCGTCTTTTGCCTCCTCAGGCTGCGCCGAGGTATCTGCTTCGGTTTCGGCGCCATCTTCGGCGCCGGCTTCCGCATCGCCCTCGACCGCATCTTCGTCTTCGAACCAGTGGGCGCGCGCCGCCATGATAATCTCGTTGGCGGCATCCATCGAAAGGCCAAATTCCTTGAGTACGCCGTCATCGGCGCTGATCAACTCGTCGGCCGCCAAATCGGCGAGATCGTCCCGTTCCCTGATCTCGGCTTCGCCCAGAACCACCAGCATTTCCGGGGTCAGGCCGGCCACTGCGGCCAACTCGTCGGTCACGCCGGATGCTTTGCGCTGCGCGGTCATTTCCGCGTCGCGCGCTTCCAGGAAATTGCGTCCCCGGTCGCGCAATTCGTTGGCCACGTCTTCGTCGAAACCTTCGATCCCGGACAATTCTTCGATCGGCACGAAGGCCACATCTTCGATGGTCGAAAACCCTTCGGTGACCAGCAATTGGGCGATCACCTCGTCCACATCCAGATTGTCGATGAACAGTTGCGAGCGGGTACGGAATTCCTCGGTGCGGCGGTCCGATTCTTCGGCCTCGGTCAGAATATCGATATCCCACCCGGTCAATTGCGACGCCAGACGCACGTTCTGGCCGCGCCGTCCGATAGCAAGGCTGAGCTGGTCATCGGGCACCACCACTTCGATGCGGTTGGCTTCCTCGTCCAAAACAACCTTGGTAACCTCCGCCGGCGCAAGGGCGTTCACGATGAACGTCGCATGGTCGATGGAATGCTGGATGATATCGATTTTTTCGCCCTGCAGCTCGGCGACCACCGCCTGCACGCGTGAGCCGCGCATGCCAACGCAGGCGCCGACCGGATCGATGCCGCTGTCGGACGAGGTAACCGCGATTTTGGCACGGCTGCCGGGGTCCCGGGCTACCGAATTAATCTCGATAATGCCGTCGTAGATTTCCGGAACTTCCTGGGTGAACAGCTTGGCCATGAATTGCGGGTGGCTGCGCGACAGGAAAATTTGCGGCCCGCGCAACTCTTCGCGCACGTCATATATATAAGAGCGCACCCGGTCGCCGTTGGAAAAATGCTCGCGCGGGATGGTTTCGTCGCGCCGGATAATGCCTTCGGCGCGGCCCCCCAGATCGACAATGACATTGCCGAACTCGATGCGTTTGACCATGCCGTTGACAACCTCGCCGATGCGATCCTTGAATTCCAGGAACTGGCGGGCGCGCTCGGCCTCGCGGACTTTCTGGACAATGACCTGCTTGGCGGTCTGCGCCGCGATACGGCCAAAGTCGATGGGCGGCAGAGGATCGACCAGAAACTCTCCGATGACGGCATCGGGTTTGCGTTGCTGAGCCGCGTCCAGCGTGACCTGGGTCAGCTCGTTCTCGATTTCTTCGGCAACTTCAAGATAGCGTGCCAATTTGATCTCGCCCGATTTGCGGTCGATCTGGGCGCGGATATCATGCTCGTGCCCGTATTTGGAGCGCCCGGCTTTCTGGATGGCCTGCTCCATGGCGTCGAAGACTTCTTCGCGCTCTATGCCTTTTTCACGGGCAACCGTTTCGGCCACCATGACCAATTCAGGGTGCGTGTAATTGGTGCTCGATTCAACATTGGTATCCATAATCGATAACCCTATTCCTCTGGTTTAGCGGCGGCGGCCGCCAGTAATTCGTCCGTCAATATCAACTTCGCCCGGCGGATGCCGGGAAACGGCAGTTGCAAATTCCGGTCCTTGGTTTTGAGCGCGATCACCTCGCCCGAGACGCTTTCCAGCCGCCCGCGAAAGCGGCGCTGGCCGTCCATTTCCTCTTTCAGGTCGATGCGCACATCGAACCCGGCGTAGCGTTCGAAATCGGCCAGCTTCACCAGCGGCCGGTCGATACCGGGCGAGGAAACCTCCAGCGCGTAGGCAAGCTGGATCGGATCTTCCACATCCAGGACGGTGGAAATTTCGCGGCTGATGCGCGCGCAATCATCAACGGTCATGCCCTTCTGATCATCCCGCTCGGCCATCACCTGCAGCACCGAATTGGGGGCGTCCGTTACCTGCACGCGCACAAGCGTGTATCCCATGGCTGCCAGCACCGGCTCGATCAGTGTTTCGATGCGCTCTTCTATCTGCATTATTCCGTATCTAACGTTCGGTCTTGGCCCGGGCTCCGGCGCCAAGTACACCCGGGTCCGGCCCATTTCAAGGCTCGCATGCGGGACCCACAAACAAAAAAAGTGGGCCCCAGGCCCACCCCCAGAGCGCTGTCTTAGAACAGCTAATCCAAGAATGAAGGCCCCATAATCAACACTTTGTGCTGAATTTCAAGCTTTTTTCGGTGTTGGGCCGGGCGTGCTGCCATTTCTCTGGAAGCGCAAATAGACGCAATTCCGCCCTTCCGTCAGCGCCTTGGTCTCGTAGCGGGTAGCGATGGCATCGGGGGGGCGCTCCCGCCAATCGGCGGGCCCCTTCGCGGTCCAGTCAAATCCGTCGTGGGCCAATGTCGCCGCCAGAGCCCAGCGCACGAAGCCGGCATCGTCGGAGGCAAAACGAAACTCGCCGCCGGGCTTTAAGATACGCGCCAGCGCATCGAGGTTGGCAGCGTTGACGAAGCGCCGCTTGTGATGGCGCGTCTTCGGCCAGGGATCGGAGAACAGCAAAAAGACCCTGCCGATGGAGGCCGCCGGCAAGCGCTCGAGCAACGGGCGGGCATCGTCATCATGGATGCGGATATTGTGCAGCGATTTTTTTTCCGCCTCGGCCAGCACGCGCGCCACACCGTTGATAAACGGCTCGGCGCCAATGAAGCCGATATGGGGATTGGCTTCGGCCTGATGGATCAGATGCTCGCCAGCGCCAAATCCGATCTCCAGCCAAACGTCGGAGACCGGATCAGAGAATAGGGATTGCAGATTTTCAAGCGGCCCCACCGGCATGCGGAGGCGCGGCAATTCCTCATCAACCAGCCGCCTGCGGCCATCGCGCAATTGATGGCCCTTGCGCCGGCCGTAAAATCTGGGGTTCTCCTGATCGGGGTGCTTGGTTCCGTCGCCAGGGATTTTGCTCAGCCTCCGTTAGCCGCCGTTCTGAGCGCATCGGCGATGTCGGTCTTCTCCCACGAGAAGCCGCCGTCCTGGTCCGGG